>JAANMW010002576.1_pt1 | contig 16083 bp, 15 predicted proteins | sample 7279671 | NCBI WGS metagenome assembly JAANMW01 (sample SAMN14094541, study PRJNA606508) | bioreactor metagenome | isolation source: A lab-scale SPAN reactor treating ammonium-rich wastewater day 247 | place: Ireland: Galway | collected 2017-09-19
TTCCTGTCAACACAAGGGGTCTTTCAATCCCCTGCATCTTTTCACTTCCCATCAGCACCGCAAGCAGCACTTCTGTTCAGCGAAGCCTTGCATTGTATACCGGGTTTTTACTCCCCACCACGCAAAACCGAAGATTTTTTATCCACCCCTCTCAACAATCTCAGTCCAGGCTCTTCAACCCCCAGACCAGATCGGCTCAGTCGCTCTTCCTAGGAAAAACTTCTGTGCAGCGAAGCCTTCAACTGTAGCACAAAAAAGGAGGGTAAAACCAAAATTCCGCGCTTTCCTTCACTTTCCTAGAACCTACTCTCCTTTGCTACACACGCCATTTCTCCAACAGCTTCTCAGGGCTCAGACTGTCGTATGTCTCAAAGGGCTGGTGAATCCATGGATTCGTCGGCAAAAATTCTACGGAATAGTCTGGCTGAAACGTAGACATACCTTTTGTCCAAATGACTGCACTTCGCAGCTCAGTGATCGGATCGTAGCTCGTCTTGAGCATGTCGATCACCGCGTGCAATGTGTGCCCCGTATCGGCCAAGTCATCGACGAGCAAGACACGCCCTGCAATCTCTCCTTTGGGCGTGGTGATAAACCGTGCAAGGTCTAGATGTCCTTGTACCGTGCCGGCTTCTGCCCGATATGAGCTGGTCGACATGATGGCCAGAGGCTTATTGAAAATCCGACTCAGGATGTCTCCAGGACGCAAGCCCCCACGAGCAAGACAAAGTATGGTGTCAAATTGCCAACCTGACTGGTGCACCCGGAGTGCCAGTTTCTCAATGAGGCTGTGGTACTCGTCGTAACTGACGTACAAGTGTTTGCCATCTTCGGTCAACATCTCAACTCCTAAATTGATAGCTTTTAACGCTTTATTTATAAGCGCTCATGGCTGAAATACCCTTAAACCGAAAGGTAGGGATGCTGCATCATGATGGTGTGGTCACGGTCCGGGCTGGTGGAGATCAATGCCACAGGCACGCCCGTCACATGCTCGATACGTTGAAGATACAAACGAGCATTCACGGGTAACTTCTGGAACTCGGTCACTCCGACAGTAGATTCACTCCAGCCATCCATCGTTTCATAAATCGGGACGCATCTAGTGATGTCATCTGCCCCCATTGGAAGCAAATCAATGTGCTGACCATCGAGCATGTAGCCGGTACACAACTGCAACTCTTTCAGCCCATCCAATACATCCAACTTCGTAATGCAGAGACCGGAAAGGCCGTTGACCTGCGCACTGCGCTTGAGCAACGCGGCGTCAAACCAACCACAACGGCGGCTGCGCCCCGTCGTTACTCCTTTTTCAGCGCCCACCGTGCTCATGTGGTAGCCCGGCGTTCCTGGAGTCTCCCAATCAAGTTCTGTAGGGAACGGGCCACCACCCACACGGGTGCAATAGGCCTTGGTAATTCCAAGAATGTAGTGCAGCAAACCCGGGCCCACCCCTGCACCAGCTGCCGCATTTCCAGCAACGCAGTTGCTGGAGGTGACATAGGGATAGGTTCCGTGGTCCACATCAAGCAGCGTGCCTTGGGCACCTTCGAAGAGAAGGTTTTCACCATTCAGATGTGCTTCATTCAACTCGCGGGACACATCTGCCATCATCGGCCGAAGCATTTCGGCATGTCGCATCGCTTCCTGGAATACTGGCTCAAATTGAATCTGTCCATCCTGCAGATATGGTTGGAGCGACTCAGCAAACACAAACTGAGAAGAATTCAGGAAAGTCCGAAGAACGTGGTTATGCAGGTCAAGCAATTCGCGCAACTTGGCAGAGAACCGTTCAGGGTATTTCAGATCCTGCACGCGCAGAGCTCGCCGTGCGATCTTGTCTTCATAGGCGGGTCCAATACCACGCCCCGTCGTTCCAATTTTTTCCGTACCGCCTTGTTCACGCGCCGCTTCACGCGCCACATCCAAGGCCACATGGAAAGGCAATATCAACGGACAGGCTTCGCTCACACGCAACCTTGAACGAACCTCGACGCCCGCTTTTTCCAAGCCCTCGATTTCCTCAAACAGCTTGGCCGCTGATACGACAACACCGTTACCGATATAACACTTCACCCCCGCCCGCATGATGCCGCTGGGGATCAGATGCAATGCTGTTTTTATGCCGTTGATGACCAGCGTATGCCCAGCATTGTGTCCGCCCTGAAAGCGCACCACGCCTTGCGCACTTTCTGTCAGCCAGTCGACAAGCTTGCCCTTGCCTTCATCGCCCCATTGGGTGCCCACTACAACGACGTTGCGACCTTTGGTTGTTTTCATTTCAAACCCGATTCAAATGTCTGAAGGCATCAAATAGACCTGACGGTCCAACTTCCTGCTTCCTTGAGAAGTTCTCGGTCACAGTGAAACTCATTCACTTCACTCTCATGACCAGGGAGAACACATACGACGGTTTCACCGCAGCGCCTAAGTTCTGCAATGGCCGCTTGAACATCTTTGGCTTCATTCCAGGCCACCCGGATAGCCAACTTAGGTGCACGAGCAGGCACGGCACTAACCAACTGCTTCAGATCCAGACTGAAGCCGGCCGCCGGACGATTGCGCCCGAATACCGCCCCCACTTCATCGTAACGCCCACCACGAACCAAAGCATCACTGGCACCGTCGGCGTAAATGGCAAATCTTGCCCCACTGTAGTAGGAGTAGCCGCGCAAATCGGACAAGTCAAAAGTCACACGAGCACCATCCAGGCGCTCAGCAAGCCAGCGCAAATCGGACAGCAGCGCACCAATGCCGGGTGTACCGGAGAGAGCCTTTTCCGCCTCTTGAAGAACGGACTGGTCGCCATACAAGTTCAACAAGGCACGCAGCCCATCGCGGGAAGCATCAGGGAAATTGCGGGTGAGTGCAGACAGCTCGCTGGCATCCTTGGCAGCCAACGCGGCATAGACACGTCGCAGAGAGTCAGCAGACGCATTCACCCCATTCAACAAGCTACGCACGATGCGAACATCGGCCATGTCGACGGTAGCCGCACGCACACCCGCAACAGCCAGACAGGAGCGCGCCAACTCCAAAGACTCCAGATCAGCTTCAAGACCTGCATGACCATAGATTTCTGCGCCGAACTGCAGAGGCTCACGCGTTGCATGCGGGCGATCCGGCCAAGTGTGCAACACGGGCCCGCAATAGCAAAGGCGAGCGACGCCTCGACGATTAAGTAAATGCGCGTCAATGCGTGCGACCTGCTGTGTGGTGTCGGCACGCAAACCCAGCATGCGCCCCGAAATTTGGTCCACCAATTTGAAAGTTTGCAGATCGAGCGCCTCTCCGGTGCCTGTGAGTAAAGACTCCAGGTGCTCCAGCAGCGGCGGCATTACCAACTCATAGCCATAGCTACGTGCAGTATCGAGCAATCCTCGACGCAGCTCTTCGATGTGCCTGGCCTCTGAGGGCAGTACATCGGCAATATGATCCGGCAGGACCCAAGCAGACATGAAATATGAGGCGCTGTTAAAAAAGAGATTCTACCGGCATGAGCAATACACGTTGAAGCAGGCCCCCCTCTGAACACGCCTGCATCACGCTAGCACAAGCATCGCCACGCCAATGGCGACGCCTAGTAGCGCAATGAATCGGATCTGCCCATCGCGCAACTGCATGAATTGAACAAACATGCGGCGCCAACCGGTAGGCGACACGAGAGGCAGAAGCCCCTCGATGACAAAGACCAGACCAACAGCAACCCAGATACCATCACCCCAGTCCATGCAGCGGAAGGTCTGGATTATTTACGAGGACTGGATGATGCAGTGGCGGCACCCGCCCCCCGCAACGACTTAAAGAACTCTGAAGAGGCAGGATCGAGCACCATGACGTCGCTTTTCTTGTTAAAGCTGGCTTTGTAGGCGTCCAGGCTTCTGTAGAACTGCGCAAACTGCGGATCACGTCCAAAGGCCTCTGCATACACGCGGGCAGCTTCCGCATCCCCTTCGCCTTTGACCTTTTGAGCATCACGATATGCATTGGCAATGGCGATTTCCCGTTGCCGGTCTGCATCAGCCCTGATTTTTTCACCCTCTGCCGCCCCCGTAGAACGCAGCTCATTGGCGACCCGCTTGCGCTCAGCCTCCATACGCCGGTATACCGACTCGGTGATCGCCTCTACATAGTCCACGCGTGTGATCCGCACGTCTACGACGTCAACACCCCAGGGCTTTGCTCCACGCACCGACTCCAGAACCTCGCGCTTAACATCGGACATCAGCGCCTCTCGCTTGAGAGACAGCAGTTCCTTAACGGTTCTTTTGTTGATTTCTTCCTGAAATGCATTTCGCACAACGCGGTTCAACTGCAGAGCACCTGAATTCTCATCCAGCCCCACATTTCGGATGTATTCCGAAGGTTCTGAGATGCGCCAGCGAACATACCAGTCAATCACGACGCGCTGTTTTTCAGCAGTCAACATGGGCTCGGTATCTGAGCTGTCCAGCGTCAAGAGCCTTTTGTCGATGTATGACACATTTTGGAAAGGCGGAGGCAGCTTGAAATTCAAGCCTGGCTCAGTGATGACTTCCTTGATCTGCCCCAATGCATAGAGCACTCCAAACTGGCGTTGATCGACCACAAAAACCATCGAACTCAGCAGCGCAAGCGCTACCAGTATGGAGGTTGCAAAAAATCCTACCCTGTTCACTTGGCTCTCCTAGCGCGATTCACGATCACGCGTGCGGCTGGTGTCTCGCGCACGGGCATCATTGGACAAAGGGGGTGGCATCGCCGGAACGGCGGCTGGTGCCGTTGATGCGGGCACATCCGTCAGACCTGCTGTCGAAGTCGCTCCTTGCAGTATCTTGTCGAGTGGTAAGTACAACAGATTCGAACCCTGGCGCGAATCTATGAGCACCTTGGAAACACTGCTATAGATTTGTTGCATGGTGTCCAGGTACATACGGTCGCGCGTCACTTGTGGTGCCTTCTGATACTCAGCCAGCACCGCACTGAACCGCTGCGAGTCACCTTGGGCCTGTGCAACGATGCGCGCCTTATAAGCGTCTGCTTCTTCTTTCAGACGCGATGCCGAGCCCACTGCACGCGGCACAACATCATTGGCATAGGCTTGTGCCTCGTTCTTCGCCCGCTCGCGCTCCTGACCGGCCTTCAAGACATCATCAAATGCTGCTTGCACCTGCTCCGGCGGCCTCACACCACCTTGTTGCAGGTTGATGCCTACCACCTCGACACCCACTTTGTAACGATCCAGAATGGTTTGCATCAAAGCACGCACACGCGGCGCAATCTGATCACGTTCTTCAGCAAGCGCAGTATCCATTTTCATCTTCCCGACAACTTCGCGCACCGCCGTTTCGGCTGCCTGAACAACGGCATCCCCCGGGTTCTTGCTCTCAAACAACCAAGCACGCGCATCATTCAATCGGTACTGAACGGCAAACTTGATCTCAACGATGTTTTCATCTTCCGTCAGCATGGCTGATTCGCGTAAACCGGTGGCCTTGATCACCGTGTCACGACCTACATCCACTGAGCGAATTTGAGTCACAAACACCAGTTCATGTCGCTGAATAGGATATGGAAGTCGCCAGTTGAAACCAGCACCTGCCGTACTTTTGTATTTTCCAAATTGCGTAATGACGGCCTGCTGCCCTTCCTGCACAATGAAAAAACCTGTTCCTAACCAGATAAGAACGGCAATCCCGGCAATCAAGCCAACGCCGACACCTGCATTCTTCATGTCAGGCTGGTACCCGCCACCACCCGTACCGGGGCCGCGTCCGCCGCCATTCTTTCCACCAAAGAACCCAGACAACTTACGGTTTAGATCACGCCACAATTCATCCAGATCTGGAGGCTGCCCACCTTGTTTGGGATTGCGATCATCCCGCCCCCCAGAAGACTGGGGCGGCGGGCGCCCACCATCGTCCCGAGCGTCATCGTTGGATTTATCGTCGCCTCGACCCCAACGAGGATCGTTCAGATTGAACATTCCTCGCAGACTTGCAGGCAAGAGAGCCCAGCGGCGGGCACTGTTTGGTGCATTCATGCGCAAATTCTCTAGTTTTCAAAAATTGGAGTGCACGGGCTATTTTGTGCCCAATCAAGGCTCCTGCGCATCCACAGGAACATCACATCCCGAGTGCATACCCAATGGATACGCATTCATCACAGTAGCAGCAAGGTGGGCACGCAATGTGTCCAAACCCTCCGCCCCACGGGCACTGACGAAGATGCGCGGAATCTGCTTTCCATCAATTTCAAAGGTGTCGCTCAACTGTACAGGACGGTTGTGCAACTCCAAGGCGTCGAGCTTATTGAACACAAGTAGTTGCGGGACATCCGCAGCGCCGATCTCATGGAGCACTTTCTGCACCTGCTCGATCTGCTCAGGAAAATGAGGATTGGCCGAATCCACCACATGTAGCAACAAGTCGGCATCGATGGCTTCTTGAAGCGTAGCCTGAAATGCATCTACCAAACCATGCGGCAAATCACGAATAAATCCCACGGTATCCGACAAAGACACCGATCGACGTGCCTCTGCCAAATACAACTGGCGAGTTGTGGTGTCAAGCGTGGCAAACAATTGATCTGCAGCGTAAGCACGCGCCTTCACCAGCGCATTAAACAGCGTGGACTTACCTGCATTGGTGTAACCCACCAAGGAAATGTTGAAGGTGTCTTTGCGGTCGCGTTGACGCCGCTGAGTTGTGCGCTGGCGTTTGACCTTGACCAAGCGCTCTTTGATCCTTTTGATAGATTCATCGATCATTCGACGATCCAGCTCGATCTGTTTCTCGCCCGGGCCCCCACGAACTCCAGCGCCTCCAGTCTGACGCTCCAGGTGGGACCAACGCCGCACCAAGCGCGTGCTGAGGTATTGAAGCCGTGCCAACTCCACTTGCAGTTTGCCTTCATGGCTGCGCGCACGTTGCGCGAATATTTCAAGGATCAGAAACGTTCTGTCATAAACAGGCAGTTCCAGACTCCTCTCAAGATTGCGCTGTTGTGCCGGGCTGAGTGCTTGATCAAACAACACCTCCACAGCACCATGCATTTGGGCCAGAGTTCGAATTTCGTCAGCTTTACCACTTCCTACGAAGAGCGCAGCATCAGGCGCTTTGCGTTTACAGATTAAGCGGGCTACAGGCGTGAGCCCCGCCGTCTGGGCAAGCAGGCCAAGCTCCTCCAAATCGGCATCAAAATGGGGAAGCCCGAGATCCACCCCAACCAGAAGGACTGGGGCAGCCATGCGATCCGTTGTATCAGTAGTGCTCAAATCAGCGAGAATATGGCAGTCGATCGAAACGCATTTCCGAAGGATCGATCGAGCAGATCAAGTGCGAAATCAAGCATCTGGGTTCGCGTTTGCATCCGAGGCGTCACTTGTAGAAAAATTGACGGCCCGCCCGGGTACGATCGTTGAAATGGCATGCTTGTAGACCATTTGAGTCACCGTGTTGCGCAGCAGCACAACATACTGATCAAAAGACTCGATCTGACCCTGAAGCTTGATGCCGTTGACAAGATAGATGGAAACCGGCACATGCTCGCGGCGCAGGGCGTTGAGAAAGGGGTCTTGAAGAAGCTGACCTTTATTGCTCACGATATTCTCCGTGTTCAGAATTTTGTTGTAAACCAGCACCTTACCACAGCTGCCCTCTCATGCACCCGGTCGGAGCACGTTCCCACAGCGCACTACAGGACAAAGGGCAACTCAGGAATGATCCCCGTCGGTAAATGGGTTGTGGGAGGTTTTCATTTCAATCCGCAATGGCGTTCCGACCAAATCGAACTCCTTGCGAAAACGCCCTTCGAGGAAGCGTTTATAGGCATCTGTTACATGCTCCAGGGAGTTGCCATGAATCACAATGACCGGAGGGTTCATGCCTCCCTGGTGGGCATACCGCAGCTTCGGGCGAAACATTCCTGCGCGCTTGGGACTCTGGAACTGAACAGCTTCCAAAAGCAACCGCGTCAACACAGGTGTTGACATCTTGCACATCGCTGCCTTGTGCCCCTGCACAATGGATGCCCACAGTGGGCCCAGTCCCTGCCGCTTCTTGGCTGAAATGAAATGCAGCGATGCGAACTTCAAGAAAGTCAGTCGCGTCTCGATGGAGCGCTCCAAAAGTTGCTTTTGGTAGTCATCCACAGCATCCCACTTGTTGACCGCAATCACAACGGAGCGCCCGCTTTCTAGGATGTAGCCTGCAATATGGGCATCCTGATCCGTCACGCCCTGGGTTGCGTCTAGGAGCAGTAGCACCACATTAGCGGATTCAATCGCCTGGAGCGTCTTGACCACAGAGAATTTTTCGATCGCCTCAAACACCCTCCCCTTGCGACGCAAACCAGCGGTATCAATCAATTCGAATCGCTGTCCGTTACGCTCAAAAGGGACAGAGATTGTGTCGCGCGTTGTACCAGGCAAGTCGAAGGCCACTAAACGCTCCTCACCCAACCAGGTGTTGATGAGCGTTGACTTCCCGACATTGGGGCGTCCCGCTACCGCCAACCTGATAGTGGATTTGTCAGCCGGTTCGGCATCTTCCTGCGCTTCGGGCAAATGCAACAACTCCAAGGCAAGTTCCACGAGATCGCGGATCCCCTGCCCATGGGCCGCTGAAATGCCATGCACATCGCCCAGCCCCAGCTCATAGAACTCGGACAATTGCACACCCTCAAGCATGCCCTCTGCCTTGTTGGCAACCAGAACACAAGGTTTACCAAGACGGCGTAAATATTTCGCAATCTCATGGTCCTGCGCTGACACGCCAGCACGGGCATCCACCACAAAAACGACAACGTCCGCTTCAGCTACGGCTTGCTGCGTTTGTTTCGCCATCTCGCGGTAGATACCACTGACCGCATCGGGCTCAAACCCCCCGGTATCGATAACGATGTATTCATGCTTGCCCTGCTTACCGTTACCGTAGTGCCGGTCACGTGTCAGTCCGGCAAAGTCCGCAACGATGGCATCCCGGGATTTGGTCAGACGATTAAAGAGAGTCGATTTCCCGACATTGGGACGCCCTACCAAGGCAATCACTGGCTTCATGGAATACTACTTTTCATCAGTCCGGTCGATAGCCAAAAACACTTCCGTTGCGCGTCACAACGATCAGCGTGTCAGCCGCAACCACAGGCGTGACAGTAATACCAGAACCATCCGTCTGAACCCGGTTCAAAGGGGCGCCATCATCGCGCGACAAAAAATGCACCAGACCAGATTCATCACCAACAACGACCGATCGCCCCAGCACCAATGGCGCCGTCAACTTGCGGTATTGCAGTCTATCCGTCGACCAAAGTTTCCGGCCATCCCGACGACTCCAGGCCACCACGACTCCATTGCTTTCGGTTCCAACGACCAGCTCCTCATTTCCTTGGATGCCTTGACCACCAGAGGCCTTTTGCACCCAATCCACCATTCCACGGCCCACATTCACACACCCAACAGCCATTTGAAATGCGCGAACGCAGACACTCGAATCCACTCGGCTCACTGGCGCGACGAGATCTACGAGACGCTCGACATCGTTGGTTCCACGCGAGCTGGCAAGTGGAGCCTCCCAGCGGACAACGCCGTTGTCAGGGTTCAAACCAACTAGCCTGCCCGACGAACCCGTTACCAAGGTGTCATCCACCGCAAGCAGGACTCCCGGCTGGCGAAGTACCAAGGGCTCACCCGGCCTTGCCACATTCCACAAGCGCGCCCCATTGGCGGCATCAAATGCGGTCACAGATCGATCGGCGCCGAGCACGAAAACCCGCGCTCCAGCAACCAGCGGTGCGGTATACACCTGCGATGACAACCGCTTGCGCCAAAGCTCACGTCCCGATTCCAGCACGACTATTTCATTGCGACCGGTAACCACCGCCGTCCATTTACCATCGCTGCCGACGCCCGCCGCAAGCGACTCATCCAGCGCAGTGCGCCAGAGATCTCCACCAGTACGTGCGTCAATACTGGCAACCGTGCCATCCGCCGACGCCACACTGATCGTACTAGCTTGGACATGAACCATCAGCGGCATGCTCTTCAAGCCGCCAATCTGCGCAGCCCAGGCTTGACGCACTCCTAGAACCGGAACGTTTGCCCCGAGATCTGCAGGCTTCGGTTTTTCCGCACCGCCGCCCCACAAAGAACATCCCACCAAGGTCGAGGCCAGCAGAACCCCCACCGTACTCCGACCCAGAAAACCTGCTGTGCGCTTGATCGCCTTCACTTGCTTGACTCCAGGGGTGCGGCTATCGCCACAGCCTGCGGGCGCTCGCCCAAAGCGTTAAGTTTGATTTCCACCAAACGCCGATATTCGACATTGTCAGGAAATGCCTTGTAGGCCTTCAAATATTCGGCGACGGCTTCTGATCTTTTTCCTTGCAAAGCAAGTACATCACCCTTTCGATCAGCTACGACGGCTGCGTACTCCAACGAAAATGGCGCAGACAATCGCTGCAGCGCCTCGTCATAAGATTGTTGTGCCATCAGCAAACCGGACAGGCGAATCCGCGCCAACTCCTTGTGCCCATCATCGGCAGCATGTTCGGCAATCCAAGTCAATGCTGACTTGGCCGCATCCAAATTGCCTTTGGTCGCTTCCATCTTGCTCACCAAAAAACCAGCCTGACTCGCCTGGATGGTGCCCGCATATTTGCCACGAAGATCTGAAAACGCTTGCTCCCAACGCCCTTGGTCACCGGAAGCAACCGCAACCTCCACCGCGTCATATAGCGCCGCTGCCTGCGTGGCTTGTCGGGCCTGCCAGAACTGGTATCCATTCCAGGCGGCCAACGCAGAGACGACCACCAGCAGGACCGAACTGATCAGCGTGCCCCAGGTGTTCCAGAAATGCTTGAGCTGATCTAATTGCTCTTGTTCTTCAAGATCGAGATGATTTGCCATGCTAGATGCTTCAATTAAGTGGTGGATTGTAGGGTGCTGACCCAGTCCGCGACCTGGTTGATCGGGTGCTCGACTTGTTCACTGCCACTATCGCGGAGCGATTTCACAATCACACCACCGCGCGCCAGTTCGTCAGCCCCGAAAACCAATGCATAACGTGCACCACTGGCATCTGCTTTTTTAAACTGCGATTTCATGCTTCCCATGCCCTCACCACGGATGCCAGGACTGTGCATCTGAACGCTGACGCCCAGGCCCCGCAATTTTTGTAGCAAGGCTATAGCGATCGGCAGCGCAGCCGTATCGGGAATGATGGCATACGCCATGGGTGCTGGCGGTAGTTGCGCCGCGCACTGCTCCTTGATCAGCTCAAGCACCCGCTCGACGCCGAGCGCCCAGCCCACGGCTGGCGCAGGCTTTCCGCCAATTTGCTCGATCAAATAGTCGTAACGCCCGCCTCCGCAAATGGTTCCTTGCGAGCCGAGTTGATGGGTCACAAATTCGAAAACGGTCAAATTGTAATAATCCATCCCTCGAACCAGACGAGGATTGAACTTCCATGCAACACCATTCGCATCCAGGATAGTTTTGACTACATTGAAGTGAGCCAGTGACTCCGCTCCAAGGAAATCGATCAATCGGGGCGCCTTTTCCACCAAGTCCTGCATGCTCGGGTTCTTGGTATCCAGAATACGCAAAGGGTTACTGTACAACCGCCGCCGCGCCTCTTCGTCCAGCAGGTCTATCCGCCCTTCCAGATAGCCAATCAATGCCGTCCGGTGTGCCTTACGCTCGTCCGGTTGTCCCAGGCTGTTGATTTCGAGTTGCACATCCTTCAGACCTAGCTCTTTCCATAGAGCGTCCGCCAAGAGTATGAGTTCGGCATCCATTTCCGCCCCAGGAAAACCCAACGCTTCGGCACCGATCTGATGAAACTGGCGATACCGACCGCGCTGAGGCCGCTCATGGCGAAACATCGGCCCCATGTAATACAGCCGCTTGCCACCGTCGTACAGCAAAGAATGCTCCACCACTGCACGCACCACACCTGCGGTGCTTTCTGGGCGTAACGTAAGTTGCTCTCCGTTGAGTTTGTCTTCGAAAGAATACATCTCCTTCTCAACGATGTCTGTCACCTCTCCGAGGCCGCGAATGAACAACGCCGAAGGTTCAACAATAGGCGTACGTATGTTACGGTAGGCATACCGCTCCATCAATGATCGAATTTTGCTTTCCAGCCACTCCCATTGAGCGGAATCCGGAGGGAGGATGTCATTCATCCCCTTAACAGCCAAAAGACGCTCTGGCTTTGCAGATGGCCTATCTTTATCAATACTCACGACGTCAATTTCACTGGTATATAAAAAGAATGACGACTTAGTCATCGTCTAAAAAATATGATTCTTACTGCATTAGCAGTTATTTATTTCGGACATCACGAATTTCTTGGTGGGCCAAAGCGTTGCTCGATGTATTGCTGCACCAGCTGATGAAATTCATGTGCAATATTGTCGCCACGCAACGTCAATGCCTTTTCCCCATCGATGAACACGGGAGCTGCAGGAGCCTCGCCAGTACCCGGCAGGCTGATGCCGATATCGGCATGCTTGCTCTCACCTGGTCCGTTCACGATGCACCCCATGACCGCCACTTTAAGCGCTTCAACACCTGGGTACTGTTTGCGCCAAACAGGCATTTGCTCTCGCAAATAGTCGTCAATCTGCTTGGCCAATTCCTGGAACGTGGTGCTGGTCGTTCGACCACAGCCGGGACAGGCCGTCACACTGGGCACAAACATACGAAGCCCAAGCGACTGCAGGATTTCCGATGCAATCACCACTTCCTGCGTTCGTGATTCGCCAGGTTGAGGGGTTAAAGACACACGGATGGTGTCCCCAATACCATCCTGGAGCAACACCGCAAGAGCGGCGGTCGACGCCACTGTGCCCTTGGTCCCCATACCTGCTTCCGTCAACCCCAAATGCAGGGGATAGTCGCACCGCTTTGCCAATGCTCTATAAACCGACACCAGATCCTGCACACCACTGACTTTGCAGGACAAAATAATCTGGTTGCCGTCAAGGCCGATGTCTTCTGCTCGGCGTGCCGACTCGATCGCCGAAGTGATCAGCGCCTCATACATTACTTGCTTTGCATCCCAAGGCTGGGTGCGTGCGCTGTTGATATCCATCAACTGCGCCAGAAGCTCTTGGTCCAAACTACCCCAATTGACACCGATACGCACCGGTTTTTGCCAACGGATGGCGGCTTCAATCATTTGCCCAAATTGCTTGTCCCGCTTGTCGCCCTTGCCCACGTTGCCAGGATTGATGCGGTACTTGGACAACGCTTCTGCACATGCGGGATAATCGGTCAAAAGACGGTGGCCGTTGTAATGAAAGTCGCCGATCAGGGGCACATCGATCCCCATGCGATCGAGTTGTTCCCGTACATAAGGCACTGCAGCTGCCGCCTCGGGCGTATTCACGGTGATGCGCACCAGCTCAGAACCCGCTAGAGCGAGCTCTTTGACCTGAATGGCGGTTCCCACCGCATCGACGGTGTCCGTATTGGTCATCGACTGCACGCGCACCGGAGCATCTGCCCCAATCGTCACGACACGAGTTCCCCAGGCTACGCGCGCTTGGCGCGTATGCCGTGCCAGCGGCGCCGCCACCGTCACAGGAGAAGTAGATTGATCTATCAAATTCACGGTTTCACCTCAAACCGGGCAACGTTATCTTTGGACACTGAAGCCAGATCAAAAACCTTGCCACGCACCAGCACTTCCGTCACGTCTGCCTTGCCCACCACCACCGAAAATGGTGGCGTTCCAGGCGCCACCACGGAGTCACCAGCGGTAAGGAGCTTTTGAAGAACCGTTGCACCCGAGGCATCCCGAACCTGAATCCAGGATTCATTTCGGGTACGAAACACGAGAATCTGGCTTTGCGCCTCATCCACTAAAACCATCGCGGCCGATGCACTAGGTGCTGGCGCAGATGCAACGAGAGCCATTGACTCCGCTGCTGCGGATGGACGGGTCAATCCCGCCTCTACGGCAGCAACCACAGCATCAGTAACGGGCTGCACCACCGAACTCTCAGTTACCGGTGGCGCAACAATGGGAGGAACTTGTTTGCTGAGTTCGCTCACCATAGGCAGCGCCTGCTCTTGCGAACGAGGATAGAAAACCAAAGCGGCAGCGCCCAGCAACAACGCCATCGCAGCCAAAAATGCAGGTCGCATCATGCGCGCCAACGCGGGTCCCATACGGGAATGCTCAGTACCGTCCTTGAATGCGGCATTGATACCCGCAGGATCGACAGACAGCTTGGGTGCTCCGCTTTGTGGCATAAGGGCCAGAACGGGTGCAGGATCCAGCTTCAACGACCGACAGACACTGGAGGCCAAGGCCCGCACGAACACTGCGTCCGGCAAGGCTTCAAAGTTATCCGCTTCCAATGCCTCCAACTTACTAATCGGCACCTTCAGCGACACAGCTAAAGCCTCGATATGCATCCCTGCCGCTTCGCGCGCTGCACGCAGCATGCCACCTGGAGAAACTTGGTGTGACGGGGTCAACTCTGGCCCTCCCGGTGAAAACTGTCCCTCTTCAGTCATTGAAAGCGCCCCGATCCAATGCAGACAGTTCACGTGAATCAGGGAACCGCTTGCGCAACTGCTCGGCCAACTGCCGGACAGCCACAGTATCGCCAAGGCTGCGCTCTATCTTGATACCCAGCCACAAGGATTCGGCATTCGCGAACTCACTGTTATTGATACGACGGATATAAAACTGCGCTCGCGCCACATCACCACGCCGAACCAGCAGATCGGCAAGGTTGTAGCCGACCACGGGGTTGCCCGCATCCAGCTCATACGCACGCAGCAAGGTCTGCTCCGCAACCGCGTTGTCCCCTGCCCGCGCCTGACAGAGCCCCTGTGCCATCAGCGTCTTGCTGCGTGCAGCATAGGTGGGGTTGGCCAAAACCTGGGCAAATTGCTTGTCGGCTTCCGCATATTTCTGCTGTTGGCACAGCAACCATGCGTGGTTGTGCAATACGTTAGGGTCTAAAGGACGAATGGCAAGCGCCCTGCGAAAGCTGTCCTCGGCCTGCCCCATGTCATTGAGACGCATGTAAATCAGGCCGCGCAAATTGTAGGCATCGGCATACGTCGGATCATTGGCCAGCGACTGCTTGACCTCATCCAATGCCACTGCGGCCTTACCCATTTCAAAGTAATTGACCGCCAGTTCCAATCGGATACGGGCACGCCGCCGTACCTCAGGCTCATCAGACGGTGTAATCACCTCTTGACTGAACCCTGACCCAGCACCTCCTGTCGGCGTGGCACACCCCGTCAGCCCCACCAAACCCGTTAGCAACACAAAGACTGCCAGCGGCCCTTTGATTCTGATCTGGTGCCAAAGAGCTACGGTTTCTGCCATGTCATGTTTCCTTGTATGTCGGGGCTCCCGTGTCAGCCAACTGAATGTTGATGGTACGGCGCTTCGCCATACGCTCCATCACACGGGTTCTGTCTTGGACCTCGCCTGCCAACTGACCGCAGGCTGCATCAATGTCATCACCACGGGTTTTGCGCACCGTCGTCACAATTCCAGCATCACTCAGCATTCTTGCGAACGCCAGCACCCGCTCAGCTCCCGAACGATGCAAACCCGACGCAGGAAACGGATTGAAAGGAATCAGGTTAAATTTGCACCACACCCCTGGCCGAGCATTCTGTTTCACCAGTTCAATCAGCTGCACGGCATGCTCTGGCTGGTCGTTGACCCCATCCAACATGCAATATTCAAAGGTAATGAAATCCCGCGGCGCATACTCTAAGTAGCGGTTGCAAGCGTCCATCAACTCCTGGATGGGGTATTTGCGGTTCAACGGAACCAGGTCGTCGCGCAATATGTCACTCGGCGCATGCAGCGACACCGCCAAGGCGACGGGACAATCCTGGGCCAGACGGTCGATCATGGGGACGACGCCCGATGTGGAAACCGTCACCCGCCTGCGCGACAAGCCATAAGCATGGTCATCGAGCATGACCCGCAATGCAGGCACGAGCGCAGAATAGTTCTGCAAAGGCTCTCCCATGCCCATCATGACCACATTGGAAATCACCCGATCGGTCGTGCCCTGCCGCTTGCGGAGCACATGCTCGGCAAACCACAACTGGGC
>JAANMW010002577.1_pt1 | contig 16079 bp, 9 predicted proteins | sample 7279671 | NCBI WGS metagenome assembly JAANMW01 (sample SAMN14094541, study PRJNA606508) | bioreactor metagenome | isolation source: A lab-scale SPAN reactor treating ammonium-rich wastewater day 247 | place: Ireland: Galway | collected 2017-09-19
CTGCGCAAGGGGCAGACCTTTGTCCGCGCCAAGGCAGCGGCGGACCTTTATGTGGCGGCCTTCCTGCTGCCCAAGGTGGGCGGTGCACCGGCGGGGGCGCCTTGACTCAACAAGGCCTCGATGGCCCGGACCAGAAAAAAAGGTTGAAACAACTCCGCGTCCAGGCGATGTCCCAGGAGGTCTTGATGATGGGACCGGTAAGCGGGAAGGAGATAATCAGGCAACCATTGCAAGATGTGATCCGCTTGCTGAATGTCTTGGTAGGCGGCAACGCCTTCCTGATGGAGCCGATGCAACACTTGCCTGAGGATCGCGGGGAGACGCAGCCAAGGGGTTGTTTCCCCGTGCTTCTCCAGCCATCCATGGGCGTCATTGAATCCTTTCTGAAACCGCACATCGGGTCGGCCGGTCGAATAATTCACGTAACCAAGTAAGCTTGGCAGTGAGACCCATTTCTCCAGTTCATCGAAGCGTTCTACCACAAAGATTCCATCCGATGCGGGAATCAGGATCCGTGAGACGATCTGGGAGTGCGACTAATTGCTTCTGTTTATCCTGCGGATGGCCATCTCGGCCACGCGGCGATATTCGCGGTCGCGATTGTTTTCCAGGGAGGCCTCAATGATCGGCAGGGCATCTTTGGCACCCGGGCCGATCTTGCCCAAAGTTTCCACGATGACTCCGCGAAGGGTTTCTTGATCACGGCGGCGCATGGTCGGTTGTTCTTGAAACAGTTTGATGAGCGGTTGCACGGAGGGTTTGGCGGCAGACCCTAATTTTCCAAGAGAAACCACGCACAGCTTTTGCACAAGCTGATCGCGGTCCTTCAATCCTTGGGTCAAATAGGAAACGGCGTCAGGCCCAAACTTGGTCATGGCTTCGGCGGCGGCCTCGGCGACTTCACGATTTTCATCCTTGAGGGACTTGCTCAAGGCGGCCAAGGTTCGCTGTGGATCGGAGGCGATTTGTCCCAAGGACCGCGCAGCGGCCCGCCGGACAAAAATATCTTTTTCCTTCGACAGGACATGACACAATTCAGGAATCGCCGCTTGGGCTTGGCTGCCAAGTTCGCCTAGCGCAGCCGCGGCTTTTCTACGCTCAAAGGTATCGCTGCTCCGCAGTTGTTTAACAAGAATCTCGACGTCATTCACGACGCACGCATGGAGCGTATTGCATGGGGATGCAAGGATCAAGCCGACCAAACCAAGGCAAGTCACATGAAGTCGCATGACACGTTCCTTTCAGCCATCGGGGCGGCTCTGCGGGTTTCCTCTTCAAGTATAGACCTCTCCAAGGGCAGGAGCAATCTCAAGAACTTGTAGGATCGTGAATTGAAATGAAGGCTCATTCATGCTTATGGGGCCGATGGTCCATTCATGTTTAGCCAAGAGCAACCAGATTGGCGGGATGAGTGTGTTATTGTTGATACAAGAAGGCGACATTGGCCCCTTGATCTTGGGATTGGAGCCAAGTTTGAAGTTCGATTGCACGCTGTTCCAATTGTTGCCAGGCCAATCTTTCTCGGTCCAATCGTTCCGCAAGCTGCTCAGGGAGATGCATCAAGGCTTGATCCCAATCCTGTCTGATTTTCGATTGGAAACGGCGTATCAATTGCGAACGAATGGCGGGCCAACGCATGGGCAGCAGCCAATGCACGGCAAAATAGAAAATGATCAAGGTAAAGAGAACGGCCATGAAAGGTAGCAAGAGATCGAAAAGATAAAATGCCCTTCGTGGTTCCTTCAAAAAATAATCGTACAGCAACCAGCCCGTGCTCAGCACAAAGATGGCCGGCGGCAAAATATCGCCGACGACGATCAACAGCCTGCGCCATTGACTGCGAAACCCGGTGGAACTGAGCAGTTCCTTTTCGGTGTCGTCAAGAGCGGATAAAAATGAATCGGCATAGGACATCTTCTCCATCAGCTGCGTTAGCGGTTCCAGTCTGGGATTGAGAAACTTGGAAGGAATGCCAAGCTGATCAGCCTGCACCAATAAGCGATCGCGCAGGCTGGTGATCAAGGTGTGGACATGCTGGGGATCGAGCCAATCCTTTTCCTTGTACAGGAGCGACGTCGCTGAAAGTGGCTGGGTTTGAGTCGGGTCTGCCGATGCGGCCAAAGGGGTCAATTTGATCCCCAAGTTTGCCATCGAAGAGCTTGTTCCAAAATAATGAAGCTTGGACATGAGTTGGAGAAAAACCGCCGTGAATCCTCTAAATTGCTGATGAATGCGGTCTGCAAAACGCTTCTCGATCGCTCGATGATGGGCATCGATCTTGATCAAGAAACGGTCCGTCAAGCGATCGACTTCCGTGGCAAGCGTGTCTTGCCAGGCCGAGACGGTTTTAACAGCGGCGTCCTTAATGTCGGGAGGTTGGGCGGATTTGAGTTCAAGCGCCAGTTGATGCAATAACTGCACGAGCCCTTTGGCTTTGATGGCTTGGATTTCCAACCGGTTCAACCCGTGCTCCAGCCAAGATTCCAGTTGCTTGAATTGCTCGCCCTCTGGCAACTGTTGTGGTTGACCATTGGCCTCAACCCAAGACTGCGCGCACGTCCGGAAGATGAGCGGCGCGGCAAAGCCCTCTTTTTGCAAATCTTGTATGAGGTCGAGATCGGGACGAACGCCGCTGGTGAGGCCATGCAAACAACGATCCCATTTATTGAGCACAAACGCGAATGCCCGCCTTTGTCGTTGCTGGAGAAATAACTCCCACCCTGCGGCATCATGGTATTTCTCTTGGGAACCGACATAAAGCACCACGTCCGCCACGGGCAGCACGGCCGCCAATTTGGTTCGGTTTTCAGGCTCATTGCTGTCGAGATCGGGGGTGTCGACCAGGATTTTGTGCTCCAGAGCTTCACGGTCATGAGCCACAAGCTTGCATTGGCGCAGCGGTTCCGGCAAGCGTTCGATCGGCATGCTTTGATGATGATAGACAATGGGATCGCGCGTGGTCGGCCGGGTGTAGGAAGCCACGGCTACCTTGCCTTGGGCCAAAGCGTTAAGCAAAGTGGATTTACCGACGCCGGTGCCGCCCATGAGTAAGACGATGAGGGCAGGTCGTTCCTTGGCCAATTCATCCGCCTGCCGGGTCAGGTCGCGCGTGAGTTGAGCCAGATGTTCTTTCCGCTGTGGATCCAAATCTAGCGTGGCGGCTTCTTGGCATTGACGGCCAAGCTCTCGTGCCAATTCACGAAGCTTGGGGGCTAAAGTCTGCAGCACATGATGGCGGTTATCCATGGAGGAACTCATGGGGGGCTTGAGGCTCCTCGTTGCTGGATGGCTTGTTCCAGGTCGCTCACTTCCGCTGGGAAGCGATCCACTACTTTTTTCAAGGCTTCCAAGGGAGTTCCGCTCGAAGCGGGCCATTGTTTCATCCATTGAGCCAAAGGCGAAACGAGAGTACGTTCAAATAACTCCAATTGGCGCGTTCGCGTTTTTTCCCGCTGCCGATCGACGTATTGCGAACCAAAGATTTCCACGAGTTCTTGCGTCAGGGCTGCGACGAGAGGAACCAAAACGATGTTCATGATGAACTGGGCGCCGAGCAGGACCACCGTGCCGCCGATGGTCGCCAGTTCCAGGGTTAATTTGGTGCCGCGCAGGGTGTTGAGAGCCGTCGGGTTTTTCTCGAGGTCTTCGTAGATCGACCGGGCCGTCGTTTCCACGTCATGATTGAGCTGATCGTGATAAGGTTGCAGCAAACGATTGAATTCTTCAGTGACTTGCTGGTGAAAGCCATCCTGGAACTGGGTCCTGATCCGCTCCCAGACGGGATGATTTCCTTCCAGGGTGGATTGTTTATGGAAACGATCGATCCAATGTTGAAAGGAGGAACGCAAGACCGGTTCTTCGGGCAGCAATGCAGGGGGCGCCGAAGGGTACATCTTGTTGAAGGCCCCTTTAATCCAGCGATAAGGAGAACGAACGACGTACAGAGCCTTGCTCACGTACTGTCCGATGCCAGGAATTTCAAGCAATTCGAGCAACCGGACCAAGGAAGCATTAAATCTTGGGAATTGCTCTCCTGAAAGATATTCTCGGACATAACGCTCGGTGAATTCTTTTTGCCCCTCCACGACCGTTTTTTCCCATGCAGCAAGTGCTTTCAGATCGGCCTTGGCAACTGACAATAACACCTCTTTCTGTTGTCGGAGGAAACGAACGCCATGTTGCGCCACGTCCGCTTGGGTTCGATCTGGCTTCTCGATCCACCACTGCAGCGACTGCACGAGGGCGTCGTGGTACGGCTTGGCTTGGTTAGCGGGATCAGCCAAGGAGGCCGCGCTCATGAAAGGGATTCCTAGACACGCAGCCACGCGCGTGCATTCGGGAAGTTTGGCGACGACTTGGGATCGAAAATGATCGATGAGCGGTTCGACGTGCTCCGCTTTCATTTTGGTGAGCACGGCCACGACGGGTTTGCCGCTCTGCAGGATCAGTTGCAAAAATTGGGTCGGCAAAGCGTCGTTGTAGCGTTCATCGGAAGCCACGAAGATGACCACGTCCGCCAAGCCGACGCACTCCATGAGCCGGGTTGTGTAGTGCGAGGCTTGCCAGGTTGTCATGTCCGGGCAATCCCACACCACGGCTTTTTGACTGATGGGATGGCCGTTGCTTTGGGTGAACATGCGGACTTGATAAACGTGATCGTCGAAATCGCCTGGTTTGGCTTCGGTCAGCTTGTTGAGCCTGCCAATGCGAGCGCGTTCATGGGTGGCGCGCGGCAAAGGACCGCCCGGCTGCACATAGGCGATGGGATGGCGCGTGTAGCCCGCCTGGGGGTTCGACTCCGCGACCTGTCGGCCCAGCAGCAGATTGGTGACGGCGCTTTTGCCCGAACCCGCTCCGCCCACGACCACGATTTGCAAATCCCTGGCGCCAACGTGTTGCAAATAGGGACCGATGTGATTCGTGACCAGGGCTGCCGCTAATTGCAAGCGACGAATAACCATTGGGTCGGCTTGCCGTTCCACGGCATGTTGCTCCAACCAGGTCAAATCGGCTGCCAAGGCCGCGATGACCTCATGGCCTACAGTGGCCGAGGGCGGGCTTTGAACATCGGCAGACGCCGGCTGTAGAGAGGGTGGAGTTACGGGTTCCATGTTGCCGCAGCCGCCTGGTTGCAAAAACGATCCAGCCCAAAAGGTGACAGGTCCAAAGCCATGGGCCGATCGAGCATGAGGTCTCTCAATAAAGTGCCGGTAATCGCGGAAAGATGCAAGCCCGAACGGAAATGCCCGGTGGCCACGTAGAGGTTGTCCGTTTCGGGAAACTTTCCAAGGATGGGCTTTTTATCGATGCTGGCTGGCCGCAGTCCAGCCCAGCAACGTTCGATTTCAGCGTTCGCCAAATCAGGTACAAACTGAATGGCCATCGCAAGCAGTTTGTGTATGGCGGCAGCCGTTGTGCGTTTATCAAAGCCCGCGTGTTCCTCCGTGGAGCCAACGAGCACGCGCCCATCGGGACGGGGCACGAGATATTCAGGTCCAGCCATCAGCACGTTACTGAATAGAGGGTTTGGATTGCGGAGCAACGCGATTTGCCCGCGGACTGGCTGCACCACTCGTGGCATCCCAAAGGATTCGAAAAATCGCTGCGACCATGCACCCGCCGTGATCACGAAGGCATCGGCTTGGACGACGCCATCGTCGGTGGCGACCCCAGTTATTCGATGACCATGGCATTTCATTGTGTGGATCGCGCAAAAAGGCCGAATCGCCACTCCCAGGCGCATGCAGGCGGCGATGAGCGCCTTCAGATGGCGGGGATTGCGCACTTGAGCGACGTCAGGAAAGTGAATTGCGCCGGGAAGCTGTGTGGAGAGCCTGGGTTCCAAGAGTTGCAGTTCCGCTTGGTCAAGAATTCGTCCAAAAGGACCTTGGCCTGTCATTTCCGGTGCGCGTTGTTCATGGCGTTTGCGATCGAGCGTTGATTCATGACAACGTAGTTCCAGGCCGCCACAGCGAAGATAACCATTATCGATGCCCGTTTCGTCGCGCAGCCGTTCTGACAAGTCGGCCATGGCTTCCGAGGCCAAGCTGCGCAGTTGATCCAAGGGAGACATATGGGCCTTGGGGCGATGGCTTGGCAACATTCCCGCGCCAGCCCAAGAGGACTCTCGACCTAAATCGGCTTGATCATAAAGGGTGACGTGGACGCCTTCCTTTTGCAAAAAATAAGCAACCGAAAGGCCAATGACGCCACCGCCCATGACGATCACATGACTCATGTCTTGCATACGTCATTTTATATTGAATCCGCGAACGGATCGAACGTTCTCGATCTCTATAATGCATACCAGAAAGATGGTAAAACGGATGAACGACCAGGGGTTCGCGTGAAAGTCTAAGCCGCCAATGGATGCACATACCCTCGAGCTGCTTGAATTCTCCAAGATCAGGGAGATCGTCGCCGGTTACGCCATGACGACCTTGGGCAAGGAGTTGGCCCGGAGTTTGCGGCCCAGCACGGACTTGGATGCACTTCGACAAGCCCATCTGGAAGTCACCGAAATGGTCGAGGCGCTGCTGGCGAACCAGGCGCCTCCCTTGGGAGGATTGTCAGACATACGGCTCCTTGTCAGGCGGGCCAGCATTGGCAGTATGTTGAGTGCCTCCGAATTGCTGCAGGTCAAGGAAGTCCTGGCCTGCACTGGGCAGATGTATCGTTATCGCTCGAGGCTCAGTGAACGCTGGCAAGGATTGCAGCGAATCCTGGTGCGGATCGAAGACATGGGCTCCACGGCGCAAAGCATTTCCGGCTGCGTGGATGATCGCGGACATTTATTGGACATGGCAAGCCCCGAGCTTGGCCGCATTCGACACCTCAAACGCCAGCTTGACGACCGCATCCAATCCCAAATCAAAAGACTGCTTCGCGACGCCGAATTTCGGAAGATACTTCGCTATCCCAGCGCGACCACGAGCGGCGAGCATCACGTGTTTCCCGTAGCTGCCAATTATCGCCATAAGGTGCCTGGCATCATCCATCGCACGAGCGCGACGGGAGACACCGTCTTCATTGAACCAAGCAGTGTGGCTCAGATCAGCGCGGAACGCGCGCTGATCACGGCGGATGAGAACAAAGAGGAATCACGCATCCTGCGCCAGTTGACCAGCGAAGTGGCTAAAGTTTCGAGACCTCTCTTGCATGCCATTGACGTCCTCGCGCAGATGGACTTGCTCTACGCTAAGGGCCGCTTCAGTGCGGAATATCGACATTTTGCCCCCGAATTAAATCACCAGGGACGGCTTTGGCTGCGTCAAGTACGCCATCCCATCTTGGAGCATTTGCAGCGCTTTGGCTTACGGCAGGCCCCTTTGTCGACTGTTCGGATTGCGGATCAGTCAAATTCGCGGCCGGCCATACACACAGACGCAGCGGTCGTGCCCATTGACGTGCGCTTGGGAATGGAATTTGATATTTTGATCATCACGGGGCCCAATACGGGTGGAAAAACCGTGGCTTTGAAAACCGTGGGCTTGGTGTGCTTGATGGCCCAATGCGGATTACACATTCCTGCAGGGGAGGGCAGTCAAGTCCCGCTCCATGAGGACATCTTGGCCGATATCGGAGATGAGCAAAGCCTTGAGCAATCCTTAAGCACTTTCAGCTCCCATGTCTCGCGAATCGCCTTCATTCTAGGCCGAGTGAATCCGCGAGCGTTGGTCTTGCTGGATGAATTGGGGGCAGGGACGGACCCATCGGAAGGGGCTGCCCTGGGGCAGGCGATCCTCGATGAGCTTCGCCAGTCAGGGTGTAGAGCCATGGTCACCACGCACTTGGGCGATTTGAAAAATTATGCGCTCAAGAACGATCGCGTCGAAAACGCCGCCGTCGAATTTGACATCGAATCGTTGAAGCCCACCTATCGACTGCTGCTGGGGCAATTCGGCATGAGCAACGCCTTGCAGATCGCGCGCCGCTTGGGGCTATCGAAGTCGCTTATGCGCCGGGCCAAGTTCTATCTGCATCGCAAACAACGCAAGTCGCAGCAAGTCAAGGAACTCCATGACCTGCGTGAAAAGACGGCATCGGCTCGCCAGCAGGCTCTTGAAGCGGAAAGGCAGGCTCAACGAGAACGGGAACTCTTGGAAGAAAAGCAAAGAGCCGTCGAGCAAGTGCTAGAAGAAGCCCGACGATTGGAACAATGGCGGAGAAAGCTGCAACCCGGCGAAAGTGTTTGCATACCCCAATATGATCGGCCTGGCAAAGTCGTCCGCGTGGACATGAGTCGAGGCTTGGTTGTGGTCAAAGCTGGCATTGGCCAGTGGGAGGTGCCCTTGTCGGACGTGCAGCCCGAAACGTCGTGATCCCTTCGATCATTGGGGAACTTTCACGGGGGCTTCGAATGCCACTGACCTTCTGAGCAGTTCTGGTTTGACCCGATACAAAAAGTCCAACATCGTGGCGGTGATGAGGGCTTCAATAACCCCCACGGGAACATGAGCGACAAAAACGAAATAAGCCAACTTGCTGAGGTCATGCTCCTCGAGAGTGCCGATCAATAGCACGGTGGCATAAAGGATCAGAGTCAACAAGACCACGCCGCCTCCAATGCAGGCCCCCATGAACCAACGAGTGGCTGCCTTGGCCAAACGGCCATTTCGGATAAGCCAGCGCAGACTCCAACCTCCCAACCATGCGGGAACGGTCATAATCAACGCATTAACGCCCAGGGAGGTGATTCCGCCATGACCAAATAGGACCGCTTGAAGGAAAAGCCCAAGGATGATTGCCACCGGTGCTCTCGCTCCAAGGATCAAGCCCACCACGCCGTTCAACATCAGATGCACGGACGTGCCGCCGATTTTGACATGAATCAATGAGGCTACGAAAAAGGCCGCGGTCATCAGTGCGATGACGGGGATTTCGTTAGCCGTCATCCTCGACATGCCTATCCACAACAAGCCAAGGCATAGGACACCCGCGCTGATCAGCCAGAGCGGGTGGATCAAGCCATCGGCCAGGTGTATCCCCCATGGCGACATCATGCCGGCATTTCCTGCGTTGTCGCGGTCGTGCGATTGGCCTGTTCGGCGAAATGAGAGCGGAAGCCCTTGATCAAGAAATGCAACCAGTCCCCGAATGCGGATGGAGGCATCTCAGATTCATTTCGAAAGCGGAGGCGAATCACATCATAGCCCGGTCTGGCCGTTTCGATCTCGCGATCAAAACCAAAGGCTTCAATGCTCGGGAGGTTCACGTGCCCTTTGGGGCCAAAGAGATGCACTTCCAAGGCTTCTGCTTCTTTAGTCTTCACCCTGCCCAGGAACATTTTGATGTTCTTCAGACGAAAGTGAATAGCGTCGCGCAATTGCCAATTGATGTCGAGCGAGGGTTCTGTCTTCGTGAGGAGTTGCATGAATCGTTTGAGCAAGAGTGGGTGGTCCCATTGCCGCGTCAGTCCTGGTGGGAAACCTTTTGGCCCAAAGTGCCAGTCTTGGCCGTTGATTTTCCAAGGCATGTATTTTTCGAGATCGACTTCCATTTTGCCAAGCATGGATTGAAATGACTGAATGGCTGCATCCAGGAAGCGAGTGAATCCAGGTTGATTGATTTCATTTAGTTGTCTGACCCCCAGAACGACCGTTTGCCATGGCCCCTTGGGATTCTTGACGCGCACTCTTGGCACATTGTCGACAAAAGTGGGGTCAAGGGGGTCCACACCTCTTTGGATTTTCAGTTGCCTGATCAATGGATCCTGCTGAAAGCAATTCTTGGCCACGCGGAAGGTGAGCCAAAGCAATTGCCGGTCAAAGGTGGATGCATGCAGAAACCATCCCTTGCTTTTTTGACGGGCGGCAATCTCCACCGTGGTTCGCTGATTCCAGCGCGCTGGACTGAAGCATTCATGTTCCTCGATACGCTCGACGAGCCATTTCAATGCTTCTCCTTCCCAGCGATAACGTCCATCCTCGCGGCCTTTCGTGTGCCAAGCCATGCCATTCTTAACCCATGGTAGCTCAACCTCCTTCCCGGGCTTGATCTCCTTCTCTAAATGCTCTGCCAATTCAAGCTGGATGGCCTTTTTCGGATCGTAAAGCGTTCTCTCCAGGTGCGGCCCTTCCGCCAGGACGTCGGCCAGAATGGCGGCCGTGTGGGAAAAGGCTCGTTGATTCTCGACAATCTGTTCTGGCGTACCTTCAGCCACGATTCGGCCCCCGCTTTTCCCTGCCTCGGGGCCAAGATCGATGATCCAATCAGCCGATTTCACCACGTCCAAGTTGTGTTCAACGACGATCACCGTGTTGCCCAGGTCCACGAGCCGGTGCAGAACATCGAGCAACTTGCGAATGTCGTCAAAATGCAGCCCTGTCGTGGGTTCGTCAAGAATGTAAACGGTTTTGCCCGTATTGGGCCGGGCTAACTCCGCGGCCAATTTCACGCGCTGGGCCTCGCCTCCCGACAAAGTGGGAGCCGCTTGTCCGAGCGACAGATAATCCAGGCCAACGTCCGCAAGCGTTTGCAAGACTCTTTTGATCTTGGGTTGTTGGGAGAAGACCTCCATGGCATGGCGGATGCGCAGATTGAGCACGTCCGCGATGGAATACTCCTTGAACCGAACACGCAAGGTTTCAGGAGTGTAGCGCGAGCCTTGACAGACTTCACAGTTCACCCAAACATCGGGCAAGAAGTGCATTTCGATCCGCTTTTGCCCTAATCCTTCGCAAGCCTCACAGCGACCGCCGGCGCGGTTGAAACTGAATCGGCCAGGTTGATAGCCATAGACCTTGGCTTCGGGAAGCTGCGCGTACAGCGTTCGAATTAAATCGAAAACGCCAGTGTAGGTGGCAGGGTTGGAAGAAGGAGTATTGCCCAACGGGGATTGGTCGACGTTAATAACCTTATCAATGAAGCTCAGCCCTTCGATGGAATCATGCAGGCCAGGAAGCGTGCGGGCGCGATGCAGGCGTCGAGCCAGGGTATTGTAGAGTACGTCGTTGATCAGGGAACTTTTGCCCGAACCGCTCACCCCGGTAACGGCAATCAAGCTGCCCAGGGGGAAACGCACGTCGAGATTGGCTAAATTGTTCTGCCTGGCCCCCCGAATTTCGAGCCAAGCTCGGGCGGGGGGAATGGGCTTCTGATTGACCCATTGGATGCGGCGATTCGTCGGCACGGGAATGGACTTGCGGTTTGCAAGATACTGGCCCGTCAAAGATTGCTGATCCTGCTTCACCTGGCGCACCGAACCTTGTGCCACCACCATTCCGCCTTCATCGCCGGCGGCCGGACCAAAGTCGATCAGATGATCGGCCGCAGCGATGACCTCGCGGTCATGCTCAACGAGCAAGAGCGTATTGCCCAAGTCGCGCAAATGTTTTAGGGCCTTAAGGAGTCGGCGATTGTCGCGGGGATGCAGGCCGATGGTGGGTTCATCGAGGACATACAGCACGCCCGTCAAGCCGCTGCCGATTTGGCTCGCCAAACGGATGCGTTGTGCCTCTCCGCCAGAGAGCGTGGGCGCGGGACGATGGAGCGTGAGGTAATCAAGCCCCACGTCCACCAGGAATTGCAACCGGTGCGTGATTTCCCGCAGCACATCACCCGCGATCTTCTTCTGCACGCTGGTCGTTTTATATTGTTTGAAGCGAAGCAGAGCCTGACTCAGCGGCAGGTTGCCGATTTGACCAAGGGTGAGATCATTCCATCGATAGGCGGCAGCATCGTCGCGGAGCCGGCTGCCCAAGCAGGCTGTGCATGGGATTTCCGTCACTTCGGCATCCATTTGGCCGCGATAACTGTAACTCACCCGCATGGCTTCATCGATGGCGGGGTGGAGTCCCTTATATTGGAAGCGAACACGTGGCGATCGATCCGAAATCGACAGGGGAATCCAAACCTCCCCGGTGCCGTGCAGCAAGGCTCGTTGTTGGTGGGGTTCAAGTTCAAGAAAGGGGATTGTCACGGACAGATCGAGGTGTTTGGCCAGTGCTTCGGCAAAAGGTGAAAAGGCAGGGTCATGCAGTGAGGGCCAACCGGCTAGGACATTCTGATCCAATGAATGCCTGGGGTCGCGGAGGACTTGAGTGGGGCTAACGCCCATCTGAATCCCCAAGCCTTCGCACGTTGGACACCAACCCAAGGGACTGTTGAATGAGAAATGATGCGGATTCAAGGGTTCAAAACTGCGGCCGCAAGCGTTGCAGGTCAAGTGTTGGCTAAAGCGATCGACTTTCCATCGATGCTCGGGCACGCCGTCGCGAACATGGGCGACGTGGATCACCCCCTTGCCAAAATCCAGGGCCGACTCCACTGCTTCTGCAAGACGCGACCTTTTGCCAACGCCGATGATCAAGCGGTCGATGATGACTTCCAGACGGTGCTTTCGTCGATGATCGAGGACGAGAGGTTTGTCCAGTTCATGGGAATGGCCATCGACGCGAACACGAACGTAACCAGTCTGGCGAATCTCTTCCCATAAATTTTCGAATTGATCGACGCCCTTGCGTTCGAGCGGAGCCATGACATATATTTTCGTTCCTTCGGGCAAGCTCATGAGTTTATCGATGATTTCATCGGCGGTTTGCGTTCCGATGGGAATTTGGCACTTCGGGCAATAGGGATGACCGAGCCGGGCGTATAGCACGCGCATATAGTCGTAGATTTCCGTGACCGTACCCACGGTTGAGCGCGGGCTTTTGCTGGCTGATTTTTGCTCGATGCAGATGGCGGGGGACAAGCCTCGGATATGTTCCACCTTTGGCTTTTGCATTTGACCCAAGAACTGACGAGCATACGAGGAAAGTGATTCCACATAACGTCTTTGCCCCTCAGCATAAACCGTGTCGATGGCAAAAGAGCTTTTCCCCGAACCGGATGGACCCGCACAAATGGTCATGGCGTCGCGGGGAAACTGCAAGGAGATCTGCTTCAGGTTATGTTGAGAGGCTCCCTTGACATCGATCTGTGTGAGTGGCTCGGCAACCGTTCGCTTGGCGCCTTCCTTGGTTTTCTTAGGTCGTTGGCCGCGCGATTGGAACTTGGACAGGACTGCACGCAACGCCTGTCCCGTGAAGGAAGTTGACACGCCAGCCACGGTTTCCGGAGTCCCCACGGCTACCACGCGGCCACCTCCCGCACCGCCCTCGGGACCAAGGTCGATGACCCAGTCGGCGGTTTTAATCACTTCCAGATTATGCTCGATGACCACGACGGTATGACCTTGATCCACGAATCCATGGAGCACGCGGAGCAGTTTCTCGATGTCATCAAAATGCAATCCCGTCGTCGGCTCATCGAGGATATACAGTGTTTGTCCCTTGCTAGGATGGCATAATTCGCGTGCCAGTTTGATCCGCTGTGCTTCCCCTCCCGACAGGGTGGGGGAAGGTTGGCCTAATTTGATGTAATCCAAGCCGACGTCGTGCAATGTTTGCAGCATCGTGCGAATTCTGGGGATTTCCGAAAAGTGCTCGAGGGCCTCTTGCACGTCCATTTCAAGCACGTCGTGGATATTTTTGTCCTTGAACCGCACCTGAAGGGTTTCGCGATTAAACCTGCGACCTTCGCAAACGGGACAGGTCACCCAAACGTCAGCCAGGAAATCCATCTCCAACCGCGTCGAGCCGTTGCCGGAGCAAGCTTCGCATCGTCCTCCACTGACATTAAAGCTGAATCGACCTGGGGCGTACCCTCTCAACTTGGCTTGCGGTAAGCGCGTGTAGAGTTGGCGGATTTCATCAAAGACTTTGATGTACGTCGCAGGGTTGGATCGGGGGGTGCGGCCGATGGGTGATTGATTGATGGCGATAACTTTGTCGACCCATTCCTTGCCTTGAATCGATTGATGACGTCCGATGATCCTGCCGTTTTCTTCTTCGTCCTGTTCGTCAGTATCGTCCTTGTTCTGGCTTTTGCGGAGATAGGCGCGCATGGCTTCCAACAAGACATCGTTGACAAGCGAGCTTTTCCCCGAACCGCTCACGCCCGTCACGGCGATAAACAAGCCAAGTGGGAAAGCAACGTCGATTCCCTTTAAATTATTATGCGCGGCCTTCATGACCCGCAGCTTGCGTTTGCCCGGCGAGCGTCTACGAACCGGCGTGGGAATGGTGAGTACATGACTGAGATAACGCCCCGTGAGGCTATCGGGGTGAGCCGCCACGTCCCGCCATTGGCCGGCCACGACCACTTGACCGCCCCGAATGCCAGGGCCTGGGCCGAAGTCAACGATGTAATCCGCGGCTTTCATGGTGTCTTCGTCATGTTCGACGACGATCACCGTATTCCCCATGTCGCGGAGGTTTTGCAGGCTATGGAGCAATTTCAAGTTGTCGCGCGGATGCAGACCGATGCTTGGTTCATCCAAGATGTAGAGCACGCCAACAAGACCACTGCCGATCTGGCTGGCCAGGCGGATGCGCTGCGATTCTCCGCCAGAAAGGGTCGGGGCGGTCCGGTCCAGCGAAAGATAATGTAAACCTACGTCGAGCAAGAATTGGAGTCGACTGCGAATTTCCTTGTTTAGTTCCGTGACAATGAGCCGATGCGTCGGCGTCAAGGATTGATCCAATGCGCCGCCAGGCTCAAACCAATGCGCCAATTCGCTCAGGGCCATGGCTTCGAGATCGGTGATCGATTGGTTGGCGACGCGAACCGCCCGAGCTTGAGGGTTGAGCCGCTGGCCATTGCAGGCGGGGCAGGGGATGCGCCGCATGTATTGCTCAAGTTGGGCGCGCCGCGGACCAGATTGGGCCTTTTTAAAGCTGCTGGAAAGTTGTGGAATGATGCCTTCCCATGGCTCGCTATGCCGCCAGTATCCTCGACGGGTTCGCCAAGAGTAAAGAATGGGGGTGGATCCGCTGCCATGAAGCAAAACCTGCTTTTGCTTGGTCGTGAGCGATTGCCAAGGGGCTTGCAAATCGATGCCATAAGCTTGTGCCACGCCTTCAAACAGGTGGCGCCGCCAACGTCCCATGTGGGTCAATGGTCCAACCGTCTTGATGGCACCCTTGGCCAGGCTAATGGTAGGGTCGGGGACCAACAGATCTTCGACAAAATCATACTTGATTCCCAAGCCGTCACAATCCAGGCACATGCCGAGGGGGCTGTTAAAGCTAAACAGTTGCGGACTGAGCGGGGCGAAACTGACGCCGCAGGTGCCGCAAGCATAATGAGATGAAAAAAGCCAATCTTGAAATGTCCCATCATCGGCTTCCAAGGCCAGGATGACGGAATCTTTCCCGACGCGCAACCCTTGCTCCAAAGCTTCGGCCAATCGCGGTCGGCTTCGAGCTTGAATGGTTAGACGATCGACCACGACTTCAATGTCATGCTTGATGTGTCGATCCAGCCTAAGATCATCCGTGAGTTGGACGACTCGGCCATTCACCCGGGCACGGACAAAACCCTGGCGAAGCAAGTCTTGGAAAAGATCCCTAAAAGTTCCCTTCTGCTTTCGCACCAAGGGGGCCAAGATGTGACAACGCGATCCCTCGGGAAAGGCAAGGATGCGCTCGATCATTTGTTCGCGGGATTGGGCATGGATGGGTTGGCCGCACTGGGTGCAGTGGCCTTGACCGGTCCGAGCAAACAAGACCCGCAAGTAATCATGGATTTCCGTGATGGTGCCCACCGTGGATCGCGGATTGCTTCCCGCTGCTTTTTGTTGAATACTGATGGAAGGGGAAAGGCCAGAGATGAAGTCCACGTCCGGCTTGGGCAGTTGGCCGAGAAATTGACGGGCATAACTGGAGAGCGATTCGATGTAACGCCGCTGTCCTTCGGCGAACAGGGTGTCAAAGGCCAAAGAACTTTTGCCCGAACCACTGACCCCGGTAAAGACAATTAATTGACGATGGGGCAATTCGAGATGAATATTGCGAAGATTATGCTCCCGTGCGCCGCGTATGATAATAGAGGATTCATCCATGGATGAAGGGTACTCAGCGAATGGATTCTCGGATCACGGACCAAGTGGCCCTGGAGATTTCACTTTCACGACGGAATTCGTGATGAGTAATATATGCCGAAGAGCGAAAAGATATACTGGAAATTTATATCCATCCTGTGGTATGTGGGAAATCTCCCGCTGTTGGTTTCAGCATAAACAGGCTGGTAATTAT
>JAANMW010002580.1_pt1 | contig 16058 bp, 13 predicted proteins | sample 7279671 | NCBI WGS metagenome assembly JAANMW01 (sample SAMN14094541, study PRJNA606508) | bioreactor metagenome | isolation source: A lab-scale SPAN reactor treating ammonium-rich wastewater day 247 | place: Ireland: Galway | collected 2017-09-19
CTGGCTTGAGCCGGTAGCTACACCGCTGCATCCGAAGCCCCGCCTCGTGCGGGGCTTCGCGTTTTAGCGCCTAGCCCGCCCGTGCAAACGCATCACCCCGCCAACCGTTGCTCACGAAACTGAATGCGCATTTCGCAAGATGAATGCGGGTTAAGGGGGTTGTTAAATAAATGTTGACCGCTCTATAGTCGGAAAGTCAGGCCGAGTCAGGTCGGGCTCATTCGTACTAATTTTTGTCACTTTGTCCCAAACGGGGGTTACACAATGGCTTCTAAGAACCGTACTAAGAGCCTAAAGAGGAGCGTGCTGACATTGGCGCTTGGGCTCTGCTTCGTGGGTGCCGCAATCGCGGCCAACTCCGGCGGCCTGCGCATCAGCATCAAGGGTGCCGATGGCCAGCCTGTCGCCGGCGCAACCGTCAAGTTGAGCTCTCCTTCCAGCCTGGTCTCGAAGAGCGGCGTGACCGACGCAAACGGCAACGTCAACATCGTCGGCCTCGATCCCGCGACCAACTACACGGTCGAGGTGCAGGCCTCGGGTTACAGCCCCTTCAGCTCCAGCAACGTTGCGGTAGTCAGTGACAAGAACCTGAGCGTGGGTTACGTGCTGGGCCGTACCGGTGGTGGCGACGCCACCAACCTGGACGCCATCGTGGTGACCGGTGCGTCGCTGGCGGCGGTGGACACCACGTCGGCCACTGTTTCCACCGTGTTGACGCTGGAGCAAGTGGAAGCCCTGCCGACCGCGCGTAGCTACCAGAGCTACCTGCAGCTGGTGCCGGGCGTGAAGCCCAGCAGCGGCGGCAATCCTTCTTCCAAGTCGGGCGTCAACTACGCCGACATCGGTGGTGCCGTCGGCCAGTCCACGGACAACCTGTACTACATCGATGGCGTCAACGTCACCGACCCGCTCACGGGCACCTTCGGTTCCAACCTCAACTCCGAGATCATCCAGGAAATGCAGGTGATGACCGGTGGCGTTCCGGCGGAATTCGCCGGTGGTGCCGGCCTGATCTCCAAGGTGATCACCAAGTCGGGCGGCAACGAGTTCCACGGCTCGATCAACTACTACCTGCAGAACTCCAACCTGGTGGCGAAGAACAAGCACCTGGCCGCCAGCGAGTTCTCCACCTACGATGCCGCCGTCACCCTTGGTGGCCCCATCCTCAAGGATCGGATCTGGTTCTTCGGCTCGTTCCAGAAGAAGAACCACGAAGAGGACGTGACGGATCCGGTGTCGCAGCAGTTCCTGCGCTCCGTGAGCCGCAAGAGCGACCTGGCGTTCGGCAAGATCACCTGGCAGATCAGCGACAACGATCGCCTGACCGCGACCTTCTTCAACGACCCGACCACGATCAGCGGCTCCCTCAACCCGAGCACGGTCAACAGCCGGAGCAACATCACCGAGCAGGGCGGCGACAACTACAAGGTCGACTACTCGCACGACTGGGAAAGCTTCAGCATCGGCGCCTACGCCTTCCGCCATGAAGGGCAGCTCTCGTCGCTCGCGTCGACGTCGGATCCGTTCAATAACGTCGCCTACCACACGGATCGCGCGACCAAGACCAATGCCGACCTGAACATGGGTGGTTCCGGCGCGAACACCTTCACCAACCGCGACAACAAGGAGTTCGGGCTCAATTTCGACTGGTACCTGTCCACCAGCTGGGGCGAGCACACGATCCGCGGCGGCGTGCTGCGGAACGAGGGTTCGTACACCGAGCGGGTGGCCTATCTCGGTGCTGGTGCCGCGGGCGCGCGCTACACCTCGATCAGTGCGGCCGACGCGGGCATCACGCTGGCGGATTACTTCAGCAGCGCCTATGGCTGGCGAGGCACCCGCCAGGTCCAGCAGGGCGACCTGGCCCGCATCGAGGCCGCGACCGGGATGACCTCTGCCCAGTTGCTGGCTAGCACGCTCAGCGACACCACCGGCAACCCCGACGGCATGGTGAACGTCTATCGCATCCTGCAGTCCGCAAACGAGGGCCTGGGTTATACCGTCGTCAACAAGCAGACCGCGCTGTTCCTACAGGACCAGTGGACGCTTGGCCAGTGGTCGGCCAATGTCGGTGCGCGTTTCGAGCGCAACGAAATGGTCAACTCGGCCGGTGGCAGCATCCACAAGTTCGACTGGGATATCGCCCCGCGCGTCTCGTTGACCTACGACCTCGACGGCGATGGCCGCAGCAAGATCTGGGGCTTCTACGGCCGCTACTACGATCCGGTGCGCGCCGACATGGCGGACTTTGCGGGTGCGGTGACCGGCCCGACCTACGACGAGCAGGTCAACATCAACGGCACCTGGTACACCTATCGCCAGCGCGGTCCGGGTGATGCGGCCGTGGCGCCGACCACCAAGACGCCGTACACGGACGAGATCATGCTCGGCTTCGCCACCACGTTCGGCACCGACGTCGGCCTGTCGATCGCGTTGACCAGCCGCAAGACCCGCGACCTGCTGGAAGACTACGACCTGAGCCTGTACTCGGATCCGACCACGCCGTGTGGCAGCTACGGCGCCGCGTGCCCGAGCTCGCCCTTCTTCATCCCGTACGAATATTTCGGCTATTCGGGCAACCCGGGCACCAACTACGTGCTGGCCACGCTGGTTGGCGGCAAGCGCAACTACCACGGGTTCGAGGTGACGCTGCAGAAGTACAAGAGCGACAACTGGCAGGCCGCCGCGAACTACACCTTCAACGGTGCCAAGGGCAACTCCAACTCGGATGGCAATGCCGACTTCCAGGGCGACTGGATCGCGCTGGATCCGCGTGCCCCCAACCAGTACGGCCCGCAGCCTGGCAACATCAAGCACCAGTTCAAGGCATGGGGTTCGTACGAGTTCGACTTCGGCCTTGAGTTGAGCGGCGTGTTCAACTGGAACAGCGGCGTCCTGTACAGCCGGACCTTTTCCGCGTACGGACGCAACCTCCCGGAGATGGGGCCCGACTACGTGTACGGCGACGTGGAAGACAGCTGGCTGGCCCCGGGTGCCGTGGGCGGTGAGAACGGTCCTGCGTACTACACGCTGGATGTGCGCGCCAAGTACACCCGCCCGCTGCCGGTCGGCAAGATCGAGGTGTTCCTGGACGTGTTCAACATCCTCGACAAGCAGTCCGCGACTTCGGAAATGGACCTGCTCGCGGGTAACGGCGTGTACGCCTTCGGCCAGGCCAACGCCTGGGTCGAGCCGCGGCGCGCCTACCTGGGCGTTCGTTACTCGTTCTGACCTAGCGTCGAGTAGCAGATGTGCTGGAGGCCGGTGCGGAAGCACCGGCCTCTTTTTTTATCGAGCCGCGCTGGGCGCTTGACATCGTGCCGATGTGGCGTATCAAGGGCTGGAGTGGCGGCTGTCCGAGGGGTGTGGCGCAGATGTTGGAATGGGTCCTGTCAGCCGCCTTGGTCATGCCGCCCGCCATGCAAGCGACGGTGGTGGACGCAAGCGTGCCGTCGCCGGAACGCGTGATGGCCTTGCCAGAGGGGGTGCGGGATTCCTTCCGGAGGGAGGTCGTCGAGGCGACCCGCTTCCCGGAGGCGAGGCTTGGGCGCTTGATAAAGTTCGTATTCGACAAGGATGGGCTGGGTATTGCCTACAAGGCGGACGCGACCCTCACCATCGCGGAGGCCGTCGAGGCGCGGACGGCCAATTGCCTGACTTCGACGATGCTGGTTGTCGCACTTGCGCGCGAAGCAGGCCTCGACGCCCACGGGCAGCTTGTCGAGGATGTCCCGGTATGGGGTGCCGAGGGCGAGCTGGTGGTCCAGAGCCGCCATGCCAATGCCATCGTGGACGTGGGCGGGCGGCGACGCTTTGTAGTCGACGTGGACGCGAGCGGATCCGAAGCGACTGATGCGCTCCATCCGGTCGAAGATGCGCAATTGCTGGCGAGCTATTACGGGAACCGTGCAGCCGAGCTCATGCTGGAGGGGCGGTACCAAGCCGCTAGGACCTGGTCGGAAATCGCAATCAAGCACAGTCCCGGGGACGTGACGCTATGGAACAACGCGGGGGTACTCAGCCTGCGAATGGGAAGGCCCGGGGAGGCCGAGGCCTGGTTCCTGAAGGCGGTTCAGTTGGCTCCCGATCAAACCAGTGCGTTGTCGAACCTGGTGGATTTCTACCGGCGGCAGGGGGACGCCAAGCGGATGCGCGAATGGCAAGCAAGGTCCCGGCGCGTGTTGCGCAAGGCCCCCTACTACCAGTACCAGCTGGGAAGGCAGAGTGAGGTCGCGGGCAAGGCCGAAGAGGCCGCCCGTCATTACCGGCAAGCGATCCGCCTGGCGCGGGGAGAGCATCGGTTCCACTTCGCCTTGGCCCGAACCTATTTCGCAATGGGGTATCCGGATAGGGCGGGTCGGGAGCTGGTCCGGGCCCACGCGCTCACCGATGGGGCGCTGCGCGCAAGGTACGAGGGGAAACTTGCGGCATTAAGGAACATGCGCAGGGGAGCGGGTAGTCCACCCCGGGATTAAACCCTTGCGCCCGCAACTGCATCACAGTACGTATGCTGATGCAGACCATGCCGCTACCGCAGCCCGTTGAAACCGACGACGACGACGACGGCTTGGCGCGGCGCGCGGCCTGCGCCGACGTATCGGCATTCGAGCAGCTCTACCGCCGCCACCACCGCCGCGTGCACGGGGTGATCGTGCGGCTAGTGGGGCAGGCGGGGGCCCGCGCGGAAGACCTTACCCAGGAGGCGTTCGTGCGCGCTTGGCAGGCGCTGCCGGCGTTCCGGTTCGAGAGCGCGGTGTCGACCTGGCTGCATCGGTTGGCGGTCAATACCGCGCTGATGGAACTGCGCGCGCGCCGCAGCCGGCCGTGGCAGGAAGATGACGAGGATGCCCTCGATGCGGTGTCCACCCCGGATACCGCCGGCCGCGCCGTGCTTGGGCGCGACCTGGAGCGGGCAGTCGCCAGCCTGCCGCCGCGCGCGCGCGCGGTGCTGGTACTGCACGACGTGGAAGGCTGGAAGCACGAGGAAATCGCCGGCGAGCTGGGCATGGCGGTGGGCAGTTCGAAGGCGCAGCTGCATCGTGCGCGCGGACTGCTGCGCGCGCGGATTGGAGGAACGGCATGAACGGAAAACACGAGATCGGCGAGGCCGCCCTGCGCATGGCGCTGCAGTCGCTGCGTCGCGACATCGAACCCGGGCACGACCTGTGGCCGGGCATCGCGGCGAAGCTGTCGCCGCAGCCGGTGGCGGCACGCCCCCCGCGCCGCACCTGGCCATTCGCAATAGCGGCGTCGATGTTGCTGGCGCTGGGCTTGGCCCGGCAGGGTGCGCCCGATCTGGCGCGGCCGTTGGTGGTGGCGGCGCCCGCGGCGACGCCTGCCGCGGGCGCGCCGGTGGCCAGCGAAGCGGAGGCCTTGACCCTGCATTACCAGGCTGCGTTGCGCGAGCTCGACGCGCGCGCGGCGCCGGCCAGCTGGCAGCCGGGACTGGACGCGCTGGACCACGGCGCCCAACAAGTGCTCGCTGCACTGCGCCAGAGCCCGCAGTCCCCGCAGCTGCTGGAGCGACTGCGCCAGATCTATGCCCGCCGGCTCGCCCTGTCGCGCCGCGCGCTTTTCGCCTGAGGAACCGATGATGAAAATGCTAGCCAAGATGCTGTGGACCACGTTGGTCGCCGCGGCCGCACTGCCGGTGATGGCGGCGACACCGATCAACCAGGCCCGCCCGCTGGATGCGCGCGGTCGGGTCGAGATCGAGAACCTCAAGGGCAAGGTCGAGGTCGTGGCCTGGGATCGGCCGGAGGTGAAGCTGGCGGGCACGCTGGGCGATGGGGTGGAAAGGCTTTCGGTCGAAGGCGATGGCCGCGTGCTGCGGATCAAGGTCAAGTACCCGTCGCGCAGCGGCAACGCGGAGCCGAGCCACCTGGTCGTGCAGATGCCGCTGTTGGCCGACCTGCAAGTGGAAACCGTTTCGGCCGACATCAGCGTGAGCGGCATGGCCTCGCGCGAACTTGGGTTGGAGTCGGTCAGCGGCGATATCGTCGCCAACGGCGCGCCGCGGCGTGGCGGGATCAGTTCGGTGAGCGGTGACATCCGGCTGGCGATGAACGGGCCGGATTTGCGGGTGGAAACGGTCAGCGGCCAGCTGGTCGTGCAGGGGCGGTTGAATGGTGCGATCGCGCTGGAAAGCGTGTCGGGCGACATCCGCCTGGACACGCTGGGCGAGCATGCGCGCAAGCTCTCGGCGAGTTCGGTGTCCGGTGACATGGACTTGGGCCTGGCGCTGGCCGAGGACGGCGAGATCCGCATGGAAAGCGTGAGCGGCGACCTGCGCCTGCGCCTACCGGCGAGCCTGTCGGCACAGGTCTCGGGTGAAACCTTCAGCGGCGACCTGGCCGCGCCGGGGGCGAAGATCCGCAAGGAGGAATTCGGCCCCGGCTCCAGCTTCCGCGTGCGCTACGGAGCGGGCAAGGGCGATGTGCGCCTGCAGACGTTTTCGGGTGACGTGCGCCTCAGCCTGCCGCGCTAGGGCGCCGGTTTAGTGCTGCGCCATTGGGCCGGAGTTCAATTATGAATGGGCGGTTTGTGGTACGCAGCATGTAAAGTCCGTGAAGTTTGTGTTATTTTCCGGCTGGCCTTGCCCTAATGGGGGAGGGGCTATCCAACATAACTAGAGAGCAAAATCATCATGTTGAACGCCAAGAAGCTGACGAGCGCGATCAAGATCGCGTTGTTCATCGGCACGACTTCGCTGGTGGCCGCTCCTGCTTTCGCGCAGGACCAGGGCGCCAAGCAGGAAGGCCAGAAGAGCGAGACCAAGACCCTCGATCGCGTCGAAGTGGTCGGCTCGCGCCTGAAGCGCGCAGAAATCGAAGGCGCGCTGCCGGTCACCGTCATCGACCGCGCCGCTATCGACGCCACCGGCAAGGCTTCCGTGGCCGACGTGCTGCGTGACACCACCTTTGCCTCGTTCGGCAACTTCCGCCCGCAGTCCGGCAGCTCCGCCCAGGCGCTGGCCGATATCGACCTGCGTGGCCTGGGTTCGTCGCGTACGCTGGTGCTGATCGACGGCCGTCGCGCGCCGAAGGCGCCGTTTGCCGCTGGCAGCCAGGACTTGAACGCGATCCCGACCTCGGCGGTCGAGCGCATTGAAATCCTGTCGGACGGCGCCTCCGCCGTGTACGGCTCCGACGCGATCGGCGGCGTGGTCAACATCGTCCTGCGCAAGGACTTCGAAGGCGCCGAGATCCGCGCCTCCTACGGCAAGACCGACGTGACGGGCGGCGACACCCACGAATACGCCGCCACCATGGGCACCTCGGGCGAGCGCGGCCGCCTGCTGATCTCGGCTTCGGCCAACGATCGCGGCATGGTCTTCACCCGCGACCAGATCGGTTACGTCCAGGGCGTGTCGGTGTACGGCAACAACTACCGCGTCTATGACCAGAACGCCGGTGCGTTCCTGACCGCGCCGAAGGCCGTCCCGGGCTTCGCCTGCAACAGCGGCGGCTTCTGGATGACCTCGGCGGGCACCTGCTCGTTCGACTTCAACTCGGTTGCTGCCAACGAAGCCTCGATCAAGAACAAGGGCCTGTTCGCCCGCGGCGACTACCAGATCAACAACGACTGGTCGGTCTACATGACCGCGATGGCGCAGAAGGTCAACAGCTTCGGCCGCTACGCGCCGGTGCCGGCGCTGGTGCTGGTGGCCGACGGTACCCCGAACGACGTGGTCAAGGGTGACGGCTTCGCCACCGCCCTGTACCACCGCTTCGCGGCGGCCGGCAACCGCGACACCTCGTCGGACGCCAACGTCACCGACTTCCTGCTGGGCTTCCAGGGTTACATGTTCGACAAGGTCGACGTGGACTTCGGCATGCGCCGCAGCAACTACCGTTACAACGAGTTCGGCACCGGCTACACCGTGAACCCGCTGGCTCGCGCCGCGCTGGAAGACGGTAGCTACGACGTGCTGGATCCGTTCGGCAACGACCCGGCCGTGCTGGCCGCCATCCAGGCGACCATCAACCGCCGCTCCACCTCGACCGTGGAAGAGCTGTATGCCACCGCCAACTTCGACGTGTTCGAAATGGCCGGCGGCACCTCCAACATGGCCGTTGGCGCCGAGTACCGCAAGGAGACCTACGCCGACCTGTACGACTCGCTGTCCGAGGCGGGCGTGATCGACGGTTCGGCCGGTAACTCCGCCGCCGGTGGCCGCAACGTCAAGTCGGTGTTCGCCGAGTGGCTGTTCCCGATCACCAGCAGCTTCGAAGCTACCCTGGCTGGTCGTTTCGACAAGTACAACGACTACGGTTCGGACTTCGCCCCGAAGCTGGGCCTGCGTTGGCACCCGCTCGACAACGTGACCTTCCGTGGTTCGTACGGCACCGGCTTCCGCGCGCCGCCGCTGGACATCCTGACCCAGAAGACCAGCTTCTCGGCCGACTCGGTCTATGACCCGGCGACCTGTAAGGTCTTCGGTGGTGACCCGACCGACTGCGACAACGACGTGACCTCCGTGCAGGTGGACACCTACTACAAGGCCAATCCGGACATGGGTTCGGAGCAGTCCAAGCAGTGGGCGTTGGGCGTTGCATACGACCCGACCACCTGGATGAACGTGACCCTCGATTACTACAACATCGAGATCGAGGATCGCATCCGTTCGTTCAGCGCGCAGTCCCTGATCGACCGTACCAACAACCCGGCGCTGGGCCCGATTCCGGCCGGCCTGGGCGTGGAGCGTAACGCCGACGGCTCGATCAAGCAGATCAACGCGGGTTACGGCAATGAAGGCACCCTGACCACCGATGGCCTGGACCTGAACATCCGTACCAACTTCGACGTGATGGGTGGCCGCCTGGCCAGCCAGCTGCAGGTCGGCTTCGTCAACAGCTACAAGATCGACGGCGGCACGGACCTGGCTGGTTCGCAGGGCGCGCCGGATACCCGCGCCAACCTGGCCAATACCTTCAGCGTCGGCGCCTGGACCTTCGGCACCATCACCCGCTACATCAAGGGTCAGCAGGATCCGGGTGAGACCACCCGTACCGGTGGTTACACGCTGAACGACGTGTACGCCAACGTGAAGGCGCCGTGGAACGGTGACGTGACCATCGGCGTCAACAACGCCGGCAACCGTTACCCGCAGCTGATCGGCTACGACGGCCGTCCGTGGAACTTCAACCTGTACGACGCTTACGGCCGCACGGTCTACATGCGTTACACGCAGCGTTTCTGATCGGATAGCAGTAGCAGTCACGTGTTAAAGGAAAGGCCCCGGTAACGGGGCCTTTTCCTTATCGGGAAGGTAGGCATGGTCCAGACAGACATACGAAGCCGGGCGTGGACCCGCTATTGGGCAAGCGGCGCGCTGCACTCCTGCGACGGTAGTTTTGCGCTTGAAGGCGAGGGTGCGATTGCCGCCTTTTGGCGCGCGGCCTTCATCGACGCGCCGACGCAAGGCCACCTGCTGGACCTGGGGACTGGCAACGGCGGCCTGATGCTGGCGGCTTCAAGGGCACTGCAAGCTTGGCAGCTGTCCGGCGTCGACCTGTCGCGGCCGATCTTGCCGTGGTTGGACGCAGGACGCGACGGCGGCAGGATCCAGCTGTTCGCGGAAACGCGGATGGAGCAGGTACCGCTGCCGTCGGGGGCGATCAACCTGCTGGTAAGCCAGTTCGGCATCGAATATGCAGATCACCAGCAAGTGGTGCGGGAAGCCCTGCGTCTACTGGCGCCAGGCGGGCGGCTCGCGCTGGTGGTCCATCATGCGGAGTCGGTGGTGACGCGGGTTGCCGCCGATGAACTGCGTGCGCTGGACCTGCTGGCAGCCGACGATGGCTTGCTGGCGGCAACGACCGTGGTACTGCCGCACATGGCGGCGCTGCGTGGCGGACAGGCCCCAAGCCCGGCGGCATATGCTGCCCGTGAAGCGTTCAATCGTGCGATGCGCGAAGTGTCGGCGCTGATGGCGACACTGGAGGTTGCCGACGTGCTGGGCCAGGCCCAGGCCGGTGTCCAAGGGATGCTGCTGGCCGTGCATCCAGGCAACCTGCACGAGGCGCTGGGAAAACTTGCGGCCTACCGGGACGAGCTGGCTGCAGCAGCAGTGCGGGCTCGCGAACAGATCCAAGCCGCGATGACCCGCGGGCAGCTGGATGCCTTCCTTACGGGGTTCCGCGAGGCGATGCCTGCGCTGGAGGCATCGACCTTGTTGCAGGACGGCAAGCTCATCGCCTGGGCCGTGCGCGGGATGCGCGCCGACTGAAGGCGCGGGCAGCTTGGCCCCAGGCGCGGATCAGAGTTCGCCGAGCTCGCTGGCCTCGCCGTAATAATCCACCAAGCCCTCGACCGTCCGGGTCACCAGTTCGCGCTCAAGCGGGCTCAGGTGCGGGTGCCAGACATCGAAGATCATCACCACCCGGCGCTCGCGGGAGCCGTTCCAGGCCTCATGCAAGATGGTGTCGTCGAAGATCATCAGTTCGCCGGGCACCCATTGCCGGGTCTCGTCGCCAACCCGGAACGCACAGCCGTCCGGCACGACCAGCGGCAGGTGGACGGTGAGGCGTGCGTTGGTGGCGCCGTTGTGCGGCGGGATGTGAACCCCGGGATCCAGGCGGGAGAAGAAGGCTGCTGGCGCGCGAGCGCGGATGCGCGGCAGCGGTGCGGCTTCGATCGCGGCGGCAGTCGCCGGGCAGGCCTGGCAGTGCGCTTCGATCCGTTCGCCATGCTTCCATAGGAAGTAGGCACTCCACGCCGGGTTGCGGTCGAGCGCGGCAAACTGCCCGCTGCTGTTGCCCTGCCGGGTCTGGACATAGGGAGTGAAGCCGGCATCTGCTTCGGGAAGCGCGCGCAGTTCGTCCAGGATGTCCGGATAGGCTGCCTCGACGCGCGGCGCCCAATCGAAATCCTCGCGGCGGAAGAACGGGATCGCGGGCAGGCGCGGAATCGGCAGGAACAGCGGATTGGCGGTGACGAATTCGCGCCGCCCGGTGATGATGTCCAGGGCGTGCTGGAAGCGCTCCAGGTCGGCCCCGCGCTCGCCACTGGCCAATCCGTCCAGGCGCTGCTGCAGGAACTCGCGCAGCGTATCGAAGTTGCGCGTCACCAGCGTGCGCGCATGGGCGACGACGCCGGCAAACTGCGGGGATTCGCGCAGGCCTTCCGGCATCGATCGCACCGCTTCCGACCAGCTCAGTGCGGCCTCGCGCTGGCGCCCGCCTAGGGACTCGAGCAGGCGCGCCTTTTCCATGCGCGCACCCCAGGCGGAGTTGTCGTGGCGGATCGCTTCGTCCAACGATGCCAGCGCCGCCTCGTGTTCGCCATTGCCGATGGCGATCTGCGCCAGCAGCATGTGTGCGGGCGAATATTGGCGCACGGAGGCGATGACCGACTGCAGCAGCGCCTTGGCCTCGTCAAGCTGGCCCTGCTGGATCAGCAAGTCGGCCATGCGGGTGCGGGGGTAGGGATTCCCTGGCTGTAGCGTTGCAGCCTGGCGCAGTTTGGAAATGGCCTGCAAGGCGCTGCCGGACGCGGCCAGCTGGTCGGCTTCCGCGATCAGTTGTTCTGGGTGGGACATCGTGTGCCTTTGGCGCGAACGAAGGGGGGCAGGAACATGCGGCAGCGGGGCGTGGAAATGCCCTCCCCGCGCTAGGCGTCAGAGATCCTGCTGGTAGCGGACGTAGGGCACGGTGCCTTCGTCGCTCGGATCGCCCTTGATCGGGAATGGGTTCTTGCCGCGGGTGACGACGTTGTCGGCACCGACGCTAAGTTGGCCGTTCCACGGGGTGCGCCAAGTCAGGCCCAAGCCCAGGCCTTTCCAGACCTCGCTTTCACCCGGCACGTTGACCACCCGGCCGACGATATTGGCGCCGAACGCACCGTAGCCGCCGCCGACGCTGAGGCTGCGGGTATTCCACTGGTCTGCCAGCTGCGGTACGTCCGCCGCGGGGACCAGGCGGGCGCGGGCGACCGTGCCACCGACGCTGACGAAACCCTCGCGACTGATCGCCTTTTCCGCGAACAGCGAGAAATCGTTCTGGTTGTAGCGGGCACCGCCAAGCTGGCCGGGAGCCAGCCACGCGGGCAGGGTGTCGCGGCCATTGCCGAAGCTCAGGCCCAGCTTGCCGCCGTTGCGGGCCAAGCTGACGCCGGCGCTGGCGTGGCGGCTGGTCGAGCCGGGCTTGTCGCTTTCCAGCGAGGCCAACACGCAATTACTAGCCAGTTGGCCGATGGCGGGCGCCATGCCGCTGCGGCGATCGCACAGCAGTGCCAGCGAGTCGCCGGTTTGCAGGCCATAGGTCGCTTCCAGCGTGGTCTTGCCGAAACGCCAGCGCGCGCCGGCGCCGGTGCCGCCGGTGGCGGGCTCCAGCAGCAGCACGGCCTCCAGCTTGCCGCTGTCGCGGTTGAGCACCGGCACCACCCGGGAGTCGCTGCGCTTGGCCTTTTTCGCTTGCGCGGCGACGTTGCCGCTGGCGAACACCAGGGCAAGCACGGCGGCGACGATTGGCAGGAAGCGCAAGGACATGCTGATGTGACCGGCTTGTTAAGCCGAAGTTCCCCGGTAGAGGTGGCCAGACTGCCCGAAAAGCCTAGCCTGTTTATGATTATTTAACAATAGCGCCAACTGCGCGAGCCCCCTCGATGAGCCCGCCGGCCACTGACGTGGCTCCCGCGGCGGGCGATGGCCGCTCATGCCCGAATGCCTTGCCGGGGGCGGACTGCGTTACTGCAGCCCCGGTGCCGCCGGCTGGGCGCTGGCTTCCCGGCTGAACAGGGCCGCGATCTGGCCAGCGTCGAAGCCATAGCCTTGGCCGCAGAACTCGCACAAGATCGAGGCGGTGCCATCGCCGGCAACCACCGCGGCGTCGGCTTCCTCGCGTCCCAGCGACACCAGCATGCCCTCCACCCGCTCGCGCGAGCAGGAGCAAGCGAAGCGCAGCGGCTTCTCGCCGACCAACTGCGGGGCTTCCTCGTGGAACAGGCGGTGGATCATGTCGGCCGGCGCCAGTGCCAGCAGTTCATCGCCGCCGAGGGTGTCGAAGAGCGCGCTGGCGCGGCGGAAGCCGTCCTCGTCGCCTTCTTCGCCGGGCAACTTCTGCAGCAGCAGGCCGGCGGCGCGCTGGCCGTTGCAGGCCAGCAGCAGGCGGGTGGGCAATTGCTCCGACTGGTGGAAGTAGTCCTCGAATGCCGCATCCAACCGCTCCGCCTGCAGCGCGACTAGGCCCTGGTAGCGCATCGGCTCGCCGTTGCCCAGCGGCGGGTTCTCGATGGTGATGGCCAGCAGCGCGTCAGCGCCCAGCGCGCGCAGGTCGCGCACGGGAGCGTCGGCGGACTCGTCCAGACGGACGATGCCGCGCAGGGTGCCGGCGGCGGTGCACTCGGCGAACAGGGTGCCGATCGCGCCCTTGCTGCGCAGTTGCACCGACAGCCGGCCATCGACCTTGGCATGGCCGGTGAACAGGGCGGCGGCGGCTGCTGCTTCGCCCAGCAGCTCGGCGGCGGCCGGCGGGTAGTCGGCGCGCGCGGCGATACTGCGCCAAGTCTCGCCCAAGTGCACGGCCACGCCGCGCACGCCGGCGGCGGGAAGCAGGAAGCGCAGCTGCGCGTCGGGAATCATGTCCATGTGGATACCGTGGAAGGGCCCGGATGCGGATAATGCGCGGGCAGTAGGGGGATGATGATGAACCGAGATGGGGCGCGCAGGCGCCGTTCGCAAGGCACCGCCGCATGAGCGGCAAGGTACGCAAGCGCCGCCTGCGCGGCTGGTGGTGGAAATTGCCGCTGCTGTTCGTGGCGGCCAGCGTGCTGCAAGTGCTGGTGCTACGCGCCATCGATCCGCCGATGTCGGCGTTCATGGCGGCGCGCTGGCTGGACGCGGCGCTGGCCGGCAATCCCGGTTTCCGCATCGCCCACGACTGGCGCGACCTGCGCGCGATCTCGCCGAACCTGCCGCTGGCGTTGGTGGCGGCGGAAGACCAGAACTTCGCCCAGCACCACGGCTTCGACTTCGCCGCCATTGAAAAGGCGCAGGCGCACAACGAGAAGATGCGCGCGCGCGCCGAGAAGCGCGGCACGCCGGTCAAGCGCATCCGCGGCGCCAGCACCATCAGCCAGCAGACCGCCAAGAACCTGTTCCTGTGGCAGGGCGTCGGGCCCACCCGCTGGCTGCGCAAGGGGCTGGAGGTCTGGTACACCGCGCTGATCGAGGCGCTGTGGCCGAAGCGGCGGATCCTGGAGGTCTACGCCAACATCGCCGAGTTCGGCGATGGCGTGTACGGCGCGCAGGCGGCATCGCGCAGCTTCTTCGGCAAGGACGCAGCGCGGCTCAGCCGTGCCGAGGCGGCGCGGCTGGCGGCGGTGCTGCCCAGCCCGAAGCGCTACAGCGCGGCGCGTCCGGGGCCGTACGTGCAGCGCCGTGCGGCGGCGATCCAGCGGCAGATGGGGGCGCTGGGCGGCACCGGCTACCTGCGTACGCTGGATTGATCGGCCGCTGCCAGCCGGCGCGGTAGGGCGCGGCTGGCATACTTCGCGGATGGATGGGATCGCGCCGGAACATCGCTGCCTGACGCTGGTCATTGCCGCCTTCAACGAGGAGGACGCGCTGCCGCGCCTGCACCTGCGCATCCGCACCGCGCTGGACATGGCCGAGGCCGAGGGTTTGGGGGCGCGCGTGCTGTATGTCGACGACGGCAGCCGCGACGGTACTTGGACGCTGTTGCAGCAGTTCGCGCGCGAGGACGCGCGGGTGGCGTTGCTGCGGCTGTCGCGCAACTTCGGCAAGGAGGCGGCGCTGACCGCCGGGCTCGACCGGATCGAGCGCGGTGCGGCGCTGATCCTGGACGCCGATGGGCAGGATCCCCCCGAGCTGTTGCCGCAGTTCGTCGCCAAGTGGCGCGAGGGCTACGACGACGTACACGGCACCCGTATCGCCCGCGAAGGTGATGGCCTGTTCAAGCGTGCCAGCGCGCACGGTTTCTACCGGGTCATCGGTGCGCTGTCGAAGACGCCGGTGCCGCGCGACACCGGCGACTTTCGGCTGCTGTCGCCGCGCGCGCTGGCGGCGCTGCGCCAGCTGCGCGAACGCCACCGCTTCATGAAGGGACTGTTCGGCTGGATCGGGTTCAATGCCGTGTCGGTGCCTTACCAGCGCGATGCGCGTGCGGCCGGGCGCAGCAAGTTCAACGCCTGGAAGCTGTGGAACTTCGCGCTGGAGGGCATCACCAGTTTTTCCACCGCGCCGCTGCGGTTGGCGACTTATGCCGGCCTGCTCACCGCGCTGTTCGCGTTTGGCTATGGTGGCTGGGTCATCCTGAAGGCGCTGTTGTGGGGCGACCAGGTGGCGGGTTGGCCGTCGATGATGGCGGTGATCCTGTTCCTGGGGGGCGTGCAGCTGATGGCGCTGGGGATGATCGGGGAATACCTGGGCCGGCTGTACGAGGAATCCAAGCAGCGCCCGCTGTACCTCGTCGATGCCTGGCGTCCCGCGGAGGGAGTATCCTCGGCCGAGCATCCCGATCTTCTTCCCGGAACGAGAGGAGTCCGCCATGCGCACGGTGCGCCAGCTGCTGGAGGCGAAGTCGCCTGAGGTCATCGCGATCGGACCGGAGGCGCCGGTCATCGATGCCATCCGCCTGATGGCCGAGCGCGGTATCGGCGCACTGTTGGTGATGGACGGCGCGCGGCTGGCCGGCATCCTTTCCGAGCGCGACTACGCGCGCAAGATCGTGCTGCAGGGGCGTTCGTCGCGGGATACGCCGGTGCGCGACATCATGACCGCCGAGGTGGTGACGGTGGCGCCTGGCGACCACATCGACCACTGCATGCAGCTGGTGACCGACCGCCGGATCCGCCACCTGCCGGTGGTCGACGGCGGCGCAGTGGTTGGCGTGCTGTCGATCGGCGACCTGGTCAAGACCGTGATCGAGCTGCAGCAGCGCGACATCGACCAGCTGCAGCGCTACATCGCTTCCTGACACTCGCCTGGCGGCCCGTGTCGGGCCTCAGCTCTTGTCGATGACTTCCGACACCAGCTTGATCAGCTTGTCGTAGTTGTCGGCCTGCCCCTTCATCGCCGCCAGATACGGCGCCAGTGC
>JAANMW010002581.1_pt1 | contig 16056 bp, 15 predicted proteins | sample 7279671 | NCBI WGS metagenome assembly JAANMW01 (sample SAMN14094541, study PRJNA606508) | bioreactor metagenome | isolation source: A lab-scale SPAN reactor treating ammonium-rich wastewater day 247 | place: Ireland: Galway | collected 2017-09-19
CGTTATAAAAAAATACTCCCTGTATATGATTGCATACATTATCAAAGGAATGAAAGCTTAATAATAGGGGTTAATGATTGAAGAGATGGAAAAAATGGTAACTGAGAAAACGGAAGATCAAGGACTATATTCAGATTAACTCTTCCACTTCAGATTTTGGAGTGCGCATCATGAGATTGCTTACCGCATCGAGCGGACTTTTATCGGTGAAAAGTACATTGTAGATCTCTTTTGTGATTGGCATTTCTACGTTCCATCTGTTTGAAAGCGCTGTAACAGATTTTGTCGTCCAAACACCTTCTGCAATTTGTTCCATACTCTTTAGGATTTCAGACAATTTTCTTCCTTTTCCAATTTGTTCTCCGACCCAGCGGTTTCGTCCGTACGGGCTAATACAGGTCGTTATTAAGTCGCCTAATCCGGTAAGTCCTGCGAAGGTGCTTCTCTGTGCTCCCATAATGATACCCAGACGGCTAATCTCTGCTAATCCGCGGGTAATAAGGGCTGCCTTAGAATTATCGCCAAATCTCAAGCCATCGCAAATACCAGATGCGATAGCAATTACGTTTTTCATCGCTGCGCCTAACTCGACACCGATCATATCGGGATTTGTATACACTCTAAACCTATCTGTGGTGAAAACCTCTTGAACGAATTGTGCTAAACCCGCATCCTGCGAAGATGCGACAGTCGTTGTGGGCAATTCACGCGCTACTTCTTCTGCATGGCTTGGGCCGAGAAGTAAGGAAACAGATTGTTTTCCAACAACATCAGCGATGATCTGGCTGGGTCTCAGAAGGGTGTTATTTTCAATTCCTTTTGTAACGCTAACAATAGGTACACGATAAACAAGTAGATCTTTAAATTTCATAAGTACAGAACGCAGGTAGGGAGTTGGTGTTGCAGATATGATGAGTTCTGCATCGAGTAACTTTTTTGAGATATCAGAAGTAATACAGATTCCGGAAGGGATGGGAATGCCTTTTAAAAATTTAACATTTTCTCTTTTCTCTTTCAGATAATTTACATACGATGCATCAGCGCCCCAAAGGGTAACCTCATAACCCTTTTTATGGAGCAGGATTGAAAGAGTAGTTCCCCATCCACCGTTGCCAATAACAGTTATTTTTCGTGACGATCTCGAGGTCATTTTGATAACGATAAAAAATTGGGCTGGATTACTCCAGCCCTTTTAAAGCACTCAATGTTACTAAAGAATTGCTATTTCGAAGTCTGGCAGGCATTTTCCTTGTATAATGGATACTGCGAACAAAGATCTCTGATGGTTTTTCGAACAGCTTCCTTTGTTTGCATATCGTGGGGTTGTGAGAGGATTTTATCAATACAGTCCGCTATTTTCACGGCATCAGCTTCTTTCATGCCTCTTGAGGTTATCGTAGGCGTTCCAATACGGATACCGTTCGGTTCATTTGCACTTGCGCCCATTTCATCAAAGGGAATCGTATTTCTATTCAGGATAATATCGGCTGCTTCTAATGATAACTGAGCTTCTTTCCCCGTAATACCCTTGTTTCGGAGGTCGATCAGAAAGAGATGATTATCCGTTCCGCCCGATACAATGTTGTATCCTCTTTTTACAAATTCCTGTGCCATTGCCCTTGCATTCTTTACCGTTTGGTGTTGGCATTGTTTAAACTCCTCGGTCATGGCCTCTTTAAATGCAACCGCTTTTGCTGCAATAACGTGCATGAATGGTCCACCTTGAATTCCAGGGAAAACTACAGAATCGATCTTTTTCGCATATTTTGATTTACATAAGATCAAACCGCCTCGTGGTCCCCGAAGTGTTTTATGGGTTGTTGTGGTAACAAAATCTGCATAGGGAACCGGACTGGGATGAGCGCCTCCGGCGATAAGCCCGGCAATATGGGCAATATCGGCCATAAAGTAAGCTCCAACCTCATCCGCAATTTTTCTGAATCTTGGGAAGTCGAGTATTCTTGGATATGCGCTTGCGCCGGCAATGATTATGTGAGGCTTCGTTTTAAGGGCAATGTTTCGTAACTCATCATAGTCGATGTAGCCCGTGTCCTTTTTTACGCCGTAATGGGTTATCTCATACATCATCCCTGAGAAATTCTTTTTAAATCCGTGGGTGAGATGTCCGCCATGAGATAAATCCATTCCCAACATACGGTCGCCTGGCTTTAGTACCGAGAAACAAACAGCCATGTTAGCTTGTGAACCTGCATGAGGTTGTACGTTAGCATGTTCAGCTCCAAAAATTTGTTTTGCTCTTTCAACTGCTAAACGTTCTACGGTATCCACATTTCCACATCCGGCATACCATCGTCTTCCCGCATACCCTTCGGCGTATTTATTGGTCATCGATGACCCCTGTGCTTCTTGTACCGCGATACTGCAGGTGTTTTCTGATGCAATTAAATCAATGGTATTTTTTTGTCTTTCTATTTCATCTTGTATGGCGCGCCAAACTTCCGGATCATCGTTTTTTAATGTAATCATAATGTTCTCTAATTTTCCTTAAAATATATTTAACTGATTTTTAGCATTTTCCACTTTAAATATGCTTCCATAAATTCATCGATTTCTCCATCCAATACGGCCTGGGTATTTCCTGTTTCCTTATTGGTACGCAAATCTTTAACAAGAGAATAAGGTTGCAATACATATGAGCGGATTTGATGGCCCCATGCAATTTCTCCTTTCTCATCATAAGCCATAGAAAGTTCTTTCTCTTTTTCTTTTTCTTTTATTTGATACAATTTTGCTTTCAACATATTTAAAGCCATCCTTCGGTTCTGATGCTGCGAGCGTTCACTCTGGCATTGTACGATAATACCAGTAGATATATGCGTAAGACGGACAGCAGATGATGTTTTATTGACATGTTGACCGCCCGCTCCGGATGCCCGATAGGTATCTATCCGTAAGTCATTTTCATTAATCTCAATCTCTTCCTCTTCTTCAATTTCCGGTAGTACATCGACTGCGGCAAAAGATGTATGCCTTCTGGCATTTGCATCAAAGGGGGAAATTCGTACTAAACGATGCACCCCAATTTCAGACTTTAAATATCCATAAACATAATCACCTTTTATAAGGACGGTGATTCTTTTGATCCCAGCTTCTTCACCTGGTAATACATCGATAAGAGAGAATGTATATCCGCTTTTTTCAATCCAGCGGCTATACATCCGAAATAACATGGACACCCAATCACAAGCCTCTGTTCCTCCGGCTCCTGCATAAATGCTTAAATACGCATTGCAATGGTCGCGGGGCTCGCCAAGCATAGTACGCAATTCGAACTTTTCAAGCTTTTGGGTAAATGACTTAATATCACCAACAACTTCAGCTTCTACCTGCTCGTCTTGTTCTTCCTCTGCGAGAATGGATAAGCATTCTATGTCATCGAATGTCTTTTGCAATTCGTGAAGAGGTAAAAGAATTCCCTTAAGAGATTTTAACCTCCGGATAGTTTGTTGAGCCTTATCTTTGTTTTCCCAAAAGTGGGGAGAAGAGAGTTGTTCTTCTAAGGTGGACAGTTCTTTTTTTTTATTCTCTAAGTCAAAGAGAATCTCCGAGATGGAGTAAACGTTCCCGAAGAGGAACTAATTCTTTTTCTAAATTGCCAACCATAATTATAGAGCACCTTGTTTAAAATTGCTATTATTCGGAATAGCTTCAGGATTTAATGTAAGACATAAAATTATAAATTATATCTTGTATATGTCAATATAGAATTTAGAATTGACTTAATTGAAAAATATACTTATCATGTTTTTATGAGACCAGGTAATATAATATTCACGAGAAAAGGTTATTTGTTTCATTACTTATTATAGTTAGTATATTGTGCGGGTAATTGCGGGCAGCGCGAAGGGTATGCCCCTTTGTTCTGTAAAGGGGGATAAGACGAGACCTATACTGGATAGGGTGAAAGGCTCTCTTTTTAGTATACTTTCACATGTTATTCCAGGCAGCAGAATTATTGATCTGTATGCGGGCACAGGAGCAATCGGAATAGAGGCATTGAGCCGTGGAGCAAAGTTTTGTATTTTTGTAGAAAGAGAGAAATCAGCAATCCAGGTTATTAAGAAAAATCTTGAGACAACTAAGCTTCAAGATAAGGCACAGGTCTTACAATACGATGTGTTTGAAATTGTTCGATATCTTGAGGAAAATAAGAGAGAAGTTGACCTCGTCCTTGCCAGTCCGCCATATCCATGTATCGAAAAAATCCCCTATATGAATAAACTCTTCATCGTGTTTTCATCCTTATGTAATAAACGTATCATACAACCTGATGGTCTCATAATATTACAGCATAGAACCATGGAATTTACCATACCGCCAGAAGCTTCTTGTTTAGAACTATTCGATACCCGGGTTTATGGTGATACGCAGCTTTCATTTTTTAAAGCATAGTACTGTTAACCAGTCAGACGCTAAGATACAAAGAGAAAAGGTAATATATGAGAATATGGAAAGAACAAGGGAAGATAAAGGTTGCTGCACCTGCAAAGATTAATCTGTTTCTTGAAATATTGGGTAAACGGCCAGACGGTTATCATGAAATCGAAACGGTTATGCAAGAAGTTAGTTTATTTGATTACATTTTTCTGGAGAATCATGAAAAAGGTATAGAATTCTCTTGTTCAAATCCCAGGCTCACTACCGGTGAAGATAATCTTGTTTTAAAAGCGGTGCGTTTACTTCAAAAAGAATCTGGAATTTCCAGAGGTGTAAAAATATATTTAGATAAAAAAATACCGATCGGTGCAGGTCTTGGCGGTGGAAGCAGTGATGCTGTAGCTACTTTGGTTGGGCTAAACAACTTATGGCAGCTTGGATATGATGAAAAAAAACTTATATCGCTAGCCGGAAAATTAGGGTCTGATACTCCCTTTTTTGTTATTGGAAATACAGCGATATGTAAAGGGAGAGGAGAGATAATTATCCCTTATCCATTGCATGTAAAATACAATTATGTAATAATTTATCCAAAGTTTGAGATAAGTACCACAACGGTTTATGAAAATTTTAAAATTAACTTGACAAAAAATTTAAAAGATGTTAATTTTTTCTTGCAGACACTACTATTAGGGAATCCGGAAAAATTAGGTGCTTATTTACATAATCGTTTAGAAGAAGTAGTTTTTAGACTTTATCCGGGGCTTGAGAAGATAAAAAAGACTTTAGCAGAGATTGATTTTTGTGGTACACTCTTATCAGGAAGCGGCTCGGCCTTATATGGTTTATGTAAAGGAGGATGTGACCAAAAGGAGATTGAACAGACAATAAAGATGCTTAATATCGGTGATGTGTTTGTGGTAACCAGCGATTTCGATGACACTGTTAAGGAGCGGGAAGGGGGAAGATTGTGAATATTACTGAAGTCAGAGTAAAGTTAACAGAAGCGAAGAGAAATAGATTACAGGCATTTTGTAGCATTACGATAGATAATGATTTTGTCGTAAGGGATCTAAAGGTTATCGAAGGACACAAAGGGGCGTTTGTGGCTATGCCGAGCAGAAAGCTTACGGATAGATGTCCTAAATGTGGTGGAAAAAACCATTTAATGGCACAACATTGTAACGATTGTGGTTCAAAACTTGATGAAAAACGCGCATCTAAAGGCGCGGGCAGATTAAAGTTGCATGCGGATACGGCACACCCAATAAATTCAAAATGCAGGGAAGAGATTCAGGAAAAAGTCCTTAAAGCTTATAACGAGGAGGTTGAAAAGTCTAAAAAACCCGGATATAAGCCACCAAAGTACGAGGATATGGAAGACTTAGATTATGTAGATTTGGATGAGGACATGGAACAGGAAAAAACTGATAAGTAAAGGCGTATCGGTTTTATGCTGAATTGACCCTGTCAACAGCCAAAATTCATGCCAGATTATAAATTTGTAAATAGGTTTCTACTTGTTTAACTAAATTTACGCACTCCTGTTGAAACATATCCTGAAAGCGGTGGATGCTGCAATCGCTTTTTCTTGTAATAGAGTTAATGTTTATTATGTTTTATATTTTAATGAATATTTCCATAATCTTTCATAATATAGAAAAGTAATGATTAAGACAGGTTCACAAATTTTAGTAGATGCTTTAATACGGGAAGGGGTTGAGTATGTCTTTGGAATCCCCGGTGGCGCCGTTTTGCCATTATTTGATGTATTATTTGAATCTCCCATAAAATTTATTTTAACCAGACATGAACAGGGCGCTGGTCATGCAGCAGACGGATATGCCAGAGCTACCGGTAAAGTAGGTGTTTGTCTTGCCACATCAGGGCCTGGCGCTACAAATCTGGCTACCGCTATTGCCACGGCTTACATGGATTCTATCCCTGTCGTGGCTATAACAGGACAAGTAAAAACATTTCTTATCGGGAATGATGCCTTTCAGGAAGCTGATATCATCGGTATTACCCGCCCTATAACGAAGCACAGTTATCTCGTAAAAGATATTAAAGACCTTGCAAGGATTGTAAAGGAGGCGTTTTATATAGCGAATACAGGGCGCCGGGGTCCCGTACTGATTGATTTACCTGTGGATATTACTATGGAGAAGTGCGAGGAGATAATACCAGCAGAGGTTAATTTACCAGGCTATAAGCCCAAATACGAAGGAAATATTCGCCAAATCAAGATTGCTGCTGAAGTTATCAATAATTCTAAACGACCTGTTGTCTACACAGGTGGAGGCATCATTGCCTCCGATTGCTCAAAGGAATTGCTTGAGTTCTCGGAAAAAGGAAACCTTCCGGTAACCACGACTCTTATGGGTCTCGGAGGCTTTCCTGAAGACCATCACTTATCTTTGGGGATGTTAGGAATGCACGGTACTGCTTACGCAAATTTTGCTGTAACCGAATCCGACGTTCTGATAGCGATTGGCGCACGATTTGATGACCGTATTACAGGGAAAATTGATGAATTTGCCCCCGATGCGAAAATTATTCATATTGATATTGATCCGTCATCCATTAGTAAGAGCATCGAGGTAGATATTCCGGTTGTAGGCGATGCAAAAAATATTTTGAAAGAGTTGAAAAAATATATCCATTTTGTTGAGAGAAGAGAGTGGTTTGATAAAATCAGGCATTGGAAAGAAAAAAGCCCATTATCTTACAATAATAATGGAAATGTAATCAAACCCCAATATGTAATTGAACAAATCTGTGATGTAGCCAGAGGTAACGCTATTATTACGACAGAAGTAGGGCAAAATCAGATGTGGGCGGCTCAATTTTTTACGTTTACAAAACCGCGTACTTTTCTCTCGTCTGGTGGGCTTGGTACTATGGGTTATGGTTTCCCTGCTGCTATAGGGGCTCAATTAGGGTGTCCCGATAAAATTGTGGTAGATATTGCAGGAGACGGCAGTATTCAAATGAATATTCAGGAACTCAGTACGGTTGTTCGTTTAAATATTCCTGTGAAAATAGCTATATTGAATAACGGATATCTTGGAATGGTACGGCAATGGCAGGAATTATTTTATAACAAGCGTTATTCTGGTGTTAATCTTGACGGCAATCCGGATTTCGTTAAGTTAGCAGAGGCATATGGCGCAAAAGGATTCCTGGTTGAAAAGAAGGAAGATGTCCGGCCGACGATAGAAAAAGCATTTTCTCTCTATGGTCCTGTTATTATGGATTTCAGAGTAGACCCAAGTGAGAATGTCTTCCCAATGGTGCCCGCAGGGCAAGCAATCCATAGAATGATTGGGACTATGGCTTAATGGAACTAATTGTCTATGTTCTGTGTTTTTACAGATGGCGATATCCGTAGGATCCCAAGTCTCCAGTGTATCATACGTAATTAAATGAAGGAAGAAGCGATGGCATCTATAACTGATAAAAGAAAAATAACATACGCTGACTATCTAAAGATAGATGATAACAATCGCTACGAGATTTTTCATGGGGAATTGCATATGGTTCCAGCGCCATCGCCAGATCATCAGGGTGTGTCCATGAATTTAGGAACTTTACTATGGAGTTGGGTAAAGGGAAAAAGACTCGGAAGGGTTTTTAATGCTCCAACGGATGTAATTTTTGATGATGATGAAATATTTCAACCAGATATCATTTTTATTAGAAATGAAAATAAAAGTATCATTGGTAGAAATGCGATACAGGGGACGCCTGACCTTATTATTGAAATAATATCTCCATCTTCTTCTTTTTATGATACCGTAGAAAAGAAAGAAATCTATAGAAAATATGGCGTAAAGGAATATTGGCTGGTATTTCCTGATGAAAAAGCTATCGAAATATTGACTTTAGAGAAGGGATCGTATTCGGAGTTCTGCAGATCTAAAAAAGAAGGAATAGTGAAATCCAGGATAATAGAGGGATTAGAAATAGATTTAAAAGACATTTTTGAATAACTCATTTGTGGGGAAGCAAAATGGATTTAATATTAGGCGCTGCGATAACATTAAGTATATTAGGCATGGTCTTTGGAATAGGATTGGCCATTGCATCAGATAAATTCGCGGTAAAGGTCGATCCGCGCATTGATAGTATTAACGAAGTACTTCCCGGCGCAAACTGCGGGGCATGTAGTCAGCCTGGTTGTGGTGGTTTTGCCCAGGCTGTTGTGGAAGGTAAAGCTCCCGTAAGTGGCTGTACGGTGGGACAGGCTGCTGTAGCAAAACTCGTGGCAAATATCATGGGGGTAAAATTCGAAAATAGAGAACGTGTTATCTCCGTTGTGATGTGCCATGCAAGGGGTGTTAAAGATAAATTTACTTATGATGGAATTCAGGATTGCCGTGCTGCGCATATTGTAGGCGGTGGATTTCTCGGGTGCGATTATGGTTGTCTTGGTTTGGGCACGTGTGTAGAAGCCTGCAAATTCGAAGCAATGTATATGGGCAAGGATGGTCTTCCTCAGGTGATAAAGGAGCGCTGTACGGGTTGTGGAAAGTGTGCGGCGGTTTGCCCAAGAAAGATCATCAGCATAGTACCTGAATCAAAGATGGTACACGTACGATGCAAATCCCTCGATAAGGGGGCTGTTGCTAAAAAGATCTGTCAGGATTCTTGTATTGCTTGTAAGCAATGTGAAAAGATTTGTCCATACGATGCTATCCATGTCCAGAATAACCTTGCCGTAATCGATTATAATAAATGCACTTCATGCGGAAAATGTGTGGAGGTGTGTCCTAATCATACCATAATCAACTTTGCGAGAGAACAAAGCCTTGCTGCGCATACAGCAGCGTTAGTTTAGAAATTCTTTCCTGATAAAGATGCATCAAGATCGTTTTTACATACCAAACGCTCCTGCAACGAATGAAATTTGGCTTGATGGCAGGGAAGCACATCATATCTTACACGTCAAACGGGCAAAGTTAGGAGCTAAAATAACCCTCTTTGATGGAGAAGGATTTGAATATCTTGCCCGTATTACGGAAATATTCCATGATACATTGAAAGTATGTATTGAACGATCGAATGCTGTTGACAGGGAGGCGCCTGTCGATATCACTATTGCTTTTTCTATTCCTAAAGGGAAACTTGCAACCTTTTTAATCCAAAAATGTGCAGAGTTAGGGGTAAAGACTCTGATTCCAATCCACTGTGAACGAAGCGTTGTCGATATCCGGGACAGGTCCGAAGCAAAGATAGAAAAATGGGACAAAATAGTTATTGAGGCATCGAAACAATGTAAACGAAATTCTATTACAAAAATAAAAGATGTAATGCCTCTGGATAGCTTAATAAAAACTGCCGGTAATTACGATCTTTCACTCATCGCATGCACAGAAACCCATACCAAAACATTAAAGAGTGTATTGAACGAATATCCTTCTCTCAAGAGGATTATCTGTCTCATAGGTCCTGAAGGGGGTTTTACTTATACGGAAATTGAAATGGCAAAGAAAGCAGGTTTTGTGCCCATCAGTATAGGTCTTTCTACCTTGAGGATTGAGACCGCTGCTATTGCAATTACTTCTATGCTTCTTTACTTTTTTGTTTAGCCAACCTTTACTGAAATCTGTTTTGGTTTTACTGCTTCTTTCTTTTCCATGGTAATCTCAAGCACACCATGTTTGTACTCTGCCGTTATTTTATCCGGGTCCACAGAAGTGGGAAGTTCAATGGTACGTGCGAAACTTCCGTAGCGCCTTTCCATACGATAGAAACTTTTTCCCTTTTCCTCCTTCTCTTCTTTTTTCTCACCTTTAATTAAAAGGGTATTATTTTGTATTGCAATATTTATTTCATTTGGGTTAACTCCTGGTACCTCTGCTTTTGCGATAATTTTATCTGTTGTTTCCGATAGATCAACAGGCGGAGCCAACATACCGGTTTCCATTAAAGGTTCGGTTGAACCCCAACCACCAAAAAACCGGTCAAACATCTGATTCATTTCATTCTGTAGTGAAGTAATAGATGGTAAGCGTGACCATTTTGTAATTTCTCTTGCCATGATGTGCCCCCTTTCAAAATTAAGAACAAAATATAAAAACTTAATCGCTCGGCTGGTACACTGTCAACTTAATTTATCATAATAGACTCTCTCGTATGTGTCATTGCGATGGGTATTTTCCCGAAGCAATCTCTTGTGAAATGTCCGGGGGATTGCTTCGGACAATACCCCAGCCCCATGCAGTTGAACCGATACAAATCGTATTATCATGAATTCTATTGACAGTGTACCAGGAGAGAGGTCGGCATGTAACCTTTCCCGATGAACGACCGGGTAACCGTAGCCCTTCATCACGTCTCCAATAGCCGAACGATCATGTATGTACCTGTAAGCAAAATGAATACCTTTGAGAAATATGTTATTCAAAAAGTTCCGGCCCATGGAATTCTGGCAGGGAAGCAAGGCTAAAGCCTTGCTTCCCTGTATCTTAAAATTGCCGAAGGTTTAGTGTATGTTACTATATTTCTAGCGATAGAATGATAAGAGAATAAAGCGCTATGTCATTATGAGTTTATCACCGTGTGCCATAGCACACTCCTGTGCCAGTATACCTCTGTAACATGGCTCATATTTTTCGGGCCAGGGTTATGTATAATTTTATCTTCACCGGGTTGATGATTGTTTTCTTTTTTTCTTGTGAAGTGGTGGAGCAGAAGAGATTTGGATTAAGATTATCGGGCGCTTGAGAACTGCTATCCTATATGAATAAGTTCCAATCTGTTCCGAAAAGTTTCCAGGACTTTTTGTCTCATCTTTTGATGTGTCTCTGAAGCAAGATGCGGATCTTTGGAAATGATTTCAAAGGCATCTTTACGGGCCTGCACGAGTATGGGAAAGTCTCTTATGAGATCACTTATCCTGAGTTCCGGCAACCCGTGTTGACGGGTGCCGAAGAATTCCCCTGGCCCCCTGAGCCTGAAATCCATCTCTGCAATTTTGAATCCATCGCAGGTTTTTGTCATAATCTTCAGCCGCTCATGTGATATCGGTGTTTTGGGATATCCAAAAAGCAGGCAATATGACTGATCATTGCCCCTGCCTATGCGTCCCCTGAGTTGATGAAGCTGAGCGAGTCCAAAGCGCTCGGCGTGTTCTATAACCATTATGGTTGCATTCGGTATATCGATACCGACTTCGATGATTATTGTAGAGACGAGTATGTCGTACCTTTTTTCTTTGAAATCTGTCATAATTTTATCCTTTTCTCCAGATTTCATTTGCCCGTGAAGCAAACCTATCCTGAGATTTGGAAATATATCATGTTGCAGTCTTTTTGCCTCTGTTACAGCGGCTTTCAGATGAAGAACCTCTGATTCCTCAACGAGGGGATAAACAACAAAAACCTGCCTGCCTTTAGCAACTTCGCTCCGGATCAGGTCATAGGCATTTTTTTCTTTACCATTGGGTATCCACAAGGTCTTAATAGGAGAACGTCCTGGTGGAATTTCATCCAGTATTGAAATGTCCAGATCACCGAATAAAGTGAGGGAAAGGGTGCGAGGGATAGGGGTTGCTGTCATGATGAGTACATCGGGGCAAGATCCCTTTTCCTTGAGTTTCAAGCGTTGTACCACACCGAATTTATGCTGCTCGTCTATTACTACGAGGCCTAGCTTTCTGAATTGGACAGTTTCTTCAATAAGGGCGTGAGTTCCAATAACTAAATCGACCTGCCCGGTTTTGACCTGCTCAAGATCGCTCTTTTTATACCTGGCATGCGATTCTCCTGTCAATAATCGTATCCTGACATGTGAACACATAAGGTATTTTTTAAGGGTATGAAAATGCTGTTCAGCCAGTATTTCAGTAGGGGCCATAAATGCAGCCTGGTAACCGTTGGCAATGGCAATAAGGATTGCATAAATTGCCACAACAGTTTTGCCTGAGCCTACATCTCCCTGAAGTAATCGGTTCATCGGTTTACTGCTGCGCATATCATTCTTAATCTCATGGATTACCCGCTCCTGTGCATTTGTTAATGTGAAAGGTATGAGGTTTCTAATATGGGTATCGACATTAGGTCCTGCTTTGAATGAGATTCCCGTTTCTTCTTTTATACTCCACCTTCTGAGCGCCATAGCTATTTCAAGGATAAATAACTCATCGTAGATAAGTTTGGATTTTGCATGTTTCAAATGCTCAAATGTTTTGGGAAAATGGATATCTCTTAGAGCATCCTGGATAGGTATTAATCGATTTTTTTTCATGAGTTCTTTGGGTACTATCTCTTCAACATGACCGGTAAAATGGCGCACTGCCTCTTCTACAATCTTCCGGAAGTGGGTTTGACTCATATGTTCAGTAAGTGGATATATGGGAATAATACTCCCTTCCTTCTCGCTGATATCTTCGTTCTGAACGATCTCATATTCCGGACTTAATAACTGCAGATATTTGTATGCGCCTACCTTTCCATGTAAAAATACGGTATCTTCAATATGAAATTTATCGGTAAGGAAAGGTTGATTAAACCAGGTTGCTGCTATCGTGCCTGTTCCATCTCCAACGAAGACTTCAACGATATGTTTTCTGTTTCTTGATATCCTGGCGTGTACACCGAGTACCTTGCCCTGAATAGTAATCTTTGCGCCTATCTTTGCCTTGGAGATTTTTTGGATTTTCGTGTGATCCTTATAATCGCGCGGGAAATAGTAAAGTACATCACGAATGGTGCGGATACCCAGCCGTTCAAGGATTTCACCCCGTTTTGGTCCAACACCTTTCAGGTATTGTATTGTTTGGTTTAAGGGAGACTGTGAGGTTGTCTTGATAATAGATTGTGTAACTAACATTTGAAGATTCACAATATCGGTAAGAATATGAAAATTTAGCCTAAATATTAGAATGCTAAGTATTGTTTGTCAAATTGAATATTTTGATACTTTACACTATAATAAGATTCCTTTCAAATTTGAATTCTTGTTGTCTTATGGAGAGAAAGCATGAAGAGTAAGGTTTATTTTATGAAAACAGAGCATGGTGAGGACGTTTCCTCTCATGCACAAAAGATGAGCCGGCTATTTGATTTTGCAGGATTTAAAGATGCAATTGATAAAAATGATATGGTGGCGGTGAAAACGAGTTTTGGAGAAAAAGGGAATATCGGCCACCTTAAGCCTCCTATTGTGAAGGCTGTTGTAGATAAAGTAAAAGAGTATCGTGGAAAGCCCTTTTTGATAGAAACAAACACATTATATACGGGCAGCCGTGCCAATGCTGTTGATCATATCTCTCATGCATATGAACATGGCTTCCGTTACGAGAATATTGGAGCTCCCATTCTTATTGGAGATGGACTTTGGGGTGAGCATGATGTACAGGTGGAAATCAATCAGAAGTTATGTAAATATGCCTATGTAGCAGGGGTAGCAAGGGCTGCTAATGGTATCATCTCAATTGCTCACGTAACAGGGCATATGATGGCAGGTATGGGAGCTACGTTGAAGAATATTGGGATGGGGCTCTCATCGCGTGGCGGAAAATTGGCGCAACATTCCGGCGTTATTCCTCAAATTCTTAAAAAACGGTGTAGTACCTGTGGTGTATGTGGCAGGTGGTGTCCTGTGGGAGCAATAAAAATGGGTGAGCGCTATGCCATCATCGATCCCAGGATATGTGTTGGCTGCGGTGAGTGTCTGGCCGTATGTCAGTTTGATGCTGTGGAGATTTCCTGGGATGAGAGTACAGTTAATCTACAAAAAAAAGTAGCTGAATACTGTTTGGCCATTCTCAAGGGAAAGACAGGGAAAACAATCTTCTTCAATTTTCTGACACATATTACCAGGCATTGTGACTGTATGGATACAGCCTATGGGCCCGATATTGCAGATATCGGTATTATGGCATCCCGTGACCCTGTTGCTATTGAAAAGGCAACAACGGATATTATTCAGGAACGCATGGGAACGGATTTTTTCAAAGATGCCTGGCCTGACATTGATTATACCATTCAAATTCGCTATGCGCAGGAGATAGGATTGGGAAGTATGGAGTATGAACTGGTAGTTTATGGATAAATAATGATATATTCCCTCATCTTGCAACGTTCCCGACAATAATATCAGTTGACCAATCTGGTGTCTGAGACATATTTCCCTCTTCGTAAAATGCTTGCCCAATGTCGTAAATTGAGTTGTCGAATTTAAAAGGAATCTTAAATCCATCCTCATAAATGTCCGTAACGACTATTTTGCAAATAGTTCCGAAAGCTCCAAATGCGAGATTGTAGCGGGCATTCGTTGTATCAGGAGATTTCAGGCTATACCAGCCATCTGTTTCTTTGTTTAGCGTCCAATTCTTGCAAAGCCCTCCATCGTAAGATGAAGTAAGCGCCACGTTGTAAGGTTTATCAATGCCTATCCAAAAACGAAGTTTGTTAACATATCTTGGCGCATGTTCGCACCACATAAATATTTCAGCCTGATGGTCTTCGATTACGGAAGGGGCGGAAAACCGTATCATACCCTCAATAGTTTTCTTGAAAATAGAAGACGGGTCTATTTCGTCGTGTAATAATGGTGTGGCGGTAACACCCTTATACGTAGTCTCACTTTCCACGACAAAGCGTCCGTCCTCTGGTTTTTTTGGGGTAATGTACTTTACCTTATACTGACCTCTTACGTCTTTGATTATCTGCTTAAATCTCTCACGTAAGACATGTATATTCTCTGAGAAAACGTACGTGCCTCCTGTTTCAAGAGCAATGGTCTCCAACACTTTTTCTTCACTGCCAGGCCCTATTCCCGTAACGTATATGTGTACATCCCTTTCTTTCGCCAAAGCAATAACGTCATCCGGAGTGCTAAAACTGCTATTATCAAATCCGTCTGACAGGAATACAAGCGTTTTGAAAATGTTAGGGTCTGGTTTTTCAGGAAATTGTTTTAAACCCGTTTGTACGGCATCCCAGCAGCTTGAAAAATCGCGGTAAATCTTGCCATAACTAAAGTTATCTATAGCCTTTTTTACCATATTTTTATACGTAGTAAACGCATGTAAAAGCGCTGGCGGTTCATCTGGACGATGGAATTCTACCACTCCAATCTGATGAGTTTCGTTAAGACTGTCAATTAAATCTTTAGCGCTCAATGTCATCTTATCAATATCTTCGTTCGTCTCATACATTGACGCTGAAAAATCTAACACAATCATCACCTGTAACTGGAAATCATCCTGAGTATAGAGAAGCGCATGACTTTCCAAATAATCAATCTCGTTCTTGTTCTCCCAAATTTTTATATTTTTCCAGTCAACCTGATTAGAATCAAATAAAATAGCGTGATTATTCTGATCTCTTAAAGAAAATACAAATTGAACGGCGCTGGGAAACTGGTGGTCTGTTGTCTGATTTAACACCTTAATTCCCCGAAGCGGCCGGATGATCTTTATTGGGCCTACCATGTCAAATAATTTAGGATTGTTCGCATCCTCAATCCTAACAGCATAGTTATTGCCCTCCCTGATAAAATCATCCACTTTCCAGTTAAATGAGCCTTGTGCAGCCCCTTCTTTCTTGAAATGGCTTTGTTGCACAAAGCCGGATAAATATCTGATATACTAAGAGAATAAGGGAAAGAGTACCATAAATTATTTTGTAGGATAAGTATATCAGTATG
>JAANMW010002592.1_pt1 | contig 16003 bp, 15 predicted proteins | sample 7279671 | NCBI WGS metagenome assembly JAANMW01 (sample SAMN14094541, study PRJNA606508) | bioreactor metagenome | isolation source: A lab-scale SPAN reactor treating ammonium-rich wastewater day 247 | place: Ireland: Galway | collected 2017-09-19
TGCCGGGATCGCCGGCGCGCATCTCAGCTATCGGCGGATCTGGAAGGCAGGCGGCCGAGGTACTCCTCGATCGTCATCAGCGCCGCCGGCATGTATTCCCTCATCGCCATGCGGAGCAAAATCGCCGGATCCTCGTCCAGCGCCTTGGCGAGTTTCGGTACTGCCTCGATCGGGACCTTGGTGAGGCCCTGCTTGAACATCGTGATGAGATTCGGCCTCGGATAGCCGCACTCGAGTGCGATTTCGCGCTGCGTCTTGGGCGAGCGCTCGACGAGTTTGGCAAGATGCTCGGCGAAGGTCTTCATGCGATCCCTGACTGACTGATTGATGTCTGTCAGTAATTATAGAAACGCGAATTCGGAGCTCGATGGAGTGCTGAGAGCCACCGGGTCAATCGCCTCCGTAGACGCACGGTGTCACAAAGGTATCACCTGGGTTCGCGAAAAAACGTCCACTCTTATAGATGCGCCCTTCTCTTCCTGGCATCAGGCGCTCGAAACACGCCACGGTTCGACGCCGTCAGTTGGCCGAAGCTCGTGATCGCTTATCGGCCATGTACCGTCGCCACATTTCGAGGAAGAGCCATCGGCCGGCGCGCTGATCGGTCGGGATGCCCGGTTCCGACATGCACTCGGCGAAGAGCTTCATCGCGTCGGGAGAGGTGTCGTCGGGCTCGTCGAGCGTGCCGTTGTGAGCAACGCGCTCGTAGAACAGCTCGGTCAGTTCGCGTGAGCGGACCTCGGCTGGGAAAGCTTCCGAGACCGCACAGGACAAGCGCCGAACGATGATCGGAGTACCCTCGCCGAATGAAATGTCTTCGTTTCATGGACAATTCCCAACCGCCCCAGCGGCGAACTGGTGGCGTGATTATCTTTTGCGGGCGGCAAGGTGGGCATGTTGTCGAGGGGGAAGCGATTTGAATGCGGCCGGAGCAGGAGCGGCGCCGATCGCTCTACCGCAATCGCCACCTCCGCGCGTCCACCAGCGGCCTACGGTACATTGCACAGCAGGTTACATTCGACTGAAATCGTACCATACTTTTGGATTCTTGTACCGCCGTACCGCCTCGATACGAGACAGTGTTCGCTATGATTATTGCGCCCGCAACGAAAGACACCCCTTAAGAAGTTCTACCCAATCTTGGGCATGCGGGCCCGCACGATAACCAATACATTTCCATGCTATCACAATCGGGTGGTACAATGTCAGTATCTGTGAAACAATTGGCTTTCGCTGTAATGTTGGTGGTTGGCGGCGCAGCCGTCGCATTAGCACAAGGAGCACTCCCTACGCCGACCGAAAACCAAAATTCCCCAGCGAGCGTTGCACTCGATAAGTCGACACAGCAAGATAAGTTAGGCAAGCGACCTGACAAAAAGCGAAGCGATGACAGGCTGGTAAGGCCGAATACACCTTTGGTCGCGCCGTCAGAAAGTGCAGAAAAGCAGGGACAACCGGAACCCATCAACATGAACCAAGCGAATTGAACAAACAGTTCAAGCGCCCTTTCTGGGACGCGGCGACGTCGCCGAAATGAGGTCAGGCCGGCGGCAACATCCGAGTGGAGCAGGTCGCCCGCGGAAAGGTGTGGGCCCGTATCGTCGCGAAGAGCGTCGTTCAGTGCATCCAGATTGCCGGCGATCTCTTTTTGCGCATACAAGTTCGTCCTGCCGCCGTATACCGTGAAGGTCTTTACGTCATAGACCATGTCGACGTCCGCGAAGCCGCCGCGGCGGACGACGTGGCCCGTCCCGGCCGGACGATCGTGGTCGTTCCCCAGGCACTGATTTGCACATTTGCTCCGGTGCGTAGGACGTATTCGTCGCCAACGTCGAACTCGAACGAAAACGACTTGAGGCCGCTGAGATAGGCCGACATCGACTTCAGGATGCGCTCCGCGCCCGCGTCGATACGAGTCTCGGCCTTTCACTGCTCCGGCAGCCAGGCGCAGAGAACGGCGAGCGCCAAAACCTTGGCCGGCTTGCCCAGGTCCATCCGACGATTCTTCATCTCGTTCGACATTGCACGTCCGGCAGCCGGCTCGACTTCACGGGTATAAAAACGGTGACGTGGTAATCCGGCCTCGCTGATCGCGGTCGCGCAACGTCCCTCCGCTCGCTGAGGCTGCGCGCCACACGCGCTATCGCCCGAACTCGCCGCCTGGCGCGCATACGCGCAGGTGTGCGATGCGCGGCCCGAGGCGCAAGCAAGACCATTGTGTATGCGACTCGGCTGCTCCACAATGACACATGGCGCAGCCGTTAAACATCATCATTGACGAGAGTTGAGAAGAGAGCATTAAGCGTTTGCGACGCATGTTCGGGCAACGTCCCGCTTTAGGAGTGAGACGGGCGGGCGACACAACAGTTCGGAGATTTGAATGTCATTCTCTCAGCTGGAGATCTTGGCGCGAGAGAGCGAAGAGCCCGGCCACTTCACCCGGCGCAAGCTGCTGGCGCGCTCGCTGCAATTGGAGCGGGCGCGTCCGGTCGATCCCGAGCTCCGTCAGCTTCTCAATGCCAACGTCGTGCGGGGCCTTTTCATGACGGCCCCCGGCGTCGTCATGCTCGATGCGCTGCTGGCGGCTGTAGTCGCCTGCGTCTTCTGGAGCGGCGGCCCGCAATACACGATCGCCGCCTGGCTTGCGCTTACGCTGGCGACGACGATGCTGCGGTGGCTTCATATCGATCGGTACTTCCGCTCCCAGGCCCCCGCCTCCGCATCGCGATCCTGGTCACGCCTGTTCGCGCTCGGCGCGTTCTTGAGCGGGCTGCTCTGGGGCGTCGGGAACATCGCGTTCTATGTCCCGAATGACGGCTTGCTTCTCGTGGTTCAGGTTTTCTTGGTCACCGGACTCTCGGCGTCCGCGCTGACGGGCTACGCCGCGCACTTGCCGAGCTTCTACGCCTTCGTGATTCCGATGATCTTGCCCTTCGGGATCAGCCTCGCCGTCGGCGGCGCGCCAGCGCACCTGTTTACGGCGGTGATGCTCGCGGTGTGGCTGTCCATCATTGCGTTTCTGGCCCATCTGCTCAATCAGCACATTACCGATCGCCTCCTGCTTCTTGACCGCGCGATGTTGACGGACGCCATGGAGCGATCACGCGATGCGGCGGAAGCGGCCAGCCGCGCCAAGACGCGGTTGCTCGCCAATGTCAGCCACGAGCTGAGAACCCCGCTCAATGCGATCATTGGCTTCTCCGATGTCATGAGCAACGAACTCTTCGGCCAGCATGCGGTGCCGCGCTATCGCGAGTATGCCCGCGACATCAAGGCCAGCGGCTCCCACCTGCTCGATCTGATCAACGACATCATCGACGTGGCGAAGATCGAGCAGGACCATATTGGACTGATCGAGAGCGTTGTCTCGATCGACGAGATGCTGCTGGAAACGAAGCGGATGCTGAGATTCAGCGCCAACAGCGCTGATGTCGCTATCGATGCATTCGTGCCGAAGCACCTGCCTCCCATCCGGGTCGATGCGCTTCGCTTACGTCAGGTGCTCATCAATCTCGCCGCGAACGCGGTGAAGTTCTCGCCGACCGGCAGGAAAGTCTCCCTGATGGCCTCCCTCGATGAGACCGGAGACCTGCTGATCCATGTGAAGGACACTGGCATCGGAATGAGGAAAGCGGATATCGCGAAGGCGCTCTTGCCTTTCGTCCAGTTGGAGCACCCGCCGCCTCGAGGCGATACCGGCAGCGGTCTTGGCCTGGCCATCGCCCGCATTCTCGTGGAAGCTCACGGTGGCAAGCTCACGCTCGAGAGCGAGATGGGCGTCGGCACCACGGCGACGATTCGCTTGCCCAAGCACCGGTTCATTCGCCCCGTGTTCAGCTCACGGCCGGCCGCAATGACGGCGTAGCCGCTAAGGCGATTAGAGTCGGGCCCTGCTATTGCAGATCGTTCCGAGACTTTGCACGCGCCGCGACCGCGCGCTCAGGCGGCAAGAGAGCTTTCGGCCTCGGTGGCGGGGTGTGCCGGCGGACCCTCGCTGGTTCGCGATTGTTCGAGCGGCGGATCAGACCGCGGCGCTTCCTTGCTGAGGTTCGAGTTCTCCGCGCCATCGCGCCGCGCTGCGGCCTTGGGTCGGCTCCGGCCCCTCGCGGCGGGCTGTTCCAGCAAAGGCAGAGCCAGAAGAAGAATCTCGGCCGCTTCCATGACTTGAGACCAGTAGAGGGCCGCCTCGATATCGCGATTGCGATAGTGCTCTTCCAAGAATCCGCGCGCGGCATTCGCGGCGTTCTTGCCCGCGAGCACCAAGAGCGCCTCGGCCATATCGGCGGGATACGGGTTCGCTTCGGATCCGTACGACGCCGCGCGCGCTGGCGCTTCCGTTCGATTGCTCACGGACGCGGCACCCGACTTCAGCCGGCGTCGGCCAAGCGCCGAAACGCCGTGCCGATCTCGACGCGAATCTGCCGACACAGGGCCGAATTCAGCTGCACTTCGGCGGCGCACACTCGGCTCTCCACGGCGGGCCCGACTTCTTGATTGACGGTAGCCGCGATCTGTTGGGGCAGTGCCGCTGCGATCCGTGCTTCAACGCCGGCGATTTGCTGCGATACCGCCGCCGGGACGTCGCGCGCTAGGACCGCCGCGGCATATTCCGGCAGCGCTTCCGCAAGCCGGACCTCGGCCGCGCTCACTTCGCGCGACACGGCCGGGCCTACTTCGGCGGAGACGGCCACCGCGATCTTGCCGGGCAGCGAATTTGCTATTTCGGCCTTGGCGTCGGCGAGCTGTCGCACGATCTCCAACTTGATTTCCTTCAAGAGCACCTTCGTGATCTGCTCCCCGAGGGCCATCGTCATCCGCGACTCGAGCGCCACGATCTGATGGCTGAGCGCTGGTTCGAGCGCGCGCTCGATTCCGACGGCAATCGTCTGCGTAACGGCCGCGCCGATGCGCCTCTCGAGCAGGCCGATCTGGTCCGAAACAAGCGCCGGAATCTCTTCCATCAAGCGCGCCGAGACCATTTCATTGGCGATCTCGCGCACGCGACCGCCCAGGTACCGCTCCACGGCCTGGCCGAAATTGGCCGACAGCCACGGCTCGATGACGGCCGTGGCTGCGGCGATCATGGCCGCGCGCACACTTCCTTCGAGCGTCGGGAACGACTCTTCGGCCGGACCGCCGTCGGGACCGCCCGCGTCATCCGTGACGGGCTTGAGCTCGACCACGTTCTCGCTCGTCGCGTCGGAACCGGCCTGCGCCCGCGCGCATGCGCGCATCTCGCGCGGGCGGATGGAGTCCGTGTCCGGCGGAGCGTCGCGCACCGAGCCGAACGCACTTACTGCCGCCGCCTGTGCCATGAACTGCATGATACCCTCTCGCCCGGATACAGCGCCCGCGTGCCGCCTTGCGACAAGGCAGGGCCCCCCGGCGTCTCTGATTTCTACCCATAAGCGTTGAGCACGATGGTTCATACGCTAATGCGGCGCAGTTAAATGTGTGTAAATTTCAATGTTACTTTTGTCCCGCAATGGTGCACGAAGCGGGCCGAAGGGTTTCGAGAGAGCGCATACGTCCATCCCGCGGCTTCGCGCAGTACAGGCCGATGGCGCGGCCTCCGCAGGCCGCGGACCTTTGCCGGATCAACCTCCATCAAACCTTGCCGGATGGCCTATTATTGCGCGAACGGCGCGTTTCCCGGCGGGAACGGCGCGATGTGGATTGCAGGACCGTCCGGCAGTTCGGCCCCGTTCCGCCGGGCAATCCCGCAGGCGGGGTCTCGTGCAAACCAGAAACACTTTGTTCACCAATGTCTCTTAGCGTCCCATAAATAACGGTACCCACCAATCCGTCGTCACCTTCATCGGGGGCAATCCGTGCGAGTTCTTTACATCGAAGACAACAAGGCCACCGCCGACACCATCGCGATGATTCTGCGATCGCAAGGCTACGTCTGCGATACCGAGGAGCTTGGGGAGGACGGGATGGAGATTGCCAAGCTCTACGACTACGACGTCATCCTGCTAGACCTCATGCTGCCAGATATGGACGGTCTCGAGGTTCTGCGACGGCTGCGCAGTGCACGGGTGCAGACACCCATCATCATTCTCTCGGCCCTGGCCGAGACGCCGTCGCGACTCAAGGGATTCGGACAAGGCGCAGACGACTACTTGGTGAAACCCGTCAACAAGCGCGAGTTGCTGGCGCGCATCCAGGCCGTCGTGCGGCGATCCAAGGGGCATTGCGATTCCGTCATTCAGATCGGGCGGCTCGCCGTCAATATCTACACGCGCTCGGTTACGATCGACGGCCAGCCCTTGCACCTGACGCAGAAGGAATACTGCATTCTGGAGCTTCTGGCCCTGCGCCAGGGCATGGTTCAGTCGAAGGACACGCTGATGAACCATCTCTACGGAGGCGCCGAAGAACCCGCCTTCAAGATCTTGGATGTGTTCGTGTGCAAGCTGCGCAAGAAGCTGCTCGCGCTCTGCGGCGAGAACTATATCGAGACGCATTGGGGCCGCGGCTATCTCATGCGGGCGCCCAATGAAGCGAGCATCGTCGACGGCGCCAAAGCCGCTTGATTTCGAACGGCTCGCGACGCTCGACGAACGTCATCATCGGCCGCGCGCCGCAGAGGCAGCGCAAATCATTGGGAAGCGACTTCGACGCAGACGATCGCGCCGTCGCGATCTTCCGCCCGTTAACAAACACTACCCAATCTTGGGCACGATTGCACCTAGCTTAGTCCCTAGGCTGGCCGCCGGTGCCATGTCCGGGAGGACAGAATGTCGGCCATTCTCACGCGGATCATACTCGTAACACTCCTTATCACCGCCTCCGGGATCTCCTTGGCGGAAGAGGCGCAGAAGCGCGCCACGCTGCGCCTCTCTTACATACCCGGAAACTTCGCGTTGCCGGTCCTGGTCGGGATCGAGCACGGCATGTTTGCGCATGAGGGCCTGTCCATCAGCCCCGTGCCTGTGACGGACGAGGGCGCCATCCTGCGCTCGCTGGCCATGGGCGGCACCGATTTCGCGATCGGCTCCCAATCCACACTGATTTCAATCGCGGGAAACAAGCTCGACGCGAAGGTTGTCGCGGCGGCCGGAGCAGCCCGCGAGATCGACCTCGTGGTTCCCGCCTACGACACCACCACGAAGAAGTTCTCCGACGTGAAGGGCAAGACGGTCGTTGTGCTCAATGGCGTGCACAATTTCGATGCCGTGCCGGAGCTCTATCGGGCACTGGCGCTCTCCAAGCCGCCGATGAAGCTGTCGGACGTCAATGTTCAGTTCGTCGATCTCGCCAATCTCAAGGTGATCATGGATCCCGCCGCCAGGCAGGCCTACGCGCAGCGCAGGCTGGCAGGTGTTTTCATGCTGCGGGAGTTCACGCAGCACTACGTCGACGAGAAGAAGGCGCGCGTGATTCTGTCGAACGAGGACATGACGAAGTTGATCGGACGGCGCGGCACCCAGCCCCTGTTCGCGAGCAAGCTAATGCTGACGCGCTTCCCGAACGACGTTCAAAAGTTTGTACGCGCGTGGGCGCGCTCGATGCGCTACGTTTCCGACCCGGTGAACAAAACCGCGGTCGTTCGCGTGCTGCAAATCTATTATTTAAGGCAGTACGGGTACCTGCTCAAGAAGGAGCTTGCCGAGCAGTATATCGGCAACACGGATTTTGGCACAGTCGTGTGGACCCAAGAGGATATCAAAGAGGTCAACATCAACGCGCGCGCGCTGAGCGCTGCGCGAAATCTGCTCTTTGCCCGGATCAAGGATCCGGAGAAGCGCCCGTTTAAGACCCCGGTCGCCGTCGACGATTTCATCGAGATGAGCTACGCGAAGAAAGCGATCGACGATCTCGAGGCGGAGAAGAAAGCGGTCGCCGAGAAGCCACCGGGCAACGGCAATCCGCCCGCCCCCGGGCCCAAGAGCGCGACCGGCGAGACGCCGAAAGAGAAGACGCCGGCAATGAAGGATGAAAAGCCACAGCCGGCGCCTCCCAAGCCGAACTGATCCCGCCGCCGCGAAAGCTGCCTGCCCGGCCGGACCGATATCGGCGCCCTTTGCCGCGTTTTGCGCGCATAGCTCACTTTTACTCGAAGAGCTGGAACGTGATCGGCAGGGCCACGAAGAACGTGAAGTTCGGCGAGGCCGGTGTCAGCCCCACGCCGGCGTTCATCACCAAGTTGATGTTTGGCGCCAATCCGACCGACGTACCAAAGACGGCGCGGGCGTCGGTCGCCGCTGTGTTGACCAGCCTCGTTCCGTCGCGCTGGGTCGGCAAGGCGCGCTGTTGAATGAAGCTGAAGTTGAAAGAAACCCGATCGTTCAACGCGAAGTTCAAGCCGGCGAAGAATTCCCACGTATCGCCAGGATCGATGCGCCCGAACTCGCCCCATGTGCGCTGAAACGTATAAGTGTAGCCCGCGCCGGCGAACAGAACGACAGGATCGATCGGCAAAACCGCTGTGACAGTAGCGCCGACGGCATGAAAGCCGCTGCCGGTCGGCGAGCGCGTCAGACGGCGCTCTCCGCCCGGCCCGGCCGCGACAGTCGGTATCTGGAACGAGCTCTCCCCAGTCGGAATTCGGGTGAAGACACGTACGAGGACGTTGGGGACCCAGCCTCGCCCGATGATGGGTTGCCCCGATACGCCAAGTTCGACATCGCCGATGCCGTTGCCCGAGAACGAGCGGTCGCGGACGTTGGCCGTTCCGATGCCCAGCACTTCGTGATCGCGGCGATAGACATAGGGCAAGGTCGCATCGACCTGTACCCGGTTGATGACGCCGTAGCGAGCGCGCAGCGTTCCGGTCAGGAGGTCGCGGTCGTTGGCATCGACGCGAATGAAACCGATGATGATCGCATCAAAGATACTGACGCCGCTGATCTGGACGTTATTGCCCGTGAACTTTGAATACTCCAACCCAGCTTCAACTTGCAGTGCGCCGCGGCGCAACAGAATTGCACCGCGCTCGAGCAACGCCTGGTCCTGTGCCTTCTGAGCCTTCGCCCGATCTTCATCCGAAACAGGCGGCGTCGCGGGCGGCGGCTGGGACGGGGTGGCCGGCCTCGCCACCGGGGGCGCGGCACGACGGGGCGTGGCACGCGGTGGCGGACGCCGCGGAGGGGGCTGTTGCCTTGGCTTTTCGGGCTCGACCTCGAACCCCGGATCCCGCGGCTGCTGCGCCAGAAATGTTTGAATCATCGCCGCAGGCACGAGAACGGTCGCGCCGCCGGGCAGTTCGACGCGATAGACCGGTACTGCCCCGCCGCGCTGGGACGACAAGCCCTCGTCGGACAGCGCCTGGAACATGTTACGGACGCCCTCGGTGAAGGGCTCCGGAGCCGCCTCCTGCCGTCTCGCATCGGGTGGTACAGATATGACGCGCGGCGTCGTGCCACGCGGGGACCCGCGCATGACCTCGGGGTCGGGCGCGCGGCGTGTTTCAAGCTCTTTGAGACGCTTCTCTTGCTCGGCCAGTTTCCGCTGCTGATCAAGAATGATCTGCTCGAGCCGCTTGACCCGCTCTTCCGTATCTGCCCGTGCAACCGACGGAACGACAAGCCCGGGCGCCGCCAGCACCAGGCTGAGCGCCGTAGCAACCAGAAGGTGCCCCCGCATCCCGCTGCTCACTCGTTACGCCTTTCCCCAACTATTACAGCTTCTCAGAATTCGCGCGCCGCATCAATCCCGTAATACACATTACCGAGTCGGGGCCAGTCTCTTTGTTTCAAACTGTTGCACAAGCAACACGGTAGGCGCGTCGGCCGTTACGAGGTGCTATTGGCCGAACAGGCTCTGCATCGAGGGAATCGTCGTCGTCCCGGTGAGATTCACGAGTGCGACATTGAGCGTCAAATGCGAGTTGACGATGTTCCCGATGCCATTGACGCTGGTCAGCTGGAACACCCCATTCAGCCCGCTGAGATTGCCGATGAAGCTGCTGAGCTGCACTTGTCCGCCCGCGATGTTGTAGTTCACCGGCGGATTCGTGCTGGTGACGCCACTCGTACTGGTGCTGGACGTACCCGTTCCGGTGACATCGCCGTTCATGTTCTCGACACTGGCCATGAACGTGGCGCTGAACGCGATGCCCATGAAGCCGCCGCGCTGCTTCGCGAGGTCCTGATCGCTGAGCGCCACGGCGATGCTGCCGCTCGGCATCAAGTTCATCGTGCCGTGTTCCTGCGCCAACGCCGGTGCCGCCAAGGCGGTCGAAAGTGCGATGGCAGAGACGACGACGCCCATTTTCCCGATGATCATGGTCGTTGCTCCCGTTGCTTGCGCCCGGTCTCATCTCCGGGGCGCGCGTGGTTAGAACTGGCTTCCGCCCGGACGGATGTGCGTGAGGTAGCGATCGAGGATCTGAACCACCTGTTTCGTCGGCGCCCTCAAGCTCGGCTCCAGTGCGAACTGGTTGTTCGGCTTCTTGGTTTGGCTGAGATAGACGAGAATGACCTTCGACCACGCCGGCGTGAACTCGGCCATCGGGATGCTGCGGTTCCCGAAGGCCGGGTCGGCGACATAGACGATGCCGTCCTTGACGCCCTTCACGATCACGAAGTGGTTGTAGCCGCGGCTGCTGATCAGCGTGAGGAACGGGATCTTCAGGTCGGCGAGCGCTTCGGGCTTCGTGACTTGGAAGCCGCGCACCACGTAGCCGCGACGCTCGCCATACTGCTTGAGTTCGAGCATCGAGAAGCCCAGCCGCTCGATCTTCTCCTTATCGCCGGTCTTGACTATGTTGGAAATGATCGCCGGCTCTTCGAGCTTCTCCCCGTAAAAATAGTTGAGCAGCGTGCCGACTGCGGCGGCGCCGCAGCTCAAATCGAAGCGCTGCCGCATCACGTTGACGAAGCGCAGGTCGACGATCGATTTGCGCTTCAGCACGACCATGCCGCCGCCCGGCATGGGGATGAAGTCGGCGAGCGCCGCCCCGGGCAGGAACATGCCCAGCATCGCCAGCCCGCCGATCCCGCGGATGAACGTCGAGCGCTTCATTTGTTCAGCACCACGATGCCGATCGACATGGTGTTGGCGGCGACGTTGCCGTCGCCATTGCTCTGCGCGATCTGCGCGATGCCGCTGTAGTTCGTGAGGCCCGAGATCGTGTTGCTCTGCGTGAGCGTGCCTTCGACGGTGTATTGATTTCCGGTCGCGGTCTTGCGCAGCGCGGCATCGCTCATGCTTATCGCCGTATCGCCGGCGGCGAGGCCCAGCGCGATCGCAAGGGCATTGAGATTCGTATTCGTGTTGCCGGTGTTCTGGTTGATCTGGACGATACCGGCCGATCCGTCGAGGACGTTCTGGCTCGTATTGGTGCGCGTCACATTGCCGGAATGGACGATGTTGTTCTCGTGCGCCACCTCGACGACGAGCAGCGAATCGGCGATGGCCGCCCCGCTGCCGACGACGATCAGGATCATATTGGCCTGATTGGAGGCCTGTCCGGCATCCTGGTTGACCTGCACGATGCCGCGGTTGGCGAAGATGGAATCCTGGATCGTCGCCGTGCTCGTCGTTCCGACATCGACGATGACGTTGTCGCGAACCGACGAATTGTAGAAGGCGGTCCCGAAAGCGCCGGCGCTGAGCGTCAGGAGCACGGGATCGGGCGTTGGTGCGGGCTCTTGCGGCAAGGCATGCGCCGGGCCGGCCAGAAACGCCAATGACAGCGCAACAGCGATGGCTTGCTGCGCTGCCTCGCGGACAGAACACGGGCGAGACATGGTGCTGCGGCTCCCTCGTCTCATCGCCGCCTTATACCGATTGCCCGGCGCAGGCGGCAGGCACGTTCGAGAGAAAAACTGGCGGAGGAAGCGGAGACCGCTCCTCCGCCAGTGTCCAACTTGGGACGAGTCGTTAGAAGTGGAACGAGCCGGCGATGCTGATCACCGTGCCCTGCTGGTTCATGTTACCCGAGTTCTGGTTCACCATCGTGATGCCGTGGTTGCGGATCACCGAGCCCTGCATCGACGACATACGGACCGTGGCGATCTCGTCCACGTGGTTGCCGGTGTTGGTCTGGCCGAGAGCCGCCTCGGACAGCGCAACAGCGGAGTTCGCACCCACGCCCAGATCCACCGCGTTCAGCTGGTTCGACGCGGCGCCGGTGTTCTGGTTCACCTGCGTCACGCCAACGTTGCCGATCACCGAACCGACGATGAGGGCAGCCCGGTTCGCGTGCGTCGGCGCGTTCGTCCCATTGTTGACGAACGTCCCCTCGCCGTCGGTGTTGGTCACATTGCCGATCGTGTACTGCTCCACCTCGATCATGCTCTCGGCGAAGTAGGCACCCGAGACGCTGGCCGCGGCCGACACGCTGTTTGACTGGTTGTTGGACGCGCCAACATCCTGGTTGACCTGCGTGATGCCGAGGTTGAGGCTGATCGAACCGTTGATCTGCGCGAGCAGATCAGCGAACAGCCGATTTCCAAGCGGGCCCGAGATGAACGTGATCACGTTGTTCGTGTTCGCCTGGTTGATGATCGACACCGACTCGGCGGCCGAAACGCCCTGGAAGACATCCGAATCGACCGTGATCGTGACGTTCTTCGTGATGGTGAGGTTCTCGGTGACGTTCGTGTCCTTGTCCAGCGTCGCCGTCGCGGTGACGAACACGTCAGCCGACGACGGGGCGCTGAAGGCCACCGCTCCCAGAAGCAGGGCAGCGGAAGCGAGAAGTTGCTTTCTCATTGTTCCCACTCCTTAGAAGTTGCCCGTGACCGCAAGCGCCACGGAGTTGGACTGGTTGGCGAAGTTGCCGGCGGCCTGGTTCACCTGCGTGATGCCGATGTTGCCGCTGATCGAGTTGTTGATCAGCACTTGCTTGCTGACGTTCGTTTCGGACTGCGTGGCCGGGCCGTGCGCATCGTTCACACCATTCAGATTGCCGGTGTTGAACTGACCCAGCGCCGTATCGGCAAGCGCCACGCCATTCGACAACGACACGGAGATCGAGATCGCGTTGGCCTGGTTGTTGATGTTGCCGGCCGACTGGTTCACCGCCGTGATGCCGACGTTGCTGTTCACCGAACCATCCATGATGGCATCGCGGAACACGATGTTGATCGTGTCGATGATGTTGGTGAACATATACTGCGAGCCCGCCACTTGGGCATGAGCGAAGCCCGTGAGGCCGGGATCCTCACCCGGATCCGGATCCCCCGGCGGATCCTCGACCGGAGGAAGATCCCACGAGAACGCGATCACCGTGGACTGGTTGTTCATGTTCCCGCTGGCTTGGTTCACCGAGGTGATGCCAACGTTGGCGAGGATCGACCCGACGATCGTGTCGAGCTTCTCGGCGCAGTTGCCGCAGGCGCGGTTGTTCTGGTTGCGCTGGTTGTAGAGCGCCGTCGACTCGGCGAACTTCTCGGGCGCGTCGGTGATGTTGACGTCGAGGAACACGTTTTTGTTCTTCGTGATCGTCTCGAGGATTGTGACGTCGACCGTCTTGTCCACCGTACCGAACACGAAGACATCGGCGCTGGCAGACGATGCCAACAGCGCGGCCCCCGCGACGGCACTCAGAAGGGCTGCTTTACGAAGCATGAACTCCTCCTCCTTGTTGCCTCACATTGAAGGTTGCACGCCCCGGCTCGGCCAAAACGGCCGAACGGAGGTCCTAACCATCGAGCCGTGGCAGGCCACCGCTAACAGCCGGACCCTGCCCTTCTAGGTGGTCACGAAGCAGTGAGACGCCCCACAATCGTTGACGAATTGCAATTCTTTCCGTGAGCGGCTTACCCCCTTTGGGGTAACGCCGGAGCACCTTTGATTATGGTTAATAAAATACCGGAAGATGAAACATGTAACACGATACTGAACAAACCCTGAATTCAAAACAATCGGTCAGTCCTCGGCGGTCTCGCGGGCGAATTATTTGATGCGGTATTACCGTCAACTTCAAGTATTCGCGCTCGCACATTTAATGCTCGATCAGCGCCAATAGCTTTTGTTTCTGGAATGCGACAGTCGCACGACGTTATCGTGTCGCTTCGTCTTCCAGCTTCCGGCGCCGGTTTCGACGCCCATCTCGTTTTTCTGGGGAGCGTTCGGCGATATTTGCTCTCGACAGTTCTTGAAAGTAATCGCGCACGTCTGCCTAATGCCGTGAGCTTCACGTTACATTGTGGTACATTCTGGACGTGCGTCACCAAACAGGGGGTTCGCGCAGTTTCGTAACGCTCTAGTTATCGTTGGCGAAGTTTTCGTGCGTTCACGAGGGGCAATTTGGAACCCGGCAGTGGCACCCGGGTTTCCGCCGCAGCCCGGCGTGGACTTCAGGCGCGGCCGGCGCAGGGCCGCGCTAGCGTTGCGTCGGGGGATGAGCCGTGCAAGAGCGCTTCTCGAAGCTTCAGGATGAAATGATCGCGGCCCTCTATGCCGCCGCCGCCGAACTGACACCGCCATCCCGGCCGCTCGAGTTGCTGGCCGATCTCACGCGGAGCGACAAGGCCTTCGCCGCCTGGTTCAATCTGGAGCAGCGGCGGGGCGCTATCCTAGCGACATTCAATGTCGAGCCGCATTTCATCGAAACTTATGCCGAGCTTTATTCGAGCCAGAACCCGTGGCTTGCCCGCGCATCCTATTTTCAGGCCGAGGGCTTGGTGTGGCGCGGCAGCGAAATCGTGGATCCGGCGCGCCTCAAGGAGACCGAGTTCTACAAGCTTTTCTTGTATGGACAGGCGATCGGCACGACCCTTCACCTTGTCGTGCGTGTGCGCGGCCCCGAGGTTTTCCACGTGATGCTGACGCGGCGCGCCGGCGCCGACGAGTTCGACGCGGCCGCCATCGAGATGTGCCGGCTTTACGCCAGTCACGCGCGCCAGGCATTCGACATCGCCGACGCCGGGGCAACACGCCGGTTCGTTCAGGGCGGCGTGGACAGGGCGATCGACGACATCTGCGTGGGCGTTGCAATCGTCGAGCCGCCGGCGACGGTTTTGCACATGAACCCGACATTCGCCACCCTCCTGTCCGCCGTGCAGACGCCGGCAAAGCCCGCTGCAAGCGCCATTCACGGTTTTTCGCGTTTCGCGAAAGCGCAAGACGCTCGGCTTCCGAGAGCCCTGGTCGACGTTCTTTCCGCCAATCCGGTCCCGAGTTTCTGCAACATCAGCACGGGCGATGAGACACGGCCCCTTTCCGTCGGTATCCGCCCGCTTCGTGTGCCCGGCGGCCGTGCTGGGGGTTCACGGGCCGGCTTCGTGCTCCTCGCGCGCGCAGCCGAGTGTGCATACGATATGGACGAGGCGCCGCTGAGGGCGGCCTATCAGCTAACTGCGGCGGAAGCCCGAATCTGCTCGGGCCTGATCAGCGGAGACAATGTTCACACCCTGTCGGGCAGGCTCGGTATCAGCCCGCAAACGGCGCGGACCCACTTGAAGCGCATCTACGACAAGACCGGCACGACGAGACAAGCCGAGCTGCTGCGCTTGCTGATGACATTCGCGTATCGGAAGGCGCCGGCGCGTCCAGTCGAAACGCACCGTCCGGTGTCGTCGAATGTGGTGGCGTTGCGCCTGGATCGCGGGCTCGCCAGAAAAGAGTGACGTTCGAGCTCGCGGCTAGTCCGGAAGCGCGGCCAGACGCGGCACGGTGTACAGGGGCGCAGCGTGCGCGACTTGACGCGCATCGATCGCCGCACGCCGCTCGCTGTCGCGGGCGGCGGCATAGTGGCTCCGCCCATCGTCGCTGGGTCCAATCGATGCCCAACCGCCATTCAACGGAACGTTGGCCGCTGTTTCGGCCGGCGCTGCGTCTTTTTCCGCCAGCGTGAAACAGGTTTGCTGCTGCGTCTTGAGCGCCCGGCACAAATCGAGCGCGGCACCCTCGGATCGAATGGGCCCAATCTGAACGCGAAAGAACATGCCCTGACCGGGCAGATCCGCCGGGTGGATTCGCAGATCGAAGCTGCCGATGAATGCGCTCAGTCCGATCCTCGCGCCGCCCCAGTGACTCTCTGCGGCGCTCCGAAGCTGATGCGAGCCGATCTGCACGAAGTATCGTTCTCCCCGTGTCGACGAAC
>JAANMW010002601.1_pt1 | contig 15962 bp, 11 predicted proteins | sample 7279671 | NCBI WGS metagenome assembly JAANMW01 (sample SAMN14094541, study PRJNA606508) | bioreactor metagenome | isolation source: A lab-scale SPAN reactor treating ammonium-rich wastewater day 247 | place: Ireland: Galway | collected 2017-09-19
GGTGGACATCCCGCAGGGCAAGAACCTGGTCGGCGCCTTCCACGTCCCACGCGCGGTGCTGGCCGATACCGCCAGCCTGCGCACGCTGCCGCCGCGCGAACTGCGCGCCGGCCTGGCCGAAGTCATCAAGTACGGCGCGATCATGGACGCCGATTTCCTGCACTGGCTGGACGCGCACCACGCCGCCCTGCTGGCCGGCGACGACGCCGCGCTGGCCGAGGCGATCGCCCGCAGTTGCGCGCACAAGGCGGCGATCACCGCGCGCGACCCGCTGGAACAAGGCGAGCGTGCCCTGCTCAACTTCGGCCATACCTTCGGCCACGCCATCGAAGCCGAACAGGGCTATGCCGAGGGCCTCAACCACGGCGAGGCCGTAGCCGTGGGCATGCTGCTGGCCGCGCGCCTGTCGGCCGCGCTGGGTCTGGCGTCGTGGAGTGATGCGGAAGCGCTACGCGCGTTGCTGCAGCGCTTCGGATTGCCGGTGGACGTGCCCACCGGGCTGGCGCCGGAAGCGCTGCTGGCGCGGATGCGGCTGGACAAGAAAGTCCAGGCTAGCGGGCTGCGTTTCATCCTGTGGGACGGCCCCGGTGCCGCGCGGATCGTCGCCGACGTGGACGAGGCCGCGGTGCTGGCGGTGCTGCGCGACGCCGGCTGACGGCCGCGGCTCACTGCCCCGGCGGCGGCTCCCACAGCTCGATCTTGTTGCCGTCCGGATCGATCACCCAGCCGAACCGGCCGTGTTCGGAATCCTCGCGCTTGTCGAGCACGTCGCAGCCTTCCTCGCGCAGCGCGGCCAGCAGGGCGTCGAGGTCCGCCACCCGGAAATTGACCATGAACGGCGCGGTGCTGGGCGCCATGTAGTCGGTGTTCGCGGCGAACGGGCTCCACAGCGTCATCCCCGGCGGACTGTCCGGGCCGCCCCACTGGAACACCACGCCGCCCCAGTCGGTGACGTCCAGGCCGAGGTGCTCCCGGTACCAGGCGCCGAGGCGCTTGGGGTCGGGGGACTTGAAGAAAATGCCGCCAATGCCTGTCACGCGCTGCATGTCGTTCTCCCGAAGGTCGTAATCGGAATCCGCTCCGCGGGGCCGGCAGGGCGCCGGGACGCGCGGGCGCCGGTCCCGCACCTTACAATGCCGCCCCATGCGCCTGCTGCTGCAACAACGTCCCGATGGCCGCGAAGCCCCGCGCTTCGTCCAGCTCCAGCTCCAGCCCGACCTGCTGGGCGGCTGGGAGCTGCTGCGCGAGACCGGCCAGACCGGTGGCCGCAGCACCCTGCGCAAGACCCTGTACAGCGACCAGCCCAGCGCCCTTGCGGCACTGGAAAAGGAACGCGACGCGCAGCTGAAGAAAGGCTTCCAGCTGGTGTTCGCGCAGGGCGCGGACGCGCCGAAATGACCGATGCCCCGGCCGGCCAGCGCCGGCCCGCATGACCGTTCCCGCCGCCGCACCGCGCACCGGCAAGCACATCCCCATGGAGTAACGCCCTTGTCCACGCCCCTCAAGAATGATCCTGCTTTCAACAGCAGATTTCTGCGCGCGCTGCGCCGCGAACCGGTGGACTGCACCCCCGTCTGGCTGATGCGCCAGGCCGGGCGCTACCTGCCGGAGTACCGCGCCACCCGCAAGGCCGCCGGCAGCTTCCTGGGCATGGCCAAGAATCCCGAGATCGCCTGCGAGGTCACCCTGCAGCCGCTGCGCCGGTTCCCGCTGGACGCGGCGATCCTGTTTTCCGACATCCTCACCGTGCCCGACGCGATGGGCCTGGGCCTGTATTTCGTCGAAGGCGAAGGCCCGAAGTTCGAGCGCCCGCTGCGCAGCGTGGCCGATATCGACGCGCTGGCCGTGCCCGACATGGGCAGCAGCCTGCGTTACGTGATGGACGCGGTCAGCCTGATCCGCCGCGAGCTGGACGGCAGCGTGCCGCTGATCGGTTTCTCCGGCAGCCCGTGGACGCTGGCCTGCTACATGGTGGAAGGCGGCGGCAGCAAGGACTGGGGCAAGATCAAGGCGCTGGCGCTGAATGAACCGGCCGCCATGCACAGGCTGCTGGGCACGATCACCGACGCGGTGATCGCGTACCTGTCCGCGCAGCACGCGGCGGGCGCGCAGGCGCTGCAGGTGTTCGACACCTGGGGCGGCACCCTCGGTCCGGCGATGTACCGCGAGTTCTCGCTGCCCTACCTCGTCCGCATCGCGGATTCGCTGAAGGCGCACGGGGTGCCGGTGATCCTGTTCGGCAAGGGCAACGCCCCGCATCTGGACGCGCTGTTCACCAGCGGCGCCGATGCCATCGGCGTGGACTGGACGGTGACGCTGGAGGACGCCGCACGCCGCAACGGCGGCCGGGTGGCGCTGCAGGGCAACATGGACCCGGCGATGCTGTACGGCAGTCCCGATGCGGTGCGCGCGCAGGCACGCGCGGTGCTGGACAGCTACCGCGACGGCAACGGCGGCAGCCGCGAAGGCCACGTGTTCAACCTCGGCCACGGCATGTCGCCGGACATGAACCCCGACCATGTGGCCGCGCTGGTGGACGAAGTGCACGCCTACAGCGCGCGCTGATTACTGCAGGCAACGGTTAACACCCGGCAACGCAAACGCAAACTGCGACAAGCACCCGGTGCGGCCGGGGCAGCGCAACCAAGCGAGTATCGGGGAGCGACTTGCGCTGCCCCGGTCGCGCCGGGTGCGCTGCCACAACGAAGCCAACCTCGAGCCCGCTAAACCGCTATACCGCTTCCACCAGCATCGCCTCCAACGCCTGCCCCAGCATCTCCCCGGTCACCGGCTTGCGCAGGAAGCCATCGAAGCCGGCCGCGCGCGCCTGCGTTTCCGCATCGCCGTCGGAGCGCGCCGTCACCGCCAGCAGCGGCGCCGCGAACCCGCGCCCGCGCAGCGCGCTGGCCAGCGCCAGACCGTCCATGCCGGGCAGGTCCAGATCCAGCAATGCCGCATCGAAGCGGCGGGTGGCGGCCTCCGTGAGCGCCCCCAGCCCATGGCCAGCGTGGGTCACCGCATGGCCCTGCGCGCGCAGCAGGCCGGCGATGGCCTGCGCCACGATCGGATCGTCCTCCACCAGCAACAGCTCCAGCGCAGGCGACGCCGGCCGGCCCATGGGCGCGGCTGCCGAGGCTGCGGCACCGGGCACGTCGGCCGCTGCCGGCAGCGGCAGCTCCACCACGAAACGCGTGCCTGCGCCAGGCGCGCTTTCCACCGTGATGCGCCCACCCATCGCCGCCGCCAGCTCCTGCGAGATCGCCAGCCCCAGCCCGCTGCCGCCATAGCGGGCTGCGGTACGCGCGCCGTCGGCCTGCTCGAAGCGGCGGAACAACCGCTCGCGCTGCTCCGGGTTGAGCCCGGGACCGCTGTCGGCGACCACGAAGCGCACGCCCTGCGGCCGCAGCGCTGCCACTTCCAGTGACACGTGTCCGGCATCGGTGAACTTCACCGCATTGCCGATCAGGTTGAGCAGGATCTGCTGGACACGCGTGCGGTCGCCTTGCAGTGCACGCGGCGTGGCGGCATCGATGTGTTCGGCGAACACCAGCCCCTTGCGCTCGGCCAGCGGCGCCATCAGCCCGGCCACCTCGTCCAGCAGCGGTTTCAGCGCAAACGGGGCGTTCACCAGCTCCAGCTTGCCGGCCTCGATGCGGGCCATGTCCAGCGCGTCGTTGACCAGCCGCAGCAGGTGCTCGCCGGCGCGACGGATGGCATCGACGTGGCCGCGCTGCTGCGTATCCAGCGGCGTGCCCTGCAGCAGTTCGGCCATGCCCAGCACGCCGGTCATCGGCGTGCGCACCTCGTGGCCGAGGGTGGCGAGGAAGCGCGACTTGGCCTGCGACGCCTGTTCGGCCAGCGTGCGCTTGTGCTCGGCCAGCTGCCAGGCATGGCGGCGCTTCAGGCGCTCGCGATACGCCAGCGCCAGCCCGGCCAGCAGCGTCAGCGCCAACAACGTCCACGCCGCCAGCGCCCAGCCGCTGCGCCACCACGGCGGCGGCACGTCGAAGGCCAGCTGCTGCTCCGCGGCGGCGTTGCCGGCGGCATCCTGGCCGCGGATGCGCAGCACGTAGCGACCGGGTGCCAGCCCCGTCAGGACGCGCTCGCCGCCGCCGTCCAGCGCCACCCAGCCATGGTCGAAGCCGTCCAGCCGCGACCAGTAGCGGTTCGCCGCCGGGTCGTCATACGCCAGCAGGCGCGCACGGATGCGGAACTCGCGGTCATCGCTGCGCAACGCCAGGCCCGGGCCGAACGGCAAGGCCTGCCATTCCCCCTCGCGGCGCACCGCGAATCCGTCGATGCGCAGGACCGGACGCATCGGGAGGGGGTCCGCGGCCCCGGTATCGACCAGCCGCAACCCGCCATCCGCGGTGGCCGCAACCAGCACGCCATCGTCGCGCAGCAGCGCCGCGCGGTCCAGGTATTCCTCGCTGCCACCGGCATCGCGGGTGCCGATGCGCCGCAGGTTGCGGCGCGCGGGGTCCCAGCGGTACAGGCCGCGCGAGGTGGTGACCCAGGCCCGCCCGCGGGCATCCACCAGCAGCGCCGCCGCCGCCACCGCCGGCATGCCGGAGCGCGCGCCGATGTGCTCCGCCTGCGTCCAGCCGGCGGCGCCGCGCCGGTAGCGCTCCAGCCCACCGAGGCGCTGCACCCACAGGGTGTCGGTACCGTCGAAGGCGAGCGCGAAGGCGCGCTCGCTGCCCAGCGCCGGCTGCGGCTGGAACCGCCTGCCGGCGGCATCGAAGCGCAGCAGGCCGGTGCTGGTGGCAAGCCAGGGCTCGCCGCCGGGCGCCAGCGCCATGTCTTCGATGTCGGCATCACCCAGCCCACTGCCGGCGCCGGCAGGCATGTCCCGCAGGATCGCCCCGGTAGCCGCATCGCGCTGCTGCACGCCGGCGCCGGGCGCCGCCAGCCACAGGCTGCCATCGGCGGCGGGCAGCAGCCGGGTGACCAGGCTGGACGGCGCCGGTGCCCGTGGGTCGCCCGCCGTCCATTCGTCGATGGCGCCGTCCGCGCCGATCCGGATCAGGCCGCCGCGGTGCGATACCCACAGCCGCCGCGCCGCATCCTCGGCGATCGCCGCCAATTTGATGTTGCGCAGCCGGGTCAGCGCGTCGTCGCCCAGCGCGGTGACCACGCCGTCCGCGTCCATGTGCTCGACCATCCCGCCCAGCCCGCCCAGCCAGGCGCCGCCGTCGCCAGCCTTGCCCAGCGCGCGGTAGATCCCACCCTGCAAGCCGTCCACGGCGCCGTGGAATTCCGCCAATTGGCGCCAGTCCGAGCGCAAGTAGCCCAGGCCCAGGCCCATCAGCGGCACCCACAGTGCACCGTCGCGCTCGGTCGACAGCGTGCTGACCGCGCGCGGGATATCCGGGCCGCCCAGCGGCACCGGCACCGGCGGCGCATCGCCACGCTGGTGCCACAAACCGCGCTGGCTGCCGATCCAGCGGTCGCCGCGCGGATCGGTGGCCAGCGCCATCATCGCATTGGGACGATGGAACATCGGCGACCATGGCGGTTGCACCCAGCCACCGCGCGCATGCCGCCAGATGCCGGCCGAGGTGCCCACCCACAGCCCGTCGGGCTGCATGGCCAGCGTGTACACCATCGGCTCGCCTTCGGCACCGGGCAACGCCACCCGCTCGAACACACCGTCACCGCGACGACGGGCGAGGCCGGCGGTCGTGCCCACCCACAGCACGCCGTCGGCATCGGTGGCCAGCGCCAGGATGGTGTCCGAGGGCAGGCCATCGCGATCCGCGGAGAAATGCCGCATCGCGCCGTTGGCATCGATGCGGGTCAGGCCGCCGTCGTAGGTGCCCAGCCAAGCCGCGTCGCCCTGCCGCGCCAGCGCCCACACGTCATCGCTGGCCAGCGCCGGGTGGGTGGCCTTGCGATAGTGGGTGAACCGCTGTCGGCTGGCGTCGAGCACGCTGACGCCCTCGCCTTCCACCGCCACCCAGACCCGGTCCGCCGCGTCCACCAGCAGCGCCTGCACGTGATTGCCCGGCAGGCCGCCGTCGGCCCCAGGCGCATGGCGCCAGACCCGCATGTCCACGCCGTCGAAGCGGGCCAGCCCATCCACCGTGCCGATCCACAGATAGCCGTCGGCATCGCGCGCCAGCGCCTTGATCTCCGAGGATGGCAGGCCCTGCGCCGGGCCCGCCACGCGGAACCGCGGGCGCTCGGGCACCCCCGCCAGCGCGCAGGCGCAGGCCAGCCACAGCAGTAGCAGCACGAACCGGAATCGATGCGTCATGTCCCCTCCCCGGCACTGATGCTGGCAACGCTACGTTGCACTTGCAAGCACGCCGGCACGACCGGCCGCCGCCTAGAATCCCCCGCACCATCCGACACCGTGGCGAGAACCCGATGCCCAAGACCTCCCCGCGCAGCGATTGGCCCGCCCTGAGCAAGGCGCTGCACTGGCTGGTCGCCGCGCTGATCCTGGTGATGGCCTGGCTGGGCCTGACCATGGGCGAGATGCCCAACGGCCCGGACAAGATCGCCACCTATGCGCTGCACAAGTCGATCGGCCTGGGCATCCTCGCGCTGGTGGCGCTGCGGCTGTCGTGGCGCCTGTACGCCGGTACACCGGCGCCGGTGGCGGGCACGCCGCGCTGGCAGGCACGCATCGCCGGCGTGACGCACGTGGCGCTGTACGCGCTGCTGCTGGCGCTGCCGTTGAGCGGCTGGCTGCTGAACTCCGCGGCCGGCTTCCCGCTGCAATGGTTCGGCCTGTTCAACCTGCCGGCGCTGGCCGGCCGCGACGAGGCCCTGCACGCGCTGGCCGGACAGGCGCACGAACTGCTGTTCTGGGCGCTGGCCGGGCTGGTGGTGCTGCATGCCGCGGCCGCGCTCCACCACCACCTGTTCCTGGGCGATGCCACCCTCGCCCGCATGCTGCCGCACGGCTGGCTGCGCGCCGGCACCGCCCCCAAGACGGAGAACCACGATGCGTAAGTTGCTGCTGCCGGCGCTGCTGGCCCTGTCCATCCCTGCCGTCGCCGCCGACTACGTGCAGGCGCCCGGCTCGACGCTGGCGTTCGCCGGCAAGTACCAGGGCGAAGTCTTCGTCGGCCGCTTCCCCGGCTTTTCCACCAAGCTGTCGTTCGACCCGCGCAAGCTGGACGCCTCGCGGCTGGAGGTGACCATCCCGATGGCCACCGCCACCACCCGCAACGCCGATTACGACGGCGAGATGCGTGGCGCCTCGTTCTTCGATGCGGCGAAGTTCCCCCAAGCCACCTACGTGGCCACGAAGTTCCGCGCCCTCGGCGGCAACCGCTACGCCGCCGACGGCACCCTGGCCCTGCGCGGCGCCAGCAAGCCGGTGACGCTGACCTTCGAGTGGACGCAGGGCGCGAACCCGGTGCTGTTCGGCCGCGCCGCGGTGCAGCGGCTGGATTTCGGGGTGGGCGGCGGGCAATGGGCGGACACCGGGCTGATCCCCAATGCCATCGCGGTGAGCACGCGGGTGGTGCTGAAGCCGGCGCCGTAACTGCGGCGCTCGCCCGGCTACGCGCCGCTGCAGAACGCGCGCACGCGCTCGGCGTCGAACGGCCACTCCAGCTCGGCGTCGCTGTCGTCGTCGCACAGCACCGGCACCCGCAGGCCATAGCGCGCTTCCAGGGCCTCGTCGTCGTCGACGAACACGGTGTCGAATTCAGGGATCCGCGCCACCGCCAGCACGTCCAGCGCCAGGTCGCACAGGTGGCAGCGGTCGCGCTGGTAGAGGATCAGGGCCATACGCACGCGTCCTTGGGGCGGAGATTGCCGGCCTAGAATAGCGGCCTCCCCCCGCCCGGCAATCCCCACGCACATGGCCGTCTCCACGTTCGACCTCTACAAGATCGGCATCGGTCCCAGCTCCTCCCATACCGTCGGCCCGATGCGCGCCGCCGCACGCTTCGTCAGCCACTGGCTGCTGGAGGACAACGTGCTGGTGCGCACCGCGCGGATCCGCGCCGAGGTGTTCGGTTCGCTGGCACTGACCGGGCGCGGCCACGGCACCGACAAGGCGGTGCTGATGGGGCTGGAAGGCCACTGGCCGAACCAGATCGACCCCGACATCATCCCGCCGGCGCTGGAGCGCATCCGCGCCAGCAAGCGCCTGCGCCTGGGCGGGCAGCACGAGATCGCCTTCGACGAGAAGCGCGACCTGGTGATGAACAAGCGCCAGAAGCTGCCCTTCCACACCAACGGCATGCGCTTCACCGCCTTCGATGCCGATGGCGTCGAGCTGGCCACCCGCGACTACTACTCGGTCGGCGGCGGCTTCGTGGTCAACCAGGACGAAGCCGCGGAGGACCGCATCGTCGCCGACACCACCCCGCTGCCGCATCCGTTCAACAGCGGTGCCGAACTGCTGGCCGAATGCGAGCGCAGCGGGCTGTCGATCGCGCAGATGATGTTCGAGAACGAAAAGGCCTGGCGCAGCGAGGACGAGATCCGCGAAGGCCTGCGCGAGCTGTGGCAGGCGATGCAGGGCTGCGTGGCGCGCGGCATGCGCGCCGGCGGCACCCTGCCTGGCGGGCTGCACGTGGTGCGGCGCGCGCCGGCCCTGTTCGCGGAACTGTCCGCGCGCCCGGAAGCGGCGATGCGCGACCCGCTGACCGTGCTCGACTGGGTCAACCTGTACGCGCTCGCGGTCAACGAGGAGAACGCCGCGGGGGGACGCGTGGTCACCGCGCCCACCAACGGCGCCGCCGGCATCCTGCCGTCGGTACTGCACTACTACGAGCGCTTCTGCGCCAGCGAGAAGGACGCCGCCGCGCGCGAGCAGGGCATCTTCACCTTCCTGCTCACCGCCGCCGCGATCGGCATCCTGTACAAGGAAAACGCCTCGATCAGCGGCGCCGAAGTCGGCTGCCAGGGCGAAGTGGGCGTGGCCTGCTCGATGGCCGCCGCCGGCCTGACCGCCGCGCTGGGCGGCAGCCCCGGCCAGATCGAGAACGCCGCCGAAATCGGCATGGAACACAACCTCGGCCTGACCTGCGACCCCATCGGCGGGCTGGTGCAGATCCCCTGCATCGAACGCAACGCGATGGGCTCGGTGAAGGCGATCAACGCCAGCCGCATGGCCCTGCGCGGCGACGGCCAGCACAAGGTGTCGCTGGACAAGGTCATCAAGACCATGCGCGATACCGGCCGCGACATGCAGGACAAGTACAAGGAAACCAGCCGCGGCGGGCTGGCGGTCAACGTGATCGAGTGCTGACGGCCGGGGCCGGCATCAAGTCTTCCCCCTGCAAGCCGCTACCGGTTTCGAGGTAATCTCGACCGCACGGGATCCGGGGGGAAATCTCGATCGCCTGTCCATCCGCCACCAGCCGCGCCTCCACGCTCCGCCGGGCCTGCACGGGCCTGCTGCGGCGGTGGCTGCTGTTGCTGGCGCTGGCCGTGCCGATGGCCGCCGTCGCGCTGGAAACCCACAAGCCGTTCGACGATTACGTCGTCGACAGCTGGGACGTGAAGCAGGGGTTGCCGCAGATCAGCGTGCTGGCCATGACCCAAGACGCGGATGGTTACCTGTGGTTCGGTACCCAGGCCGGGCTGGCCCGCTTCGACGGGGTGCGCTTCCATCGCTACAACCCGCGCGACACCCTCGGCGTGAACAGCAACATCCAGGCGCTGCTGGCCGACCGCCAGCACCGGCTCTGGATCGGTACCGCGCTGGGCCTGCTGGTGCTGGAGGACGGCCGTTTCCGGCGGGTGCTGCCGGTGGACGCCGGCGGCCAGCCGGCGCTCGCCTTCCCGGTGCGGGCGCTGGCGATGGCCGACGGCCGCGTGCTGGTGGCGGGTGCGGAGGGCATCTACACCCCCCAGGGCGGCCGCCTGCGCCTGTTGCATGCGCTGCCGGAGCCGGCCTTGAGCCTGCTGGTGCGGCCCGACGGACTGTGGGCGGGCGGCGCCGGGCGGGTCTATCGGATCCGTCAAGGCACGACCGAGGCCTTCCCGCTGCCGGCAGCGGCAGGCGGCCCGGTCACTGCGCTGGCCTGGCACCACGGCGCCATCTGGGCGGGCGGCAACCGCGGCCTGTTCCGCCTGCAGCACGGCGCCTTCCTCGGCGCGGGCACGGGCAACGCGCCCACCATCGAGGCAATGGCCGGCGACCGCGACGACAACCTGTGGGTCGCGACCTCGCAGTACCTGGAGCGCTGGCGCGGCGGCCAGCCGGTCGAGCGCATCCAGGGTACGCCGGGCAGCATCGGCATCCGCGCGATCTACGAAGACCACGACGGCAACCTGTGGCTGGGCAGCCAGACCGAAGGCGTGGCGCGGGCCTGGAACGGCTACACCCGCCGCGTCGACCAGTCCCATGGCCTGGCCAACCCGCTGCTGTGGGCGATTTCCGGAGCACCCGACGGCAGCGTCTGGCTGGGCACCGTCAACGGGGTGGAAGTCTGGCGCGATGGCCGCGTCCAGCAGGCGGTGGCCGGCGCGCGGCTGCCGCATCCGGAGGCCTACAGCCTGCTGGCGGAAGCCGGCCAGGTCTGGATCGGCACCCGCGCCGGTGTGGCCGTGTTGCGCGGCGGCCGGCTGGAGCAGCCGGCGGTGTTGGCGCCGCTGCGTAACCTGCAGATCAACGGCATCGTCCGCGACCGCAGCGGGCGGCTGTGGTTCGCCAGCGGCGACGGGCTGTTCCTGCTCGACCGCGATCACCGGCTGCTCCGCTACGGCCGGGCCGAAGGCCTGGCCGACGCCCGCGTCCGGGTCATCCACGAAACCCGCGAGGGTCGCCTGCTGGTGGGCTCCAGCCATGGCCTGTACGAGTGGCGCGACGGCCGCATCCTCGCGTTGGGACGACAGACCGGGCTCGATGACGACATCGCCGTCACTGCCCTGCTCGAACTGGCGAACGGGCAGTGGGTGGTGGGCAGCAGCAACGGCGACAGCCTGCACGTGTTCGACGGCAAGCGCTGGCACGCCTTCGACGGCAGGCGCGGCCTGCCGACCAACATTCCCTTCCACCTCGCCGAGGACGCCGGCAGCCTGTGGGTGGCCGGCATGCAGGGCGTGTACCGGCTGCCGCTGGAGCAGCTCGAGCGGGCGCTGCGCTCGCCCGCCCTGCAACTGGACCCGCAGCTGGTCATCAATTCCGGTTTCGACCGTCCCGGCGGCCAACAGGACAAATGCTGCAACGGTTCCGGCAACGGCCGCGGCCTGCTGCGCGACGGCCAGCTGTGGCTGCCTACCCGCGACGGCGCGCTGCTGGTGCGGCTGGCCACCGCCGAGGCCGGCACGCCGCGGCCGGTGCGGATTGAAAGCGTGGCAACGCAGGCTCGCGCCTACGTCCCCGGCAAGGACACGCTGCGGCTGCCGATGGACGCGCGCGACCTGCGCTTCGACTTCACCGTGCCGGCATTCCAACCAACCCAGTCGCCGCGGCTGCGCTACCGGCTCAGCGGCTTCGAGCAGCGCTGGCGGGATTTGGAAAACCCGTCGCTGCGCTCGGCCAGCTACGTCAACCTGCCACCCGGCCATTACCGCTTCGAAGTGGCCGACTTCAGCCGCGCCGATCCGCTGGCCGGTAGTGCGCATCTGGACGTGACCCTGCCGCCGCACCTGCATGAAACCCTGGCCTTCCGCGTCCTGGCGGGGCTGCTGGCGGCGGCGCTGGTGTGGCTGGGCTACCTCGGCCTGCGCCACCGCTATGCGCGCCAGCGGATGGTGCTGGAGCAGTTGGTGCAGGAGCGCACCCGCGACCTGCAGGCCGCCAACGCCAGGCTGAAGGAAATCAGCTTCACCGACCCGCTGACCGGCCTGCACAACCGCCGCTACCTGGCCCAGCAGATTCCCGTCGACCTGTCGTTCTACCAGCGCGACGCCGCCTACCGCGAAGGCCGCGACGCGCTGGTGATCGCGCTACTCGACGTCGACCACTTCAAGGTCATCAACGATACCTGGGGCCACGCCGCGGGCGACCGTGTGCTGGAGCAACTTGGCCAGCTGCTGGGGGAACTCAAGCGCAGCGGCGACTACGTGGCGCGCTGGGGCGGCGAGGAATTCCTGCTGGTGCTGCGGCCGCTGCCGCGCGGCAGCATGGCCAATATCGGCGAGCGCCTGCGCTCGCGCATCGCCGCGCACCGGTTCGACCTAGGCAACGGCGCCGAGCATCGCCTGACCGTTTCGATCGGCCTGGTCGAATGCCCGCTGTTCCGCGACCATCCGGACCTGCTCGGCTGGGAACAGCTGGTCACGCTGGCCGATCGCGCCATGTACGCGGTCAAGAATTCCGGGCGCAATGGCTGGATGGCCTATCGCCCGTTGCCCCAGGCACGACTGCCCGAGGACCCCTCGGCCTACCGCGACAATCCGCGCCAGCTGCTCGACAGCGGCCTGCTGGAACTGTTCGGCGCCCCGCGCGGGGCATCCGGCCACTCCCCGCCCGCGGCGGACGCCACGCCGCCTTCCAGCGATTCTCCGGCAGAGGGATGACGCCATGCGGAACGTCCTCGCAACCGCGCTGCATGGCGCCCTGCTGACCGCCCTCTACTTCGCCGGCGCGGTGGTCGCGGTGCTGTACCTGCGCACGCCGGCCGACGTCACCCTGTTCTGGCCGGCCGCCGGTATCGGCTACGCGCTGGTGCTGCGGTACGGCCTGCGCTACGCGCTGGTGATCCCGCTGGCGCAGTTGCTGCTGCACCTGCTGGTGGTGCCGGTACCGGCGTCCTTCCTGCCGTTCTCGCTGGCCAGCAACTATGTCGGCACCGTGGTTGCCTGCGCCTACGTGGCAAGCCGCCAGATGCGCCTGCAGCTGCGGATCGGCGACGGCTTCCTGCTGCTGCGCGGCGGCATCCTGCTGTCCATCGTGAGCGCACTGGTCGGCTCCACCGGCATGCTGCTCGCAGGGATGGCGCCGGCGACGGAACTGCCGCGGGTGCTGCTGCAGTGGACGCTGGGTGACCTGCTGGGGGTGACCGCGATCGTCCCCTTCCTGCTGCTGTTCTTCGCCCGCAACCTGCCGGTGACCCTGCCCGCACCCAGCGGCGCCAGCCGCCGCGAACGCCTGGCCTGGATCATCGCGATGCTGCTGGCGCTGGCCGGCGGTTTTTCCATCACCCGTGACGGCAGCCTCTACCCGCTGTCGCTGGCAACCCTGCCGATGGCATTGCTGCTGTGGTCGGCCGCGCGCTACCCGCCCCTGTTCACCGCGGGCGCGACCATGCTGGTCACCCTGCTGCTGGCGCTGGTGCTGGGGCTGGGACTGGGCGGCACCGACCGACCGGAGCTGCTGCACGACACCGCGTTGATGATGGGCACGCTGGTGATCAACTCGGTGGTCCCGATCCTGCTGGTGGCGTCCTACAACGAGCGCGCCGACACCATGGAGGCGCTGCGCATCCGCGCCACCACCGACCCGCTGACCGGTCTGCTCAACCGCGACGCCTTCGAGGAGCTGGCGCGCGCGCGGCTGGCACGGTCGAACGAGGCGCAGACCCTGCTTTACGTGGACCTGGACAACTTCAAGCTGGTCAACGACGCCGCCAGCCACGCCGCCGGCGACGAGGCGCTGCGCCACGTGGCCGGGCTGGTGCGCGCTGCCTTCGACGACGATGCGCTGGTTGCCCACAGCAGCGGCGACGAATTCACCATCCTGGCGCCGCAGGACGCGGCCATGGCGACCGCCGCGGGGCGCCGCCTGCTGACCGCGGTGGAGGATCTGCGGGTGGTCTGGCAGGGCGGCACCCTGCGCGCCACCGCCAGCATCGGCATCGCAGCCAGCGTGCCGCCGCACGCCAGCTTCGACGAACTGCTGTCGCAGGTCGATACCGCCTGCCACGAGGCCAAGGAGCTGGGCGGCAACCGCCTGCTGGTCGCCGGCCAGAACGTCGAAAGCCTGCGCTCCCGCAGCCGGATGATGCGCCACGCGCTGGATGCGCGCGAAGCGCTAGACCAACGACGCTTCGAACTGTGGTGCCAGCCGATCGTGAACCTGCGCGCGCCGGGCGCGGTGCAGACGCATTTCGAGGTACTGCTGCGCTGGCGCGACGGCGACGGCCGCCTGCGCGCGCCGGCCGACATGATCGCCGCGGCCGAGCGTTACCGGCTGGGGCCGCGGCTGGACCGCCACGTGCTGGATACGGTGCTGGACTGGCTGGATGCGCACCGCGCGGCGGCCGCGCAGATCGGCCAGTGCAACATCAATCTCGGCGCAGCCACCCTGGCCGACGACGAGTTCGCCGACTACGTCGCCGGCCGCCTGCGCCACAGTCCGCTGCGGCCGGGCCAGCTGTGCTTGGAAATCACCGAAACCAGCGTAGTCCGCGACCTCACCCGCACGCGCCGGTTCATCGCCCGCATGCGCGAGCTGGGCTGCCGGTTCGCGCTCGACGATTTCGGCACCGGCTTTTGTTCGTTCGGCTACCTGCGCGACCTGCAGGTGGACTACCTCAAGATCGACGGCGGCTTCGTCCGCGACCTGACCGAATCACGGCTGTCGGAAGCGGTGGTGCGCTCAATCACCGAAATCGCCCACCTGCTGGACATGCGCGCGGTGGGCGAACAGGTGGAGACCGAGGAGCAGTTGCACCGCCTGCAGGCCTTGCAGGTGGACTACGCGCAGGGTTACGTGTTCCAGCGGCCGGTGCCGATCGCCGACTTCTTCGGCCTGCCCACCGGCTGAGCCGTGTCGGCCTGGATCGCCAGCGCATCGTCCAGCAGCGCCGCTGCGGTGACCGCCGCGCCGGCACCCGGCCCCTGGATCACCAGCGGCTGCTCGCGATAGCGATCCGACCAGATCGCCACCCGGTTGTCGGTGCCGCCGCCGCCCACCAGTGGGTGCTCGGCGGGCAGGGCTTCCAGGCCCACCGTGGCGCGCCCGTCGGCACCCAGCCGGGCGACAAAGCGCAGCTCCTCGCCGTTCTTATAGGCGCCGGCGTAGCGCTCGCGCAGCGGCGCATCCAGCGCCGGCAGCGCGGCGTCCAGCGCCTCGCGCGGCAGCGCCGCCAGAGTCGGTGGCACCAGCGACTGCACCCGCACCGCCTCGGCCTCCAGCGCGAAGCCCGAAGCACGCGCCAGGATCAGCAGCTTGCGGCGCACGTCCTCGCCGGACAGGTCTTCGCGCGGATCCGGCTCGGTGTAGCCGGCGTCCCGCGCCTGCCGGACGAAGCCGGAGAACGGCTGCTTGCCGTCGTAGTGGTTGAACAGCCACGCCAGCGAGCCGGACAGCACCCCGGCAATCGCGTGGATGCGGTCGCCACCGGCCTGCAACGCGCGCAGCGAACGCAGCAGCGGTAGCCCGGCGCCGACCGTGGCGCTGTCGCCATAGTGGGTGCCGCCCGCCCGCCGCGCGGCCTGGATCGCCTGCCAGCGCGACAGCGCGGTGCCTTGCCCCAGCTTGCAGGCGGTGACCACGTGGATGCCGCGCGCCAACCAGTGGGCGTGCTGCGCCGCCACCGCTTCCGAGGCGGTGGCGTCGATGACGATGCGGGTGCCGGTGCCGGCCAGCGCGTCTTCCACCGCGGCCAGCGAACTGGCCTGCGGCGCATGCTGGAGCAGCAGCTCGCCGGCGTCGCTGGGAATGCCGGCGGGATTGCCGAGCGCATAGCGCGAATTGGCCGCGTGCACCAGCGACAACCGCTGCCCCAGCGGGGTGCCCTGCCAACCGGCCAGCCGCGCCCACACCGCGCTGCCCACGGTGCCGGTGCCCAGCAGCGCCAGCCGCGCCGGCGCCACCTGCGCCGTGCGCAGCGCCGCGATCCGCGCACTCATCGCGCGACCCGATGCTTGCCCGCGCCCGCGGCCTGCGCGCGCGCCAGTGCATCGGACAGGTCGGCCAGCAGGTCGTCGACGTGCTCGATGCCCACCGACAGCCGCAGCAGCCCATCGCCGATACCGGCGGCGGCGCGCGCCTCGGCGCTCATCGCCGCGTGGGTCATGGTGGCCGGGTGCGCGACCAGGCTCTCCACCCCGCCCAGCGACTCGGCCAGGGTGAAGTAGCGCAGGCCATCGACGAA
>JAANMW010002609.1_pt1 | contig 15929 bp, 11 predicted proteins | sample 7279671 | NCBI WGS metagenome assembly JAANMW01 (sample SAMN14094541, study PRJNA606508) | bioreactor metagenome | isolation source: A lab-scale SPAN reactor treating ammonium-rich wastewater day 247 | place: Ireland: Galway | collected 2017-09-19
GCCCGTACTCGATGGCGACCACGTCGCGATCGTCCTCCAGCGCCTTTGCGACCCGCCAGCCGCGCCCCTCCAGGTGCTCGCGGAAGCTGACGCGCTGGCCGGCCGACAGGTCGTGGCCGTGATCGCCGGTGATGGTGAGGCTGACCCGCCCGCGCCGGTCGTGGACGATCTGCTCGCAGAACCGGTCGATCTGGGTCAGGTAATCGCGGACGGCCGGCTCGCCCCCGACCGTGGCCATGCCCGTCGTGCCGACGGAGTAGCCGATCACGGCGCCGGGGGCGTCGGCCCGGGCGAAGACCCCGGCCATCCCCTTCAGCTCGTCGCGAAACAGGCCCGTCGGACCCAGGTAGGCGTCGCCGTCGCGCCACAGGCTGATCCGGTAATCGACGCGCGACAGCCACGGAGAGTTGGTCGCCTCCAGGTAGTTGCCGGTCCCGCCGGCCGCCTTGTTCGTGCCGCGGTCGAAGTAGCGCGACTCGTAGCCCGGCGACGGACCGGTGTGCAGGAGCTGGTTCATCCCCAGGTCGGTCATAGCCGGGAACGTGCTGATCACCCGGGCCGGCGGGCCGAACAACCGGAACCGCCCCTCGGCCCGCATCGTCTCCAGCGTGCGGAACGGCGGGCCGTCCATTAGGATCACCAGGTGGGGCACGGCCGCCCGGTCGATCGCGTCCAGGTCCAATTGTTCGTCCCACCGCCCGTCGCCGTCGTCGTCGAACGCCAGGCCGACCACCCGGCCGGAGGCGTCCAGCGTCTGGACGTAATCGACCCGCCCGTCGCCGGTGGTGTCGTAGCGGACGGTCCGGGGGGCCTCGGGCGACTGGGCCTGTTCGGCCGGGTGCTCGGGGAAGGCGAGCGTCTCTCCGCAGCCAGAGACCCACAGCGCCGCCGTCACCGCGATCCAGCCGACCGTGCCCGCGCCGAGTCGATGTGCCTGGTTCATGGCTGCTATCATACCCGATCGCCCGGCGGTCCCCAATCCCGAGCCGGCTCGCGGGGGCCCGCCGGTCGATCCCCGAGGCATCAACGCCCTGGCGGGGGGGGCCCGGCCGAATCAGGGGATTGCACGCGGCGGCGCCTTACGTAGAATCCGGGGTGGGAATCGAGGGGGCGCCGGCCGACGGACGGCGCGGGCACTCGCGGACAATCGCCCGACGTGGAGTATCGCTGTGACCGACACGCCTGCGTCCAGGCCCGACCGCTCCCGAACGCGCCGATGGCTGTTTCGCGGCGCCGCCCCGCTGGGAGCGATCGTCGCCGTGGTCGCCGGGCTGACGGCCGGGCTGATCGCGTTCACCTTCACTTACGGCCAGGGGGCGTCCTATTTCAGCGGCGACCCGCGGGCCTGCGCCAACTGCCACATCATGCAGTCGTACTACGATTCGTGGATCAAGGGCAGCCACCACGCGGTGGCCGACTGTGTGGACTGCCACCTGCCGCACGACCTGCTGGGCAAGACGGTGGTCAAGTCCGACAATGGCTTTTTCCACTCCTGGGCATTCACATTTGAGGACTTTCACGAACCGATCCAGATCAAGCCGCGCAACCGCCGCGTCGTGCAGTTGAACTGCGTCGGGTGCCACGCGGAAATGGCCGGGGAGCTGCTGCCGACGGCGGTCAGCGGCGAATCGGTCTGGTGCATCCATTGCCATCGCAACGTCGGACACGCCGCGTCGCGGTAGGACCGCGTAAGGCCCGCAGGAGGACAGGACCATGAGCACGCCGAACCAGACCGACCCCCCCGGGCAGCCGACCCCGGACGCCGCGGACGAGCCGACCGCGGAGCGCCCAGCCGGGCGCCGCCGCCGCACGCTGCTGCTGATCGGGCTGGCCGCCGGCATGGCCGTCGCGTCCTTCGCGGCGGCGGCCCTGGTCGTCTCGATCTACCAGCGCAAGGGCGAGGCCCGGCACCGCTACGTCCGGCTGGTCGAGGTGGACGAGAATACGACCGACCCGGCGGTGTGGGGCGTCAACTGGCCTCGCCAGTACGACAGCTACAGGCGGACGGTGGACCACGAGCGGACGCGCTACGGCGGCAGCGACGCGAGCCCCCGCCAGAAGCTGGACGAAGACCCCTGGCTGCGGACCATGTGGGCCGGCTACGCCTTCGCCCTGGACTACCGCGAGGCCCGCGGGCACGCCTACATGCTGATCGACCAGGAGCAGACCGAGCGGGTCCGCCAGCGGCCCCAGCCCGGCGCCTGCCTGCACTGTCACTCCTCGGTGATCCCGGCCTACCGGTCGGTCGGCGGCGGCGACGTGATGGAGGGCTTCCGCAAGGTGTCCGCCATGTCCTGGACCGAGGCGCGGCAATTGGCCGACGAGAAGGGCAAACCGCTGATCGAGCACCCGGCCGGCTGCGTCGATTGCCACGACCCGGACACGATGGAGCTTCGGGTGACCCGGCCGGCTTTCAAGATCGGCATCGCGGCGTACATGAAGCAGAAGGAGGGCATCGAGGGCTACGACGTCAATCGCGACGCCACGCGCCAGCAGATGCGGACCTTCGCCTGCGCCCAGTGCCACGTCGAATACTACTTCGCGCCCAACGGCAATCTGGTCACCTATCCGTGGGCCGATGGCATCAAGGTCGAGCAGATCGAGGGCTACTACGACCGGATGGGATTCCACGACTGGACGCACGCCACGACCGGGGCCAGGACGCTGAAGGCCCAGCACCCCGAGTTCGAGATGTGGAGCCAGGGCACGCACGCACGGGCCGGGGTGAGCTGCGCCGACTGCCACATGCCCTACCGGCGCGAGGGGGCACTGAAGGTGTCCGACCACCACGTCCGCAGCCCGCTGCTGAACATCGCCGCGAGCTGCCAGAACTGCCACAACGTTCCGGAGGCCGAGATCCTCGACCGGGCCCAGACCATCCAGGACCGCACGCGGGCGCTGCTCGACCGGTCCGGGCAGGCCCTGACCGACATGATCGGCGCCATCGCCGACGCCAAGGCCGCCGGCGCCGCCGAGGACCGGCTCGCCCCGGCCCTGGCCCTCCAGCGCAGGGCCCAGTGGCGGATCGACTTCGTCTACTCCGAGAACTCGATGGGCTTTCACGCCCCGCAGGAGAGCGCCCGCATCCTGGCTGAGGCCCTCGACTACGCCCGCCAGGCGCAGTTGCAGGCCCGGCTGGCACAGCTTGGTTCGGCGCCGCCCCCTGCGCCCGGCGGCAGCACCACCCGGCCCGATGGGCCGTGACCGGATAGACAAGCCGAGGGCGACTCAGCCGGGCCTTGCCCGCCAATTGCGGTTGCAGGCCGACCGCCCTCCCCTTCGGCTCAACCGTTCGGGGCGATCTGCACCTTCACGGCGGCGGGGGAGCCGGCCAGCTCGTTCAGGGCGCGAGGCAATTCCTCCAATGCCAGCACGTGGCTGAGCAGCGGGCGCGGGTCGATCGCCCCGGAGGCGAGCATCGCCACAGCGGTCGCGAATGTCTCGTTGATCGCGTATCCCCCGACGATCCGAAGGTCGCGGCGGTAGACGTCGTAGGGGCTTACCTCGATGGTCACGTCCGGCGGGCAGACCCCGAAGCACGCGACCGTCCCGCCAGGCGCGACCAGGCGGGGCAGCACGCCCACCACCGCCACCGAACCAGTCGCGTCGACCGCCACGTCGAAACCGAACTCGGTCTGCTCGGCCAGCGCGACCTGGGCCGCCGCCTCGCCCAGCACGCCGGTCACTGTCGCGTCGGCGCCGAGCCGGCGGGCCAGCGGCAAACGCTCGCCCTGACGGTCGGCGACGATCACGGTCGCCGCCCCGGCCTGTCGGGCGACCAGCAGCCACAGCAGCCCGATCGGGCCGGCCCCGACGATCAGCACGCTACGCCCGACCAGGTCGCCGACCATCTTCAATCCCCACAGCACGCAGGCCAGCGGCTCGCTCATCGCGGCGACGGCAAAGTCCAGCTCGCCGATCTCGTGGAGCTGCGACACAGGCACGGCCGCCCACTGGGCAAACCCCCCGTCGCGGGTCACCCCGATCGCGCCGGTGTGCAGGCAATGGTTCCGCCGGCCAGTCCGGCAGAAGTGGCACCGCCCGCACCACAGCAGCGGATCGACTGAGACCCGTCGGCCGACCAGCCCCGGCTCGACGCCGGGTCCGACGGTCTCGACAGTACCGGCCAGTTCGTGGCCGCCCACCACGGGCATGGCCGCGGGGAAGACGCCGTGGAAGATGTGCTGATCGGTCGCACAGACGCCGCAACGGGCGACGCGGACCAGCGCCTGGCCCGGGCCCGGCGCCGGCGTGTCGCGGTCCTCAACTGCGATGCGCCCGACGGACTGATAGACGGCGGCGTTCATTGCATTGACTCCTCGACGCTGTATAGACGGGCGCGAGCCGCGCGCGTTGTTGGGCGGACGCCATTACCTTGGACACCGTGGCGGCGCGCTCCCCTTCGGGTCGCGGCTAAACGGTGGAGAGGCGGCGCTTACTTGCCCAGTTCGCGGCTGCGGGCGGCGGCGGCGCGGACGGCATCGCGGATCGCCTCGGCCACTCCGCGGGCGTCCAGCAGATCGACCGCCGCCTGGGTCGTGCCGCCGGGACTGGTCACGCGGCGGCGCAGCTCGCGGGGGTCTTCGCCGGACTCGGCCAGCAGCTTCGCGGCGCCGGCGCAGGTCTGCGCCGCCAGCTTCAGGGCGTCCTCGGGGTGCAGCCCTTCGTCCACGCCCGCGGCGACCATCCACTCGATCAGGTAGAAGAAGTAGGCCGGCCCCGAGCCCGAGACGGCCGTCACCGCGTTGATCAGGTCCTCGTCTGCCAACACGACGGTCTCGCCGGCTGCCTCGAACAGCCGCCTCGCCCAGTCCAGATCGGCGTCGCTGGCATGCCGCCCACGGGCCAGCCCGCTCATCCCGCAGCCCACCAGCATCGGCGTGTTGGGCATCACGCGGACCACGCGGAAAGCGGGCATCGGGCATTGGGCATTGGGCATTGGAGCGGGGGGGGACTGGTTGGGGTCGGGCGGTGGGAACCCGGCAGGCGAACGTTCGGGCACTTGGCCCGCCAGTCCGGCCTCGATCTTCGCGGTCGAGACGCCGGCGGCGATCGAGATGACCAGGGCGTCGGGCGAGACTGCGCCGGCTAACTCAGCCAACACGTCGTTCATGTGCTGCGGCTTGACCGCGAGCAGGAGCCGGGCCGCCGAGCGGGCCGCCGCGGCGTTGTCCGCGGTCGTCGCCGCGCCCAGTCCATCGAAGACCTGGCGCCGCGCCGCCACGGGGTCGGCGGCGATCATCCGCCCGCCCCCGATCAGCCCGGCGGCAATCACCCCCCGGGCAATCGCCTCGGCCATGTTCCCCGCCCCGATGAACGCCAACTCGTGGTCCGCCATGCGAGCCTCCCGGGAAAGACGATTCACAGCCCGCCGAATACGCAGTATAGTAAGCGCACAGGAGGAAGGACTCCATGCGGATTCATCTGCCGGTTATCATCGAACTGGACGAGGACGGCGTGTTCATCGTCTCGGTCCCCACGCTCCGCGGCTGCCACAGCTATGGCTATACGGTCGAGGAGGCGATGAACAACATCGCCGAGGCGGCCGAACTGTGCCTCCAGGACGAGCCCCCGCCGGCGGGTTAGCGATCCCTTGGCATCCACAACCTGCAAGTGGAAATCCCCGACTCAATTTCACGCTAGCGCAAGACACTGCCTCAGTTACCGCCAACAAGAATGACAACGTAGCTGTCGGCCGCGCAATTGCGCCGCATTCCTGCGTCAATACGGACAACCTGGTTGTCGTTGTCATAGGCAATCGCCGTTCTTGGATTCTTGTGGTCGTCCGCATCCAAATTCCAGTCTCCCCCAAGAGTCGGCCGATCCACATTGCGGGCCTTTTGAAGAGCATCGCAAATCCCGCCGACGTAATTTGCCAAATCGCCAGGGTTCGCGCCTTGTGTCCTGACCCTGATGATCAACTCGACTGAATGCTCGAGAAGATTCGCACCGATCCGTGCGCGTGCTGCCCGCCTCAGTTCACAGGCCTTGGGTCCGTCCGGATTGTCACGATGATAAAAGGAACAACTCTGCCCTTTCTTCGGTGGAAGCCCCTCCAGTCGGACGCAGAAACAAGACATGGCTCAGCTCCTCTCAAAAATCACTGCCCTATCAGATTGACTTCCTTGATGTAAACCCAGCCCTTATGGTCATAGAGTTCTTGCGACACGACCACCTGGGCCTCCCCATCGGAGCTATCATAGTACCAGTAACCTATATCGCCGAGAGCTTGCATGCGTTTCGGTTTCCCGAATCTCGCGAAGAACGCCTCTTGGTTCTCCCACATGTTGGACCGCTGGTTCTTTGCATTCCCTTCGCCGTGCTCCATCTCCAACTTCAGTTCCCGAAACGACTTTCTGGAAGTTGGTGAGCGAGTCAGGAGGATTCCGAAAGGGACGGCGAGCCCAATGATAACTCCAAACAAAATCAGCCAAGGAAGAAAAGGTCTGCGGCTACCGGAAGACGTCGAGCGACGGGCGGCGGTCGAATACCATGGACCGCCCGAAAACCCAGCATTCCCGGGTCCAGGAAATCCGTAAGTCGGAACCGGTTGCGTTCCGGGCGGGGCTTGTCCCACCGTGAAGCCCCATCCGCAAGTCGGGCATGAAAACGGGCGACCGTACATGCTTGGATCAACCTGCATCTGCTGGCCGCATTGCCCGCAGGCGACCGTCTGCGAGGCAGGGGTAGCATAGGCGAGTTGCTCATCAGGTGTGCGAGGAGGATCGCTTAACAGGGACTGCTCCGGCGCCGGAGGCTCCGCGAGCGTCGCGACCTTCGGGACCTGAAACTGCCCCTTGCAGAACGGGCAGGCGGCCACAGAACCACCCGCCGCTGCTAGGACGCGAACCACCATCTGGCAATTCGGGCAGGTAACGCGAATAAGTTCGCCCATGCCCCGACACTCCCCAGCGATCTGCAGTTCGACACCTGTCGTGCTGCCACACGATCCCCAGGCGACAAGATTCTCGCCGCACAGGTTTGTCTTCAAATTACTCGCGTGGCCCCGGCACGTCAATAGGCACGAGGGGACAGATCACCTTTCCGCGTTCGTGTGCAGGTCCAGGTGCGAGAGCAATTTGCTCTGACGGGCAATCATTCTCGTGATTCGTAGGTCGACTTCGACCCGCCCGGCGGCTCGGGCAGGTGAAGCGTGCCGATGATGTCGCGCAGGGCGGTCAGCTTGTGGCGGCGGCAATAGTCGGCCAGGCCCTCGACGATCCGGACCGGGGCGGTCGGATCGGCGAACAGGGCCGTGCCGATCGACAGCGCCGTCGCCCCGGCGATGAGGAACTCCAGGGCGTCGCGGGCATACTGGATCCCGCCCATCCCGATGATCGGCACGCCCGCGGCCCGGGCCACCTGGTCGTAGACGCGGTGGACCATGTAGACGGCGATGGGACGGATGGCCGGCCCGGAGAGGCCCCCCGTCCCGTTGCTGAGCATCGGACGTCGCCGCTCCACGTCCACGGCCATCGCGGTAAACGTGTTGATCAGGCTCAGGGCGTCGGCGCCGGCGTCGACGGCCGAGCGGGCGATGGCCGCGATGTCCGTCACGTTCGGCGACAGCTTGACGATCAGCACCTTGTTGCGGACGACGTTGCGGATGGCCTCGGTGATGCGGGCAACCTGGCCGCAGTCGGTGCCGAAGCTGATGCCGCCCTCCTTGACGTTCGGACACGAGATGTTCAGCTCGATGCCGCGGACGACGTCCACCTGGTCCAGCCGACCGGCCACCTGGCAGTAGTCGTCGATCGCGGTGCCGGCGACATTGACGAAGATGGGCCGGCCCAGCTCGCGGAGTTGGGGAACCTTGTCGCGAAGGAAGGCCTCCAGCCCGACGTTGGCCAGTCCGATCGCGTTGAGCATGCCGGCGCGGGTCTCGATGATCCGCGGCGGCTCATTGCCCTTGCGCGGGTGCAGGGTGATCGACTTGGTCACGAACCCGCCCAGCAGCCGGAGGTCGACGAAGTCGGAATATTCGAACGCATACCCGCTGGTCCCGCTGGCTGTCAGCAATGGATTGACCAGCCGGATGCCGCACAGGTCGACCGAGAGGTCGACGTCAGTCTGCGTTGATGGCTCGCTCACAGGGCGCTGCTCCACAGTCTTGAGGCACTTTCGCAATCGCGCCGCCGCACCGCATAGACCTCGGTCCGCAATCCGCAATCCCAAGTCCGCGATGGTTTCACTCCCACAGAATCTCCCGCCCGTCGAAGATGGTGCCGTCGGTGCAGACCAGCTTGTAGGTCCACTCGGCGGCGCCGGGCGGGCGGACCTTGCACACGCAACTCTGGCAGGTGCCCACCCCGCAGGCCATCGCCCGCTCCATCGCCAGCCAGACGCGGATCCCGCGGCCGATCGCCAACCGCGTCACGGCCCGCATCATCGGCTCCGGACCGCAGACGTAGACAACCAGGCGTTCCGGCGGCAGTGCCAGCCGCTCCAGAACCGTCGCCAGCGCGTCGGTGACCAGCCCGCGCATCCCGATCGTGCCGTCGTCGCTGGTAATCACCGTATGCACGCCGTGGCGCGCGAATTCGGCGACGCTCGCGGTCGGCTCGCCCCCCGGGTGCAGCGGCTCGCCCTCGATCAGGGCCAGCGGCAGATAGTCCGCCGTCGTCACCCCCGCGATTGCCACCGCCCGCCGCCGCAGCCGCCCCAGCGACTCGGCCAGGTAGATCATCGGCGGTATGCCCACCCCGCCGCCCACCAGAAGCGCCGTCTGCTCCGCCGAAGGCAGCGGAAAACTGTTGCCGAGCGGCCCGATCACGCTGACGCGGTCGCCGGTCCGCATGGACGCCAGCCGCCCCGTCCCCAGCCCGACCGCCCGGCCGATCACTTCCAGCACCGTCACGGCCTGGTCGGCCGGGTCGAGCCGGACCCCGGCCAGCGAAAACGGGCGGCGCAACAGCGGCACGGGGGCAACCAGCGAGCGGGTCCGCAACCCGGGGTCGTCCTCGCTGTGCCAGGGGTGCATGTCGGGCTCATCGGCCGAGTCCCGCGGCGGCTCGCAACTGACCTGGACGAACTGCCCCGGCGCCGAAGGGGGAAACTCTCGAATCGCCAATTCCAGCCGAAAATGGTCCCGGCAAAGCGTCCGGTTGCCGACCACCGTCGCGATGAACACGCCGCGCTTGGGTGCTGTCGCCTTCATCTGTCGGCCATGTTATGTCACCCCCCGACCCCCCGTCAACGGGCCGGCCCGCGACGCACCCGCCCAGCCAGGTCGGCGCAAGAAAACTTCCGGGCAGTTACCATATAGACACATGGCCGCCCGGAAGTTGCCACGGCACAAAGCAGCCGTTATTCGGTGAAACTCCGATCCATCGGAGAGAATCATCTGCGGTTGCCAAGCACGACAATTGCCACTATACTTAGGCGGTGTCCGACTGTCAACAATTCTTTTAACTCATTACATAATATTGACTTATGAGCGAATCGAGGAGGAATGTCTCACTCGCCCTCTGTTTCGACCCCCACGGACGGATCCTGATCGCACGACGCCCCCTCGGGCGGGATTTCGCGGGACTGTGGGAGTTTCCAGGCGGGGGCATCCAGCCCGGAGAAACTCCGCAACAAGCTGCCATCAGAGAACTTATGGAGGAGACCTCTTTCCGGGCTTACCCGAACACCCACCTGCCCCCCTTCGACTGGGACTATCCCCACGCACGGCTGAGGTTCTTCCCCGTGATCTGCCGGCTGATCGAGCCCGCGAGCACGGGGGCGCTCAACCCCGCCGCCTGCCCCGAGCCGAGCGGGGAACCGCCCGGGCGCCTCGAGCAACCCCACGCTCCCGATCCGCCCGGATGCCCTGATCCACTGGACGCCCCGCCGTCCCATTCCGTGTCGCCCGCCGGCCTCCAGCTTCGCTGGGTGTCCCCCGCCGACCTGGGCGACTACGAGTTCCCCCCCGCCAACGCCGCCCTGATCGCCCGGCTCCGCGACCGCTGACGCGTGCCGCGGGAAGCGGGCGGCCACCGGGCATATGATTGCCCCGGGCAGAGCGCGGCAACGCCGGCGCGGGAGGCCAGGGCATGACCCGAGTGACGATGGGCGGGCACGAACTTCAGTTCGCCGGACCGCAGCTTGGCCGGCTGCGCGACGCCAACGACCTGTTGGCCGACGCACTGGCCCTGCGGGCCCGGCTGGACGAGGACGGCTACCTGCTGATCCGCGGACTGCACGACCGGGCCAAGGTCGCCGCCGCCGGCGACCTCGTGCTGGACCACTTGGCCGAGCAGGGCCTGCTGGACGCCGCCCATCCGCGCGACGCGGCGATCGCCGTGCCCGGCGCCCGCGGGGGCGTGTTGGCCAGGCACAAGCACCTGGTGGGGGCCGGGCCGTTCCTGTCCGTCGTCGAGGGCGAACCGGTGATGGAGCTGTTCGCCCGGCTGCTGGGCGGTCCGGTGGTCACCTACGCCTACAAGTGGCTGCGGGCCGTGCCGCCGGGCGCCAACACCGGAGCCCACTACGACGTGGTCTACATGGGCCGCGGCACGCTGAACCTGTTCACCTGCTGGACGCCGTTCTGCGACGTGACGCTGGACCGCGGGCCGCTGGCCGTCCTGGTCGGCTCGCACCGCTTCGACCGGCTCAAGGGCGGCTACGGGCGGAGCGACGTGGACCGCGACCGGACCGACGGGTGGTACAGCCGCGACCCGCTGGCGGTGGTCGGCGAGTTCGGCGGGCAGTGGCAGACGACGGAGTTCGCCATGGGCGACGCCATCCTCTTTGGCATGTTCACCATGCACGGTTCGCTGGACAACGCCTCCGGGCGCTTCCGCATCAGTTGCGACACGCGCTACCAGCGGGCCGACGAGCCGATCGACGACCGCTGGGCCGGCGCCGAACCGGTCGGCCACTCCGCCGCACCGCCGGACATCCGCACGGGGCAGACGCCGGCCTGAATCAACTGACGAATCTTGACGGACCGGCCGATATCCCTTAGCATGCAGTCGGTGACAGCGGGTCGGGCCTGTCCGGGTCCGCCTCGCCAGATCGGGAGAGGTGCCCGAGTGGCCGAAGGGAACGGTTTGCTAAACCGTCGTACGGTTAATAAACTGTACCGCGGGTTCGAATCCCGCCCTCTCCGTTAGACCGATAGCGCCTTGGCGAGACCGCGCCATGCGATGAAATGCGCGGGACGTCCGGACGTATGTGCTCGACCCGGCGTGTCTGCTCATTCGGTCGGGCCGAAGCCGCCGCCGCCGGGGGTTTCCAGGATGAAGCGGTCGCCGGGGGCCATCTCGCAGGCGTCGATGGATCCGAGTTCGACCACCGTGCCGTCGGCGCGGACCACGCGGTTTCGCCCGGGCGATCCGGGCTGCCCGCCGAACAGGCCGTAGGGCCCCTCACGGCGGTGCTGGCTGAGCACCGACAGAGACATGGGAGCGAGGAACCTCAGTTCGCGGACCGCGCCGTCGCCGCCGCGGCGCCGCCCCGCCCCGCCGCTGCCGGCGCGAATCTCGAACCGCTCGACACGCACCGGGTAGCGGTGCTCAATGACCTCGGGGTCGGTGATCCGGGTGTTGGTCATGTGGCTGTGGACCGCCGACGCCCCGTCGAAGTCCGGCCCGGCGCCGACCCCGCCGCAGACCGTCTCGTAATAGCCCAACCGCTCGTTGCCGAACAGCGTGTTGTTCATCGTGCCCTGGCTGCACGCGGCCAGTCCGAGGGCCTTGAGCAGCGTGTCGACGATCCGCTGGCTGGTCTCGACGTTTCCGCCGACGACGGCCGGGGCGGATGACGGGTCGTCGCCGAAGTCGGGATTCAGCATGCCCCGCGGGACGCGCAGCTCGACGGCCCGCATCAGTCCCTCGTTCAGCGGCAAAGGCTCGGCGATCAGCAGGCGCAGCACGTAGATCACCGCGCTGCGGACGATCGCGGGGGTGGCATTCAGGTTTCCGGGGTGCACGGGGGCCGATCCGGCGAAGTCGATCGTCGCCGAATCGCCCGCGATCACGATCCGCACGCGGATCGGCGAGCCGTCGTCGAGTTGCTCGGATGCCTCGTAGACGCCGTCGCCCAGGCGGGCGAGCGCCGCCCGGATGTGCCGCTCGGCCAGGGCCTTCAGGGCCGCCATGTAGTGGGCGACAGTGTCGGGTCCGTGGCGTTCCGCCAGGGCCGCCAGGGCGGCCGCTCCGCGGTGGTTGGCGGCGACGGCGGCGGCCAGGTCGGCCAGATTGTCCTCGACCGCCCGCGTCGGGTAAGGCCCGGCGGTCAGCACCCGGCGCATGCCGTCCCAATCCGCCTGTCCGCCGCGGAGCAGGTGCATCGGGGCGATGACCGCGCCCTCCTCAGCCAGCGTGCGGGCCGACGGCGGCATCGAGCCCGGACGCGACCCGCCGATCTCGGCGTGATGGGCCCGGCTGGCGACGAATCCGAACAGCCCCGCTTCGCCCGTGAAGACCGGCGTGACCACGGTGATGTCCGGCAGGTGAGCCCCGCCGCAGGCCGGGTGGTTGGTCACGATCGCGTCGCCCGGCTGCATGTCGATCGTCCGCATCAGCCGCCGCACGCACAGTCCGAGGGCGCCGAGGTGGACCGGGATATGGGGCGCGTTGACGACCAGCTCGCCGTCGGCATCCAGGACCGCGCAGGAGAAGTCCAGACGCTCCTTCACGTTCACCGACAGCGCCGTCCGCTGGAGCATCGCGCCCATCTCGACGGCGATCGCCCGGAATCGGCTGGTGAACAGTTCCAGCCGGACGGCCTCGGGGCGGTCCCGGGGACCGTCCCCTTCTTTCGGCTGTTTGGAAGGGGACGGTCCCCCTGGTTCCCTGTCTCCCCTTCGCCCCGTCGGCTGCGAGCGACGCGAGCGAGCCGCCCCGTCGGCTGCGAGCGAGGCGAGCGGATCGCCCCGGCGCAGGATGATCGCCCCGGCGGCGTCGATGCGGGCGGTCCACCCGGTGTCGATCACCGTCGCGCTGTGCGGCTCGAAGATCAGCGCTGGACCGGCAATCGTCGCCCCGGGCGCCAGCGTCTCCCGGTCGAAGACGGGGGTCTCGAGCCATTGCCCGGCGAAAATGGCCTGCTGCGTCCCGCTCGGCGACGGCGGATGCTCGACGGTCTCGCCCGGCGATTCTTCGGCCACCTGATCCGGACGCGTCGACGCCACCACCCGAAGCGATTCGACCTCGACGGGACGGTCGGTCGGCTGGTGACCGTAGAACTGGCGATAGCGGGTCTGAAACGCCTCCCGAATCGGCACGCCCGGCTCGAACTCGATGGGCAGCGTCGCGTCCTGGCCGACGAAGCGGCAGTTGACGATCCGGCGGCGGACATCGATCGCGTCGTAGGGCACACCCTCGTCGCGAACGGCGGCGCGGGCCTGGTCGGACAGTCCGGCGAGCAGGGCCTCCAGCTCGCCCTCGACCTGGTCGAGTCGTGCGAGCACCTGGCGTTCGGCGAACCGCTCGATCAGGGCGTGGCCGATCCCCAACGCGCTGAGCAGCCCGGCGTCGGGCGGGACCAGGATGGCGCCGATGCCCAGCCGCCCGGCCACCCCGCAGGCGTGCTGGGCGCCCGCCCCGCCGAACGCCACCAGGGCGTAGTCGCTCGGGTCGTAGCCGCGCTGGAGCGAAATGCGTCGGATGGCGTCGGCCATCCGCTCGTCGGCGATGTCGATGAAGCCGGCCAGCAGGGCGTCGGGCTGGGCGTATTGCCCGGCGTCGGCCAGGGCCTTGCGGACGCGATCCAGTTCGGTCCGGGCCAGTCGCGGGTCGATGGGGATCTCGAAGCGGTCGGGCGCGAGTCGGCCGAGCAGCAGGTTCACGTCGCTGAGGGTCAGCGGACCGCCGGCGGCGTAGCAGGCGGGTCCTGGAGTGGCGCCGGCGGATTCGGGCCCGACGCCAAGCCGCTGCCCGTCGAAGCGGCAGATCGAGCCGCCGCCGGCGGCGACGCTCTCGATTGCCAACGCGGGCGCGACCAGGTGAGCGCCGCCGACCTCGTGCTCGAAGACATATTCGTAGTCGCCATCGTAGCGGGCCACGTCGGTGCTGGTGCCGCCCATGTCGAAGGCGATGACGCGGTCGAACCCGGACCGCCGCCCGGCGACGGCCGCCCCAGCCACTCCGCCGGCCGGTCCGCTCAGCAGGCTGTCCTTGGCGTGGTAGCCGCCCGCGCGGACCAGCCCGCCGGCGCTGGTCATGACGTGGAAGGAACTGGAGGGGCCCGAGGCGGGGCTCGCATCAGCGCCCGAGACGGGGGGAATGCGCGCGCCTTGGCCGTGGCGGCCAAACGGGCCGCCGTGACCGGTCAGGGCGGAGGCGACACGGGTCAGGTAATCGTCGATCACCGGGGACAAACAGGCGTCGATGACGGACGTCACGGCGCGGGGAAACAGTTTGATGAAGGGCGCCAGGTCCGAGGAGCAGGAGACGTGCGTAAAGCCCCGCTTACGCAGAAACCGGGCGACCGCCCGCTCGTGGGACGAGCTGCGATGGCTGTGCATCAGGGCGACCGCGGCGACACGGACGCCGCGGGCGAGCAACCGGTCCGCCGGCGCCGCCAGCGCGTCCAAGTCCACCGGGACCAGCTCGGCGCCGTCAGCGGCCAGCCGACCGGCCGTCTCGACCACCGCGTCGTAGAGCGGTTCGGACTTGCGGACGTCCAGGGCGAACAGGTCGGGTCGGGCCTGGGTGCCCAGGCGCAGCAGGTCGCCGAAGCCGCGGGTGATGAACAGCGCCGTCGGCACGCCGCGCCGCTCCAGCAAGGCGTTGGTCCCGCGGGTCGTGCCCAGGCGCATGGCGATGGCGGGAAGGGGGCGACCGGCCGGCGTGCCCGTCGCCAGGCGGGCCGCCAGCAGCGGCGCTTCTTCGTCGCAGCCGACCTCGAACGGCGCGCCCGGCCGGGCGTGCGGCGGCAGGGCCCCGTCCAGCGCCAGGACCGACGCCTCCGCCTCGAACCGCGCGACCCGCAGTTCGGCCCCGCCCGGCCGCAGCCCCGAAGGAGCGGGCGCCCTCTCGTCCGACGATGCGTCCAGCAGTCGGAACGCAAACCCCGCCACCAGATCGTCGGGCGCGTCCCACTTCTGCCGCACGCGCACCCGCGTCGCGTCGAGCCGCTCGATGATCGTCCCGCGCAGGGCGCTGCTGCTGAGCACCTTGGCGCGGCGGCATCGTCCGGCCGGGTCCACCGCCAGGCAGTCGGTGAACGTCCCGCCGGTGTCGATCCAGACGCGCCAGGCTGGTTCAGTGCGCTGGGCCATGGTCCGGGCACTCTATCAGAACGTGAATGGAAATCCACGAGGGGCGGCCGACCAGCCCGGGCGACGGGCAGAAGCGCCCCGATTCTGGTTGAAACTTCGGCCCGAGCATGGGATACTAACGGCAGAGGAAACTCTGCCGCATGCCGGCTGGCTGTGGGAGGGATCCGGGGCCGCAGGCGCGATCCGACGCGCTGAAGACCCCGGCCTTTCGGTCCGGTCCGGATGGGGCCACGTCTGTGCTCGACGGAGGACTGAGGCCATGTCGCAAGCAACACGCATCCGGACTCAGATTGTCGACCAGGACATCCTTGTGGCCACGCTCAAGGGGCTGGGGCACGCCGTGCAGCAGGGCCATCTGGAGGTGCGCGGATTTGGCGGCAAGCGCCTCCGCGTCGAAGTGAAAATCCCCTCCGACAACCCCGCCTACGACATCGGGTTCGCCCGGGTCGGATCGGCATTCAAGCCGATGGCCGACTGGAAGGGCCTGGCCAAGGTGGACCCGGACAAGCTGCACCGCCGCGTGCTCCGCTGCTACTGCTATCACGCCGCGCGGGACCTGCTGGGACGGCACGGTTTCGCGGTGGTCCGCGAGGAACTGGACGACGAGATGTGCATCCACCTGGTCCTGGCGCACCCTCGGCCTGACGCCCCGCCCGCGCCGAGCGCCCTGGCCGGCGTGGGGGAGACCGACCCGCCGGAACTGCCGCCGGTCAGGGTC
>JAANMW010002611.1_pt1 | contig 15919 bp, 12 predicted proteins | sample 7279671 | NCBI WGS metagenome assembly JAANMW01 (sample SAMN14094541, study PRJNA606508) | bioreactor metagenome | isolation source: A lab-scale SPAN reactor treating ammonium-rich wastewater day 247 | place: Ireland: Galway | collected 2017-09-19
TTGCGCAGTTGCTTGCCCACCTGGTCGGCCAGCTCGCGGGTGGGGCAGAGCACCAGCGCCTGCGTGCCGCCGGCCGCGGGGTCGATCCGCTGCAGAAGGCCCAGCCCGAACGCGGCGGTCTTGCCGCTGCCGGTGGGCGCCTGCGCGACCAGGTCGCTGCCTTCGAGAATGGTGGGCAGCGCCTGCGCCTGGATGGGCGTGAGGGCGGTGTAGTCGAGCGCGTCGAGGCCGGCGCGCAGCGAAGGCGCAAGGGCGAGGTCGGCGAAGGTGGCGGGCGTGGTCATCGCCCATTATCGCTGGTGTAGGCCGCTGGCCCGCATCCGCGGGCTGGCCCGGCTGGCGGCAGCGGATGCCGTTCAGCCCAGTTTGCTAGCCTGCGCCGGACTCCACCGGCCGCGCCGCATGACGCCGACCTCTCGCCCCCTTGGATGGCTCGCCGCCGCCGCGCTGTGCCTAGCCATCGCCGTCCTGCCGGCCTGCCAGTCGCAGCGCAGCCCCGAACAGGTGCACGCCGAGCTGTTGCGCAAGCTGCCAGCCACCCTGCACGACCGCGATGGTTGGGCGCGCGATATCCAGGCCGCGTTCGCCACCCAGCGACTGGACCCGTCCACCGCCAACCTGTGCGCGGTGCTGGCGGTGGTGGAACAGGAATCGGGTTATCGCGCCGACCCGCCGGTGCCGGGGCTGGGCGGCATCGCGATCGCGGAGATCCGCCGGCGGGCAGCGCAAAAGCACGTGCCGGGCTTCGTGGTGGATGCGGCGTTGGCGCTGCGCGGGCCCGATGGTCGCACCTATGCGCAGCAGCTGCAGGCGCTGCACGGCGAGCGCGAACTGAGCGAGCTGTACGAAGCGATGATCGCGCGCCTGCCGCTGGGCAGCGGCCGCTTGCTGGCCGGATTGAACCCTGTGCGCACCGGCGGGCCGATGCAGGTGCGGGTGGACTTCGCCGAACGGCATGCGCGCGGCTATCCCTACACGTTGGATGGCTCCATCCGGCACGAGGTGTTCGACCGTCGCGGCGGGCTGTATTTCGGCATCAAGCACCTGCTGGGCTATCCGGCGGACTACGAGCGGCCGCTCTACCGCTTCGCCGATTTCAACGCCGGCTGGTACGCCAGCCGCAACGCCGCCTTCCAGCAGGCGGCGGCGATCGCCAGCGGGGTCAAGTTGGCGCGCGATGGCGACCTGCTGGCGCCCGGCGCACCGATGGAGCGCCCCGGTGCCACCGAGGCCGCGTTGCGCGGCATCGCCCCGGCACTGGGGATGGATGCAGCGGCGATCCGCCGCGACCTCAGTCGCGAACGCGGTGGGGACTTCGCCCAGACTAGGCTCTACCGCCGAGTGCTGGAGATGGCCGATGGCAAGGGTGCCGGCCGGCCGGTGCCGCGCGCGCGGCTGCCGCAGATCGAGCTGCGCAGCCCGAAGATCACCCGCCAGCTGACCACCGCATGGTTCGCCGAGCGGGTGGAGCAGCGCTGGAAGGCATGCATGGCGCGTTGAACCGGCACTCCACGACGCATCCGGCCAGGCGGCGCCTTGCTGCCTGCTTAGCGTGGATGCTGGCGCCGCGCATGCGCCATCGAACGGTATAGGTTGCGCAGGACCAGCAGGGCAAGCAGCATCGCCAGCGCGGTGAACGCGCGCTCCGCGGGGATGTCGATGCCAAGCTTGCGCAGCAGCGGCGCCAGCAGCGTGGCGCCGAGCTGCTCGATTTGCCGGTAGGCCGGCAGCACGTACTGGTGGGTGAGCTTGCCGGCTTCGTCGACCTGCGGCACCCCGCCCGAGGGCGCGATCAGGATCCAGATGCCCCAGGCCGCGAGCAGGGCCACGAACACCGCCAGCAACACGCCGCCAATGCGCGAACGGCGGGGATGCGGGGTTTCGGTCGCGGGGCGCACCGGCACCGCGGCGGCAGGCATGGCATGCGGCGGATGGACGCCTTGCATCCGCCCGAGGGCGGCCAGCAGCTCTTCGTTGGCGCGTTGCCGCTCCACGCGTTCGCTTTCGACCAGCTGGGCCAGCGCTGCACCGTCGCGGTCGCTGCCACGGCGGCGTTCCACCGGCGGTGCGTTGGTTGCCGTGGGCGCCTGCGGCGGCGTGTTCCGGGCGGCATGGCTCTCGAACATCCATAACCCCACCAGTGCCAGCGGGAAGCCCAGCATGATCGCCACCACCACCAACCGGATCGCCCAGCCCGGGATGTCGAAGATCGGGAACAGGGTGGTGGCCACCTGCACGATCACCCAGCCGGCGACCACGTACATCACCCCGCCCCGATAGATTTGGCGGCGCTTGAGTTCATTGAGGAAGTTCGAGGCGCTCATGCCGCGGCTCCAAAGGTTCCCGCTGGGCCAACGGGAAGCGCGGGCCGTGGCGGCCAGTCGTGGCGATTCATCGCCGGTTCGGTGGCAACGCGGCCATCGGCACTAGACTGGACAATCCCCACCACGACGCGACTCGTTCGATGAGCTTTCGCTGGATCCCGTTCGCGGCCTGCCTGCTGCTGGCCGCCGCCTGCAGCCGCGCCCCCGAGACCCAGACCAGCGCCAGCACCGATGCGCTGGAGGCGCCGGCGCCGGTGGTGCAGCGCAAGCCGCAGGCGGAGATCGACTGGTCGCCGGTGCGGCTGGAAGCCGGCGATGCATGGGTGGACTGCGGCGCCGACTATCGGCAGGGCGATGGCCTGCCGGTGCTGTCGCTGGCCTACATCGACCTGCGCGGCGCCATGCAGGACTGCCGCGCCACCGGCCTGGTGCGGCTGCGCTACAAGGGGCGGGTGACCGCCAGCTTCGCCGCGCTGGCCGAGCGCGCGGGCAAGGTGGCGGGCGACCTGGGCATCGGCAAGCGCATCCTCGACATCGACTCCGGCGGCGGCAGCGTGGAGTCGGCCATGCGCGCCGGGGATGCCATCGGTGAGAACGACTGGACCATCTGGGTGCGCGGTGATTCGGTCTGCCACAGCGCCTGCGTGCTGCTGCTGGCAGCCGGCGACATGCGCGTGATCGTCGGGCCGGTGGGCATCCATCGGATGATCCGGCTGCGCTCCACCGCCACCTCGCGCAAGGAACTGGGCGAGGAGCTGCGCAGGATCAGCGACGACCTGCGCAACTACCTGGAGCGCAACGGCGCTTCGATCGAGGTCTATGACCTGATGACCACGGTGCCCAACCGCACCCTGCACATCCTCACTGACCAGGAGCTGGAGGATTTCGGTTTGGCCGGATCCAACGCGGTGGAGGACGACCTCGACCGCATAAGGCTAGCGCGCCGCTGCGGCACCGAGTTCCTGCGCCGCCGCGACAGCTTCCGCCGCGCCTACGAGCAGCAGTGCGTGCAGCCGGCCGACGCCGCCCACCAGGACGTGGCCGACATCAACGCCTGTGGCCTGGTGCTGCGTACGCGCTATGGCTTCCCCGACCCGCAGTGCCCGGTCGAAAGCCCGATGGCGGAACTAGACGGCGCGGTGCTGGCGATGCCTGCCGAACCCAAGGCGCCGGACGTAGCGGAGGCGGGCGATACCGGCACGGTCAAGCCCGATGCGACCGAACATGCCGCCGGCGATGACGCCAGCGTGGCCCATCCGTAAATCGCGCCGTGGCCGCGGCCGGTTGCCGTGCGATTGATTCGTCGGGCGTCAGCGTCCGCCGCCACCGCCACCGCCACCGCCGCCGCCGGAGAAACCGCCGCCGCCGCCGCCCGACGAGCTGCCGGGGGGAGACGATGCGGAAGCGATTTGCGAATTGAGGCTGCTGCCCAGGCTGCTGGTGAGCTGGCCCAGGCTGGTGAGGTTGCCGCCCCGGTACCAGCCGATGTTGGCGGTTGCCGCTTCCGCTGCCGCGGCGCCGACTGCGGCAGTGAACTTCTCCGTCCACGCTACCTCCACGTCCAGCGCCAGCGCGTACGGCAGCAGGAATTGGTAACGCTGCGCGTCCAGCAGTGGCGGCGCGTCCGGGCCCGGCAGTCGCGCCAGTTCGTCGCGTTCGGCCACCCCCAAGTACAACTTCAGCCCCTCGATTTCGTCCAGCAGCTTGCGGCCTTCCGCGGTCGGTGCCGGCACCAGGAAAGCGAAGGTGATCACCGCCGCCAGCATCAGTGCGCCGATGATCGCGATCAGCAGGAGGCCGCCGCCGCCCGATACCGCCGCCGCCAGCGCCAGTCCAACCGCGCCGATCCCGAAGGCGACCCCCATGCTGCCGTAATTGCGCTGGAACATGCGCCCGGCATAGGCCTTTTCCATGACCTTGGTCTGCGCCGCGATGGCCGCCTGCAGCAGCGCATGGTTGCTGTTCTTGAGTTCCAGCGTGTCACCGTCGCGGAACAGCCCGGCCAGCAGCGCCCGCGGCGAGTCAGCCAGCGCTGCGACCTCACCACCCGGCAGGTGATGCAGGGTCCAGTCGTCCTTCAGTAGCCCCTTCTCGCGCTCGATGCGCAGGTGGCCGGCCACCGCCAGCGCCAGCAGGTCGGCGGTGATGCAGCGGGTGTCGCTGGCCATGCGGCGGATGAAGCGCAGTGCCGCCGGCGAATAGCCGGCCGGTGGCTGGTAGCGCGCGATGATGATGCCGGGCGCGGGGTCGCGGCCGACCCGCCGCCAGCGACGCAGCATGTAGGCCAGCATGGCCAGCAGCGCGGCCAGCGCCACCAGCACGCCACGGTTGTCGCGCAGCAGCCACCACGCGCGCTGCGCGGCGGTGGGCGCGACCACCACGCCCTTGGGGAAGGAGAACACGATGGTCAGCCCTTCCTGCGGCGCCAGCGGCCCGGTCAGCTGCCAGTGCGCTTCGCCGGCTGATGCCGCAATGTCGGTGCAGGCCTGCCCTTGTGTGCCCTGCGCGCCGGTGTAGCACTCGGCCCGCAGCTCGGCACTGGCGGCGGTGCGCGGCAGGCGTACGTCCACGCTGCCGCTCTCGATGGGGAAGGCCCAGCCGGTACCGATCGCGTTCCAGTACAGCTCGTCGTGGTCGGCGAAGAAGCCCAGCTGGCGGCTGGTCCGGTAGCGCAGGGTGTAGGTGTATTCCGCCGGCACCGGCAGGAAGTCGTCGTTGCCGGTATTCAGGCGCACGCCGTTGGATTGTCTTTCGGTGAACCACGGTTCCGGCCGGCCGTCGCGCAGCACGTCCTTCACGGTGAAGTCGACGACCACGCGGTTGCCGTGGCGGTCGCGATAGCGGGTGGGGAAGTCGCGGTAGATGCCGCGGCGGATCGCCTCGCCCTCGGCGCGCACGCGGATGCGTTCCTCCACGTCCATGCTGCCGTCGGCGTTCACCGCCACCGTGCTGTCGTAGGACAGGATGCGTTCCTGTGCCCGCGCCTGCAGCGGCAGCGCCCACAGCAGGGCGAACGTGGCCAGCAGCAGCGCGCGGATCACGATGCCAGCTCCAGCTTCGGCGCGGCGCGGCTGTCGCTTTCGGCCTGGAAAAATTCCGCCGCGGCGAAACCGAAGCCACGCGCGACCAGCAGCGCGGGGAAGCGCTGGGTGGCGTCGTTGTAGTCGCGCACCGCGCCGTTGTAGAAGCGCCGTGCGTACTGCAGGTGTTCCTCGACTTCCACCAGCGCGGACGAGAGCTGGGCGAAGTTCTGGTTCGCCTTCAGGTCGGGATAGGCCTCGCGCAGCGCGATCAGCCGGCCCAGCGCCTGCTCCAGCGCCGCTTCGGCCTGCCCTTGCCGGGCCGCGCCGTGCGCCGCCTGCGCCTGCGCGCGGAGTTCGGTGACCGCTTCCAGCGTGGCGCGCTCGTGCGCGGCATAGGCCTGCGCTACGGTCACCAGCTGCGGTACCAAGTCGTGCCGGCGCTGCAGCTGTACGTCGATGTCGGCCCAGGCGGTGCGATGCTGGTTGCGCAGCCGCACCAGCCGGTTGTAGGCCAGCATCGCCCAGACCGTGAGCGCCGCGAGGATCACCAGTGCCAACAGGGTCATAGCCAGTCGTCCGCGATTGCCAGTGGCAAGGGTAAACGAGGCGGCCGTGCCCGGCGTGTTCGTGTTTGCGGGGTCAGCTGACCTCGCGCAGGTGGATCAGCACGTCGCCCAGCTGCACGGTCTGGCCGGCGCGGATCTTGGCGGTCTTGCGCTGTTCCGGCAGGCCATCCACCCGCACCGCGCCGCTGGCCACCAGCTGCTTGCCGGCGCCGCCGGAATCGCACAGGCCCGCGAGCTTCAGCAGCTGGTTCAGCTCGATGTAGTCGCGGTCCAGTTCGAAATCGATGGCCTGGGTTGCCTGCATGGGTGGAGCTCCGTGGCGATGCGGTGGGATGCGGTGTCAGTGGGCGAGGTGGTGGGATTCGCTCACGCCGACCTGTTCGACATGCGCCGGCTGGCGACGGCCGGCCAGCAGGCCCTGCGCGAACACCACGCCGAGGATGATGGCGACGCCGAGGTAGAAGCGCGGCGACAGTTCCTGCTGTTCGTTGAACAGGATCGCGGCCAGCACGATGGCATAGACCGGCTCCAGGTTCACCGACAGCTGCGCGGTGAAGGCGGACAAGTGGCGCAGCGCCACCAGGCAAAGCGCGAACGGCAGCAGCGTGCAGGCCAGTGCCAGCAGCACCAGCCACAGCGTGTCGGTGGTGGAGGGCAGCACCAGCAGCGGGCCGGCGAAGGCGGGTACCAGCAGCGGCATCAACGGCGCCAGCAGGGTCAGCATCAGGGTGCCGGCGCCCAGTTCCAGCGCGGTGACGGTGAGCGGATCGCCGCCATCGACCATGCGCTTGTTGAGGGTGCCGAACAGCGCCACCAGCGCGGCCGAGGCCACGCCGGCCACGATCCCGGCATGCATGCCGGCGGGCACGCCGCCCACCACCAGCCAGATGCCCGGCAGCGAGGCCAACCCCAACAGCAGGTCGCGCGGCTGGAACTTCTGCCGGGTGAGCAGCGGCTCGATCAGCGCGGTCATCGGGGTGGCAAAGGCGATGCAGGTGGCGGCCACCGAGGCGTTGGCCAGCTTGATCGCGCCGTAGAAGGTCAGCCAGTGCAGCGCCACCAGTGCGCCGATCCCGGCATAGGCCCAGCGGCTGCGCGCCGGCATCGCGCGCAGTCCGCGCCAGACCTTGGGCAGCAGCGCCAGTGCCGCCACCACGATCAGCATCCGCCACCACACCAGTGGCAGCGCCGGCAGCGAAATGAGTTTCCCGAGGATGGCGGTGAAGCCCCACAGCAGCACGCAGAAGTGGATCTGCCAGAGCGCGCGGGTGGTGTCGGGGTTTCGCATCCGCGCATTATCGCGGGCTTGCCGCCGGGTGCGCATGACCGATGGCGGATCGCGCCGCCCTGCCGGCGCCGGCATACTCGGCGCTTTCGATCCCCGAGGAAGCCCCGTCATGCGCATCGCCCCGCTGGCCGTCGCCCTGGCCCTGACCCTTGCCACCGCCGCGCCGGTGTCGGCGCAGCAGGCCGAGCGGACCGTATCGCGGCCGTTCCTGATCGACGACACGCGCGCGCCGCTGGCTGCGCCGCTGCCGGATGCGGCGCGGCTGGCCCGCTTCGATGCCTACGTCGAAGCGGTGCAGGAGCAGTTCGACGTGCCCGGCGTGGCGGTGGCCATCGTCAAGGAAGGGCAGGTGGTGATGGCGCGCGGCTACGGCGTGCGCGAAATGGGCAAGCCGGCGAAGGTGGACGAGCACACCATGTTCGCCATTGCGTCCAACACCAAGGCGTTCACCGCTGCGGCGCTGAACATGCTGCAGGACGAGGGCAAGCTGAAGACCACCGACCGGGTCATCGACCACCTGCCGTGGTTCCGCATGAGCGATGCCTACGTGACCCGCGAGATGCGCATCCGCGACCTGCTGGCGCACCGCAGCGGCCTCAGCCTGGGCGCGGGCGACCTGCTGTACTGGCCGACCACCACCTACACCACCCGCGAGGTGGCGGAACGCCTGAAGGATGTGCCGCTGACCGGCGGTTTCCGCGAGCAGTACGCCTACGACAACATCCTGTTCGGCGTCGCCGGGCTGGTGGTGGAAGCAGCCTCCGGCATGTCGTTCCAGAAGTTCCTGGAAACCCGCATCTGGCAGCCGCTGGGGATGACGGAGACCCGCTACAACAGCGACGACCTCAAGCCCGGCGACAACGTGGCCACCGGCCACGCCAAGTTCGACTTCAAGGACCTGCGCCCGGTCGGCCTGACCAGCTGGCGCAACGTCTCCGGCGCCGGCGGCATCTATTCCAGCGTGCACGACCTGGCCAAGTGGATGAACGTGCAGCTGGCCGGCGGGATCATTTCCGGCACGGGCGACAGCGCCAAGCGGCTGTTCTCCGAGCAGCGCCAGCGCGAGATGTGGTCGGTGCTGACACCGATCCCGGTCGGCAAGCCGTCCATCCCCGAGCTGGCCGCGGCCACCCCGAACGCGATGGGCTACGCGCAGGGCTGGCAGGTATCCGACTACGCCGGCCACAAGCTGGTGTGGCACACCGGCGGCTGGCCGGGCCAGGTCTCGCGCCTGACCCTGCTGCCGAACGAGAAGATCGGCGTGGTGGTGCTGACCAGCGCCGAGGTGGGCGTGGCCTTCAACGCGATCACCTACGAAGCGATGGACATGATGCTGGGCAAGAGCGGCAACGACTGGCTCAAGGGTTATGCCGCCGCGTTCGCCAAGGCGCAGGGCAATGCCGACGAGGACTGGCAAAAGCACGTCGCCGCGCGCGATGCCAAGAGCAAACCCTCGCTGCCGCTGGCGAAGTACGCCGGCAGCTACCGCGATCCGTGGTACGGAGACGTCGTGATCCGGCAGGGGGCGAAGGGACTGGAGATGCAGTTCAGCAAGACCGCGGAGCTGCTGGGCGACATCGAGCATTGGCAGCACGACAGCTTCATCGTGCGCTGGCGCGACCGCGGACTGAACGCCGATGCCTTCGTCAACTTCTCGCTGGATCCGGACGGCAACATCCGCGAGCTGCGGATGGAGCCGGTCTCGCCGCTGACCGACTTCAGCTTCGACTTCCAGGACCTGCGGCTGGTGCCGGTGACGGGTAAATAGTCCGCTGCGGTCCTTCCGTCAGGCGGGCTGGGGCCACTCCAACACGCCCGTCACCACCATCGCCGCGCGACCACCGGACCAGACTTCGCCGTCGGCATCGACGGTGAGTTCGATGATGGCGTCATGGCCCACTTCGCGGCCCTGGCTGACGCGGTAGAAGCCGTTGCCGCCGGGCAGGGCGTCGCGTTCGGCCAGCCATGCCGCAAGGGTGGCGTTGGCGGCGCCGGAGGCGGCGTCCTCGAAGCGCGCCGGTGCGCCGACGAAGGCGCGCACGGCGTAGTAGTAGACCGGATCATCGCTGCGTGCATAGACGAACAGGCCCATGCTGTCGCTGGCCTCGGCCAGCGCGGCGATGGCGTCCCAGTCGGGCTCGGCGCTGCGCAGGTGCGCTTCGCTGGCCAGTTCCACCAGCCACCAGCGGCGACCGCCGTCCATCAGCACCGGCGGCAGCGCGCCCAGCTGCAGGCCGGCCAGCGCGGCGGCAAGGCGGGTGTCGTCGGCCGCGGCGATTTCCTGCACGCGGGCGCGCGGCGTGCGCACCGCCACCGTGCGCGCGGCGCCCTCGCCGTGCACGCGCAGTGGCAGGTTGCCGGCGATGCCCTGCTGCACCAGCAGTCCGTCGCGCGGCGTCACCAGCCCCGCATCCAGCAGCGCATAGGCGGTGCCGACGCTGGGATGGCCGGCGAACGGCACCTCGCGGCGCGGGCTGAAGATGCGGACGGCGTGGGTCGCTTCCGGCGTGGTGGGCGGGAACACGAAGGTGGTTTCCGGCAGCCGCGTCCAGCGCGCGATCGCCTGCATGGTGGCGTCGTCCAGCCCTTGTGCCTCCAGCACCACGGCCAGCGGATTGCCGTCGCCGGGACGGGAAGCGAACACATCGAGTTGCACGTAGCGACGCGGCATGGGGGAAGGCCGTCGGAGGGGCCGCGCAGGTTACCAGTCCAGCGTGCCGGCGATCACCTGCTGCACCTGGCCACCGATCCAGACTTCGCCCTCGGCGTCCACGCGCACCGCCACGTGCCCATCGCGGCCCAGTTCGCGGCCCTGGCTGGCGACGTAGGCGGGGCCGTTGCCCGGCAGCCGGCCCTGCCGGTGCAGGCAGGCGGCGATGGCGGCGTTGGCGCTGCCGGTGACCGGGTCTTCCGGCACGTTCACCGCATCGCCGGGGCAGAACGCGCGCACCACCAGCTGGTGGTCGTCGCCATCCTCGAAGGCGAACACCGCCACCCCGGTGGACGCAGTGGCGTTGCTCCATGCGGCGATCCCGGCGAAGTCCGCGCGCAGGCTGCGCAGCTGGGCGGCCGACGCGGCCTCCACCAGCCACCAGCGCGGGCCGTTGTCCCACAGCGCGGCAGTGGTGCCCGGCGCGGCCAGCGTTGCCAAGCCCGCCGGCAGCGCTCCCTCGTGGCGGCCCAGCTCGCGCGCACGCGGGCTGCGCACGGACGGCAGCAGGCGCGCGCCTTCCGCTTCGATCCGCACCGGCAGCAGCCCGGCACCGCACTGCTGCATCAGTGCGCCCGCGCGTGGCTGCGCCAATCCCAGCTGCGCCGCCGCCCACGCCGCGCCCACGCTGGGGTGGCCGGCGAACGGCAGTTCGCTGCCGGGGGTGAAGATGCGGATGCGGTAGTCGGCGCCGGCATCGGGGGGCAGGAAGAACACCGTCTCCGACAGGTTCAGCCAGGCGGCCAGCGCCTGCATCGAAGCGCCGTCCAGGTCCTGCGCGTCCAGCACCACGCCCAGCGGGTTGCCCAAGCCGGGGCGGGCGGCGAAAACGTCCAACTGCATATAACGACGTGCCATGTTGCGATGCGTCAAGGTGGCGGAAGAGGCCGCTAGAATGCCGCAGGCCCGCGCGAGCGGCATCTTTCCCTCATTTCGACCCAGGACCCATGTCCATTTCCTCCCATGCGCCCGATGATCGCTGGCTTGTCCTCAAGTTCGGGGGCACCTCGGTCTCGAAACGCACGCGCTGGGACAACATCGGGAAGCTGGCGGTGGCGCGCGCGCGCGACTTTGACGCGCGGGTGCTGGTGGTGGTGTCGGCGCTGTCCGGCGTCACCAACGAACTGACTGCGATTGCCGATGGCGCCGCGGACAGCGCCGAGCGCATCGCCAAACTCGATGCGCGCCACCGCGAGTTCATCGCCGGGCTGGACCTTGATGCAGACGCGGTGCTGAGCGAACGGCTGGCCGCGCTGCGTGCCCTGCTGGCCGATCCGCGCGCGACCACGCGCACGCTGGACTGGCAGGCCGAGGTGCTGGGGCAGGGCGAGCTGCTATCGTCCACCATCGGTGCCGCTTACCTGCGTTCGCAGGGGCTGGACATCGGCTGGATGGATGCGCGCGACTGGCTCGACGCGCTGCCGCCGCAGCCCAACCAGAGCGCGTGGTCGCAGCGGCTGTCGGTGAACTGCCGCTGGCAGGGCAGTGAAGACTGGCGCGTGCACTTCGCCTCGCAGCCCACCCGGCTGCTGATCACCCAGGGTTTCATTGCGCGGCACCAGGACGGTGGCACCGCGATCCTCGGGCGCGGCGGCTCGGATACCTCTGCCGCCTACTTCGGCGCGCTGCTCGGCGCGCGTCGGGTGGAGATCTGGACCGACGTGCCCGGCATGTTCAGCGCCAATCCGCGCGAGGTGCCGGACGCACGCCTGCTGACGCGGCTGGACTATTACGAGGCGCAGGAAATCGCCACCACCGGCGCCAAGGTGCTGCATCCGCGCTCGCTGCGGCCGTGCCGCAACGCCGGCGTGCCGATGGCCATCCTCGACACCGAGCGCCCGCACCTGCCCGGCACCAGTATCGATGACGCCGCCGCGCCGGTGCCGGGGGTGAAGGCGATCAGCCGCCGCAACGGGATCGTGCTGGTGTCGATGGAAGGCATCGGCATGTGGCAGCAGGTGGGCTTCCTTGCCGACGTGTTCGCGCTGTTCAAGCAGCATGGTCTCTCGGTCGACCTGATCGGTTCGGCCGAAACCAACGTCACGGTGTCGCTGGACCCGTCGGAAAACCTGATCTCCACCGACGTGCTGGCGCGGCTGTCGGCGGACCTGGCGCAGGTCTGCCGGGTCAAGGTGATCGCGCCCTGCGCGGCGATCACCCTGGTCGGGCGCGGCATGCGCTCGCTGCTGCACAAACTGCAGGACGTGTGGGCGATGTTCGGGCGCGAGAACGTGCACCTGATCTCGCAGTCGTCCAACGACCTCAACCTGACCTTCGTGGTCGACGAGGCGGCTGCCGACGGCATGCTGCCCAAGCTGCACGAAGCGCTGATCGACTCCGGCGCGATGCCGGTGCACGAAGCCGATGTGTTCGGTCCGCGCTGGCGCGAGATCGAAGGCACGTTCCGGCCGCGGCCGGCGCCGTGGTGGCAGGCCCCGGCCGAGCGTGAAGCCCTGCTGCGGCTGGCTCAGGCGGGTACGCCGCGCTACGCCTACCACCTGCCCACGGTGCGCGCGCGCGCCGCCCAGCTGAAGGCGATCGCGGCGGTGGACCGGCGCTATTTCGCGGTCAAGGCCAACCCGCACCCAGGGATCCTGCGCACACTGGCGGACGAAGGCTTCGGCCTGGAGTGCGTGTCGCTGGGCGAGATCGAGCGCGTGTTCGCGGCGCTGCCCGGTTTCGATCCGCGGCGGGTGCTGTTCACCCCCAGCTTCGCCCCCATCGGCGAATACCAGACGGCGCTGGCGCGCGGCGTCACGGTGACGGTGGACAACGTCGAGTTGCTGCAGCGCTGGCCGGAGGTGTTCCGCGGCCGCGCGCTGTGGCTGCGGATCGACCTCGGCCACGGCGACGGCCACCACGAGAAGGTCAACACCGGCGGCAAGGAGGCCAAGTTCGGGCTGTCGGCGCAGCGGGTGGATGAATTCGTCGAGGCCGCGCGCGCGCTGGACGTACGCATCACCGGCCTGCACGCGCACCTGGGCAGCGGCATCGAAACCATCGGCCACTGGCAGGAAGTGGTGGACGAGCTGGCCGGCTTCGCCCGCCGCATCGGCAGCGTGGAGGTGCTGGATATCGGCGGCGGCCTGCCGATTCCGTACACCGACGACGACGAGCCCTTCGACCTCGAGACCTGGGCAGCCGGGCTGGCCGCGATCAAGGCGGTACATCCGGCCTTCCAGCTGGCGATCGAGCCCGGCCGCTTCCTGGTGGCCGAAGCCGGCGTGCTGCTGGCGCGCGCCACCCAGGTGGTGGAGAAGGACGAGGTACTGCGGGTCGGGCTGGACGCAGGCATGAACGCGCTGATCCGCCCGGCGCTGTACGACGCCTGGCACGACATCCACAACCTGTCGCGGCTGGACGACGGCGCGCTGCGCGATTTCGACGTGGTCGGGCCGATCTGCGAGTCCAGCGACGTGTTCGGCCACCGGGTCAAGCTATCTGCCGCCACCGCGCCCGACGACGTGCTGCTGATCGCCGACGCCGGCGCCTACGGCTTCAGCATGGCCAGCGCCTACAATCTGCGGGCGCTGCCGGCGGAAGCCGTCCTTCCGGACGCGGGCACCGCCGCGCAGCAGGACATCGAGCAACCATGACCGACTGGATTTTCAACCGCGACGCCATCCGCACGTTCCGCTTCGTCCGCTGCGCCTTCGACGCGCAGACCGGCGTGGCGCAACTGGTGTACGCCTTCGACGATGGCCCCGAGCTGACCGAGACCGTCACCGTGCCGGGGGCGCCGTTCATGTTGGATGACGCGCGCGCGGCCGCCGCGGAGCGCGCGCTGCGCCTGCTGCATCTGGTCGCCGGCGTGAGCTACTACAAGGCGGCGGTGGCGGACGAAATCCGCATCGACGGCTACGCCATCGACGCCGACACCGCGGCGCTGCTGGAAACCGTCTACCGCAACGGGCTGGGCGAATTCGCCTACCGCAACGGGCTAGACCTGCGCGGGAAGATCCGCTTCCCGGCGGACGCCGCGCCGTCGCTGCCCGCGCCCGCGCTCGGCCTGCGCCAACACGCGCTGGTCGCCATCGGCGGCGGCAAGGATTCACTGGTCAGCATCGAGGCGCTGCGCGCCGAGGGCGTCGCGCAGACGGTGACGTGGATCGGCGGTTCGCAGCTGATCGCCGCCTGCGCCGCGCACACCGGCCTGCCCACGCTCAACATCGGCCGCCAGCTGGCGCCGCAGCTGTTCGAGTTCAACCGGCAGGGCGCATGGAACGGCCATATCCCGGTGACCGCGGTGAACTCCGCGATCATGGCCTTCGCCGCGGTGCTGCTGGGCGTGGACCAGGTGGTCTTTTCCAACGAGCGGTCTGCCAGCTACGGCTCGCAGATCCCGGGCACCGGCGAGGTCAACCACCAGTGGTCGAAGGGCTGGGCGTTCGAGTCCGCCTTCGGCGACTACCTGCAGTCGCACGTGGCCGCCGACCTGCACTACTACTCGCTGCTGCGGCCATTGTCGGAACTCGCGGTGGCGCGGCAGTTCGCCAGGACCGACCGCTACGACGCGCATTTCTCCAGCTGCAACCGCAACTTCCACATCCTCGGCGAGCGCCCCACCAGCCGCTGGTGCGGGGTCTGCCCGAAGTGCCATTTCGTGTTCCTGGCGCTGGCGCCGTTCGTGCCGAAGCTGCGCCTGGTCGGCATCGTCGGCCGCAACCTGCTGGACGATCCGGCGCAGGTCCCCGGCTTCGACGCGCTGCTGGAGTACGGCGAACACAAGCCGTTCGAATGCGTGGGCGAAGGCCGCGAGTCGCGTGCGGCGATGGCGCTGCTGGCGCAGCGTCCGGATTGGCGCGAGGACGCAGTGATCCAGCGCTTCGCGCGGCAGATCCTGCCGCAGCTGGATGCGGACGCGCTGGCCCTTGAGCCGTTGCTTGCATTGGACGACGAACACCGCATCCCCGCCGCGCTGTGGGAGCGCCTGCGTGCCCGCTTCGCTGCCTGAGCGGCTGCGCATCGCCGACCTGTCCGGCCGCCGCGTGGCGCTGTGGGGCTGGGGCCATGAAGGCCGCGCTGCCCGTGCGGCGTTGCGCGCGTGCCTGCCGCAGCAAGCCCTGACGTTGTTCTGCAGCGAGGCCGAGGCCGCGGAAGTGGCGGCGCTGGGCGATCCGCTGCTGTCCATCGAACATGCCGCCACGGGCGAGCGCCTCGCCGCATTCGACGTGGTGGTGAAGTCCCCCGGCATCAGCCCGTACAAGCCCGAAGCTGCGCATGCCGCGCAGCGGGGCACCCGCTTCATCGGCGGCACCGCGCTGTGGTTCGCCGAGCGCGCCGATGCCGCGGGCGAAGTGGCCAATGCCATTTGCGTGACCGGCACCAAGGGCAAGAGCACCACCACCTCGCTGCTGGCGCACCTGCTGCGTGCAGCGGGGCTGCGCACCGCCCTGTGCGGCAACATCGGCGTGCCGCTGCTGGAATTGCTGGACGGCCATGCCGATGCGTGGGCCATCGAGCTTTCCAGCTACCAGACCGGCGATGTTGCCGCTTCCGGCGCACGCCCGCGCATCGCCATCGTCACCAACCTGCATCCGGAGCACCTGGACTGGCACGGCAGCGAGGCGCGCTACATCGCCGACAAGCTGGCGCTGGTGACGCAGGCGAAGCCGCGCATCGCCGTGCTCAACGCCGCCGATCCGCTACTGGCGAAGCTGCAGCTGCCTGGCAGCGACATCCATTGGTACGGCGATGGACGCGGCTGGCATCTGCGCGGGGACGCACTGCATCGCGGCGATGTTTTCGTGATGGACACCGCCGCGCTGCCGCTGCCCGGTCGGCACAACCGCAGCAACCTGTGCGCGGTGCTGACCGCGCTGGAAGCGTTCGGGCTCGACGCGGCGGAGCTTGCGCCGCACGCGGCCAGCTTCCAGCCGCTGCCCAACCGGCTGCAGCCGCTGGGCGAAAAGGACGGCTATCTCTACGTCAACGATTCCATCAGCACCACCCCGATGGCCACGCAGGCGGCGCTCGACCTGTATGCCGGCCGCGACGTCGCGGTGCTG
>JAANMW010002612.1_pt1 | contig 15913 bp, 14 predicted proteins | sample 7279671 | NCBI WGS metagenome assembly JAANMW01 (sample SAMN14094541, study PRJNA606508) | bioreactor metagenome | isolation source: A lab-scale SPAN reactor treating ammonium-rich wastewater day 247 | place: Ireland: Galway | collected 2017-09-19
ATTGATGTTGACCCCATGCCTGATATGCCGCAGCACCCGCGTATCAAATACCTGCTGGGCTCCAGTGTATCTGCAGAAATTATTTCACAGGTAAAGGAATTAATAAAAGATAAAAATCGTGTGATGGTTATACTTGATTCAGACCATAGCTGTGATCATGTATATAAAGAACTTGAGCTTTATCACAGTTTTGTAACACCGGGGCAGTACCTGGTGGTTGAAGATTCAAACATAAACGGGCATCCTGTTTATTCCGGATTCGGGCAGGGACCCGGACCCATGGAAGCGATGGAAAAATTTTTGCCAAACCACCCGGAATTTGAAACAGATAAATCAAAAGAAAAATTTTTAATGAGCTTTAACCCGAACGGGTATCTGAAACGAAAGTAAATAAAAACCCCGCTTTACAAGCGGGGTTTGTTATCCTTGGGGGGATGTTTTATGAATATTTGAAGCTATAATTATTTTTGTGAAATTAAATTCAGATGTTCCTTTACTAATCCAAAATCAGTATCATCTACATTATAGTTCCAGTCTATGTATGATATTTTTCCCTGTTTATCTATAATAAATATTGTCCGGTTATAAAATCCAAGAGGGTTATAGCTGCCGTACTGCGAGGATATTTTTCCGTTATAATCGCTTACAAGCTTAACATTTTTTACATTCATATCATCTTTCCATTTATTCAGTATCTCCAGCCCCGAATTGCTGACCATAAGTATTTCAATATCATCGTTTGAACCAAGCAGGCTGCCAGAAATATTCTGAAGAGTCTGATTTTCCGCATAAGCATCAAATGCAGTAAGCTCCATGGCGCAGCTCATGCTGAATGGAGCTGGATAAAAAGCGATTATCACATTCTTTTTTCCGTAAAAATCTGAAAGCCTGGCTGTTTCTCCTGTGCCGATTTTACCATTTTCCAAGCTTGAATAAATAAACTCAAAATCCGATGCATCATCACCGGGGAAAGGAATTTTTCCGTTAATACTTAAATTAATGTTCGGGTCTTTTATATCAAGCTGTGTAAAAATCTCTTTCTGTACGGCGCGTAATTTTTCACCCTCTCCTTTATAATCATAATTTGCATAAGTTACTTTATTGGTTTTATCAACAACATAAACAAATGCGCCGTCTCCGGAAGAATTCCATTTTGAAATTCCGAATGAATGCGCAAGGTCCATATTTATATCAGGCGCAATATCAATATCAAAATAATTACTGCCCAGGTATTCACGAACAACAGATTCATCATTGTTTGTAACCACCAGAATTTTTAAAGTGCCGCGGTAAAATTGCCAGTCATAAGCATCTCCGAAAGCAAGACCTTCAGCAAAATATGTGCTGAATGCAGAAAGCATTATTTCCGCATAATTGTTTTTATGGGTAATATCCGGCATAAAAGCTATCAGCAATGTTTTATTTTCCTTGTAATCATACATTCTTTCCGTACCGCGCAAACCATTGGCAGGATTATAAATATTTTCGAATAAAAATTCCGGATTAGGTATCTGCTCACCTATCTGCAGCCCATTGCCAGAAGCGGAAATATCAGGGTTGCTTAAAGCAAAAAATGCTGTAATTATTGCGAAAATGGCTGATTTCAAAGGAATTTTAAGCATATTTTTATCGGTTTAATTTATTTATAAGGGTTTTACTTAACGGAGTGTAAATTGTTCCTGTAGATTTAAAAATATGTAAACACTATATCAAGCATATGGTCACCCTGGTAGCGGTTCAAAAAAGGCAGCATAAACCCGTTGCGGATAACTACACGCGAAAGGTCAGATGATTTTTTCATAATTGCATTATAGTTCACATTGGGGAACATTGCAATAATTCTGCCGATAGGGTAGTACGGTTTTTTCAGGAATTTTTCGCGGTGCTGTTTAATTCTTTTTGAGACCGTTAAGGAATCGAATTTAACACTGTCATTTTGTGTTACAAATTCATATTTATGAATGTAAACACTGTCGCCGATATAAACAGGCAGCTCTGTTTTATTTAACTGGTCATAAACTGAAAGATGAACATCATACAGGCCGCTTTCAAACGGCGAAGATTTAAATTTAACAGAATAATTAAGCATTGCAAACGGTTTTATTATCAGGATATTCTTTATCTGCTCGGTATCAAAAAACTCTTCTACGTTCCTTTCAGAAAAAATATTGGCATAAGTATCAAATGCTGCAGTGTCGTTATCAACAGGAGTAAGCTCTAAATGTGTTTTATACCTGCCGAATTCTTCTTCTTCGGTATCAAGGCTGTCAAGTATCGAAGCATCAGCTATCTGCCAGTTCAAAGTGATTGTCTGCGGGTTCATTCCGAAATTGGAATTATCTATCCTGAATTCACTGAGGACAAGCTTTTTGGCAAATGATATTTCATCAGGCGCAAGCTCTTTGCTGCCGTTTGATATTTTAATGTTCCGGCCGGTAGAATCAATGCTGCCGGAACGCCTGTAATTAATTTTCCTGTCGGAAATATAGAACAGCCTGTAATCACCTATCTGCTCCCATTTATAGCTGAGCTTGTTCAGCTTATCTATAAGAAGGTCACTGCGTACAATGAACAGCTTGATCTTTTTCTGTTCAATAAATTTTCTTATCTCCAGTATATTCAGCTTAAGCTGTTCTTCTTCCCTTTTTTTCTTCGAAAGCTTTTTGGTAACAGGCGGGTCAATAGCAAAAAAAGTCGGTATTGTATCCGTATTAAACCTTGAGGGATCATTTGAAATTACCTGAAGCGGGTAAATATCATAGTATCCCGGCATCATTTCAAAATAGATCTGCTCGCCGGGTTCGATGTATTTAATTTCTATAAGCTGCCTTGTTAATGCAGCTACTTCATAGGTATCTTCCCTGTATGCCTGCTGGTAATAAAAGCTCCATACCATATTAACAACAATTATAATCGCAGCCCCGCCTGCCAGAATATATTTCCTGAACTCGGAAAGCTGCCATACCGCAAAGGGAAAAAAAAGAATGGAGTTAAGCACTATATACCTTGATATCATATTGGTACCGCCTGAACCGACAATTCCGCTGAACATCAGCAGCAGCAGCTCAACCAGGTTGAACAGCAGAAACACGCGAAGCAGCGAAAAATTACCCTTAAAGCCGTTGTGTTTTTTTCTTACTACACTTATTATCTTCCATAATCCAAGCAGGGTAGTAATTGGCGCAATATAAAAAATAAAGAACGGGTATTGTATGCTCCTTTGAACAAAACCTGCGCTTGAAAGCCCGGCATAAATTTTAGTGGTTTCCTTAATAAAAAAGAACATATCACCGTAATCGTGCCAGTTTTGCCATAGCCACCAGATAATTGAAATATATGAAATAAGCGACCAGCCGAGATTAATAAAAAGCTCTTTGCCAAGCCTGTACTTGCGGAAAGAAAGAAGAAGAACCATGATTACAAACGCTATCGAAAAGAACCATCCTTCATAGCGCAGCAAATTGCCTAAAGCAAGAGATACTGCTGAGGCTATAAGATACCCGTGTTTTATTATTCTTAAATTAATCTGCCGGTACCACAATATAAAATAGTAAAATCCAGCAGTTACAAAGAAAAAGAACGGGAACTCCGGCATTGCAGATGTGCTTAACCATACCTGAAAAGGAAATACAGAATATATAAGGCATGAAATTACGGCAATTTCTTTTGTGAATATCTTTTCAAGCAGAAGGTATAGGTAAACCAGCGTTGCTGCTGAAAATATTGTGCTGGTAATTACCGGGGCAAGAGTCAGGTCACCAAACAGCCAGATCATTACTCCGTTCAGCCAGAAATGCGGGCTTAGCCATACACCTGAATATACCCTGGGGTCACGGAGCCAGTCCCACGAAATAACGGTCCTGCTGTAATCATCCGCTGTTAACCATCTAAGCCCGCTGTAGATCACTATTAACTGGAATGTGATCTTAAAAACTATCAGTGATGTAATTACTGTAATTTTTTCCGATAAAAACCTTATGATATATTCTGTTAATTTTTTCAATTACGGGTTATAATGCCGTGCAATGGTTAAATTTAATTAATAATTAAATTTTCAATTAAATGTATTAATTTTAATTTTAAGCTCTTTGTTTTCTTTATAAAGCTCATCAAGCTTTAAGCCAAAGTATTCAAGAAAGCGGAGCAGGGTTTTGTTGCCAAGCTTCGGCTCTTTTTTTACAAGGTCCTCAAAATCAGGCTTGGCAAAAACAATCAGCCGGGTAAGCTCCGCAGCTTCAGCAGTAACAGAATGGGTGTTTTCGCTGAAAAGATGTATTTCAGAAAAGTACTCGCCCTGCGAAAGTTTTTTTAATACCTGCATTTCATCCCGGGATTCTGTAACAATATTAACCGTGCCTTTTACTATTATATAAAAACAAAGCCCAACAGTTGACTGTGTAAATATTGCTTCACCTTCTGAATAATCCCTGATATGTGAAATTTCTAGCAGTGATCTTAATTCACCTGATGAAAACCCGTTAAACAGGCCGCACTCTTTAAGTGTATTCTTTAATATTTCTGATTCTGAATTTTTTTTACCGAACATTTTTTAAACACCTCTTAAGCATATAGTTTAATATGCTGTTATTGCTGACATAGATAATATTTATTTCAATCTAAATACTTAATAAGATTTAAAAATTTGTTTACTCAAAAAACTCTTAACTCAACAAACCATAACATAATATGATCTAAACTCTGCAAACTTAATGAACTCCATAAACTCAATGAGCTCTATACACTCTTATCCAGCCTTATACGGAAAGTTGTGCCTTTGCCGGGTTCGGAATCTTTTACAAACAGCTTTCCTTTATGGTATGTTTCAATAATTCTTTTGGAAAGGCTTAACCCCAGCCCCCAGCCGCGCTGCTTTGTGCTGTAACCCGGACGGAAAATATCTTTTTTGAAACGTAGGTCGATACCTTTGCCGGTATCTTTTACATCTATAAAAATATGATTTCCTTTTTCTTCAATATCAAAAGTAATAATTCCTGCGGCATTTTCTATTGCATCGAGCGCATTTTTAGTCAGGTTCTCAATGACCCATTCAAACAGCTCCCGGTTAATAAGGGCATTTGCTGATGATAAGCCTTTGATTTCAAGATCAATTTTCTTTTTTGAATGTCCCTCAAATGTTCCTGAGCTTATTTTCGGGATACGCACCTCAAAATATTTGACAACTTTTTTTATTATTTCATGAACATTTTCAGGCTTAAGATCAGGCTTGGAACCTATTTTGCTGAAGCGGTTTGCAATTTTACTCAGGCGGTCAATATCATTTCCCATTTCAGCAGAAAGCTGTGTGACCTTAAGCGGATCCGTTGCGCTTGCCTTTATCAGCTCATTCCACCCCATTAGTGATGAAAGCGGTGTTCCAAGCTGGTGCGCTGTTTCCTTTGAAAGCCCGACCCAGATATTGCTTTGCTCTGTGCGCTTAATATAGTTGAAACCAAAGTATCCCAGGAAAATAAAAATTCCTGCAACAGCTATCTGAATTATTGGAAGCTGCTTAAGCCTGGTAACAAGAGTTGACTGTCCGTAGTGTACATAACTTAACACAACTGAATCCTGGAAGGTAACTTTTATGGGTGTATTGATCTCATCCATTTCCTTAACAAGCTCTTTTATCAGCTTAACCTGCTGGCTTCGGGGAAGCGTTGTATCAATTTCCAGATTTTTTGTAAAGGTCGGCTCCATTGATTTTGCATCAGTTACAACAATAGGAAAATTGATGGAGTTAGAGCTAACTACGTTGCTTAGCACAAAATTGTATTCACCTGACTGGCTTTGATCTGTTGCGATAAACTCTATAGCCCGCGCATAAAGATTAGCCACGTCGCGCTCACGCTCAAGGATATCTGAGACCAGCACCTGTGTATAAATAAGCGTGGCAATAATGATAACCACACCAGTAACAAGCAGCGCAATTTTTATGTTGGCAGAGCCGTAACTTTTCATTCTTTATTGTCATTCCCTGTTTACCCCCTTGGGGCGAATGCAGGAATCTTTATTATTGATACCTTAAAATTCCAAATTAATGAAAGAATAATAGGTACACATAACCTTTAAAAATGAAAAATAACTGACAGGATTAATAATAAAAATATAAATTTAGTTGCCTGAAATGGTTAAAAATATATGTAAATAAAGGAATATTGATGATTTAATAACAGGGATTAATATAAATTATTATCAATTATCTTTTCAGCGGCAATTTTGCCTGAAAGGAGCACAAGCGGAATGCCGCCTCCCGGGTGGGCGGAGCCGCCGGTGAAGTAAAGTCCTTTATAATTTTTTGATTCATTTCGCTGCCTTAAAAACGCCGCATTGCGGCTGTTGGATGAAATACCGTATATGCTTCCTCCAAAGCTTCCTGTTTGGCTTTCGATATCCTGCGGCGTCATAATTTTTTCGCATTCAATTTTTTCCGTTATATCATATCCGGTAAGTCTTAAAATTTTTGCAAGGATGTTCTTTTTTATAAATTCGTAATTCGTAATTCCTAATTCGTAATTTGTATTCGGTGCATTTATCATTACGAACCAGTTCTCTTTTCCGGGCGGTGCGTCATTTGGCGAGAACTTTGATGATATGTACATATAAATTGTGGGGTCAGCCGGAATTATTTTTTCATCAAAGAGCTCATGGAATTCTTTTCTGTAATCATCTGAAAATAAAATGTTATGTGTATCAAGTTTTTCTGAATTTATATTTACACCCCAGTAAAACACAAGCGCGGATGATGACGGCTCTAGTTTTTGGTATCTTTTTGCTGCAGATGAGGAGTTATCGCCAAGCAGCCTGTGGTATGTTTGGTAAACATCTGCATTGGATATTACGATATCCGAAAAGATTTCTTTTCCGCCGGCTATAATACTCTTTACCTGTTTGCCTTTTAAAATGATTTTTTCAACCGGGCAATTGAACTCAAACTTCACGCCCTTTTTCAGGGCTAGGGCATATAATGCCATGGTGAGTGAGTGCATTCCGCCGGATAAATAATAACCTCCGAGCGAATATTCAACATGAGAAATGATATTAAGTGTTGCAGGAGATTTGTACGGGTTGCTGCCGTTATATGTTGCATACCGGTTAAACAGCTGAATGAGCCTTTCATCTTTAAAAAATGAACGGTTTGCTTCATTCATAGTCCGGAATGAATCAATTTTCGGAATCTTAAATAAAGTTTTAAATGCTTTTAAGTTTGTATATGTTTTTGCGCTGTAAAGATCGCTGAACAGGAAAATATCAGCAGTAAGATCATATATTGTTCTGCAGTATTCAAGAAAATTTTTTAATGATGATTCATGTTCATTAGTTTTTAGCGAAAGCTCGTTTTCAAACTTTTTAATATCGCTGAATGCATTAAGTACGGTTCCATCAGGGTAAAAATAACGGCAGAGGTTATTTAGTTTGTTGAATTCAAGATAATCAGAAGCATTTTCATTTACTGAGCTGTAAAGCTCTTCGATAACAAACGGCATTGTTAACAGCGAAGGACCGGTATCAAACCTGAATCCGCCGATATTAACAGAACCGGCTTTGCCGCCCGGGACTGAATTTTTTTCATAAACGGTTACATTGAAGCCCTTGTGCGCAAGGCGGATAGCGGCGGAAATACCGCCGAGACCGGAACCGATGATTGAGATGGATTTCATTGTGAATTTTTATTCGTAGAGACGCGATACTCGCGTCTTAATATGATACCCGCGTTATAATTTGTATAGATTCGGTACTCGCGTTTTAATATATAGAGACGCATGTAATGCGTCTCTACGGATTAGAAATCGAAATTTTCCGGATAATATTTTTCTAAATGCCATTTTAAAGGATTCTGATAAATGTAATTTTGTATACTTTCCAGTTCTTTTTCATTACGAATAATCCTGTCGTAATATCCGGGCTGCCATTCGAATTCAAAATTATTTTTTAAAGCAAATGATTTAACCGAAGATTTATATCCCCTTATTATTGACGGGATATTTTTACTTTGGGGTCCAAATATATTTTTGTATACTGAGGAAGATAAATCCGGTTTGGTATTATTGTTTTTAACAAGAGCTATTATACCATGAATATGATCAGGCATAACAATAAAATGATCTACAATTGCATAAGGATGAAATTTTTCAATTTCTATCCAGTTTTTACAAGCTATTTCACCTAATTCAGAAAGTTTAACAATAGGGTTATTTTTGTTATTTATAATATTACCAAATAATGGTTTTTTGTTTTTGACACAGATTGTTATGAAATATGCCCCCTCGCTTCCGTAATCATATCCTTTAAGTCTTGTACTGCCGGTTTTGTACTTACCTAAGAATACCGGGTCCATCACATATCAAAATTCATATTGGGATATAAAGTTCTAAGGCGTTCGTGATGCCTGGAATCCGGCAGCTTGCTGAACCTTTTGCGCTCAGAGCGGTTAAGCAGGTATAAGCCTGTCAGCTTCAGCTTTTCGGCAGTGCTTACAAACCTTCTGCCTGAATAAACATCATAACCGTATGCTTCAATTTCGTTCAGGATACGGGAATAAATTTTATACATCAGCACAACAGTTGTGCGCGAACCGTCATTGGTCAAATAAGGGAATCCGTGTGTTGATAGTTCATAATATGCCCTGGCTCTATCAATATTAAAGCGCATCATCATAGCATAATTCTCATTCATATTGCCGCGGGCAATATCATCTTCTGTGTATTCGAAGCATTTAAGCTCATCAGCCGGAAGGTAAATTCTGCCCATGCGGTGATCTTCTTTGATATCGCGCAAAATGTTGGTAAGCTGCATTGCTTTACCCAGATATACGGCATAAGGTAGGGCTGCTTTATGCGAGTATCCGAAAATTTCAGTCATTATTAATCCAACCACAGAAGCTACCTTGTAACAGTAATTTTCCAGCTCTGCAAATGTATTGTAGCGCTTATGTTCTGTATCCATACAAACACCATCGATAAGGTCATCAAAGTATTTGCGGGGTATCTGATACTTCATTACCGTACGGGCAAAGGCAGAGTTATTTATCAATTTGCTGTTTACATCTGAAGCAGAATAGATCTCATCAAGAAAATTCATAACCGGAATGAATTTGCTGCGGGTATCAAAAGAAGGGTCGCTGAAATTCCCGTCTACAATATTATCAGCATACCGGCAGAAAGTGTAAATTGCATAAGCTGCAGCGCGTTTTTCCTTTGGCAGCAAATAGGATGAGAAATAAAAGCTTTTTGCAAACGTGCGAGTATATTCCCTGCACTCATCAAAAGTGCATTTCATAGGTGTTACGGAATCAACAGAGAGTAGAATTTCCTTCATTAAGTTTACCTCACCCCCTACCCCTCTCCTGACAGGAGAGGGGAGCAAAGTGTGATGTTTATATTTTTAAATAGTTATAGTTTATTTATCTCAGCTTTCTGCAACTTATCCTGATGCTGATTAGTGAGGTTATTTTAATTTATCAGTTTTTCAACAATTTTTGCAGAAGAAAGCACTCCGGGTAAGCCCGCGCCGGGATGAGTTCCCGCACCGGTAAAATACAGGTTCTCAAAATCCTCTGATTGGTTGTGCGGCCGGAACCATGCTGATTGAGTAAAAATAGGCTCAACCGAAAATGCCGAACCAAGATAACTGTTTAACGTATCCTGAAAATGCAGCGGGTCGATATAATGCTCAGCAATTATATTTTCTTCCAGTCCCGGTAGATATGTTTCCTGCAGGAACTGCATTATCTTATCCCGGTATGGTTTTGCTTCGGTTTTCCAGTCAGTTCCGGAAGCCAGGTGCGGAACAGGCGAAAGAACATAAAATCCTTCACATCCATCCGGAGCAATAGTGCTATCCGTTACAGTTGGCATATGCAAATATAATGAAAAATCTTCAGCAATTATCTTACGTTTAAATATATCATTCAGCAGCTCTTTATACCGCGGGCCAAGTATTATATTATGATGGGTAAGCTCGCCGGTATTGTACCTTTTTTTAGTGCCGAAGTATATCACGAATAAAGACATGCTGTAGCGCATTTTTTCAATTTTGCGGTTAGTGTATTTGCTGCGGTGCTGTTCATCTATCAAATTGCGGTAAGTGAAGGCAACATCTGCATTAGATACAACGGAATCAGCGGGGATGAATGTATTATCTGCAAGCTTAACCCCGCTAATGCGGCGGTCTTTGACCGTGATTTCCTTAACTTCTGTGCTGTAATGTATTTTTCCGCCCAGCTCTTCAAAAAATCTGACCAGCCCTTTAACAACTTCACCTGTTCCGCCAATTGCATAATGTATTCCCCATTCACGCTCCAGGTAATGTATCAGGGCATAAATTGAAGTTGTATCAAACGGGTTTCCGCCGACAAGCAGGGGGTGAAAAGAAAAGCACTGCCGTAAAAATTCATTTTTGATAAATGATGAAGCATACTGATAAACTGTTTTGTGTGATTTAAGTTTTATCATATCAGGCACAATTTTCATCATATCACCGAATGTATTAAAAGGCTTATCAGCCAGCTCAACAAATCCTTTCTGAAATATTGCCTTGGTGGTTCTGATGAAATCCAGGTACCCCTGTTTATCTTCCGGGCTGTAACGCCCTATCTGGCTTAAAGTAAAATCAGTATCAGAATTGTAATCAAAAAATTCTTTTTTATGATTAAATATCCTGTAGAAGGGGTCAAGGGCTTTGAGAGTGAAGTAATCTTCCTTTTTTTTGCCGGCAAGCGCAAACAGCTCATCGAATAAAAACGGGGCAGTGATGACTGTAGGCCCGCCATCGAACTTAAACCCGTTTACTTCGTAAACATAAGCCCTGCCCCCGGGTTTATCCAGCTTTTCGAATATTTCCACATCATATCCTTTGGCTGCCAGGCGGATTGCAGCACCAAGCCCGCCAAACCCTGAACCGATAACAATTATTTTTTTCTTCAAAACTATAGTACATACCCCGTCCCGATGAATACCGGGACACCCCTTTTAAGAGGGGAATTTATTTTTAAATTTACGGGTGAAATATTCCCAAATGGAAATATTCATCGTTAATAAAGCAAAACCATATAAAAAATCTTCTACGGGAATTGTAAATAAACGGATACCCAGATAATAATTTTCACCGTACATAACTATCGGACGCCAGGTTAAATATCCGTTTACTATAAAGATTAGAACAAACATTACGCCCCAAAAAATCCAGAATTTTTTATTTTTGAACAGCCCGGTTCTTAACAAAAAATCTGTTAAAACTGCCAGAAAAACAGCAAATACTGATAAAATAGTGTATTCTTTCATTTGCTATTCCTGGTAAAATATTTTACACTTTCCCATGTAAACAAACCGCAAAAAGGAATTATAATAAAGAATAATATTTCTTCAATGGGAAGCCCGAAAATTTTAAAACCAACAGTGTACAGCGGATTAAAACTCCAGTGCCCCCGGGCAGTAACAATAATATCCCATAAGTTAAACAGAACAAACGGAACAGTAAGTGCTGCAGTTAATCTTATTGGATATTTATAAAAATCCATTTTTTTGCTGAAGCTTAAAATGAAAGGAGCAATAAAACTAACAGCCAGCACTAAAAAATATTCGATCTTCATATTATACAGCAGCCTGCTTTCCGGGAATAAAATATTTTATAAATACAGCCGGAACAGCAAACATCATTACACCAAGAAAAGTAATTATATAATAACCATGTGCAATATTTACCGCAGAAAAATTCAGAATATTAATTATTAAAATAACAACAGGGATTTTATAATTCAGAGAAGAGCAGCTTTTAATGTTATCCCATTTGATAAGACGGGAAACGGCAGCTGAAAACATCAAACCAACAGCCAGCCATGCGCCAAAATTCTGCACAGGAATAACTGAGCCACGCCATACCCAGAAATTATTGATAAATGATGCAAACGGCTCGAGAAGTATATCAGTTGCCAGTATAAATACAGATGCAATTACAACTGCAGAAATTTCAGAAGTACCTTTAAGCAGAAAACGGGCAGTCAGCAGAGAGCTTGATGTCACCGTAAACCATGCAAACATTATAGCCAGCGGAACACCGCCGATAAGCGGTGAAAGAACATGGCTGTAAGTGTAATTACCGAACGGGAACCCTGATGTTACACCCCAGTATTCAATAAACCATGATGCCATAAATATAACCGCTGTTGTAATTACAACCGAAAGCAGATCTGCAAGCTTTGTTAGTATTATAAACAGAATTAATGTTTCCAGTCCCAGGAATATTGTTGTAGTCCACAGGTATGGCTTCCCTGATTCTGTGAACATGATAATAAATCCAACCGGAAACATAACCATGAGCAAACCTGTAAGCAGCTTTACAAGCATCCCGTCTTTATTTCTTTTTTCCGGTATTTGCGTTACATCCGGGATCGCAGAATTATTATTTTCCGGAAGTCCTGCTTGCAATGTACATATCTTTTGAAGCTTTGGAAATGAAGGTTTCAAGGTCAGACTCAAGCTTATCTTTCATCTGTTCGCTGAGGAATTTTTCACCAAGCACACCGGCTAAAAAATGTATATCGCTTGCCTTTTCGCGCGTCATGGATATTTTGAAAACAAATGAAATTTTTGTTTTATTTTCCTTAACAGGGGATAGTACCCCCATACAATAAAGATAATCTTTTATTTTGTCCTTTGATTCAAGCAGCAGGGTATCTCCGGAGCTTTTATCTTCCAGCAGAAAAGTTAAATTGTAGGGAGTTGCAAGAGGAGCTTCTACCCGGTAAAGCCACTCGCTTTCTGTATCGTTAAGCTTGTTAACACTTACGATATTCGGAAAGAATTTAGGATATATCTGAAGGTCTTTTATATAATTCAGTATAAAATCCTTATCAAGCATTATTGATGTATTGCGTTCAACTTCTGCTGACATTGTGAATGAAACAGTTTCTGCTTTAACAGAATACAGGCATGTAATAAGTGAAACGGTAATTATTAAAGATTTTATCATTTATAAATTATTTATACTTTGTTTTTAACAGGGTTATAAATACGCCCTTTCCATTTTGCGCCGGCAGCTGCTTTAATCCAGCGCCAAGAGTTCAATGCTATTATTGGAACTATAAGCGCACCCAGCGGGTGCAGAATGGTCGAAACTATTCCCAGCTTGAATTTTGCTGAAATAATAAATCTGCAAAAATACAGAAATATTACCTGTAATAAGAGTAAGATAAGTAAATTATCAAAACCGAAGTGCAAAGATAACCTTATAATCAACAACATAAAAGGCAGGAAAAACAGCAGCAAATACATCAAATTAACAGAAAATAAGGCAACAGAAGAAAATTCAAAACCGGCGAAAATATTCTTTGAAAAACCATTCCAGATTTCCTTTAAATTCCTGTACATCCTTACCATTAACATTTGCCTGCCGTCTTCAACTACCAGCTGCAGGCCGTGTTCCTTTATTTTACGGGCCAGCCATACGTCCTCAACTATTGCATTCTTAACCGATACATGCCCGCCAATCTTTTCATAAGCTGTTTTTCTGAACAGCATGAAAGGTCCCATACCAATTGAAAATTTTATGAATCCTTTTTTATCAACAAAGTAAAACGGAAGCAGCATTAACACCGTGAACCAAAGCATTGGCATAATTAACTTTTCAGCAAATGTAACCATTTGTATTTTTGGAAATAGTGTCAGCATATCGGCATTTCTGGTAAGCGCTATTGTAACGGAATCACGAAGTGAGTTCGTGTTATGTATTGTATCGGCATCAGTGAAAAGAATATAACTGCCTTTTGATACATCAACAAGCTGTTTGCATGCAAAACATTTTCCAGTCCATCCTTTTTCAAGCGGCTTGCCGTTCAGTATAATTAATTCGGGATGCGCTTTTTTAATTTCATCAAGTATAGCCCCGGTATTATCTTCTGAATTATCGTTTAACACAATAACTTCGTAAGAAGGGTAATCCTGTATTAGCAGTGAGTTTATTATGGCAGAAATGTTGTGCTCTTCATTTCTGGCGGGAACAAGTACAGATACAAACGGAAGGTCACTATCCGGCAGCGCTGTGTAACTTTTTCTTCGGAGAATGTAAAGATTCCATATGCATATCAGCATCAGGACGAAGAGTATTGCGGTTATTAAAATGTTGTAGTAAAGCAGTTAGACCCCACCCTGTCAGCACCGTTGGTGCTGACTTCCCTCCCCGAAGGGGAAGGAGTTTAGATTTATATATGTTTGTTTTAAATATTTAAACCAAAAATGCTTTTTGAAAATATTTGATAATACAAAGTATCCAAACCCCTGATTAAAAATAATTTTGAACGTCAATTAAGTAAAATATCAAATTTTATTTTACACGAAACCACTCCTCACTCCGCTTTTCGGCGGAGCTCTGTCCCTCCACAAGAAAGGTCCAAAGGAACCCGTGGGAGAGAGGAGCAAATTAAAATTTAATCAAATGTTTTATTTCGTGAATCTTTGCCGTGGAATATTGTTCGGAAGCTTTCAGTGTTTCCTCCGGTAACATCATCCCGCAGTTTATCAAGCTGTAATTCAAGAGTTGATCTTAATTGCTCAGTAAGGTCACGGTCAGATCTTCCTGCAAATAATTCAGGATTACCGATGGAAATAAAAACTTCCGGTCGCTGCTCCATCAGAAATTCATACCTTAAACAGACAGGTACAATGTTTACGCTGCCTGTTTTTTCTGCAATCTTATTTATGCCTGAAAAGAATTTCAGGGGACGCCTATCCTGGGGAACCATATCACCCTGCGGGAAAATCCATAAACATTTTTCCGAATCCTTAAGCAGCTCTGCTGCATAGTTAACAGAGCTTAACGCATCAGCCGGTACTTTACGGTTTACTGAAAATACACCTACATATTTAAAAAACGAATATTTCTTCATTTGTTCGATGTCCATCATAAGGTAATCATCTTTTTTTAAATACCGGTTAGTCAGGTAGTATGCTATGAACCCATCCCACCAGTTTGAGTGGTTTGCATAAAGAATCAGCGGAGAATTTTTATGCAGATTTTCCAGGTTTTCCAAACCGGAAATACGGATTGAGTAAAAATGCTTTTTAAGCAGCCTTTTGTGATAAAAAGCGAACATGCTGCCAATCAATTTATTTTTCCCTGCCGGAATCATTTAGACTGCAAAAATAACCAGTACTGCCAAATTAAAATATCCATTTCCACCGGAGAACGGGATCGAAATAAAAAATACAAAGGTTATTTGCATAGTTTTATTTAATGGTTATATTTTAATAGAACATATAAAGGTTATAATTACATAACGTTATACAATAAAACTTCCCTTGACTTTACTAAAATTAATCATTTAATTACAACCGGACCTGATAAAATATATGTTTACGACAACCCATAACCACCATTGCATTTGTGATTAATAAAAAAGTTACATAAATTAAAACAAAACAGAATTGAGAAAATTTACCTACATAATTTTTTGCATTTCAGTTTTTGCGTTGCAGTTTTACGCCCAACAGCCGACACAAGAATGGGTGCAGCGGTTCACAAATGGAAGCTATGCTTCCGGTCAATCCGTTCAATTGGATACTGCGGGCAATGCATACGTACTTGTTGCTACAACGATAGCAGACTCAACACAAGGAGATTATTGTGTGTTGAAATACACCAGCGGCGGAACTTTACTGTGGACAACATATTACAACAGTCCCGGAAATCTTACTGATGATCCGAATGCATTTGTTGTATCTGGCAGTGGAGATATTTTTGTTACAGGGCAGACACGCATCAATTTTAATAGTCATATTACAACTGTAAAATTTAACTCTTCAGGAGTGCTGCAATGGGCAAAGCCTTGCCCGACGGGTCGAACACCGTCGCCTTGGCCGACTCCCCACCCTCGCCGAAGACCTTGACCCCGAACTCCCGGGTCCCGGCCGGGACGTAGAAG
>JAANMW010002615.1_pt1 | contig 15895 bp, 15 predicted proteins | sample 7279671 | NCBI WGS metagenome assembly JAANMW01 (sample SAMN14094541, study PRJNA606508) | bioreactor metagenome | isolation source: A lab-scale SPAN reactor treating ammonium-rich wastewater day 247 | place: Ireland: Galway | collected 2017-09-19
AGGGCGCCAGCATCGTGAACCTGCCGGAACTCGGCGGCGCGGAGCGCCTGCGTCAGGCGGGCCTGAAGCTGTACACGCTGGTGGATTTCGCCGGGCACTGAACGCGCCGGGGCGGCCTCACAAATCGCCGTACTGCGTGCCGCTCAAATCGGGGTTGCGCGGCTCGCCCTTGGGCATTTCCGTGTCGGCAAAATCGTCCGTCTGCGGGCGCCGCAATGGCCCCGTTCGGATGGCGACGCCCGGCGCGCCGGGGCGCTGCGCGGCCGAACCCAGGGCTTTCTTGAACGCCTCGACCTCATCGGCCGCAATCGGGTCGAAGGCCGCCGACACCGGACGCGGGGCCGGGCGCGGTGGGGTGGGGGCTGGGGGCCGCACCGGAGCAGGCGTGGGCGCGGCCATCGGGGCCGGGGGCGCCGCGGGCCGCGGGCCACTGGCCGCCCTTTGCGGAATCCCCACGGCGACGTGGTCGTTGATGCGCCAGTACACGGCGGTCACGGCGATGTCGTAACGCGACTTGGCGGTTTGCGCGATCAGCGCCTCGATCTCGGAGAGGCGCGCCGTGTCGCCGCCGAATTCGCGTGCCAAATCCATCATGACCAGGAACTGGCTCCCGCGCTGGTCGAGCGAGAGCACCTTGAATTTGTAGCTGGCAGAGAGCACGCCGGCCCGAACCATGGCGTCGCGGACCACCGTGTAGAGCAACTCGCGCCGTTCCATGCGCTCGTTCTTGCGGTTGGCGGCGTGGTCGGGCGGGGCCGGCTCGGGCATCGTGCGCCCATCGCGCCCAGACACCAGGGGGACGGTCGCCTCCGCATTCAACAGGCCCGACGGCTCCAGACTGCGTGCACTGACCGGCGCCTGCTTTCGGGTGAACCAGCTCAGAATGGACATCGTTGTACTTTCTTCGACCTTGGGGTGCGCTGATGGCGTGCGCACCGCTGCATGCGCGCCAAGTGTAGGGCAATGGCAGGCGCCTGGGGATGGGTGCAGCGTCAGAAAAAGCCGCCAGACAGGCGGCCGCAAGCCTCAGGTGGTGGCGATGCGGCGGCGCCGGTTCGCCATGCGCTTGGCGATGACCGCGCCCACCGCCATCACGAGCTGCAGGGCAATCGCGGGCTGGCGGTTGCTCAGCTCGGTGAACCGGATCGCTGTCAGGCTCCAGAGCTTGCACGGCGCAGTGGCCTGGACCGTGGCACTGCGCGGCCGGTGCGAGAAAAACGCCCCTTCGCCAACCACCGAGCCGGCCGTCACAATCGCCAGGCGCAGGCGCTCCTTCTCGTCCTGGTAATGCACGCTGAGGCTGCCGCTCTCGATGAAGTAGAGGCTGCGTTCGGACGCTCCCTGGTTGAACAGGGTATGCCCGGCGGCCAGCGTCACGGGCTGGAGGTACGCCGAGAGGGTGTCCCACTGGGCAGCGCTGAGCGGATTGCTCATGCTGTCCTCGGCACTGGCTTGGACGAGGGCGTTGATGAGTCCGCTCAGGTCGAGCTTGACGGAAGGGGGCAGGGGGGCGTTCATAGCCTTTGACGCTACCGCGAATGCCCAGCGCACACAAGCCGGCGTTACGGGCGCTTACAAGCAGGGCCGGGTGCTACTTGCCAATGCAGAAGTTGGAGAAGATCACGCCGAGCAGGTCGTCCGCGCCGAACGCGCCGGTAATGGCGTTCAAGGCGTTCTGCGCCAGGCGCAGTTCCTCGGCCAGCAGGTCGAGCGCCGGGCTGGCGCTCTGCAGCTGGGCAACGGCTGCGTCCAGGTGCGTTCCCACCGCCGCCAGTGCCTGCACGTGGCGGGCGCGGGCGATGAAGACGCCGTCCGGCGCGGACTGCCAGCCGGCCACGGCCAGCAGGCGCTGGCGCAGCGCATCCAGGCCCTCACCGGTACGGGAGGAGAGCACCACGCCGGCACGTGGCGCCGCGTCCGGCACGCAGTCGCTCTTGGTCCAGACGTCGAGCAGCGGCACGGATTTTGGCTTGAATCGGGCCATAGCGCTTGCTATGACTTCGTCATCAGCTATATATTTAATAGCATCACTGCGCGTCAAATCGTGCAGGAAGAGCACCGCGTCGGCCTCGGCGATGGCCTCCCAGGCGCGCGCGATGCCGATGCGCTCCACCTCGTCCTCGCTCTCGCGCAGGCCGGCGGTGTCGATCACATGCAGCGGCACGCCCTCGATCTGTATGGTCTGCTGCACCTTGTCGCGCGTGGTGCCGGCAATGGGCGTGACGATCGCCAGTTCGGCCCCCGCCAGGGCGTTGAGCAGCGAACTCTTGCCGGCGTTGGGCTGGCCGGCGATGACGACCTTGATGCCTTCGCGCAGCAGCGCACCCTGCTGCGCGCGCTGCGCCAGGAGCGCCAGTTGGCGCTGCAGATTTTCGAGCTGTCCAGCCGCATCGGAACTGCGCAGGAAGTCGATTTCTTCCTCGGGAAAGTCCAGGGTCGCTTCGACCAGCATGCGCAAGTGCACCAGGGCATCGCGCAGCGCGTGGACTTCCTGCGAGAACGCGCCCGCCAGCGAACGCGCGGCGCTGCGCGCCGCCGCACTGGTGGAGGCGTCGATCAGGTCGGCCACGGCCTCGGCCTGGGCCAGGTCGAGCTTGTCGTTCAGGAACGCGCGTTCGGTGAACTCGCCCGGCTGTGCCAGGCGCAACCCGGCAAGCCGGGGCGCACCGGTATGCGGATCGGTCTGTGCGGCGGCTTCCAGGCAGCGCGCCAGAAGCAGTTGCAGCACCACCGGGCCGCCGTGCGCCTGCAGCTCCAGCACGTCCTCGCCGGTGTAGGAGTGCGGCGCCGGGAAGAACAGGGCCAGCCCCTGGTCGATGGCCTGGCCGGCCGCATCGCGAAACGGCAGGTAGGTCGCCTCGCGCGGGCGCAGGGCGCGGCCGCACAGCAGCTCGACCAGCGCTCCCAGCCCCTTGCCCGAGACGCGCACGATGCCCACGGCGCCGCGCCCGGGGGCGGTGGCGATGGCGGCGATGGGGTCGTGGTGGCGGGCAAGCATGGATAGGTGGTGGTTCGGCACAACGCCAAAAACCGGTGCGGCCCAGGCGCGGGACACCGCGCATGGGCCTGGCCGGCCGTACCCCCCGCCGCGCTGGTGTCTTCCCCCCTTCCCGGCGAAGCCGGGCGACGGGAGAAGCGGCGCAGCCGCTCAGGGGGTTGCTACTTGAACTTCGGCAGGTTGAACTGCGGCGGCACGCCCATGCGGGTGTTGATGACCCACTGCTGGGCGATCGACAGCAGGTTGTTCGTCAACCAGTACAGCACCAGGCCGGCCGGGAAGAAGAAGAACATGACGCTGAACATCAAGGGCATGATCCACATCATCCGGGCCTGCATCGGGTCGGGCGGCGCCGGGTTGAGGGCGGTCTGCAGCAGCGTGCTGAGCGTCATCAGGAGCGGCAGGATGAAGAACGGATCGGGCGACGAGAGGTCGTGGATCCAGCCGATCCACGGCGCGTTGCGCATTTCCACGCTGGACAGCAGCACCCAGTAGAGCGCGATGAACACCGGGATCTGGATCACGATGGGGAAGCACCCGCCCATGGGGTTGACCTTCTCCTCGCGGTAGATGCGCATCATCTCCTGCTGCATCTGCTGCGGCTTGTCCTTGAGGCGCTCGCGCATTTCCATGATCTTGGGGTTGATGGCCTTCATCTTGGCCATGCTGGCGTAGGCCTTGGCGTTGAGCCAGTAGAACGCGATCTTCAGCAGCAGCACCAGGCCGACGATCGCCCAGCCCCAGTTGCCCAGCAGCCCATGCAGCTGGTTGAGCAACCAGTACAGGGGTTTGGAGATGATGGTGAAGATGCCGTAGTCCTTCACCAGCTCCAGGCCGGGGGTGATGGCTTCGAGCTTGGTTTCTTCCTGCGGGCCGGCGTACAGGCTGGTGTCCACCGTCTGCGTGGCGCCGGGCGCCAGGGTGCCGAGCGGCGCCACCATGGCGACGGAATACTGGTTGTCGGCGACGCGGCGCACGCGGAACTCGCGCTGCAGGTCCTTGCCTTCCGGGCCGCTCAGCAGCCAGGCGGAGACGAAGTAGTGCTGCACCATGGCGATCCAGCCGTTGGTGGCCGGCGGCGGCACCTCGGCCTTCTGCTTCTCGATGTCGGCGAAGTCGATCTTGTGGAACTTCTTCTCGTCGGTGTAGGCGGCCGGACCGGTGAAGGTGTTGGTCCCCATCATGGTGGTCCCGGCCACGGTGCCGTGGCGCACCAGCTGCAGGTACAGCTGTGCGTCGCGCGGCACATCTCCCACATTGACGACCTGGTGCCGGACGCGGATGGCGTAGTCCCCACGGGTGAAGACATAGGTCTTGACGTACTTCAGGCCGCCCACGGGCTGCGATTCCAGCACCACCTCCAGCGTGTTCTGGCCTTCGGCCAGCTGGCGCGGGCCGGGCACGGCCTGCATGGGCGTCAGGTGGTTGGGGAAACTCGCGCCCGCGTCCACGGTGTTGAGCAGCCCGGTCTGCGCGACGTAGCGTGTGGCGGGGTTGCCGTCGGCCATCAAGGTGACCGGGGTGACCTCTACCGCCGGCAGGGGCACGCCGAAGAGGCCCTTGATGGAGTCGAGCACGCCTGGGCTGTGCGACTTTTCCGTGTAGTGCTTGAGTTCCAGTCCGGCGAGGCTGCCGCCCTGGGTGTCGATCTCTGCCTTGAAGAGATCGGTATTGACGGTGATCTTCTCCCGCGCCGGTGCGGGCGCCTGTTCGGGCACGGCCGCCGCAGGTGCGGGTTGCGCGCCTGTGGGCAGGGCTGCCGCTGCGGCCGGCAGGTCCGAAGCCGCCGGGCGGCTCGGCGCCGCCGCCGTCTGCTCGGCCGTGCTCGGGAAGAAGGTGCCGCGCTGGCCGTTGTGGATCTGCCACTTGTCCCATAGCAGGACCATGGAAAAGCCGAATATGACCCACAGAATGGTGCGGCGGATGTCGTTCATGGAGTCTTCTCAGAAGCGGGAGAATGGGATTTTTCCTGCACCAGCAGGCGCGAGAACAGGCGCGTGGCGCGCGGCGGCTCGTGAGGCACAGGGTCGCTCCCGCCCTGGCACCAGGGATGGCAGCGCGCCAGGCGCGCGAGCGTCAGCCAGCTGCCTGCCAGCGCGCCGTGGCGCTCGAGCGCCTCTATGGAATACAGCGAACAGGTCGGCTCGAACCGGCAGGCCGAACCCAGCCAGGGACTGAGCAGCAGGCGGTAGCCACGCACCAGGGCAATCAGCACGCGGCGCATCAGGGCCGGCCCCGGTTGGCGCGCTCGAACAGGGCGCGCAGTTCGTCGCGCACGGCGCCCTTGAGGGCGTCGGAACTGGCGCTCACGTAGACCTTGCGGTCGAAGGCGGCGCGCAGCCGCACGACATGCGCGGCCGGAGCGAGCTGCGGCTCGAAATCGGACGCAATGCGGTAGATCTGCCGCCGGATGGCGTTGCGCGTCACGGCGCGGCGCGCCCAGCGCTTGGGCACCAGGGCCCCGAGCCAGACCTGGCCGGGGGCCATGAGGGCATGCGCTGCGCCCACGGCCGGGGCTTCACCCCCTGCTGCGGGATCGAGCATGAGGCGGTGCAGGACGAAATGGGCCGTCCGCGCCACGGAGCCACCTGCGAGGGCGGCCTGGAATTGCGGACGGGTTTTCAGGCGCTGCATACAAGCCGAATGCGCCGGGCACGAAGCTGCTGCCGGCCGCCGAGGCCCACGCAGAATCAGACGGCGAGGCGCTTGCGGCCCTTGGCGCGGCGGGCGTTGATCACGGCGCGGCCGCCGCGCGTCTTCATGCGCACGAGAAAACCGTGGGTGCGGGCGCGGCGGGTCTTGGAGGGTTGGTAGGTGCGTTTCATGGTCGTTCCTTGGAAATTGCTCAGGCGAACCGCCGGCCCGGAGAGGCGCCAGGGCGTTGCGCAGGGTACAAGATTGCCCTGAACCTTTTCAGGGAAACCCGCAATTATCGCAGGCTCTGGCCCCACAGGCAACGCCGGCCGGCCCAATGGCCTTTGTAACCGGCTGTGCGTGGGTGTGGATAAGGTCTTGAAAAGCTACAATCCCGGGCCCCGATACGCTCCCTCTATCCACAAGAAGAACGACGCCTAATGACAGAGGATTTCGCAAACCCCGCGCCCGATTCGTCCCTCTCCCACGCGGGGCAGGCCTTGTGGCAAGCCTGCCTGGAACAACTGGCGCAGGACCTGCCCGCGCAGCAGTTCGGCACCTGGATCAAACCGCTCAGCGCCCAGGTCGCCGACGACTTCTCCCGCGCCACGCTGTACGTCCCGAACCGCTTCACCCTGGACTGGATCCGGGCGCAGTACGCCGGCCGCATCGCCTCCGTGCTGGAGCAGCTGGCCGGCCACGCGGTGGTACTGGAGTTAGCGCTTGCTCAGCGCGCAGCCCCCGTCCTGAAATACCCTCAAGCCAAGCAGCCGGCCCCCACCGCGGGCGCCGAGGCCGCGCCGGCCCAGCGCGCCGAGGGCGACGGAGCCGCCAGCGCGCCGCGCAACCGCCTGAACCCGGGCCTCACTTTCGACACGCTCGTGGAAGGCACGGCCAACCGCATGGCGCGCGCCGCTGCGATGCACGTGGCCGGGATGCCCGGGCACTTGTACAACCCGCTTTTCATCTACGGCGGCGTCGGCCTGGGCAAGACCCACCTGGTGCACGCGGTCGGCAACAAACTGCTGGCCGACCGCCCGAACGCCAAAGTTCTCTACATCCACGCCGAGCAGTTCGTCTCGGATGTGGTCAAGTCCTACCAGCGCAAGACCTTCGACGAATTCAAGCAGCGCTACCACTCGCTGGATCTGCTGCTGATCGACGACGTGCAGTTCTTCGCCAACAAGGACCGCACGCAGGAAGAGTTCTTCAACGCCTTCGAGGCGCTGCTGGCGAAGAAGAGCCACATCGTGATGACCTCGGACACCTACCCCAAGGGTCTGGCGGACATCCACGAGCGCCTGGTCTCGCGCTTCGATTCCGGCCTGACGGTGGCCATCGAGCCGCCCGAGCTGGAAATGCGCGTCGCCATCCTGATCAACAAGGCGCGCGCGGAAAACGTCGAGATGCCCGAGGAAGTGGCCTTCTTCGTCGCCAAGAACGTGCGTTCGAACGTGCGCGAGCTCGAAGGCGCGCTGCGCAAGATCCTGGCGTATTCGCGCTTCAACCAGAAGGAAATCTCGATCCAGCTGGCGCGCGAGGCGCTGCGCGATCTGCTGTCCATCCAGAACCGGCAGATCAGCGTCGAGAACATCCAGAAGACCGTGGCCGACTACTACAAGATCAAGGTCGCCGACATGTACAGCAAGAAGCGCCCGGCCAGCATTGCCCGGCCGCGCCAGATCGCCATGTACCTGGCCAAGGAGCTCACACAGAAGAGCCTGCCCGAGATCGGCGAGCTGTTCGGCGGGCGCGACCACACCACCGTGCTGCACGCCGTGCGCAAGATTTCCACCGAGCGCCAGCAGCTCACCGAGCTGAACCAGCAGCTGCACGTGCTGGAGCAGACGCTCAAGGGTTGAGAAGGTGTCTGAGGCCCCGGCCGCACAGGCAAAATGGCAGGCTCAAGGGCGCAGGAGACGGGCGCCAGCCAGTAGAAGAAACCACAAGAGGATGAAATGATCGTTCTGAAGGCACCCCAAGACAAGGTTCTCGCAGTCCTGCAGTCGGTGGCCGGCATCGTCGAGCGCCGCCACACGCTGCCCATCCTGGCCAACGTGCTGCTCAAGAAGAGCGGCAACGCCCTGCAACTGACCACCAGCGACCTGGAGATCCAGATCCGGACCACGGCGGAGCTGGGTGGCGATACCGGCGACTTCACCACCACCGTGGCGGCGCGCAAGCTGATCGACGTGCTGCGCACCATGCCGGGCGACCAGACCGTGTCCCTGGAGACGGCGCAGGAAAAGCTGGTGCTCAAGGGCGGCAAGAGCCGCTTCACCCTGCAGACCCTGCCCGCGCAGGACTTCCCCCTGGTGCAGGAGGCCGCGAACTTCGGCCCCGCGTTCAGCATTCCGCAAAAAACGCTCAAGAGCCTGCTCGGCCAGGTGGCGTTCGCCATGGCGGTGCAGGACATCCGCTATTACCTCAACGGCATCCTGTTCGTCGCCGAGGGCAAGCAGCTCAGCCTGGTGGCGACCGACGGCCACCGCCTGGCCTTCGCCAGCGCCACGCTCGACGTGGAAGTGCCCAAGCAGGAGGTGATCCTTCCGCGCAAGACGGTGCTGGAGCTGCAGCGCCTGCTCTCGGACGGCGACGGCGCCATCGCCATGCAGTTCGCCAGCAACCAGGCGAAATTCAGCTTCGGCGCGATGGAGTTCGTCACCAAGCTGGTGGAGGGCAAGTTCCCCGACTACAACCGCGTGATTCCGCGCGGCCACACCAACAGCCTGACGCTGGGCCGCGCGCCGCTCCTGGCCAGCCTGCAGCGCACCGCCATCATGACCAGCGACAAGTTCAAGGGCGTGCGCCTGAACCTGGAGCCCGGCAGCCTGCGCGTGACCAGCAACAACGCCGAGCAGGAAGAGGCCGTGGACGAGCTCGACGTGGACTACGGCGGCGCGCCGATCGAAATCGGCTTCAACGTCACCTACCTCATCGACGCGCTCGCCAGCATGCAGCAGGACATGGTGCAGATCGCCCTGGCCGACGGCAGCAGCTCGGCGCTCATCACGATTCCGGAGAACGAGAGCTTCAAGTACGTCGTCATGCCGATGCGCATCTGACACCGGAACCCACAAAGCTCACTTTTTCATAGCTGCTTGCGCTTATGTATATTGCGCTAGAGGCCAATTTTGTTTGAAAAACCGGAGTGTCCACCGACGCTCCCGCCCTGCCAGAGCCTTTCATGACCGCTGACCACAACCTGCCCGAATCCGACGAACCGCTCACCCCGACGCAGCGGATCGATGCCCACCAGGCAGGCGCGAGCGAGGGCTATGGCGAAGGCGCCATCACCATCCTCGAAGGCCTGGAAGCGGTGCGCAAGCGCCCCGGCATGTACATCGGCGACACGAGCGACGGCACCGGCCTGCACCACCTGGTGTTCGAGGTGGTCGACAACTCCATCGACGAGGCCCTGGCCGGCCACTGCGACGACATCGTCGTCACCATCCACACCGACAACTCGATCAGCGTCACCGACAACGGCCGCGGCATCCCCACCGGCGTGAAGATGGACGACAAGCACGAGCCCAAGCGCAGCGCCTCGGAAATCGCCCTGACCGAGCTGCACGCCGGTGGCAAGTTCAACCAGAACAGCTACAAGGTGTCGGGCGGGCTGCACGGCGTGGGCGTCTCCTGCGTCAACGCCCTGTCGAAGATGCTGCGCCTGACGGTGCGCCGCGAAGGCAAGGTGCACGTGCTGGAATTCAGCCGCGGCTTCGTGCAGAACCGCCTCGTGGAGACGGTGGACGGGGTGGAAATATCGCCCATGAAGGTCACCGGCGACACCGAAAAGCGCGGCACCGAGGTGCACTTCCTCCCCGACACCGAGATCTTCAAGGAAAACAACGAGTTCCACTACGAGATCCTGGCCAAGCGGCTGCGCGAGCTGTCCTTCCTGAACAACGGCGTGCGCATCCGCCTGAAGGACGAGCGCAGCGGCAAGGAAGACGACTTTTCCGGCGCCGGCGGCGTGCGCGGCTTCGTTGAGTTCATCAACAAGGGCAAGACCGTCCTGCACCCCAATTCCTTCTACGCGTCGGGCGAGCGCCCGGCCGAAACCTATGGCGGCATCGCCGGCACGCACATCGGCGTGGAAGTGGCGATGCAGTGGAACAGCGGCTACAGCGAGCAAGTCCTCTGCTTCACCAACAACATCCCGCAGCGCGACGGCGGCACCCACCTGACCGGCCTGCGCGCCGCGATGACCCGCGTCATCAACAAGTACATCGAGGAAAACGAGTTCGCCAAGAAGGCCAAGGTCGAAGTGACCGGCGACGACATGCGCGAAGGCCTGTGCTGCGTGCTCTCCGTGAAGGTGCCCGAGCCCAAGTTCAGCAGCCAGACCAAGGACAAGCTGGTCTCCAGCGAAGTGCGCGCCCCGGTCGAGGACATCGTGGGCAAGCTGCTCACCGACTACCTGCAGGAGCGCCCGGCGGACGCCAAGATCATCTGCGGCAAGATCGTCGAGGCCGCCCGCGCCCGCGAGGCCGCCCGCAAGGCGCGCGAAATGACGCGCCGCAAGGGCGTGCTCGACGGCATGGGCCTGCCCGGCAAGCTGGCCGACTGCCAGGAGAAAGACCCGGCGCTGTGCGAAATCTACATCGTCGAGGGCGACTCCGCCGGTGGCTCCGCCAAGCAGGGCCGCGACCGCAAGTTCCAGGCCATCCTGCCGCTGCGCGGCAAGATTCTGAACGTGGAAAAAGCGCGCTACGAAAAGCTGCTGACCAGCAATGAAATCCTCACGCTGATCACGGCCCTGGGCACCGGCATCGGCAAGGCGGGCGGCAGCACCGGCAATGACGACTTCGACGTTGCCAAGCTGCGCTACCACCGCATCATCATCATGACCGACGCCGACGTGGACGGCGCGCACATCCGCACCCTGCTGTTGACCTTCTTCTACCGCCAGATGCCCGAGCTGGTCGAGCGCGGCCACATCTACATCGCCCAGCCACCGCTCTACAAGGTCAAGGCCGGCAAGGACGAGCTGTACCTGAAGGACGCGGCCGCTCTCGACACCTTCCTGCTGCGCGTGGCGCTGCGCGATGCGAGCGTCACCACCGGGGGCGCCGAGCCGCACACCCTGAGCGGCGAGGCGCTCGCCGAACTGGCGGGCAAGCACCAGGTCGCCGAAAGCGCCATCGCGCGCCTGTCCAACTTCATGGATGGCGAGGCCCTGCGCGCCATCGCCGACGGCGTCGCCATCCGCCTCGACACCGTGGATGAAGCCGAGGCGAGCGCCCAGGCGCTGCAGGCGCGGCTGCGCGAGCTCTCCAGCACCGGCGTGCCCGCCGAAGTGGCGAGCGAATTCGACGCGCGCACCGACAAACCCTTACTGCGCATCAGCCGGCGCCACCACGGCAACATCAAGAGCAGCGTCATCACGCAGGAATTCGTGCACGGCGCCGACTACGCCGCCCTTGCCGCCGCCGCCGACACCTTTGCCGGCCTGCTCGGCGAAGGCGCGCGCGTGCAGCGCGGCGAGGGCGAGCGCATGAAATCGGAAAAGGTCGCCGACTTCCGCGAAGCCATGGCCTGGCTCATCAGCGAAGCCGAACGCACCACCAGCCGCCAGCGCTACAAGGGCCTCGGTGAAATGAACCCCGAGCAGCTCTGGGAAACCACCATGGACCCGGCCGTGCGCCGCCTGCTGCGCGTGCAGATCGACGACGCCATCGAAGCCGACCGCGTGTTCACCATGCTGATGGGCGACGAGGTGGAGCCGCGGCGCGACTTCATCGAGACGAATGCGCTGCGGGCGGGAAATATCGACGTTTGAGCTTTGTTTGAAGCGTTCTTGGAGCATGCCGCTACCCACCGTGCAAACGTTGCGCCTCCTGCTGCTGGCACTGCTGGCCGTGCTGCTCCCCCTGCGGGGCGCGCTGGCCACTGCTGGGCATTGCGCAGGGTCGAAGAGCCCGGTCACGCTGGCGATTGCCGCGACACCTGGGCATGCGGACGTTCACACGCACGGCGCGCATGGCGGCGGTGCGGCGGATTCGGTGCACGCCCAGCACCACGCTGCCGACGGTGAACCGTACACTGCGTTCGCCGACCCGTGCGCCTTGTGCACGGCCACCTGTTCCAACACTTCTTTTGTGGGCACGCCACTTTCGGTGGCTGCGCCCACGGCCCTGGCGGGAGCCTCCTTCCCTGCCCTGATCGCCCCCCCTTTGCGCCACGCCGCAGAAGGGCCGGAGCGTCCTCCTCGAAGCACCTGACCCAGTAGCGCCTCAGCGAGGCGCTGTCGTTGTGCGCGGGCACGCCCCGCGCGCGCCTGGCAGACATCCGTCTGCACAAGTCATCTATTCGAGGATTCCATGAAACGCACCTATTCCCTCGGGCTGGTCGCCGCGCTGGCGATGCTGGCCACGCCCCCTTCGTTCGCCCACGGCGACAGCTCCCACGCCCCGGCAGCGCATGCCAACCACTCCGCCCCGGTGGCCGAGACCGCTTTCGGACGCCTGGGCGACCCGAAGCGGGTGTCGCGCACCATCACCGTCGACATGACCGACAACATGCGCTTCACCCCCGACGCGCTCAATGTGCGGCGCGGGGAAACCGTCCGCCTGAAGGTGGTGAACAGTGGCCGCGTCCTGCACGAGCTGGTGCTGGGCACCCCGGCAGATATCCACATGCATCGGGAAGCGATGCAGAAGCACCCCGGCATGGCGCATGGCGAGCCCAACATGACGCACGTCCCCGCTGGCAGCCAGGGGGAAATGGTCTGGCAGTTCACCCAGCCGGGGCAGTTCCAGTTCGCCTGCCTGTTGCCCGGGCACTTCGAGGCGGGCATGGTCGGAACGGTGGTCGTTGAATGAGCCGCACCTCCCCCAGGCTTTGACGGCGCCCGCGCGACAGCGATGGCGCGCCGTGGGCAGAATGTGCTGGGCCTTTGCCCCATGGCGGGGTCCATGGGCGCACCGTCCTAGAAAGGATCTGCCATGCAAGGACACCTCCCGTCCCGTAGAGAAGACGCAGCCGGCCTGCCGCACCTGGCCGCGCATGCGTCGGGGCCGCATGGGTCCGCTTCCCACTCCCGCCCGGCCATCCGCATCGGCATCGGCGGCTGGACCTACGCGCCCTGGCGCGACAACTTCTACCCCGCCGACCTGACGCACAGCAAGGAGCTGCACTACGCCAGCCGCCGGCTCAGCGCCATCGAAGTCAATGGCACCTACTACAGCAGCTTCCAGCCGGCAACCTTCGCCAGGTGGTACGCGGAAACCCCGGACGGCTTCATGTTCTCGCTCAAGGCCAGCCGCTTCGCGACCAACCGGCGCGTGCTGGCCGAGGCGGGCGACTCGATCCGCCGCTTCGTCGGCAGCGGCATTGCCGAGCTCAAGGACAAGCTCGGACCCATCGTCTGGCAGTTCATGCCGACCAAGGCGTTCGACGCCGAGGATTTCGAGGCCTTCCTCGCGCTGCTGCCCCGCGAGGTGGATGGCCGCGCCTTGCGCCACGCGCTCGACGTGCGGCACGAGAGCTTCGCCACGCCCGAATTCCTGGCCCTGGCCCGCCGCTACGGCTGCGTGCCGGTGTGCACCGATTCGGAGAAATTCCCCGCCATCGCCGACCCCGAGGCGCCGTTCGCCTACCTGCGGCTGATGCGCAGCCAGAGCGCGGTGCCGACCGGTTACCCGCCCGAGGCGATCGCCCGCTGGGCCGAGGGTGTGCGCGCCTGGACCAGTGGCCCGCGGCCGCGCGATGTGTTCGTCTACTTCATCAACGGCGCAAAGGAACGCGCGCCCGCAGGGGCCATGGCCTTGATGGCGGAACTGGGCGTCAATTCTCAATAAGATTGGCCATCAGCGCTTTATTCATAAGCGTTGCAAGCTATCTTTTTAGGAATTTCTGGACGCCCCGCCGGCTTGGCGGGCTTGGCCGGGAGTTCGCCAGGAAACGCACGGGCCGCAAGCCTCCCCGCGCGGCGGCGTAGGAGGCGAGCGCGTCTTCGCGTAAGACGCGCGCGGCCGGCGCGCCGGCTGTCGTTGGCGCGGCTACAGTCGGTTGCGGCCCACCCGGCGCCGCCCCGCAAGGAGCGAATTCCCATGCCACAAAATGCTTTTTACGCCGTATTTGCGGGGATCTATAGCTATCAACAAAATAGCAAACATCCTTCCCTGACGGCAGGGGGTCTCGCACGGAGCCCTGGTGACAGGTCCCTCGCCGCGCGGCCCTCGGCCACGGCGCGGGTCTGCGGCGTCCCTTTGCTCGGCATACCCCCGCACCGACGCCGGAATTCGAAGACCCTCCCGCGCGCCGGGCGCTGGCGGGCGTGTACGCGCTGGTCTCCGTAGGCCGGGCCGCGGGCGCCCGGGCGGCGTGGATATTGGGAATGAAAACAGGACAGTGAGTGCTATCGCCGCCGGTTTATCTTTGTTTGTATCCCCATTACAGTTGTTTCCTGGCCCGACGCCGACATGCAGGTGCGGCCTTCCTTCTTACCGATAGAGAAAGACCATGAACTCCTCCTACACCGCATTCGTTTCGCTGATCGGCCGCCTCCTGCTGGCCTACATGTTCATTCCGGCCGGCTACGGCAAGCTGGTCAACATCGAGGGTACGGCCGGCTACATCGCCAGCAGCGGCCTGCCCATGGGCTCGGCGCTGGCCGTGCTGGCGGGCTTGCTCGAACTCCTGGGTGGCCTGGCACTCGTGCTCGGCTGGCAGGTGCGTTGGGCCGGCCTGGCGCTGGCGCTGTTCACCCTCATGGCGAGCTTCTTCTTCCACACCTTCTGGTCGGTGCCCGCCGAGCAGCAGATGGTGCAGCAACTGATGTTCATGAAGAACCTCTCGGTGACGGGCGGCCTGCTGCTGATTTCGGCCCTGGGCGCCGGACCGCTGAGCCTGGACGCGCGCCGCCAGCGCGCCTGAACCCCGGGGCGGCGCGCCCCGTGCAGCGCCGCCCGCCCCCTCTAATTCTTCCTGCTACCGGAGACCACCATGTCCAAAGTTCTCGTTCTCTACTATTCCACCTACGGCCACCTGGAAACCATGGCTTCTGCCGTCGCCGAAGGCGCGCGCGCTGCTGGCGCCACGGTGGACATCAAGCGCGTGCCCGAAACCGTGCCCGAAGAAATCGCCAAGACGGCCTACTTCAAGCTCGACCAGAGCGCACCGGTGGCCAGCATCGCCGACCTGGAGCAGTACGACGCCATCGTCGTCGGCGCGCCGACGCGTTTTGGCCGCATGCCGGCGCAGATGGCCAGCTTCCTCGACCAGGCCGGTGGCCTGTGGGCGCGCGGCGCGCTGAACGGCAAGGTGGGCGGGGCCTTCACGTCGACCGCGACGCAGCACGGCGGCCAGGAAATGACGCTGTTTTCCATCATCACCAACCTGCTGCATTTCGGCATGGTCATCGTCGGCCTGCCCTACAGCCACCAGGGCCAGATGACGCTGGACGAAGTGGTCGGCGGCAGCCCCTACGGCGCCTCGACCATCGCCGGCGGCCAGGGCCAGCGCCAGCCGAGCGCCATCGAGCTCGAAGGCGCGCGCCACCAGGGCCGCCTGGTGGCCGAGACGGCCAACAAGCTGTTCGGCGGCTGAGGCGGGCCGACCGGCGGCACGCCGGTAAAATTTTGGTGAAAATTGGCTGCCAGCGCTTACTGGGTAAGTGCTGGCAGCTATTGTTTTTTAGGACGTGCGCGGCGTTCAGGCAGCACCCGCGAACACCCGCCGGGGCGCGGCGGCGGCGCCTGCGCCGATGAAGGCGAAATCCACCTCCGGCGCCAGCCCGCTGACGATGCGCGCCAGGCTCTTGCCCGAGCCGCAGGCGTGCGTCCAGCCGAGCGTGCCGTGGCCGGTGTTGAGGTACAGGTTGGGCACGCGCGACTGACCGATGAGCGGCAGGTTCGACGGCGTGGCCGGGCGCAGGCCGCTCCAGAACTGCGCCGCGCTGGTGTCGCCGGCGCCGGGGAAGAGCTCCTCCACGCGGCGCACGATGGCCTCGCAGCGCACCGGGTTCAGGTCGCGGTCGTAGCCGTTGAGCTCGGCCGTGCCGGCGATGCGCAGCCGGTCGCCCCCCTCGGCCGAGGTGTAGCGCGAAAACACCAGCTTGAATTCGTCGTCGGTGAGCGAAACCTGGTGCGCCTTGCTGGCGTCCTTCACCGGCAGGGTCACCGAGTAGCCCTTGGCCGGGTAGATCGGCAGCTTCAGGCCCAGGGGCTTGGCCAGCAGCGGCGAGAAGCTCCCCAGCGCCAGCACGTAGGCGTCGCCCCGAACGCGCTGGTAGCGGCCCTCGGCGTCGGTCACTTC
>JAANMW010002616.1_pt1 | contig 15887 bp, 10 predicted proteins | sample 7279671 | NCBI WGS metagenome assembly JAANMW01 (sample SAMN14094541, study PRJNA606508) | bioreactor metagenome | isolation source: A lab-scale SPAN reactor treating ammonium-rich wastewater day 247 | place: Ireland: Galway | collected 2017-09-19
CTTTCCTGAAATGCCCAGGTGGCGGAATTGGTAGACGCACTAGTTTCAGGTACTAGCGAGTAACATCGTGGAGGTTCGAGTCCTCTCCTGGGCACCAAGTTTAACTTAACGAAAAGCCGCTGTACCCAGCGGCTTTTTTGTTGGCAAAAGTATCTTAACCGCCCATCAGGTGGGATTTCTTGCTATACAATTCAAATCTTTCCTGAAAGCCCAGGTGGCGGAATTGGTAGACGCACTAGTTTCAGGTACTAGCGAGTAACATCGTGGAGGTTCGAGTCCTCTCCTGGGCACCAAAACAAAAAAAAGCCGTTGCAAACGCAACGGCTTTTTTCATGGTCAGTCCAATGACTGTGCTACTTCGCCAGCTCCGTGGCAGCCAATCCCGGCGCACTCGCGCGCGCCAGGATCGCCTTCTCATCACTTGCGCAGCAAAGCCTTCAAAGCATTCTGCAAGCGGCGCGCCGTGGCTGCATCACTGGCGCTGGCCAACACGCGAGCGGCGTCTTGCCCCCAGGTTTCGGTCGGTGCGGGATCATTGCGGCGCGTGAGCAACTGCAATTGCAGCATGCGACGATCCGAAAGATGTTCGGCCGGCGTAGGCACCTCGGCAGCCATCTCAAGACGCAGCATGGCCTGGGCCGCTTCCCCTGCGGGAGCACTTGCCAGCGCTTGTATCCAGGCATTGCGCGTGGCAGGTGCGACACGGCCACCCAAATCTTGCGCTGAAGGCACCAAGGTCGCATCGCGCTTCTCCCAAGCAGACAACAATTGGGTGAGGGCTTCGCCATGGGCCTGGGCCGCCAGCTTCTTGAGTGCCTGTTGCGCATGTTCCAGTGCCTCGCGCTGAGCCCTGAAGGCGGCATCGCCCAAGCGTGGTCCACGGTCTTCCGGTGCCGGACGGCGGTCCGCAAATCGGCCGCCGTCACGCGGAGCATCGCGGCCCGGGCGCGCATCGCGGCGCTCTCCGGGGCGTCCTGGACGTCCCGGCGCAGCAGGCGCGTCCCTCTTCATACCGGGGCGATCATCGCCGCGCACTGCAACTACGGGACGGGCAACCACCTTGGGCGCAGGTGCAGCTGCTGGTGCTGCAGTCTCGTCCTCAGCCGCAGAAGGCTCTGCCTGAGTGCTTTGCGCAGCCTCGGCAGGCACAGCTCCCTCTTGTACAAATGCAGCCTGAGCACGGCCTTCTGCTGCAGCCTCTGCCGTTGCCTGCGCCTGACCACGCAATGCGGCTTCCAGGGCGGCCATGGCTTCGCGGATCTGCTGGGCGTCACCACCCGCATTCGCGGCCTGCAGTGCCTTGGATGCCTCCAGCACCGCGCGGTCGTGGGCGCTGGTAGCCGATGCACCACGCTCACGCTCCGCGGTCTTGCGGTTGAACGCTTCATCAATCGGCTTGCGGAAAGCATCCCAGAGCTTTTGCTCCTGACGACGATCGAGGGGCACGACATGGGCTTCGGCCTGCCAGCGCTGCTGCAAAGCTTTGATGGCATCAATGCGCAACACCGGATCAGTGCCCAGCACAACGGCTTCTTCGATCATTGCCTGGCGGCGTGCCAGGCTCTCGGCTTGTGCCTTTTCAAAAGGCTGGGCTGCTGACGCAATGGCTTGTTTCCACAGGGGCTGGAGTTCAGCAAATAACTTCTCACCAACGTGGCCACTTTCACGCCAACGATCACCAAACTGGTGCAAGGCGCGGTTGATGGCTTTCCAGTCCTTTGACTGGGCATGTTCTTGCGCCCACGCCTTGACCTCTTCGATCAATGCGAGGCGCTGGGCCTTGTGCTCGGCGGATTCGGTGCGAATCTTGTCCAGCCAGGCCTCCACCACCTTGTGGGCGGCATTGCAGGCTTCATCAAACTTCTTCCACAAACCATGGTTGGGCGCTCCGCCCTGGTCGGCTTGCTTCCACAGGTCACGCAACTGGCGCAACGTTTCCTGCATCTTGCGGCCACCCAGTGCCTGGCCCTCGGGGCGTTTGAGCAATGCCTCTGCCTTGGCCAGCAAATCCTCACGCACCTGGTCGGCACTCCAGCGCTGCCAGCCTTCGAGTTCGCCCGCCGCGACCAACGCCGTGTGCACGCGCTGCTCCAGTGCCGCGTCAATATGCCGACCATGCGTCTTGAGCACAGCGCGCAACGCCGCCGCCGCACCGGCACTGGCTTTGCCATGACCTTCAGCGGTTTCCTGCTCTAGCTTTTGCAATGCTTCGCCTACCATCTGGGCGGCCTTGGCCACCACTTCAGGGTCGGCTTTAGGCTTGGGCTGACGTACAGGGCGCTCAGCAGCAGCAGCAGCAGCCGCTTCGGTGGGCACACCACGCGCTACACGCAACTCGTCGGCCCATACAGGCACCGGCGGCAATGCTGCCTGTGCATTCTCTGCAGCAGCGATGGCGAGGGCCACGGCAGACTGGAAAGCATCCCAGACGACCAATAACTGCGCACGCGATGCGTCGAGCAGGGGCGGGAAACGTGCCTCTACGCTGGGCCAGCTGGCATCATCCGAGAGCGCCTGTGCCTGCTCTTGCCAATGCTGGACATCGACCCGCAGCACGTCCTGTGCGGCTTGGGCGTCACGCCACGATTTGGTCGACAGCACCTCGATGCGCTGGGCCAGCAGCACCGCCGCTTCGCGCTGCACCTGCACACGGTGCTGCAAATCCTCGATCACCTTGACGCGGTCTGCCAACTGCACTTTGAGCAGCGATAGAGGCTCCCGTGAAAGAGGTGCGCCCGCCTTGGCGGCATCGCGCTGCCAAGCCAGTGCGTCAGCGATATTGAGCTTGGACGCTGCCATCAGGGCCTGCGCTTTCTCAGCCCATTCGGCGGCAATGGACTCCTGGCTCTTGGCTCGGCGAATTTCGTCCAGACGTTCACGCACGGCCCGGGCGGCGCCCTTGTCGCGGCTACTGAGCTCTTTGAAAACCTCCTGCAATTGTTCGTGCGCGGGCTGGGTCAACAGCCATTCGCGGATGCGCGCGGCACGCTCGCCCGACGTTGCCGCCGAGAAGGCACCGCCGGTCAGCGCATCCAGCGGATGCGCATCGGGGGCTTTGGCAGGGGCCGGGGTGGTTTCAGGTGCGTCGGACATTTTGTTGCGGGAAAAAATTGGAAACATGGAATCTACAAATACAGCCTTCCGCGCCAGGGCCAGAAAGCGTAATAAAAACGCACCGCAAAGACACTACGGTGCATGGCTGTCGAAACCGCTATTTTCACCGGGATTTGGTCTATACCACTAACCCAGGTCAACGGACCGCCAGAGTGAGCTCCGCACGGGGCTGCCACGACGTCTGGGACGACTCCACATGCGCAGCGCCCAGGAACAATCGATCTTGCGGCAATTGGCGCGATGCAAGGTAGTCGCGCACGGCCACCCCACGGGCCAAAGCCAGCGCACGGATGGCGTCCTCGGACACTGGAATACTGGCCAAAAGCAATGCTTCCATCTCGGACGGCGGCAGCTCCTTGACCATCCCGATCAGGTTGCGCGGCTTGGCCATGTCCGACCGGCGATACACCTCCTTGAGCAATGCAGGGTACTCGTCCGAGCCCACAGCTGCGACAGCATCAGCCGCCTGGCCGGCACGCACGGCTGCGCGGCGTTTTTGTGCCAGCACGGCCTGCTGGAGCTGTTCGCGCTTCCATCCCTCGCGTTCTGCGTCCAGGTTCGCCATCCCTGCGACAGTCATCTTGAGTGCAGGCCGATCGATCAATACCTGAGCGACTTTGTCCAATTGCGTGCGCGCTGGAGCATCCAGCACGCTGCTACCCGGCACAAACGCCACCACCCCCTGTTCTGCACCACCATCCAGCGCGCTCGTGAGCAGCGAAAAAGGCGCCGAAATGGCCTTGAGAACCAGATTCCCGATGATCTTGAAAATTACCGGCCCCAAGCGAAACTCAGGGTCATTGAGCGACCCGCTGATAGGCAACTCCACATCAATCACGCCATTGCGGTCTGCCAACAGGGCCACTGCCAGCCGCACCGGCAGACTGGCTGGCGCACCCTCGACCGGATCGCCAAAGGTCAATTGCTGGAGCACCAGCTTGTTCGAAGCAAGCAAGCGCCCGTCGGGCTGCACCTGGTAGGTCACATCCATGCTGAGCTTGCCCCGCTCGATGCCATGCCCGGCGTATTTGATGGTGTAAGGTGAAAGCGGCGGCAGCTCCAGATCGCGCATGCGGCCCCGAATGTCCAGCGCCAGAGGCCGGGTCAGCGGATTGAGCTTGCCGCTGATATCCAGCGAAGCCGTCCCCTCGGCCCTGCCACGCAGCTCCAGTCCGGCCATCTCAGGGGCATCACCCCCAGCCGGGGCTACCGACGAAAAAGCGTCCAGGTGGCCGTTTAACTCCGTGAGCTGGGCCGAGTAGTTGGGTTTGATGAAATGGTCGGTGAAATCAACCTTGCCTCCCGTGAGCGAGATCGGCCCGAAACGGATGATGGGCGCAGACTCTGCCTCCACACCTCCAGCAGCCACCGATACGGCTGATGCGGCGGGGACAGCGGGCTCGGCCACTGTGGGAGTGGCAGGTGGCTTTGCCTTGACCAGCTCCTGCAGATTGAGCCGCCCATTGGCCTGCACGATGACGCGCGCAAAAAAATCACTGAGCGCCGTCTCCCGCACATCCACGGACAAAGGTTTGCCGGGCGCCAGGTCCACGGCCAGGCCACGCAAACCCAAAGATTTCCAGTTCAGCAAATCTTCGCCACTGCGCAAGCCGCGAAGCTCTTCCTCAGCACCATCGACTGGGGCCTGCACCGCCATGCGCACGCGCACATCGTCCAGTGCAGCATCTCCCTGCACGCCCAACGCTGTGCCCTTCGGGCTTTCCGCATAACGAACCTGCCCCTTGAAGCTACCGTCGATACGGCGCAGGTCTACATTCACGGCATCGGCCACATAGGATTTAAAGGCATGCAGTGGCAGCTGTGTGGCCAGCACCCGCCCCTGCACCCGCAAGGGAGCCAGCGCCGCTGTTCCCTCGTATTCCAGGCGACCAGGATCTGCGCGCCCTGCCCCCAGACGTGCCGACAAGGTCACCGCAGAAGGCTTAGCCGACACAGCCAAGGGAGCAAAGTCTTGCAGGCGCAGACGCAGCGAGGACACAGTGAACGCAGCCGGCTCCGCAAGCACAGCGTCTTTGAATGCGATACCGCCTCCATCAACCTCCAGTTGGGACAGTTTGACCGACCAGGGTGCTCGCGGCGCAGGCTCTTCCACAACAGCAGGTTGCGGTCGTGCGGGCTGAGCTACTTGCCAGCGCTCAAACATCCAGCGGCCCTCTGCACTCCGATCTACTAAAGCGCGTGGCTGCGTCACGACGACACGTCCCACATCCACACTGCGCAGCGATAGGTTGATCCGCGTGTTTTCGACCTGCAAACGCTTGATTTCAGCCAGCGACTGCCCCCCACGCATGGCCAAACTGGATGGCTGCACATCAGTGCAAGCGGCGACCGAGGCCTGCGAACAGGACAACCTCAGGTCATCAAGCCCCAGGCGCGCCACTTGTGCGACCAACGCAGCCCCATTCCAGGCAAGCCCGAGGTCAGCCTGCAGTGCCCCCCCCAGGCGGGGCGAAATCCATTGCGCCAAATATGGCGCAGCCAACTCCAGCGGCAACGCTTGTACAGATACGGCAACCTGGCCGAGCTGGGGATTTCCATCACCGGCAAACGCCATCACGGCTGGATTTTTAGCGGAACCCTCGCCCTGCACCGCAAAGCTACCGGCAAAGTGCATGGCCCTTTTCATGGGCACGGACACATCGGACGCCTGGAGCACAAGATCGCGCAGACCCATCTGTACTCCAGCAGGGATGCTCTCATCCTGCCACGAAGCCTGTCCATGGCGCAGAGAAAAACGGCCCACATGTACATCCCAGTCTGCTCCCTTGGACTTTGCAGCAGGCACTGGCGTTTTCGCAGAGGCCGTACGCGCTGGTTGCGCAAACTGGCTTGAAAAGTCCAGATTGAAATGACCCATCCCGTCCCGTCGCACCGCCACGCGAGGCGCATCCAAATCGATCGCATCGATCCGCAGTTTGCGGGCAAAAGGCTGCAACTCTGCCAACTGCAGCTTCAGGCTATCCAAGGACACAAGCTCTCGATGCTCCTTGTCCAAAAAGCTGACGTTCTTTGCACGCACAACGCCACTCAATTGCACGACCGCGGATGGCGTTTGTTCGAACGAGAAACGCACATCCGCATCCACCACCGCAGAGTTCAGTCGCACAGGAAAGGCGGCCGGAAGATAGTCCCGGTAAGGCGCCAGATCAAAATCCGCGAGATGAATAGTGGCATCGGTTCGGAGACTGTCCGTGAAGGGCGCCGCTTCGGCCAAGGTGTCGAACACACTTCCATTGAGTCGGAACGCCACCCGGGGCGCGACTTTGACTTGGCGCTGGGCCTGCAGGTTGCTGATGAAGGGCAGCGAAAACTCCAGTTCGCGCACCTCATGCGTACGGTTTACCGTGCGATCGACAAAATCCACGGCCCCCCCATGCACCGCAATGTTGTAGAGGGCGAAGCCGGTTGACGCAGCCTTGCCATCCCCGGGTTGGGACAATTTTTCGATGATGTCATCGAGATCGGTGCGTCCTGGCGCCAGTTGTGTGACATGCACGATGGGAGCATCTATCTCCACGGCATCAACGACCGGCGCCAACCGCAGCAGCGACTGCAGCTCCATATCTATATAGATACGCTGCACCTGCAACAGGAACCCCTGCCCTTGGGCATCCGCAATGGACACGTCGTGCAGGCTGACCTCCAGAGACCAGGGCAGGAACTGCACCCGACCAATCGAGACCTGCCGCCCCAGAGCCTTGGAGGCCAGCGCCTCGCCCTGGCTGCGCAAGATCGGCGGCAGCGCCAACCATGCCAGCACCCATAACAACACAAGGCTGCAGACCGACCACGCACATCGCCGCATCCAAGGGGAATTTTGCAAAAAAGACTGGGGAAAAGACAGATTCATCACCACAGGCGCTGGACTTCAGCAAACTCAAAGGCAGCTATTGGATCAGAGTTCACCGCGGGCCGCGCAACAGCCTGAAACAAGAAAGCCCGGAAAGGCGGCGGTGGGCCACGCTTCCGGGCTTGACGGCTGACACAACGGTCTTTGCCATCGGTTCGCAGCACGGAGAAAATCGTCCGGACTGCGGGGAGGCAATGTATTGCCTCCAAGGGGTTGCCTTGAAAGCGCCGCGCTTGGCCTGTGGGGGCACTGCATGCCCCGACAGGTGGCTTTGCTTCTTCCAGCGATGCCTGCAATCAAGAGGCCAAGCCACCTTATCAAAGAATACCGTGGAACACAAATCAGCAGATCAATCGGTCAGTGGATACCGATTGAAATTGGGCAGATCTCTCCAGCCAGGGCAAAACCAACAACCATTCCCCTCGTAAAAGCGTCGAAAATCTGTGGTTTTCAACACCTTCATAACAATATAAATGTCTTAAAAATCAATTTAATAGTGTTGACTTGGCATTAAATCGGCTTTTAGAATCCGCCAGCTTCTCGAAAGCTAGTGAAAACCCCAATCCGCTGCCGAAACCGGCTAAGTCAAATCGGTCTACCGAGGTGCTACACGCCAGGCACGAATTTGATGGCGTACCAATCCAGGCGTGGTTCTTTTCATGGCAGATGACCCCAAGGTCGTTCGCTACCAGACCCCGCCGCAGAAAGGAAAGCTATGACAGCGATAGAACAATGGGTCAACAACACCCGCACTTTTGCGGCCCATGTGACCACCGGTTTTCTGAAGATGACCCACAACGGTTTTGCCTTCCTGGGTCTGGCCCTGGCCTTCGCAGTGATCGCACTAGCGGCCCGGGCCGATTTGCGCCTAGCAGGCGAAACCCAGTTGATGGACTGGCTGCAAAACCGGCAAGAAATGCTGCTCGGCCCGACCGAGGAGCCGCTGGAGCCCAGCGACCGCACCCTGGCCATAAACCCCCAGGAACTGCCACGCGAGCAGGCCCGTGTGGCCTTCTGGCTGAGCAAAAAATACCGCGTGGCAGCGGAGCCACTGGGCTTGCTGGTGGCCGAAGCCTATGAACTGGGAGCCCGCACCAAACTCGACCCGACGCTGATTCTGGCGATCGTGGCCATCGAGTCGCGGTTTAACCCCTTTGCTCAAAGCCCGGTAGGTGCCCAGGGGTTGATGCAAGTGATGACGCGCGTACACACCGACAAGTATGAAAGCGTGGGCGGAACCCTGGCGGCTTTCGATCCGATCACTAACCTGCGGGTCGGCGTTAAGGTGTTTCAGGAGTGCATTGCTCGCGCCGGCTCCATTGAAGGTGGGCTGCGTTACTACGTTGGTGCCGCCAATCTGGCGGACGACGGAGGCTATGCCGCCAAAGTACTCGCAGAACACTTCCGACTGAGCCAGGTTGCAGGTGGCCGCCGGATGCCTGTTGCGCCGCCGACTTTGAGCACGCAGGCTCCCGTTATGGCGGTTCCAGCCGTGGCAGCACCTTCGCAGAGCAATCCCAGCGACAAGGTTGCCATGCTCTTGCCCTCGGATCTCTGAGCAGTGGGCGCTCGGTTTGCGGGCACTTTCATCCGTCTGACTCCGCCAGGACCCAGGCTCAGTTAAAATAGCCGAGTACGCGACTGGCGATAGGCGCTCTCTCCCACAGGAGACGGCCGCTGATGTGGAAACCTGCAGGGGCCTGGCCCACTGTGAACCACCGGGGAGCGTGCCGCTGCAGGCACCTGGGTGCGCAGCGTTCCGCCGTTCGCCTGGGCAGCCCTTGCTCTCAAGGGACCTCAAGTTCATAGGACTGCCATGTACCACCGCAACCTTCTTGTCGAACAGACCGACCCCGAACTCTTTGCTGCCATCCAGGCCGAAAACAAGCGCCAGGAAGAACACATCGAACTCATCGCCAGCGAAAACTACGCCTCCCCCGCTGTCATGTGGGCCCAGGGCACGCAGCTGACCAACAAATACGCTGAAGGCTACCCAGGCCGCCGCTACTACGGTGGCTGCGAGTACGTCGATGTCGCTGAGCAGCTGGCCATCGACCGCGTCAAGCAGATTTTTGGCGCTGACGCTGCCAACGTGCAGCCGCACTGCGGCGCCTCGGCCAACGAAGCCGTGTTCCTCGCTTTCTTGAAGCCTGGCGATACCATCATGGGTATGAGCCTGGCCGAAGGCGGTCACCTGACGCACGGCATGGCTCTGAACATGAGCGGCAAGTGGTTCAACGTTGTCTCTTACGGCCTGGACGCCAAAGAAGAGCTCGACTACGACGCCATGGAGCGCAAGGCGCACGAAACCAAACCCAAACTCATCATCGCTGGCGCATCGGCCTACAGCCTGCGCATCGACTTCGCACGCTTTGCCAAGGTAGCCAAAGATGTGGGTGCGATCTTCATGGTGGACATGGCGCACTACGCTGGCCTGATCGCTGCTGGCATCTACCCCAATCCCGTACCCCACGCCGACGTCGTCACATCCACCACGCACAAGAGCCTGCGCGGCCCGCGCGGCGGCATCATCTTGATGAAGGCCGAGCACGAGAAAGCCATCAACAGCGCCATCTTCCCTGGCCTGCAGGGTGGCCCGCTGATGCACGTGATTGCCGCCAAGGCCGTGGCTTTCAAGGAAGCGCTGCAGCCCGAATTCAAGGTATACCAGCAGCAGGTGTTGAAAAACGCCCAGATCGTCGCTGAAACCCTGACCCAGCGCGGCCTGCGCATCGTCAGTGGCCGCACTGAAAGCCACGTCATGCTGGTGGACCTGCGCGCCAAGGGCATCACCGGCAAGGAAGCCGAGACCGTTCTGGGCAGCGCCCACATGACCATCAACAAGAACGCTATTCCGAACGACCCGGAAAAGCCGATGGTGACCAGCGGCATCCGCGTGGGCACGCCTGCCATGACCACGCGCGGTTTCAAGGACGAAGAAGCACGCCTGACGGCCAATCTGCTGGCCGACGTGCTCGACAACCCGCGCGATGAAGCCCACATCGCCGCTGTGCGCGCCAAGGTCAACGCCTTGACCGCGCGCTTCCCGGTCTACCGCTAACCCTCCCCCGGCAGGCCCGCCATCGGCGCCGATACGATTCCTGATCCAAGGATGTACCGGCCCCGCCGGGCGGCGGGCGCTACCACCGAGAACACCCATGAAATGCCCCTTCTGCAGTCACCATGAAACCCAGGTCGTCGAGACCCGGGTGTCTGAAGACGGGGATTTCATCCGCCGCAGACGACGTTGCGCCACCTGCGAGAAACGCTTTACCACCTACGAGCGGCCTGAAGTCAGCTTTCCCGTCGTGGTCAAAAAAGACGGCCGACGCACCGACTACGCTCGGGCCAAGCTCATGGGGTCGTTCAATATTGCCTTGCGCAAGCGTCCGGTCAGCACGGCGCAGGTGGACTCTTCGATCGAACGGATTGAGGAAAACCTGCTCAACCTCGGGCAGCGCGAAATTCCGTCGAGCCGCATTGGCGAGCTGGTGATGCGCGAACTCAAGAAACTCGACAAGGTGGCCTATATCCGCTATGCCAGCGTCTACCGCAGCTTCGAGGACATTGACGAGTTCAAGACCCTCGTCGATGAAGTGCGGCAGTGAGCGCCTTTTATTGTCAAAATTGCTATTAATAATATAGCTATTTGCGCTTATCTGTAAAGCGATAGAGGCATTTTTAGCCATTATTGGTGTCGCTTGCAGCTCTGCACAGCACTCCACCCAGCGGCACAATGCCGTACCTGTGAAAACCCGCCATTTGCTGCAGCTTGTGCTGCTGTCCGCCCTGTGGGGCGCATCCTTTCTGTTCATCCGTGTGGCCAGTCCCGTACTGGGGCCCAACGTCACGGCGGCGCTGCGCATTGGCCTGGCAACGCTGACCCTGGCGGGCATCATGCGCGCCACGCGCGAACCCTGGCCCTGGCGGCACTGGCGCGAGCTGACTGGCCTGGGCATCATGACCGTGGCCCTGCCCTTCCTGCTCTATGCCTGGGCGGCGCTGCGGCTGCCTGCGGGGTACAGCTCGCTGCTCAACACCATGGTCGTTCCCTTTGGCGTACTGGCTTCAGCCTGGATGAAGGAGGACACACTCAGCCTGCGCAAATGGCTGGGCTGCCTGTTCGGTTTTCTGGGTGTGGCGTTCATCGTTCGGCTGGGGCCCGTAAACCCCACGCCCGAGCTGGTGTGGGCCGCCCTGGCCTGCGTGGGCGCAGCAGCCTGCTACGGGATATGTACGCCGTGGATGAAGCGCAGCACCCAGCGCATCAGCCCGTTGGCGATTGCGGCCGGCATCCACGCCACGGCCCTGGTCATGCTGCTGCCGGGTGCCGCCTGGGACTGGCCACAGGCCCGCTTTACCGCCCCGGCGCTGGCTGCGGTACTGGTGATGGGCGTGGTCACCTCGGGCTTGGCCTACTGGCTCAATCTGCGTGTGCTGAGCCAGATATCACCCGTTGCGGCCATGAGTTCGGCCTTCATGATTCCGCTGTTCGGTGTGACCTGGGGACACCTCTTCCTGGGCGAATCGCTGGGCCCGGGCATCTGGTGGGGCGGTGCACTGGTGCTGCTGGCCACCGCCCTCGTCACGGGCTTCAACCCGCTGCGCATTCTGGTGATCCTGCGCAAGCGCTGAATCCTACGGCTAAGCCAGCGACGCCTTGATCGGCGGCACCGCCTGCACCACATCTCCGCACTGCGCACGGTGGCGCAGTGCGTGGTCCATCAGCACCAAGGCCAGCAGCGCCTCGGCAATGGGGGCAGCACGGATGCCCACACAAGGGTCGTGGCGGCCGCGGGTAGATACCTCGGCGCTCTGGCCATGGATGTCGATGGTTTCGCGGGGGCTGATGATGGAACTGGTGGGCTTGATGGCCATGCTCACCTCAATGTCCTGCCCCGTACTGATGCCGCCGAGCACGCCCCCCGCGTTGTTGTTGCGAAAACCCTCCGGCGTGAGCGAATCGCCGTGTGTCGTGCCTCGCTGCGCCACGCTGGCAAAACCAGCGCCAATCTCCACACCTTTCACAGCGTTGAGGCCCATCATGGCGTAAGCGATATCGGCGTCGAGCTTGTCGTACAAAGGCTCACCCAGGCCCACGGGCACGCCCGTGGCCTGCACGCGGATGCGGGCGCCACACGAGTCACCTGCCTTGCGCAGCGCGTCCATGTAGTCCTCAAAACGCGCCACGTCCTGCACAGGAGCAAAGAAGGGGTTGTTCGGCACATGGTCCCAGCTCTCGAACGGAATCTCCAGTTCACCCAGCTGCGTCATGCAGGCGCGCAATTGGGTGCCGTATTTTTCGGCCAGCCATTTGCGGGCGACCGCACCGGCTGCCACGGTAGGCGCCGTCATGCGCGCGGATGAACGCCCGCCTCCGCGCGGGTCGCGCAGGCCGTATTTGTGCCAGTAGGCGTAGTCGGCATGGCCAGGACGGAAGGTCTGCAGGATGTCACCATAGTCCTTGCTGCGCTGGTCCTGGTTGCGAATCAGCAGCCCAATGGGCGTGCCGGTGGTGCGGCCCTCGTACACGCCGGAGAGAATCTCCACCGCATCGGGTTCGTTGCGCTGCGTGACATGGCGACTGGTGCCGGGTCGCCGACGGTCGAGGTCGACCTGGATGTCGGATTCAGACAGCAGCATGCCGGGTGGGCAACCGTCGATCACGCAGCCAATGGCCGGGCCGTGGGATTCACCAAAGTTGGTGACGCAAAAAAGAGTTCCGAAGGTGTTTCCGCTCATGGCGCACGATTATCCCTGAGCGCGGCAGCCCGCTGGCTCTGCAACAAAGCACTATTGATTTGATAGCTGCTAGCGCTTTACCATCAAGCGTTGCAGGCCAATTTAATTCAAATTTTTAAAAACTGCCTCAGCACCCCTCGGGCTATCAGGCACCCACCGGCCCCAGGTCAGGCCGCGTTTGCACCCTCTTCCGGCCAGTCACGGATGTAGGCCTTGAGCATCTTGTTCTCGAAGTTCTGGCTGTCCACCACAGCCTTGGCCACGTCGTAGAAACTGATCACACCCATGAGCATTTTTTTGTCCATCACCGGCATGTAGCGTGCGTGGCGGTCCAGCATCATGCGGCGCACCTCGTCCATGTCGGTTTCGGTGGTACAGGTCAGGGGGTGGTCATCCATGGCGGATCGCACCTGCAAGGTGCCCACGCTGCCCTTGTTCTTGACGATGGCCTGTATCACTTCGCGGAAGGTGAGCATGCCCACCAGGTCACCATGCTCCATCACAACGAGCGAACCAATGTCCTTCTCGGCCATGGCATCCACCGCAACTGCCAGTGGTTCGTCGGGGTGGACAGTAAAAAGGGTGCTGCCCTTGACGCGCAGGATGTCGCTGACTTTCATGGTGTAACTCCGAGTCGGCCCGGGGGCTCAATGCATGGGAAGGTCAAATATAGCCCACAATCCCGGGGCATTGCCCGCCGTTTGATACACCTTGGAGACATATTCATGCCCGGTTATGCCGATCCCGGCTTTGACACTCTGGCCCTGCACGCAGGTGCCACGCCCGACCCCGCAACCGGCGCACGCGCCGTACCCATTCACCTGACGACGTCCTTCGTCTTCGAGTCCAGCGACCACGCGGCGTCGCTGTTCAACATGGAACGCGGCGGCCATGTCTATTCGCGCATCAGCAACCCGACCAACGCCGTGCTGGAGCAGCGCATGGCCGCGCTCGAAGGCGGCGCCGGCGCCATCGCCGTGGCCAGCGGCCAGGCAGCGCTGCACCTGACCATCAGCACGTTGATGGGCGCGGGCTCGCACATCGTGGCGAGTACAGCGCTCTACGGCGGCTCGCAGAACCTGCTGCATTACACGCTGCGCCGCTTTGGCATCGAGACCACCTTCGTCAAGCCCGGCGACATCGACGCCTGGCGCGCCGCCATCCGGCCCAACACCAAATTGTTCTTCGGCGAGACCGTGGGCAACCCCGGCCTCGAGGTGCTCGACATCCCCACCGTGAGCGCCCTCGCCCATGAACACGGTATTCCCCTGCTGGTGGACTCGACCTTCACCACGCCCTGGCTGCTCAAGCCCTTCGCGCATGGTGCTGATCTGGTGTACCACTCGGCCACCAAGTTCCTCTCCGGCCACGGTACGGTGATCGGCGGCGTGGTGGTGGACAGCGGCGCGTTCGACTGGGAAGGCTCGGGGCGCTTCCCCGAGATGACCGAGCCCTACGAGGGTTTTCACAACATGGTATTCAGCGAGGAATCGACCGTGGGCGCCTTTTTGCTGCGCGCACGCCGCGAAGGCCTGCGCGATTTTGGCGCCTGCATGAGCCCGCACACCGCCTGGCTCATCCTGCAGGGCATAGAGACCTTGCCGCTGCGCATGGAACGCCACATGCGCAACACCGAACAAGTGGTGCAATTCTTGGCCAGCCAGCCCTTCGTCGAGCGCGTGGGCCACCCGATGCTTGAATCGCACCCCAGCCACCAGTTGGCGCGCAAGCTCCTGCCACGTGGCATCTCCTCCGTCTTCAGTTTTGACCTCAAGGGCACACGCGAACAGGGCAAGAAGTTCATCGAGGCGCTCAAGCTCTTCAGCCACCTCGCCAACGTGGGCGACTGCCGCAGCCTGGTGATTCACCCGGCCAGTACCACGCACTTCCGGTTGTCCGACGAAGCCCTGGCAAGCGCGGGCATCACACAAGGCACCATTCGCCTGTCGATTGGACTGGAAGATCCGGACGACCTGATCGACGACCTCAAGCGCGCACTCAAGGCCGCAGAAAAGGCAGGAGCCTGAGCCATGGAACTGCTTGTCAACGGCCACAACACCTTCTGCTACACCGGCGGCAAACCCTTCAACCCGGCGCAGCCCACCGTGGTGCTGATCCACGGCGTGCTCAACGACCACAGCGTCTGGGCCATGCAAAGCCGCTACCTTGCCCACCACGGCTGGAACGTGCTGGCCGTGGACCTGCCCGGCCACTGCAAGAGCGCGGGCCCGGCGCCCACGTCGGTAGAGGAAGCCGCCGACTTCATCGCCGCGCTGCTCGACGCCGTGGGCGCACCGCGCGCTGCGCTGGTAGGCCACAGCTGGGGCTCGCTGATCGCATTGGAGGCCGCAGCGCGCCTGCAGGAGCGCGTGAGCCAGCTGGTGCTGGTGGGCACGGCCTTTCCCATGAAAGTCTCTCCAGCACTCATCGACGCGGCGCTGAACGAACCTGAAAAGGCGCTGCGCATGGTCAATGTGTTCTCGCGCAGCACCCTGTGCGCCCCGCCCACGGCGCTAGGCCCCGGCACCTGGGTGTACGGCGCCAGCATGGCGCTGGGCCGCCGCGTACTGCGCAGCAACCCTGCGGTCAACCTGTTCCATCGGGGCTTCGTGGCCTGTGACAGCTATGCCGGGGGCGAGGCTGCCATTGCCCGCATCACCTGCCCGGTGCTGTTCGCCCTGGGCACCCAAGACCAGATGACCACACCCAAAGCGGCGCAAGGCCTGATTGCCGCCGCACGCGCAGCCTGCAAGACCGTGCAAGTCACCCACCTGCCTGTGGGCCACCACCAGATGACCGAGGCGCCCGAAGAAACGCTGACCGCGATCCGGGATTTTCTGTCCAACGCATAAAGCAACACACCCTATGAAAATTGCCACCTGGAACGTCAATTCTCTCAGCGTGCGCCTGCCCCAGGTGCTCGAATGGCTGGCACAGAACCCTGTCGATGTGCTGTGCCTGCAGGAACTCAAGCTCACCGAGGACAAGTTCCCTTTTGCCGCGCTGCAGGCGGCCGGCTATGAGGCCGCTGCCCTGGGCCAGAAAACCTACAACGGCGTGGCCATCCTTGCGCGCGTGCCCCTGAGCGAGGTCGTGCGCAACATTCCAGGTTTTGACGACGAGCAGGCACGCGCCATCGCGGCCACGGTCGATTCCAGCG
>JAANMW010002617.1_pt1 | contig 15885 bp, 12 predicted proteins | sample 7279671 | NCBI WGS metagenome assembly JAANMW01 (sample SAMN14094541, study PRJNA606508) | bioreactor metagenome | isolation source: A lab-scale SPAN reactor treating ammonium-rich wastewater day 247 | place: Ireland: Galway | collected 2017-09-19
TAGCTAATAGGAAAAGGACGGTGGCGGGGTATCAGCGGCGACACGGAGGGAAAGGAGAGGTAGCAACTGGGGAAACCCTCCTTGCCCCTGATAGAAATATCAGGAGCGAAGGTAAGCCCTATAAGTCCTACGGCGAAATGGGCAGACAGACAAGAGGGTGGCGGATGAGTCCATAGTAGTGAGGATGGCAAGGACAACACAACCTTGCCGGAGCGAAGAGGCTCTGCTGTGTCTTAAATCTTTCTATGGAGGTGAGGCAGGGAAAAATGACAAAGGCTTCCCTAGGTCTGCAGGAACTGAGGAGAAAGATATACAGGAAGGTGAAGACCGAGAAGCAATGGAGGTTTTGAGGACTGTACTGCCATATCTGCAAGAAAGAAGTCCTGAGAGAGGCCTATCGATTGGCAAAGGCAACGATGGTGCGCCCGGAATCGATGGAAAGAGTTTTGCGGGCATCGAGGCAGAGGGAAAGGTAATGTTTCTATATCCTCCTGCCATCCAAGCTACATGGCTCAGGCTTTTACCATGACGGGATTCGCACCCGTTAGTAAGCAGTACCCTTCGCTGGGCACGCCAACGATAAAGATTTGACCCCTTTCCTTTCCCCTTTGTAACCTGAACCTTAATTGGGAATATTTCCCCCGACTCTGAGACTATGAGAACAATAGCATTATTGATTCCGTGTTCCGTGCAGAATATATGGACTCAATGTACCCGCAATGGGTAGGGGCAGGTTTAAAACCTGCCCCTACGGGAAAATACCGACAGAAAATAGGAAAATCTTTGCTGAGCCATTATCCAACAGACTCTATAAACATCTTATGAAATTGCTCTTCATGAAGCCGATGGTAGAGTCCATATAACTCCAACAGTTCTTGATGGCTACCAACTTCTATAATCCTTCCGCCGTCAAAGACAACAATTATATCTGCCGACTGAATGGTAGAGAGCCGATGGGCTATGATTATGGTTGTCCGGTTTTGCATTAATCTTTTTAATGCCTGCTGAATCAGATTCTCTGCTTCGGAATCCAAGGAAGAAGTTGCTTCATCGAGAATCAGGATTGGCGCATTTTTTAAAAAAGCCCGTGCCAGCGCAACGCGCTGTCTCTGCCCGCCTGAAAGTTTCAGGCCGTCTTCACCAATTTCTGTTTGATATCCTTTTGGCAGTTTGCAGATAAAATTATGGGCATTAGCAGAAAGAGCTGCAAGGGATACTTCTTCTCTCGTAGCATTGGGTTTACCGAATATAATATTTTCATAAATTGTTCCGGAAAACAAAATAGGGTCCTGGGGCACCGTAGCAATTTTCCTTCTTAAATAACTTAATTTAAGATCCCGGATATTGAAGCCGTCAATAGTAATTGTTCCTGCCGAGACATCATAAAATCTCGGGATAAGTTTGGCAAAAGTAGATTTACCAGAACCACTCGGGCCAACGAGCGCCACGGTACTGTTCGCTGGTATGCGCAGATTGATATCCTTCAGGGCAATCTTTGATAATTCATAGGCAAAATAAACATTCGAAAACTCAATCTCGCCCTTCATGGGTCCGGTTTCTCTGGCAGCAGAATGGTCGACAACTTCTGGCGAAGTATTAAATACCTCGAAAATCCTCTCTATCGCAGACTGGGAATTGGCTAAAAGGATATTGAGTTCGGTAAGCCGGTTGAGCGGGGTATAAAACATACCCAAATAGGCATAAAACGCAGTCAATTCTCCAACGGTAAGATGGCCATGAATAACCTGCACAGCTCCATACCAGACTACAAGAACAGGGGCGATAGAAGTTAAGAAACCGATTACAGACGCAGCAGCGGCATTATGTTTTACATTTTCCAACTGATAGGATAAATATTCACGGTTATCCTGAAAGAATTTTTTCTCTTCCGACTTCTCCCGCGTGTAAGACTGTATGATGGAAATACCACTGAGCTTTTCATGAACGTCTCCGGATATCTCTTCCATCTTTTCACGAGCCAGTAAACTGGTTTTTCTGATTCGAGCCTTGAAAAGATTGTTTAAGAAAACATAAAAAGGGAAAATAGCGATAGACACCAGCGCCAATTTGTAGTTCATGAGAAAAAGAAGAAAAGCAATCAGGAATAACGAGCTTGCGTCCATTACCGTATTCGTAAATGCAGCGCCTACAAAATTTTGAGCAACCGAGATATCTCCCAGCAGACGAGATGCAACCGACCCCACCCTGCGCTTCTCATAAAAACTCAGGGACATGCGCTGAAGGTGGACATATAACTCATGCCGTAAATCGAAAATAAGTCTTTGGCTGGTTCGGTCAGCGAGATAGGATCTTAAATAGGTAACCACAGCCCAAAATGCAAAGATAGCAATCAAGGCCAGCATAGTATAATGTAATTTTACAATATTATACGAAGAAGGCGACAGCAAACGATCAACTACATCTTTAAAGATCCAGGGAAAGATTATAGGAATGTTGTATTTCAGCAGTCCGCAAAAGGTAGCTGCTATGATTGACCAGCGATACGGCTTTACATAAGATAAAAATCTCTTCAGCGAAGGACTTATAACAAAATTTAACATAGGCTTACTGTATTACGAGGCGTGAATTTGCTGCTAGCAATGCTTACTCAAGGTCTGTATAAATGATTGGATTCGCTACTCGTTAAGAATTTGTTTTTCAAAATGTAAAAATAAAACTTCATAGAATAATACACAATATCAGACAATTTGCAACTTCTATTTTTCTTAATTTACCTCTGATTTATTAGCATCATGTATCAGTAAAGAAAAACGATTTACAAGAAATAAGCGGTGATTGAAATAATGAGATAGAAGGCCAGCAGCAAAAATCCTTCCAGCCAATTACTCTTATTATCATGGACAACAAGCCATGTGCCGCCGACAGACATGCCCAGGGTAATCAACTCGATCTTATTAAAGATCAGGTTAAAATTTTCACCAAAGGCGCCGGCGATAAGGACACAAATAGGCGAAACAAAGAGTGCAATCTGTGCACTGCTTTCTCCGGCAATAGCGAGACTCAGATTGATCTTGTTCTTCATTGCGCTACTGATAGCTACCGAGTGTTCAGCCACATTGCCAACGAGCGGTAATATAATGAGACCCATAAAAGCCGGCGGGATGTGCGCTGATTCAACAAGAGGCTCAATCTGGTGCACTAATATTTCTGACATATAGACAAGTCCGCCTGTTGCCAAAACAAGGATAGCAAGACTTTTTGCCATACTCCAGCGAGGCGCTGTGGCTTCAATGGCCTCATGGATAACCCGAGAAGCCTCTTTATCCTCACGATGGATAATCGCATAAAGCATCCCTACAAAGTAAACGATTAACAGAACTACTGCGATGCTGACGCTGTATTTGTTAATTAAAAGCAAGCTGTCTTCTTTTGCAAAGACTGAGGGTACAGCGAAACACATAGCAGCCATAGAGAGATGGATGATCGTAGGACCGGTAATTTTAGGACTAAGCTTTAACTCTCCGAATTTTATACCTCCTACAAATATACTTAGTCCCAAAATAAGGAGAATATTACCAATGACAGATCCTATCAGTGAATATTTCACAATATCTATCAGACCACTCTTGATCGCAAGGATGGCAATAACCAGTTCCGCTGCATTGCCAAAAGTAGCATTGATAATGCCAGAAAAATGTTCTCCCGTTTTTTCAGAAAGCACTTCCGTGGCCTCGCCTAGAAAGTGAGCAAGGGGTACGAGGACTGCCGAAGCCAGGGCAAAAGTAATAATAGCAGGAAAATGATTATGGTAGGCAATAACGGAGATAGGCATTAACAATAACAGATAATGCCAAAGGCTAAATTTTGGGAATAAGGGTAATACCTTGCAATTATCCTTTGTAGGCATGTTATGTGGAAAGCAATACGCGAACCGTATTCAGCATGGGTCTTTTACGAAATTATATTTGCTATACAAGGCTACGTATCTTTTGTGAATTTTCCATGATAAATAATTACCTCTTATCCCAGTACATTGGTCGGGGCGAGAGGATTTGAACCTCCGACCTCGACGTCCCGAACGTCGCGCTCTAGCCAAACTGAGCCACGCCCCGAATTATTTTTCTCCTGTATTCTTTTATCGATTTTATCGTCCGAAGTCAAATAGAATCTTTATTTATTTTTTTCTATCATTACCTTCTCCGCTCCAATATTTCCTTCGCCATCAAATGCATTGATGATAAGGGTGTAATCGCCAGGAGCAAGGGGTTTCGTGGTGATTTGAAAAGCTTCTTCTGTGCTATCAAAAACACCGTCCACCGGATAGGCAGATATCCACTCCTGCCCGTCGGCGGTGTACTGAATCTTTACAATAGAACTGCGGTCATCTTTTGCAGAACCTGAGACGACACACCTTCCGTCCGCTTTATCCATAGTGCTCAAAGATTGGATGACAGGCCTTGAATTATCAACTACCACGGGCGGCGCTGTGTTTTCTGCGCTGAGAGCTGTTTCGGGTGGGTTGTCGGGTTCGTCGCTTACTACCAATTTGATGTAATATTCTCCGTCAGGCAGGCGCAGGGTATCCCATGCATATGTCCCTTTCTTTTGTGTATTTTTATCAATAATTTTCCATGCCTTTTCATCACCGCCCTTATAATACACTACCACCTGTACGGTATCGTTATTTTGGTCTTCCACTTCCCATTGAATACTTTTTTGCGCTATTTGATAATGCGGCTTTTGGCCAGCAGGCGTCTGAGGCTTTATTTCCACCTTACCATTTGTCTTAGAGGATTTTTGCGATGAAGGAACATCCTTTTCTATCGTAAAACTGATAATCGCAGGGGGATGATTTTTTGGAAGATATGATAATGATACCGTGTTGAGTGAAGGAGTAGTCTCGGTATTCGTTGTCTCTAAAATTGCTTTGTACTGTATAAAACGGGCAGGGCGGCTCGTTATTTTCCGGCCAGGGGACAGGTAAGGCGGCGACCAGTTATCCCACGTCACATCCGGCTTTTCGCAATTCCCTGAACGGGTAGCAAGTATAACGCGTGTGCCCTCAGGCTGTTTGCTTGTCCAGGAAATACAGCCCCAATTTGATAACGTGGCTGTATCAAGTACGTTTGATAAAAAGGTACCTTCTTTTGCATAAGAAGGGGATATCTTACAAACCTTTCCCACATTCCCCGTGCCAATATACACCTCATCATTCTGCGTGCTGAGACAGCAAAGCACCTGTACTTCCTCTACATTTGCCAGACTGCTGGAGATCTCGTTCTGGTTGATCTTATATATTCCGGAATTATTGGCGGTAACTGCGTAGAGATTATTCTGCTTATCCAAAGACATGCCAAGGATAAATGCCTGATCGATTTCAAACATTTTTTTAACAAGTCCCTCCCGGGTAATTTTATAAATGTAGTTTGGTATATTTGGAACGCCTGCAACTTTTGATGGCGCACCAATATCTCTTGATACAGATCTTTGCACTGCCATTGGTACAGGTTGTACCATAGGCAGTTCTTCGGGAATGTTCAGATCCCAGGCCAATCCTTCTTTTAAAACTGGGGCGACCGATCCTGCTTGAGGCGCCGGCTGGGTTATTGCTGCTGCGGGTACCTGTGCTTGTGCGCCCGATGCTGTTCCGGCATATACATTACCCAATAAATCCATTGCAAGGCAATGGATTTCACTCTCGTTTGCATCGTAGAGTATTTGCGCCTGTCCAGATGGTGCAATCCTATAGATTAAACCGTTCGGTTCTGTTCCAACATAGATAGTATTATCCTGGTCAAGCAGGACATCTAACAGATTCGTTTCTGTAGTATCAAAAAATATTTCCGGGATACCATCGGGAGAAATTTTGAATAGAATACCTCCATTCCCTGTTGCAGCAAAAAGATTTGAATTGCTATCTGTTGCCATGTCCCAGATATATGATACCGGCAAGCTGCAAAATACCGATGCCTCACCACGATTATTTATTTTGTAAATAACCCCTCTGGGCGAGGTTCCTACGTAAAGATTTCCGTAGGCATCCGTGGCAAGGCTCTGAACATACAGTTCAGGCGATTTGAAAAGTTCTACGGCTTCTGAACCGTTCTTTATAAGATGAACCGTTCCGGGATCGCCTGTGCCAACAAATACTTGATTTTGTGCATCCGTTGCCATCGACCAGATAAAGGCGCTTTTAATCCCGGAGATTTCTTCTATTCTCGGAGAAAGTTGTATCTCGCCTGTGCTGTGAATAGATACATTTTGGGTAATGCCTTTATTAAACTCAGATTCTTTCGATTGTATCCACGTGGCAGTGGTTGCGCCATCGGCATGCGAAGACAGAAGGATAAAAAAAAACACCATGAACAGCTTTAACACTAAAAAATCTTTCATAAATTATCCCTTTTATTTTATTTAACCGATATTGAAATGCTTTGATTCCCGAGCAGCATATACGATGTCGGCACACGCGATATTACTTCATCCATAAGTGGACCAATCCCGCTTTGGTTGGAAAAACTCATAATAGAGAGCATTGAAGAGGGAAGTGAAGGAAATCCTTCTCCCTTATAGGTAAGCCCTCTTTTTGGCAGGAGGATACGTACGGTGAGATTATTATTTTTTTCCATATTCTCAACATAATGTAAAAGCTGATGGAAATCGACAGGCAAATACCTTCCAGCGGCGCGACCCATATTCAAGGCCTGGCCATACGTAGCATCACAAGCGGTAATATTGAGCGTGCTTCCCGGAAGGGTATCTTCGGGTATTTTCATCATTACCGTTTGATAAAAACTCTCTCCGGTAAATGGCTTGAGGCACACATCGACCTGTAAGGTATCGCCCGGCTTGACATGCTTTTTATCTACCTTAATGGCCTCAATATAGGCCGTCCTCCGGGTATCAGACACCTCTATTTTAAGATCAATATGATTTAGTCTTACCTTTTGGAACTGGTTATTCATTATCATAGATAAAGGCTGAATTATATGGGTAAGAGGAAGCCACGATTGGTCAAGTTCGTAAAAAACATTTTCAACAACAATAGGTTCTTCATGCCCCTGGACTTGCATGGAGAGTTTTATATGTACCGATTTCTCCCCTAATTTTCTTTCTGTAGATAACACGGCGCTTTGGGCTGCCATCAAGATAAGGCTGGGCATTAAGACGTTATTATCGACGATTTCAAAACTATAGGTAAGTTTTTGCGAGCCTTGAACCTCAACATGGCAAGGTATCATCCTTGATGATTCACCAAGAATACCAGCAATTCCAGGCTTTCTATCCTGACTTATCCGGCCCACAATCCCTACCGGAGAAGCCATTTTTACCGAATTAGACTGGCTTGAAAGAATAGTATAGACATACGCAGATGCCATAGGAAGGTTTGTGTTTCCTGTATGTAAAAACGGATGTCCAAACGCAAGGATATGATTTCCCTCCACATACGTTACTGTACCAACAACGGCGGCGCTAAGATCGCCTTTAATCAGGACGGCGGCAACTGATGCGCCCGGAACCAGATCTGCTTTCCCGGACAAATTCGTATGAGAAGCATAACTCCCTCCTTGTATAGGATATAATCCATAATTTCCAAAGAGGGATTGCATACCTTGTAAGACCCTATTATCAATGCCAGATATTACTAAAGGGGATAAGATTGGTGTGAGCCTTATAGCATTCGTATCATTCTCCATTATATTTTGGGGCGCTAAAGAAGTAACGCGTGGCCCTTTTGCTATATCGTCGTGTACGGAAGGCGGCAGCTCCCAATCTATGGGAGCAGGCTGTATGGGAACTTCCTGGGCCGGCGCATGAAGCAGGGAATTTCTCATTTCATTAATCGGGATAACGCCTGCAATAGCCTCCTTGGTAAAAGTCCACCCGTAAGCAAGAGCGCCGACTAAACGGTTGTTAATATACACAGGACTCCCGCTCATACCGGCAATAACACCTGTTTTCTCCAAAGGCCCGCCCGACACCTTTATCAGGATCATATTGCTCTTTGCATCCCAGTTTCTTAATATCCCCAGCACCTCAATATTAAAGAGACTAATCCGGTCGCCGATAAAAACTGTTTTGCCGTATCCTCTCATGCCAGGCTGCACCTCATCTATATTCATAATCTCTTCCCCGGCAATAAGCGAAGTACTGCTGAAGGGCATAAGGATAGAAAAACCGCCGAAAAGCATAGAAAAATAAAGGAATAACGGTATTTTTAATTTCATGTAGAAACTCTACCAAATTTAACAATTTGTTGTCAAGGCATAAAAGATGTTGAAATATGTACGCGGAGAACTTAGACTATGGTATAATATTATTTTTATAGACTAAAGAAAAATATTACTATGAAGACGATAGTACTGAATGTAAAAGAACAAGGACTTTATTGGAGCCATATAGAAGCAGCGGCACAGGCATTGAGGATCGGTGAACTGGTTGCATTTCCTACAGAAACGGTATATGGATTGGGTACGCATAAAGACAATCCTGCGGCTGTAGCGCACATCTACGAAGTAAAGAACAGGCCGGAAGAAAAGAGACTTACTCTGATGATCGCAGATCGGGATGATATGAAAAAATATATCAATCATGTCCCGAAAACAGCAAAAAAACTGATGGATCTCTTTTGGCCTGGCGCGTTAACTCTTATTTTTCCCTTCAAGAACGGCTCAAGCCTTGGCATACGACTTCCCGATAATACGATAACGCGCGATTTGATCCGCGCCGCAAAAGTACCCATCGTTACAACGAGCGCAAACATCTCCGGCTACCCGCCCGCTACAGACGCGCAGCAAGTGCTCATGGATCTCGGAGGGAAAATTCCCATGATCCTCGACGGCGGTTCAACACGGCTTCGTTCCCCTTCTACGGTGGTAAAGGTACACGGCGAAACGATAGAAATCGTTCGCCATGGCATTATCTCGGAGTCTGCAATACGAAGTTGTATCGAAAACAATCTGGCAAAGCATACTATGTAAAATACCTATGAAAAGTTTTTATGGATAAACACAATACATGAAGATTGCATTAGCATCAGATCACAGAGGTTTTGATTTTAAAAAACGTGTGACATCTATGTTGACTCAAATGGGGCACACGGTTGTAGATTTTGGCACTACGACGGACGCCGAATCCGTAGATTATCCGGATTTTGGAATAAAAGCAGCCCGGGCTGTGGGTTCCGGCAAGTGTAACAGGGGAATTCTTATCTGCGGCACCGGAATCGGTATGTCTCTTGTCGCTAATAAGGTAAAGGGTGTGCGGGCTGCGCTCTGTCATAATCTTTATACTGTAGAAATGAGCAGAAGACATAACGATTCCAATGTGTTATGTATCGGCGCTGATATTGTGGATGAAGAACTTCTGGAGCAAAAGGTTAAACTATGGCTGGAGACCCCTTTTGACGGAGGAAGACATGCCCGCCGTGTAGAAAAGATTATGAATGCTGAAAACGAAGAGGTAATTTAGTCCAGATCAATTACGTGCGCTCCCTTTGGTATTGTGGGGGTAAATACCTTCGGATTGAATTCCGTGTTGACAGTAATATGAGAAAAAGCTATGCCAAGGGCAGTACTACTATACTCAGGCCAGCGCGCATCTATCCTCTGGGGTATCCTGCATCCATTATGAGTTATATAATTGCTGAATATAGCCTGTAATCGTATCGAACCATCTGCGTTAAACAATTCACACCGAAATACTTCAGCGTTTATTCTGTCTATTGATAAGTTTTTTTTAAGGCGGAGATACTCCTTATCCATCTCCAGGAGATGAACCAGCCAGTAGGAAGGCCACGTTTCCAGGGCAGGCTTTTCCCCGGATAAGTGCTCCTGGTAATTAAACAGACTTACTATATCTCCAGGAAATATATTGATACCAAGCGCCTCAATCTTATGAGATGTATTGCATGTACCGGTATAAACCTTATTTTCTACAGGAATATATAACCAAAACTTATTGCCATCGGAGATGATATCAAACAGCGTTGTGGCAAATTTAGAACCTATTATCCGTAAGCTTTTCGGTTTGTGGTATAATACTAACCCATTACAGCGAAGGGGACTTTTGAGATCTGGTGTGGAAAGAGTTATATCTACGCTTGAACGCAATGAGGTAAGATTGGCGTTATTGGAAATTAAAATTTCCCATATCTCTGGTAATGAGAGGTCGCGCACCTCCCCCTGGATATTCCTTAAGATATACGATGTATCCTCCCAGACAGATTTTTGTAAAGCGGGAGCCCTGTAGGTTGCACAGCCAGCTATGAGTGTTACCATGAAGAGAAAAAAAACCCGCTTGATAGAATATGTTTTCATGCAAAATTTATACGAATACCTTGCCAATGTGATTTTCAAAATGTAGGGCAAGACTTCACAGGCTGTCCGAGAATTGCTTTTACGGATCAAAACTGTACTATATACTGATTAACTATTGCAATAGGCGCAACATATAGTTATGGCAGGTAGCAATTGCATTCTCGGACAGCCTGTTCAGCCTTGCCTCCCCCCCGCCTGAATATATCAATGCCATTCGCCCGTAAACACCTCTGCGGCTGGGCCTGTCATGTAAACGTTCCCATCTTCAGCCCATTCAAGCTTTAAATCACCACCTGGCAGATGTGCCAGGATTTTACGTTCGGTCTTTTTATTCAAAACGCCTGCGACGCATACAGCCGAAGCCCCGGTACCACAAGCCAGTGTTATGCCCGAACCGCGCTCCCATGTCCTCATGGTAACTTCTTTAGGGTTGTGTACCTGTACAAAGTGGACATTTATCCGTTCCGGAAATACAGGATGGTGCTCAATTTCTATGCCATGTTTTGATATATTAACGAGATCCAAATTATCAACAAAAATAATACCATGCGGATTTCCCATAGAAACGCAGGTAATCCTCCATGATATTCCATTGCTTATGGTCAACAATTCATCAATTACCGATGTTTCCTTTATTTCCTTGCCAAGCATGGGGATTTCCGACCGCAGAAGCCGGGGTTTTCCCATATTCACCTTTGCACCGGATACCCTTCCGTTATCCGTAAAAAGCTCAATGCTTTTAATGCCAGCCACGGTCTCAACCGTCAGCGGATTATTTCTCGTAATGTTATGATCATATATATATTTTGCAACACAACGGACACCGTTTCCACACATCTGCGCCTCGCTGCCATCAGCGTTAAAAATGCGCATCTTACAATCCGCCACCGTTGATGGCAGGATAAGTATGATTCCATCTGATCCAATGCCAAAATGCCTATCGCTCATACGGGGAGCTAACTTCGCTGGTTCTTTTACTTCTTCTTCAAAACAGTTGATGTAAATGTAATCATTGCCAATACCGTGCATCTTTGTAAATCTCATAAACTTATTCCTATCAGATTTATAGTAAATATACAAAGAGATATAAGAACTGCCCCTTATTTTATTTTTCCGCGCCTCTTGATTTTAACAGTAATTCCTAGGGATTTAAAATAAAAATTCCTGCTGTATCTCTATAATTTCTGCACGACGACCCTAGCGAACTCTCAATGGGAAATCTATCTTTTTTTTCACACCCTCTTTAAGTTCTACCATCTGGGTGGTACTCACAAAGCCCTTCTTTGTTACAGAGATACTGTACCTGTCCGCATCAAGATCCTTGAATCTAAAAAATCCATTCTCATCGGTAACTATTGTCCTGAAAGGCTTTCTCTTCGCATAAGTCCCTTTCAGTCTTACCCGCGCAAAGGCAACGGGTTTGCCTCTGGCAAAGGAGACTACATGCCCGTAAATCTTACCTTTTGGCGATGCGGTATTACATAGCATTTCGCTTCCATAGACAGTGCCCGCACTATTCTGGGCGACAATTCTGTAGTAATATGTCTTTCCTGCCTTTAAGCCGCTTATACGAATATTTATTAAGGTATCATCGGTCCTTCCTTCAATGCTTTGTACCGATGATTTACTGCTGTAAGATCCACTTGCCGTACCATATTGAAACCATGCTGTTGTTGACAGCCCCTTTGTATTCACCACTCCATGAAGCGTCGCCAGATTTGTTGTTATGTTTGTTGCAGGGCCTGTTACTACAGTAGGAATATTATCGGGATAAGATGTTACGGTTATCATGTGCTTCTCTATATTCCCGGCGCCGTCCATAACTTTTATGGTTATCATATTATTTCCGCTTGATAGCGGTATGTCTGAAGTAGTCCAATCAACAGTTTTGTTTTCTGTTACGCCGCCTTCTTTATCGATATTCCAGATTACACTATTTACTCCGCTTATACTATCTGAGGCGCTCCCGCTAATAACTACCGTATCGCTGGTCGTGCTATAGGTGGAATTCGTGGTAGGACTGATAATCGTTATTGATGGTGGTGTTGTATCCAGCATAATAGAATCGCTACTTTTGTCGGATACATTCCCGGCGGCATCCTTATACCACACATATACCGTAATATGGCCATCTCCATCGCTTAAGGTAAACGGAACATCTTCTGTAAACTTTTCAGTATATGCAGCATAGGGAGGAACCGATATCCAGCCGGGCGCCAAAGCAGACGGCACAATAGGGTTTGTAGAGAGATAATAACCCATGATGCCTATATCATCGCTGGCGGAAAGGTTTAAAGTAATGACAGAAGAGTTGGTATAGTAGGCTTCCTTGTTAATGCTTATAGAACCAACAGGCGGAGTTATATCTGTCGTGATATATGGCTTAATATGTATAGTGGTGAGCATTAGCTCATCTCCATAACTGATACCGGCTTCGTTTTGTGCTATAAGCCGGTAATAGTATGTCGTTCCCGGAAGTAATCGGATTACCCTGGTGTTTACCGTTGTATCGCTTGTCCCAATTACATTTTGTGTTGAGAACGTATTTAAGGATAATCCATTGATAACACGGTATTGAAACCAGACTTTTGTTTCTAATCCGTTAGCGTTTACCGTTCCACTGAGCGTTGCTGAGTTATGGGTAATGCTCGAAGCTGGACCGGTAATTGCCCTTGGCGCGCTTGCAGCAGGTTGTTGATTATAGGCTGGAGGTTGCGCATCATAAACGACCGATTGTAATAAGGGCAAACCATATACTAACGGGTTAATGGTTGCGAATAGTGCACACAATAAAGATACACCGGCCAGGCAACACAAGAAGCAACAGGTAAAAATCCTCCTCGTGACCAGTACAATACCAAATACTATATTTCTCATAATCCTCCTAACTCTTTTTAGAGAAAAAGCAATTTTGCTTTGCTTAATCTACGATGATTGAAAACGGCGTTTATGAGTAGGGTGAACTAGCGAAGCGTCCACCGTATGAATGTTCATACGGAGTACACAGTATCTTTACATGAACGCCTCTGTACTGTCTTGATTAAATCTACCAATTTTGTTATCCTAACGGTACTCTTCAGGGTATTTCTCTTGTTACCTTAGTTTTTAGGTATTTCTTTGGTATTTTACGGAGCGACATGCCACGTTAATTTATTATAAATGTCTATACTTGAACTTGCACTCTATATTTAATCTTAATGAGATGAACAGGTATAAGTCTAGAGAAAAGATTCAGGATTAATTTGATACTACTATCGCAGCTTTGGGAGATCACATGTCAATTAAAGAAAATTTGGAACGAGTAAAGCAAAACATTGCCCATGCCGCTATAAAGGCAGGGAAAAAACCAGAAGATATTACTCTCGTTATGGCTACCAAGACGGTAGATTCTGAACGGATACGCGAGGCCATTCGGGAAGGCGGACGTATTATCGGAGAAAATAAGATCCAGGAGGCCCTGAAGAAATATGAGGCACTAAAAAATGAGGATGCGGAATGGCATTTTATCGGCCATCTTCAAACGAACAAGATCAAGGACGTCCTGAAATTTGCAGATATGATCCATTCTGTAGACCGGTTGCCTTTAGTTGAGAAATTAGATCATCGGCTTCAGCAAGAGGGTCGCTCTATGGATATTCTCATTCAGGTTAATACTTCTCATGAAGAAAGCAAATATGGCATAGCGCCAGAAGAAGCAATTTCTCTGGTAAAACAGACTGCCAAATACGAAACGTTAAAGATATATGGGCTCATGACTATCGGTCTGTTCACAAAGGACGAAATAAAAATCCGCGCTTGTTTTAAGGTGCTGAAAGAGATACACGATGCTATTATCAAAGAGGGCATTGGCAGGGTACAAATGAAGTATCTCTCTATGGGTATGTCAGGTGACTATCAGATAGCAATTGAGGAAGGCGCAAATATGGTGCGTATCGGCACTGCCATCTTCGGCGCCAGAAATACCCCGGATGCCTATTATTGGCCTTCTGAAAAGACGGATAAAGACCGGGCGGGATTATTATAACTCTACCGTTTGGATACGTTTATCTTTCCTGAAAAAAACTTTTGCTTTTTTCCCTCTTTTTAAAAAGGCACTATAAGGAGTTTGTATGTATCTGTTTAAAAATATAATTATTCGCTACTCCTGGTTAGTTAAAAGCAACATCGCTTTTTTCATTCTGATATTTGTCCCCATATTTTTTATTACGCCTGTACATTCACAGGCGCTGGAAAAATATATTCATCAGAAGGATACCTGTTTTCAGTGGAAGTGTATCGAACAGAAAAAAATGCGTGATGCTACGGTCAGCCATTTAGAAATGATATCGCAAACATGGCAAGGCCTGTCCTGGAACCACCATTTACAGGTGCTTCGGCCTAATGTTGTGCGTCACCCTGAGATTGTATTTCTCTTTGTTACGGGAGATGGCGATGGAAGCAGAGATCTCGAATTATTATATCTCATTGCTCAAAGGGCAGGTGCCGTTTCTGCAGTTATTACTAAAATTCCTAACCAGCCACTTTTCGATAATCTTAAAGAAGATGCGTTAATTGCCTATACCCTCGATCAATATTTAAAAACAGAAGATGAAACATGGCCCTTACTGTTCCCGATGGTTAAAAGTGTTGTTTACGGAATGGATGCAATTCAAGCATTTATCCGGAAAGAATATCATCAAAAGGTTGATATATTTGCAGTCTCTGGCGCCTCTAAACGTGGCTGGACTGCATGGCTTACTGGCGCTGTTGACTCACGGGTTGTAGCTATCGCTCCCATGGTCATCGATATGTTAAATATGAAAGCGCAGACCGGGTGGGCCAAAAAGATGTATGGCAGACAAAGCGAACAAATTTCTGACTATACCAATCTCAATCTTGTTGAGCGCATGGATAATCCTCTTATGGTTAAATTGCGGGAATGGATAGACCCTTACAGCTACCGGCAGCGCTATACTATGCCGAAGTTGCTTCTCCTTGGAACAAACGATCCCTACTGGGTTGTTGATTCTCTCCGCCACTACTGGAATGACTTGCCGGAACCCAAATTGGTTTATCAAACTCCCAATGCTGGTCATAACCTCGGAGATGGTAAAGACGCATTACGGACATTAGCAGCATGGTTTCAAATGATTGCTGATGGTCAGAAACTGCCGAAAGTGGAGTGGCAGATAAAAGACGGCGCTGATGGTCCGGTCAGAATCACTATGAGAGCAGACCAGCCAGTAAAAAAATTCCGGTTATGGACTGCTCTATCTGATGACCGTGATTTCCGCAACGATACTTGGTCAAACTGTGAATTGGAGACAGAAAAAAACCATCGTCAGGCCTCTATGGATATTGCAACGCCCCGAACAGGCTTCAAAGCCTTCTTTGCAGAAGCAGAGTTTGTTTCTCCGGCAGGCGATACCTATAAACTTTCCACACAGGTTCAGGTTGTTCCTGATAATATCAACAAACGCTAGATATAATGAATAGTATCAACTATCCTTACATAGTTCTGTTTAAATAGGTTGGGTTTTAAAAGACAAAACCCAACGACTTTTTCTTTGAATTTATCTTTTTATCAAGGTATATATGATGCATATGGAATATGTCAGTACCCGTG
>JAANMW010002620.1_pt1 | contig 15862 bp, 14 predicted proteins | sample 7279671 | NCBI WGS metagenome assembly JAANMW01 (sample SAMN14094541, study PRJNA606508) | bioreactor metagenome | isolation source: A lab-scale SPAN reactor treating ammonium-rich wastewater day 247 | place: Ireland: Galway | collected 2017-09-19
ATTTTAATATCTGTCTTATCTATCAATTATTCATACAGTGAATTTACTTCTTACAACATCGGTACGACAGCTACATTAAATTCAATTTACTTTATTAACTCATTAACAGGATATTGTACAGCTGATAACTCGGGAATATATAGATCAACAAATGGCGGAATTAACTGGTCATTAAATACTGTTGGTTCTTCTGTTAACTGGAAAAGCATTAATTTTATTAACTCAAATTCCGGTATGGCAGCCGGCAATAACCAGGTTGCTATATATTCAGGGACAGTTTGGACAGTTACCGCTTTAAGCGCAATTTATGATTTACGTAAAATCCAGATGATAAGCAGTTCAGCAGTTTATGCTCTGTGCAAAAATTTGGCAACAAATGATTATTTATGCTTAAAATCTACCAACAGCGGTATTAACTGGTCAGCTTATGATATTCCGGGCACAGACTATAAAGATATATTTTTTCTTAACTCAAATACTGGTTTTGCGAGCGGACAGAATGCTACAATTACAAGAACAACAAACGGCGGAATAAACTGGAACGAACTTACAGATTTTTCAAACTATATGGGAGATAATGCCCTTAATAGTATAAGGATAAATCCTTCTACAGGATTAGGTTTTGCTTTAGGTGTTGATCCTTTTTATGCATATAAAACCACAAATCATGGAGCTAATTGGTCCTTAATTTCATTTACATATCCGCAGATAAACGGACTTACGGTTTCTGGAAACAAGATTTTTGCATGCGGCGACCAGAATTTAATTATCAGATCATCTAATGCCGGAGTAAACTGGACAAGACACACCAGTCCTCAATCTAACAGTATAAATTCAATATTTTCCGTTGATACAAATCTGGTTTTTGCATGCGGCAATAATGGAACAGTTTATAAAACAACTAACGGAGGCGGCTCCCCGGTGGGGATAAACCTGCAGACAACTAATGCCGATGAATATGAACTGCATCAGAATTATCCAAATCCGTTTAATCCAAATACTATCATCAGTTTTAATCTGCCGGAATCCGGTAATGTAAAATTAACCGTTTTTACAATATGTGGTAAAACAATTTATGAAATTATTGATAAATACTTAAATGCAGGTAATTATAATTTTGAATTTAAAGCTGGGAATATTTCAAGCGGTGTTTATTTTTATCGATTACAGTCAGGTAGTTATAGCATTACCAAAAAAATGATTTTAATTAAATAATTTTTTGTAAAATTTTGCATTATTACTTAAAATTTTACTGTAACAAAATTTAAAATAAATTTATGGACTACATGATAAACATTACAAATCAACATTTGAAGAAAAAAAAATTTATAATTAATATAAGCTTATTTGTACTTTTGTTTGTGGGATTATGCAGCTGTCAAGGAATGCCATGGTATCTGGCTATAGAACAACTGGAGGACAAAGAAAATGAAGTTAAAAGTATAAAGCAAAAGTTAATAGACAAAGAGAGAGAAAATAATTACTTCCTGAAAACAAATAAAGATATTACAGCTAAAATAAACAAATGCAGTAATGATATAGCTGAAACAAAATTTTGCCTGGATAAAAATTATGACAAAAAATCTGACTCTTCATTAATTTTTTTCAAAAAAGCTGATTATGAAACTCCTAAGGATACTTCTTATTATAGCTGCTGCACTGATTACCGTAAAAGATTTAAATTGAAGGAGGATGAATACGAAACCTGGCAAAAAATTATTGACGAAATTTCTTATGATATCAATAATTTAAACAACCGATTTAATGCTTTAACAATTCAAAATGACAGTTTAAACAATCAAATAAATGAAAAAAGAATAATCCTGAATAACTGTGAAATTAATCTATACAAACTGGTTGATTCCGATATAGATAAAACAAACGAATTTAGAAAAAGATTCGAAGATACAGAAAAAATTATTACTGCAAAAGAATTGACAAAGAATGATAGAATCAAACTTCTTTCAGAACTTGAAGAAACTAAAATTGTATGTCTTCCTGAATTCAGAGAAAGATTTAAGAGTATGAAAAAAAGAGAAGGTCAATAACAAATAAAATTTTTATAAATGAGAATAAAAAAGACAAAGAAAATATCCAAAGGCTACAGACTTAAACCGGAAACCCACAGACTGATTGATAAAGTACAGAAAATGATAAAATCTGATTATGACCAGACGCTTTCTGTTTTATGCAATGAATATTTAAAAAATAATTATCAGCAGAAATAATTTTCAAAAAATATATAAGGAGAGCAATATGAAACAATTTACTTCAGCAATTATTTTTTATATGCTGTTAACAGCAGCAGTAAGCAGCCAAACATGGCAAGTGCAGTCTAATCCTGCAACTGGTCATGTTATTCAAATACATGCCGTCAGTCAGGATATTGTTTATGCTTCAACTACAACTCAAATTTTAAAAACAAGCAATGGTGGAACCAACTGGGAGATTGTTCTATCAAAACCATGGAGAAACCTGAAAGGTTTTCAGGTAGTAGTTCTGCAAACTGGACAACACAGAATTTATACATGGTGGCATACCGGAACTCATTATTATCGTTCCGTTAACGGAGGAATTTCATGGGATTCTGTAACTGTACCCGGCGGAACAGGATATATGGAGTTTTTCCATGGCTCCGATGATACTGTTTATTATAATAACTCCGGTCAGGGTGGTACAGGCTTTTTTTTCACAACAAATTCAGGTTCCAACTGGTATAACTATAATGCTTCTTACGGAAATATGAATGCAATGAGCAGTATGCATTTTATTAATGGAACTACCGGTTTTGTTAATGGAGGTTCTTCATATACATTTTATCATGTTTTGCTTAAAACTATAAATGCGGGGTTTACCTGGACGCCTGTTATGAACAGCGGAACCGATGGATATAGTTCTGGAGGTGATTTCTGGTTTCACCATACGGCTGGCATAGGATATCATGTTTCAAATAAAACATATAGAACAAGTAATAATGGTGATAACTGGACTTTATTAAATAATCAGGGCGGCGGAGTTCATGCATTATTTATGCATAATGTAGACAGAGGCTGGCTTGGCAAAGGTGGCGGGCTGCTGAAAACAACAGACGGCTGTACTACCTGGGTAAATCAAAATATCGGTGTATCTAATGTTGATATAAATTCTGTTTCATTTGTTAATTTTAATACAGGCTGGATAGCCGGTGAAAGCGCACACATATTAAAAACTACAAACGGCAGCGGAGTACTTGCGCCTACAGTGCCTCCGGTTGGGGTTAGTCCGCCAAACAATTCCAACGGACATAGTTTAACGCCTATTTTGGTGTGGAATCCGGTTCCAACTGCAACCAATTACAGAGTTCAGATTTCAGTCGATCTATTTACAACAATATTGCTTGATTTTGATACAGTTTCTATCACACAATTTCAGGTGCCTTCAGGTTTTTTAAATCATAACATACAATACTATTGGCGTATAGCCGGAGTAAATATCGGTGGACAGGGTCCCTGGTCTGTTGTATGGAATTTCCGGACAGGACTGGTTGGCTTAAACCAAACCGAAAACGAAATACCGGTTCAGTACAGGCTTTATAATAATTATCCCAACCCATTCAACCCCGCTACAAAGATAAAATTTGATATCCCTGAACAATCGTTTACAAAAATACTGATATATGATATAAACGGAAAAGAAATATCAATGCCTGTAAATGAACAATTAAACCCCGGAAGCTATGATGCGGTTTTTGATGCATCAAAACTTCCAAGCGGTGTTTATTTTTATAAGATAATTTCAGGTAGTTACACAGATGTGAAAAAGATGATACTTGTAAAGTGATTGTTATTATATTATTTCCGCTTTATTCAAAGGGGATATTAAAGTCCCCTTCTTTTATTTAATACTTAACCATGTTAAGTTTACGAATTAAATAAGATCAAATAAACCATTTAATTACTTACCCGCTTTAATTAACAATTCTCAGAATCAAACCTGTAAATTACTGCATTGATTATTGTACTTATATCGCAATCTTCAATTGGTTTTATCAGGTAGCCATATGCTTTTGCGCTCTTGGATTTTTCTATTGTACTGTTATCGTAATTTCCTGATATATAAATCACGGGAATCTTAAGCTTTTCTATTATAATTTTGGCAGTTTCAATGCCATCCAAATCTCCAGCTAATGAAATATCCATGAATATAAGATCCGGCTTTAAAGCTTCTGCTGTTTTAATAGCCTTTTCCCCTTTTGATTCAATACCTATTGCATCATGTCCCACTCTTCGTATTGTACTAGCAAGATCAAGTGCAATTATTCTTTGATCTTCAACGATCAGAATCCTGGCTTTTCTGAATACGTAATTCATAATTTTAGATTTAAATTCGGTAATGAGATTTATGTACTAAATCATTGAATTTCATACTGAATTCTATACCTTCAGTGACATTTATACTTAATTTACCTTCAAGCTGGTCATTCAATGTATTTATCAGCAGGATGCCTAATTTTGAAGGATCCTCAGATGTATAATCTCCCGAAAATCCGATACCATCATCTTTATATACCAGCTGGTATGAGTTATCTGCATTTCTAAATATCTTTAAATATATATTACCTTCTCTGTTATCAGGGAACGCATGCTTTAAAGAATTTGCAAACAGCTCATTTATTATAAGTCCGCAGGGAAGTGCAGTATCAATTGCAAAAAATATGTCTTCAATATCAATATGAAGCTTTATCCTGTTATTTATAATTCCAAAGGATAGCAATAGCTGTTTACAAAGATCCTGGGTATAACTTTTAATATTAATTCTGCTGAAATCTTTTGTTTTGTACAGTTGCATATGAATAAGTGCCATCGAGCGTATCCTGCGTTCACTTGCTCTCAAATATTCAACTGCGGGGCTTCCCGGTATCTTATCGGCTTGAATTCTTAGCAGACTGGATACTGTCTGCAAATTGTTCTTCACGCGGTGATGTATTTCCTGAAGCATAGTTACTTTTTCTTTAAGTGATCTTTCAAGCTCATCTGTACGCTCCTTTACACGTTGCTCAAGCGAAAGATTAAGTTCTCTAATTTCATTTTCGATTTTTATCCTGGCGGTTATATCCCTGATTGCTGCTGCAACCAATAAATCATCTCCGTGTTCTGCTTTAATAGGTGAAAGTGCAATTTCAATATTGAACTCGCTTCCATCTTTGCGTTTTCCGGTTAACTGTCTGCCTTCACCCATATAACGTGTCTTGGGATTTTCCGAAAATTCTTCCCTTAACTTAATATGAGAATTTACAAACTTTTGAGGCATTAATATTTCAACTTTTTGTCCTTCCAGTTCTTTTTTGCTGTAACCAAATAATTTTACTGTTTGCATATTAACAAGCGTTATTACACCTTTGCCGTTAACAATAACCATTGCATCAGGAGCCGATTCAATAAGATTTTTGAACTTGCGTTCAGACTGGGTCAATATGTCTGAGTTATTTTCTGCATAAGTAATATCTTTTGAAATAATGGTAAATCCGGTCAGTTCAAATTCGGAATTAAAAACAGCAGTAATAACATTATTTAAAATTAATTGATTTCCGTTTTTATTTAAATAAGAGCCTGAAAATTCCAGCCTTCCGCTGTTCTTTGCTTTATTCAGTAATTTTTCCGGTATACTTTTATTTTTATCTTCCTCTGAAAATAATTCCCTGTAATTTTTACCTGCAACTTCTTTATAATTATAACCGCTTAAAATAAATGCTCCCCGGTTCCAGTAAATAATCCTGCCATCAGGATCCAGCAGGATAACTGCATAATCCTGTATATTCTCTAAATATTTATTAAAATCAATAAAATTATAAGAAATCGTATTAGTTATTGATCCGGTTTTACCTTTTTTTTCTTTCATTGCTTAGATGTGAAAAAATTATTTCAAAAAACATAACAAGCCTTTTCAGTTATGTTATTATTTGAAAGAATAAAATTGGATCTTTCTGATTAAATAAATTACAAAAATGCAAATTTAATAACAATAGATAATTGTCATATTTTTTGATGATATTTTATGACTTTTATCGTTAGTCTTAAAATTTCAGCTTTTTTAACGATTTTTAAATAATAGTGATTTATTTATTATTATCTATTGTAAAAACATAAACTTTAAACTTGTTTTTAATATAAAAATTCATTATTTCCGCTAATTCCAATTTTTAAATTTCAGTAGCTGATGAAAAGAGCTATACTGTTTGTCATTATTTTCCTGCTATTTTCAAACCTTCTGTTTTCGCAGAGAATTTTATTTCAGTCAGGATTTGAGAATATGCCTCTAGTATTTCCTGACAGCATCCCTGCAGGCTGGAAAAAACTTGATGTTGACCAGAACAACCCTGTTCTGGGATGGGCAGTTAATGATACCAATCAGCATTTTGGAGGAGATACATCAATATTTAAACCCCGGGCATTCAGCGGCAATAAATCTCTTTTTATCTTCTGGCTGGCAGGGTCCGGAGGAAATAATTTAAATGATGACTGGGTATGGACAGACAGCTTGAGAATTCAAACAGGTGATAGTCTGATTTTCTGGTGTCTGCTGGGAAGCACTCCCCTCATAGCGCCGTATGCTGATTCAGTTCAGGTGCATGTATGTTCAGCCCAAAATCCGGCTTCATCGATATTTAAGCTGGCAACAATAAAAAGCAATGATTCATCCGGTATTCCTCTTAATAACAACACATGGCGCCAATTTAAATATAATCTAAGCCAGTTTGCAGGCCAGCGGGTCTTTATCGCATGGCGTTATTATATGGTGGTTAATCAAAGCTCGGGTTTATGGATTAATATCGATGATGTATTCATAGGGAATCACAGTGCAATTGGTATAATTAATATCAGTAATAACATTCCGGATAATTATTCACTTAAACAGAATTATCCAAACCCATTTAATCCTGTTACAAAGATAAGGTTTGATATCCCTTCAGGCAGCAGGAACAATATCAGGCTTTGTGTATTTGATATGCTGGGACGCGAAATTGCAGAACTGTTAAACCAACCGCTGCAGCCGGGCACATATGAATATTCTTGGGATGCCGCAAAATATCCAAGCGGTACTTATTTCTTCAGGCTGTCGACTGAAAATTATTCCGAAACAAAAAAAATGATTCTGGTAAAATAATATTGTTATTAATATGAAATATTACTTAATGCTGTTTTTGGGATTTGTAATCACTAACTTTACAAATTCCCAATACTATTATAATCAGTTCGCGGGATTTGACGGTGTTGATGATTATTTATCTACACCGGCATCCCCTGAGCTGAATATTGACTCAGCATTTACCATAGAAGCATGGCTTTATGTTCAGGATACACTTGGTTCCAACAAAACCATAATAAGCACAATTAATACTTCTTTAAGCGAAGGATACGCAGTTCTTTTGCAGGGTTCTTCATCAAACCCGGGAAATGCTGGAAAACTTCAGCTAAATCTTAACGGCGGTAATAATAATTTTATACAAACTGCTTCTACCAGGTTTCCTCTTAATACCTGGACACATTTTGCAATTTCATTCAGAAATGCCTCGCCAAACAGTGATACTGTAAGATTTTATATAAACGGCACTTTAATACAAACTTTTACATCTAACATGCCGCCGCCGGTTAACAGCTCAGAATCTATGCGGTGCGGGAACAGTTATGTACCGGGTAATTTTTCAAACGGATTCCGGGGGAGGATAGATGACCTGCGTATCTATTTAACACAAAAAACTTCATCATTAATTGCAAATGACAGGGGTATCCCGGTTAACATGAGCGGAATAAGCAATATAAATATTCTGGACCGGTCAAACTACTTCAGGCAGTTAAGCGCATCATGGTTATTTGACGGTAACGGCAATGATGCAGCAGGTTTGCAGAATAACTTTGCAGTATTAAACGGAGCTTTTTTTGCAGGCAACCAGTTCAGCCCCGCTAATTACAGGAACCAGGGCAATTATTATTTAAGATTTCCCGGTGCAAGCTGGCTAAGTTATGCCGATGAAACCAATTCTGTTTTTGATCTGGATACTGCCTGCACTTTAGAAGCATGGGTTTATATAGATGCATACAGGGCGCAGCCGCAGACAATTATCAGCAAGGGCACATCATCATACAGTTATATTCTGGCAATTTCAAGCAGTCCTTCCAATTCACCTATGTTTATACTTAATTCCGGCACTAAGCTTATCCAAAGTACAAAACCTCTTCTGCCAAGAGTGTGGAATCATATTGCAGCAACATACCGTTCTTCAACCGGTGAGCTGGCTTTGATAGTAAACGGTGTTTTGGATACGAACAGGATTCTTACAGGTGGGAACATCAATGTATCAAATGACTCACTTTATATAGCCAGAAGTTTGTTTGGTGATTATATGTACGGCTGCATTGATGGCATTAAGATAAGCAAATATGCAAAATCAGTAAATCAAATTAAAGATTTTCTGTTCACAAGCGTTGATAATCTTAATAACCCGGTAAGTCCATCGCTGCAATGCAGCTATAATTTTGAAGGCAATACAATTAATAATATTACCAATTCAAATCCATTGCGGGTACTCAACAATGTTTATTTTGAAAGATTAAATAATGTTGGCGGAGCACCCGGTTACTCTCAGCCTCCGATAATCAGAATATCGGGCATCGACCCCGGTTTTGAATCAAATCTATACAGCATTAAAAACGGAAGATTTTCAGTTATAAACGGACAAACTGTACGGGATTCAATTTTTATAAGCGGGGTAACAGGAAACAACAGGGTTGCGGCTGTTGTTTTAATGAACCATACTTCTGTAAGTGATATTACATTAAATCTGCGTGCGCCAAACGGAACTTCTGTAAATTTCCATTCCGGGCAAGGCAGCACCAATAATGATATCATGGCAGTATATGATGACTTTGCAGACAGCCTTGCAGGCACACTTAATGCGCCATTTTCGTCAATTGTCAGGCCGGTAAATCCGCTTTCAGCGCTGCCGCAAACCGGTCAAAACGGCTGGTGGCGGCTTTCGGTAACTGATGCTGCAGCAAATACAGATTCAGGCAGGGTATATATGTGGGGAATAAAGTTTATCCCTCTTACAGGTATTACTTATATTAATAATTCTGTCCCTAAGAATTATTTTCTTGGGCAGAATTATCCTAACCCGTTCAATCCTGTAACTGAAATTGAGTTCGGTTTGCCGGCGGATGATTATGTAAAAATTTCTATTACAGATATATTAGGCAGAATAATTGATGAACCTGTTAACGATCATTTGAAAAAAGGGAATTACAAAATCAGCTGGGATGGAAGAAAATACTCCAGCGGAATTTACTTTATCAGATTTATTTCCGGAGGAAATATTTACACTAAAAAAATGCTGTTAATTAAGTAAAAAACGGGTTTTATGGAAAAATGGAAACTCGCTGTTTCCATTTTCAAAGATATTATATTATATTTAAAAGTACGGGCAAAACAATAATTTAACATTATATCAGGTATGGATACATCAAAAAGCGGATTACTGGATCCTTACATACCATCTAATACCAAACCATGGAATAAGTGTTTGGTAACACATTTGCTGAACAGAACTTTGTTCGGCGCAACTGCAGCACAGGTGAACAGCGTGCTGGCGCTTACCCCCAACGATGCAGTTGAACTGTTATTCCAAAGTTTGCCTGCCCCGGAAGTACCGGGTACATGGGTAACTGAAGCGCCCGATTTTAACTCACCATACAATACCCAGAGAACATCTCAATTACGGACCTGGTGGCTTAAGCTGATGTATGAACAGCCTGTTTCTATCAGGGAAAAAATGACATTGTTCTGGCATAACCTGTTTGTATCAGAAGCAGGAACAGTAATAATTCCGCAGTATATGTATATGCAGAATTCTCTGTTCAGAAACAACTATGCCGGGAATTTTAAGAATCTTACGAAAGCAGTTACACGAGATCCCGCAATGCTTATATACCTTGACGGAAGATATAATGTGGTTGGTAACCCGAATGAAAACTATGCCCGTGAATTGCTTGAGCTTTTCACAATGGGAATCGGCAATTATACAGAAACTGATATCAGGGAAGCAGCCCGTGCTTTAACCGGCTGGATACTTTCAGGGCTGGGAAGTATTTTTGTCCCGTCTAGGCATGATTATGCAAACAAAACCTTTCTTGGACAAACAGGAAATTTTGATGATAATGATATTGTTGATATAGTATTTAATCAGCCCGTTACAGCAAAATTTATTTGCAGAAAGCTTTACAAAACATTTATTCATGAACAGGGAGATAATAATTATGCTGAACCCATCATCAACGAAATGGCAAATATCCTTAGAAACAGCAATTATGAAATTATGCCGGTTCTTAAAATACTGCTTAAAAGCAAACTGTTTTACTCTGATAATGTTATAAGCTCGCTTGTAAAAAGTCCGCTTGACCTGATGCTTGGGGCTGTGAAAATGATGAATATCCAGTTTGACCCGTCTGTATTAACTACCAGGCTTAATTACATTATTACCCAGTCAAGCGCTGCGGGCCAGTATATTCTGGATCCGCCGAATGTACAGGGCTGGGTAGGTTACAGGCTGTGGCTCAGCACTATTTCTATGCCCATCAGGGCAGCATTTGCAGAAAGTGTTGTTACAGGTCTGCAGAAAAACGGCCAGCCAACAGGATTTTCTGTCGATGCGCTTGCATTTGCTACTTCGTTTCCCGAACCAAATAATGCATTGCAGCTTGTTAAAGATATGACTGAACATCTTGTAAGGCTGCAGGTAACTCCGCGTCAGCTTAATAATCTTCTTGAAATTATGCTTGATGGTACAATGATACAGAACTGGTATATTAACGACCCGCAGGCACCTTCCAGAATTAAAAAATACCTTAAAGCAATTGTAAACCTGGCAGAATTTCAAATAAATTAGAATTTGGGGGAAACAGTAAAATGAAAAGAAGAGATTTTATAAAAACACTGGCAGTATCTTCTGCAGGTGCTGCACTTACCCTGAATTCAATTCCAATAAAAGCCCTGGGATTCAATTCTGTATTAGCTAAGATATGCAGTCCTTTTGTGGAAACTGATAAAGTGCTGGTCGTCATTCAGCTTTTGGGGGGTAATGACGGATTAAATACTATCATTCCGTACCAGGATAGTATGTATTATACAAGGAGACCAAATCTTGGAATCCCTTCTGCACAAGTATTAAGCCTGCCTAATTCTAATATGGGTCTTCATCCAGCAATGGCTGATCTTAAAAATTTATATATTGATAATAAACTTGCAATTGTACAGAATGTCGGTTACCCGAATCCGAATTTTTCACATTTCAGGGCTACAGATATATGGCATACTGCTTCAAACTCAAACCAATACTTCACAACAGGCTGGCTGGGCAGATATTTAAAGGAAGAATACCCGAATTATCCTAACACTTTGCCTCCTGACCCTATGGCGATACAAATAGGTGTAAGCGCATCGCTCTCTTTAATGTCACAGGCGGGAGATATGGCTTTGACATTCCAGGACCCGAACCAGTTCTACCAGCTTGTGCAGGGGCAAAATTACAATGGTTATGAAAAAGTTAAAACACTTGCAGGACCTGAACTTGATTTTGCAAGAAGAATAGCAGCAGATTCATTACAATACGCAACAAGAGTACGTGATGCATCATTGAACGGGCAGAATATGGCTGTATACCCTGCAAATAACTCACTGGCAGACCAGCTTAAAATTGTTGCAAGACTAATTGACGGAGGATTGCAAACCAGGCTTTATGTTGTAACAATTTCCGGTTTTGATACGCACACACAGCAGCTAAATCCGCATAATACATTACTGCAGAGAGTTAATGGTGCAATTAACGCTTTTTACACAGACCTGAACCTGAACGGAATTTCAGGAAGGGTTGTTGGAATGACACTTTCGGAATTCGGCAGAAGAGTGGCAGAAAACGGTTCTATTGGTACTGACCATGGTACTGCTGCCCCGATGATTTTGTTCGGCGATCTGGTAAATGGCTCAATTTATGGAAATAACCCTGATCTTGTTAATTTAAGCGGCGGAAATTTAATATACCAGTATGATTACAGGCAGGTTTATGCATCAGTGCTTAAACAGCTATTTGCTGCAACAGACCAGGAATTACTGAATGTTCTTGTAAACCAGTACCAGACTCTGCCGCTTATTGTACCGCAAAAATCCACCGGTAAACAGCAGCAAAACGAAACTTTTTCCCTTGGGCAAAATTACCCCAACCCGTTTAATCCTGCAACTGAAATTACATATACCCTGAAAAGGGAAAGCACTGTATCAATAAAGATATATGATGCTTCCGGCAGAGAGGTACAGACTCTTGTTAATGACAGAAAACCTTCAGGTGTGCATAAAGTCCTGTTTGATGTTACAGGCAAAAAGAATTTTGCCAGCGGAGTTTATTTTTATAAACTTGTAACTGATGGATATACAGATGTGAAGAAAATGATACTGGTAAAATGATCAGATAATAAAATAATTTATAAAAAAAGCCCGGATAAACCGGGCTTTTTTTATTGTGATAGTAATTTTTAGAGATTAATTGTTTCTTCTGAAGGGATATTTGTAATTTTTGATACAATTGAATCTTCACTTGTCATAAGGTCCTTAATTGTCATATTCTTTAATACCCCATCAACTGCACTCTGAAGCAATTGCCATAATGACCTTATCGAACAGTCAACCGTATGAGTACAAATACTTTCATTACCGGAGTGGTCACTGCAGAATTCAGAATCAAAAAGCTTTCCGCCAAGAGAATCAAGCACATCTTTAACCAATATGTTTCCTGCTGGACGGCTTAAAGTGTACCCGCCAATTTGACCCCGGGAGCTTGCCAGAAATCCGCCAAGCCTTAATGCACGAAGGATTTTTGCAGTATTGTGAGTGGTTATACCTTCTGCTTTGCTTATCTCGGGGATAGTGAGACCTTTCTCGCTGCCATCCCTGGCAACCCTTAAAAGGCACCTTAAACCGTATTCTTCCTGTGTACTGAACTTCATCGTTTCAGGAATTAATTACCGCTGTATTTCGGAATTTTGGACCCGCATGCCTTTGCATGCAGTATTGCATCATACTGTTCTTTTGGAACTGACGGACCTTCTTTAACACAATGTTCGTTGAACGCAGCAACAAGTTCATCAGCAACCATTTCAGCGGTTTTGCCTTCTATGTTCATTCTCTGCATAAGGAATACAAGTTCGCCCTCTTTAAATAATGCCATATACGGTGATGAAGGCGGTATTCCCGGTAAATATAAGTTCCTTAAATGGTCAACTGCATCTCTATCCTGACCGGCAAAAACAGTTACAATTCTGTCAGGAATTTTACTGTTCTGCAGAGCAAGTGTTACACCCGGTCTTGCGCTGCCTGCAGCACAGCCGCAAACAGAATTTATCATAACAAACGCTGTACCTGTTTTTTCGCCCAGGAATTTATCCACATCTGCCGGCGTAAGCATTTCATTGAATCCGGCTGCTGTTAATTCATCCCTCATGGGCTGAACCGCTTCCGGATCATATATCGGTCCTCTTGTGTTTATCTGAAACATATATTTTTAGTTTTAATTTATAAATAAATAATTATTCAATTTCATTTTAATACAGGTTTAGCTGAAGCCTGGCTTCTTCGCTCATCATATGCATTCCCCATGGCGGATCCCATACAACTCTTACATTACATTCCGTTACACCCGGGATTGCCTTTATTTTTCCTTCAACTTCAGGTGGTAAAGAGCCAGCTACCGGGCAAGCCGGTGAAGTAAGTGTCATTTCAATTTCAACTTTTCCGTTCTCATCTGTATTTACCGAGTATATAAGACCAAGCTCATATATATTAACCGGGATCTCCGGATCATATACACTTTTTAATGCTTCAATGACCGCTTCATTTAAACTGCCTAAAACGGTATTTGCCGCCTGTCCGGTAACTGCGGATTCATTTTTATCAGAAATATTATTTTTTTCTTCTTCTGTCATACTATTTTGAAGATTCATATTTTGTTTTGTATGCCAGGGCATACATTTTCATTTGTTTTATCATTGCAGCAAGTCCATTTGCCCTTGTCTGTGCAAGGTGCTGCTTTAATCCTGTTTTATCTATAAAACCCAGTTCGGAGGATAAAATTTCTTCAGGTGTCCTTCCGCTTAAAACTCTGATCAGTAAAGCAATCAGCCCTTTGACTATAGTTGAATCGCTATCTGCTTTAAAGTAAATTTTTCCGTCTTCATCCCTTGTAACAACCCAAACACTTGACTGGCATCCTTTTACTTTATTATCTTCCGTTCTTTTATCCTCCGGAAAGTCCTTAAGCTTTTTGCCAAGCTCAATTATATATTCATATTTATCCTGCCAGCTTTCAAAAAAACTGAATTCATCAATAATCTCTTCTTCTGTTTCATGTATGGTTTTATTCATAAATCTCAGGGATTGGGGCTTCAGCCCGCCGTTCATCGTAAAATATCAATTGCTTTCTTTAATGCAATTATAAAAACATCAATCTCATCTTTTGTATTATAAAAGGCAAATGAAGCCCTTACTGTTCCTGCAATTTTGAACCTGTCCATCAGCGGCTCTGTACAGTGCAGGCCTGTTCTTACAGCGACACCGCTTCCGTCAAGCATTACTCCAATATCAAAAGCATTCAGACCGTTAACCGTAAATGAAATCACTGATGCTTTGTTCTTTGCGTTTCCAATAACAGATAAACCTTCAATTTCTTTCAGCTTTTCAGATGCATATGCAAGCAGTTCGTTTTCCGCAGAACTGATATTTTTTAATCCAATTGATTCGATATAATCTATAGCTGCTTTCATTCCAACAGCTCCTTCTACATTCGGAGTACCGGCTTCAAATTTCATCGGAATATCATTATAGCTTGTACCATTAAAGCTAACCCGGCTTATCATATCGCCTCCTGTCTGGTACGGAGGCATTTTCTCAAGCAGTTCTGCTTTTCCGTAAAGAACTCCTATCCCCATTGGGCCATACATTTTATGTGATGAAAATACATAAAAATCTGCACCCAGCTCCATTACATCAACAGGCATATGCTGAATTGCCTGCGCCCCGTCAATAATTACTGCTGTTTCGGGATTGTTCAGCTTTGCCAGCTTAATGATTTCCTTTACAGGATTAATTGTACCCAGAGTATTGGAAATATGGCAGAGAGATACAATCCTGGTTCTTTTTGAAAGGAGGTTTTGATATTCTTCAATCACCAATTCACCGTTATTGTTTACCGGGATTACTTTAAGCACAGCTTTTTTCTTTTGGCACAAAACCTGCCACGGTACTATGTTGGCATGATGCTCCATTTCAGAAATAATAATCTCATCGCCTTCATGTATGTTTTCAAGTCCGTATGAATATGTAATCAGGTTGATTGCTTCGGTAGTTCCGCGGGTAAAAATTATTTCACGTTCACTTGATGCATTAATAAATTCTTTAATTTTATTCTTTGCATTTTCATATGCCTCCGAAGCTTTAATGCTGATAGAATATACTCCACGGTGAATATTGGCATTATAGTTCCTGTAATAATCGCTGAGAGCATTAATAACGCTGTTCGGCTTCTGAGAGGTTGCAGCATTATCAAAGTAGATCAATGGCCTGCCGTTGGAAAGAGTTTCCAGTATTGGAAAATCTTTCCTTATCTCATCAACGTCAAATATTTTTTTCTCCAGTATTTCCTGCATAATTACTTCAGCTTTTCAAATACAAGATGATTAAGATGTTCGTGAAATGCATCATTTTCTATTGTTTCAAAAATATCATTTGCAAATGCTCTTATAAGCACGGTGCGCGCCATTTCTTCCCCTATTCCGCGTGAGCGCAG
>JAANMW010002623.1_pt1 | contig 15831 bp, 15 predicted proteins | sample 7279671 | NCBI WGS metagenome assembly JAANMW01 (sample SAMN14094541, study PRJNA606508) | bioreactor metagenome | isolation source: A lab-scale SPAN reactor treating ammonium-rich wastewater day 247 | place: Ireland: Galway | collected 2017-09-19
AATTCGCCAGCGGCTTCTATGGCCCGTTCCGCGACGCGGTGGGCGCCTCGGGGCGGCTGGTGGGCGACAAGAAGACCTATCAGGTGAACCCCGCCAACCGCGAAGAGGCAATGCGCTGCGTCGCCCGCGACCTGGCCGAGGGCGCCGACATGGTCATGGTCAAGCCGGGCATGCCCTATCTGGACATCTGCCGCATGGTCCGCGACCAGTTCGCGGCGCCGACCTTTGCCTATCAGGTCAGCGGCGAATATGCGATGATCGAGGGCGCGATCCGCAACGGCTGGCTGTCGCGCGAGGTGGTGGTGGAAAGCCTGCTGGCCTTTCGCCGCGCCGGCTGCGACGGCATCCTGACCTATTACGCGCCGCAGGTGGCCGAAAGGCTGGCGTGAGGGCGCGCGCCCGTCTATCATCGCGGCCTTGACAGGCGGGGCAACCGCCGAACAGGGAACGAGGGCTAGGATGATGTATTCCAACGGGATGAGCCGGCGCCTGCTGCTGCTGGGCGGCGCGGCGCTGGGGCTGGCGGGCTGTTCGAACGCGATCGGGCAGGATGCGCCCTCGCGGCTGGACGCGCGCGTCGATGCGACGCGGGACTTCCTGCTGCGCAGCTATCCCAATGTCGCGCCCATGGTGCAGAACGCCAAGGGCGTGCTCTACATGCCGCTGATGACCGAGGCGGGCTTCGGCGTCGGCGGCGCCTATGGCCAGGGTGCGCTGCGCATCAACGACGTGACGGTGGATTACTATTCGGCGGCGCAGGCCAGCGTCGGCTTCCAGATCGGCGCGCAGCAATATGCCCATGTGCTGATCTTCCAGACCGATGCCGCGCTGGCCGATTTCCGCCGCGCGCCGGGCTGGGTGGCCGAGGCCGGGGCCTATTACGCGCTGCCCGCCGGGGGCGTCTCGATGGGCACCGACACCATCACCGCGCAGCAGCCGGTGGTGGCGATGATCTTCGGCCAGTCGGGTCTGATGGCCGGCGCCTCGATCGCCGGGACGAAATACAGCCGCGTCATCCCCTCGACCTTCTGACCTCGACCTTCTGAGGGGAAACGCCAAGGCCGGACGCCCTGCCCGGCCCAGCTTTTCAGCTGCCGTGGATGATGCGGACGTAGTTGCGCGTCTCGCGATAGGGCGGCACGCCGCCGTATTTCGCCACCGCCGCCGGCCCGGCGTTATAGGCCGCCAGCGCCAGCCGCCAGCTGCCGAAGGTGTTGTACATCATGCGCAGGTAGCGCGCGCCGCCTTCCAGGTTCTGCATCGGGTCGTTGGGATCGACGCCCAGCTTGGCCGCCGTGCCCGGCATCAGCTGCGCCAGCCCCTGCGCCCCCTTGTGCGAGCGGGCCGAGGGGTTCCAGCCCGATTCCTGCTGCACCAGCCGCAGGAACAGATCCTCGGGGATGCCGTGCTTGCGCGCGACGGCACGGGCATGGGGCAGATACTGGCTGCGCCGGTTGCCGCGATAGGCGGGGATGGCGGTGGGAATGTCCAGCTCCACCACGCTCTTGGTCGAGGTGCCGCCGGGGCGCAGCCGGGCCGATTGCTGGTATTGCGCGGCCAGGCGCGAATCCATCAGCCGGGTCTGGCGCTCGAACTGGGCCAGCCGCGACTTGCCGCTTTTCGCCTGCAGCCGCAGCCCGTCGGCCGTGGCGGGGGCAGCCAGCCCGGCCGAAAGAGCCAGGGCCATCACGGCCCGGCCCAGCTGGCGCATCATCGCCCGATCGCGTGAAAGCATCCTTGGTCCCTCATGCATGGCGTCTTCTTTTTTGCCGGCACTATAGCGCAAAGCGGGCCGCGCGCCGCAAGAGGATTTTGCCGCGGGTCGGGCGGCACCGCCATCGGCGGATTTCCGCCCATGACAGCCGATGCCATTCCACTTGCTCCCCCGCCCCCTCACGCGCTACACCCCCGCGGGAACGAAGCCAACGAAAGGGACCGCAGCATGGCTGGCAGCGTGAACAAGGTGATCCTGGTCGGCAACCTGGGCCAAGACCCGGAGATCCGCAGCTTTCCCAGCGGCGGCAAGGTCGCCAACCTGCGTATCGCGACCTCGGAGACCTGGAAGGACCGCAACACCGGCGAGCGCAAGGAGCGCACGGAATGGCACACGGTCGCCATCTATTCCGAGCCCCTGGTCCGCGTGGCCGAGCAATACCTGAAAAAAGGCTCCAAGGTCTATGTCGAGGGCCAGCTGGAGACCCGCAAATGGCAGGACCAGAGCGGCAACGACCGCTATTCGACCGAAGTGGCGCTGCGCCCCTTCCGCAGCGAGCTGCACATGCTCGACAGCCGCGGCGGCGGTGCGGCGGGCGGCGGCCGCGATGACGGCTATGGCGGCGGCGGTTACGGGGGCGGCGGCTCGTCGGGCGGCAGCTCCTCGGGCGGCAGTTCCTCAGGCGGCGGGCAGTCGCAGAACCGTCCCGATTTCGACGACGACATCCCGTTCTGATCCCCGAATCCTGGGCCCGCGAACCTGGCCCCACGAATCCCGGTCCCGGCCCCTCGCGGCCGGGATCTTGCGTTCAGAACCGGCTCAGCAGGTCCGAGCGGAACGAGGCGTCCAGCCGCCGCATGTAGCTTTCGGCGCAGCACATGTGGTCGTGCATGATGCGGGCGGCGGCATCGCCGTCCTCGGCGCGAAAGGAGGCCAGCAATTGCCGGTGGCTTTCGATATTCGCCTCGCCGAAGATCTCGTGCTCGCGCATGCTTTCGCTGCGATAGCTGACCAGGTCGCGCAGCATGCTGTTCAGAAAGCGGCACATGAAGACCAGGATCACGTTGTCCGAGGCCTCGCAGAGGATGTCGTGGAACTCGGTCTCGGCCCGGCGCACCACGGCGCGGTCCTGGGCCGCGTTCGCCTCTTCGCAGATGCGGATGTTTTCCTCGAGCCGGCGGAAATGCGCGGGCGTCAGCTTGCCGATGACGTTGCGCGCCAGGCTGACCTCCAGCGACTGGCGCAGCTCGTAGACCTGGGCGAAGTCGATCTTCTGGAAATGCAGGTATTGCCGCAGCTGCTGGGTGACGATGTCGATCGAGGCCGGCTGGATCTCGGGCCCGCCGTTCGGACCCGAGAGCATGCGCACCAGCCCCTCGACCTCCAGCGCCTTCAGCGCCTCGCGGATGGTGCCTTTCGAGCAGCCGTAATGCTCCATCAGCGCGCGCTCATGCGGCAATCGGTCGCCGGGGTGCATGCCGTCGCGGGCGATGCGGCGACGGATGTCCTCGGCCACCTGGTCCGACAGCTTGATGCGGGTAAGCCTGCGTTCCTTGCCTGCCGGCGCGTCCTGATCCATGCGGTCCTTCAATCCTGCCAGGTTGTCCCCAGGTCCAGCGGATATATGGGCCGGGCGAGTTTTTTGAAAGCAAACAGATCGTAATCCGAGGCGGTTACGCCCGAGTTGGCGCATTCCACCACCGCCTTGGCCAGCGGCTCGAAGACCGGGCGGCAATACATGCGCGATTTCAGGTGCAGGAACCGCGCCTTGCCGGCGTCGAGGCCGAGGCAGGAAAAGCAGCCCAGGTCCAGCGGCTCGTGCGGTTCTTCGCAGATCACGATGCGCGCGGCGCCGGTGTCGAAGGCGGCGGCGCGGCCCATCGACAGCTCCTGCCCGTGATAGATCGGGCCGGCGACGCGATAGCGCCCGTCCGACAGCGCCGTGACCCGGCCCGACAGCCGCAGCGGCGGGCGCGGCGCGGGCAGGCCCTCGGCCGGGGTCTTGTTGCCCAGCCGGATCTCGACCTCGGCTCCCTCGCCTGCGGCGAAAAGCTGCGCCACGGTCTCGGGATCGGCGACGGGACCGACCAGGATGCCCTGCTGCCCGGCGGCCAGCAGTTCCTCCAGCACGTCCATCACGTCGCAGCTGCCGCCCGACATGCAATTGTCGCCATGGTCCAGCAGCAGCACCGGGGCCGAGCCATCGGCCAGCGCGGCGGCGCGGGCGATGGATTGCACCAGGGGTTGCTCGGCATAGACATATTCGGCGCGCCGGTGCCATGCCTCGCGGCCAAGCTCCTGCGCGACCGCGCGCGCAAGCTCGGGCGTGTCGGCGACGGTGACGATGGACAGGCCGGTCTCGGCCAGGTCGGCGATGGGAAAGCCGCCAAAGACCGTCACCGCCTGCACGCCCGGCCGCGTCTCGGCCTGCCGCGCCAGCGCGATCAGGTCGGTCATGGCGCAGTCGGTCGTCGTGTTCATGCACAGCGTCGCCGCCAGCATCGGCGGGTGGCACAGCGCCATCGCCGGGCGCGGGGCGCCGGAAAGCAGCGGTTCGAACAGGCGCACGACATGTTCGCCGGTCTCGACCATGTCCACATGCGGATAGGTCTTGAAGCCGGCGATCACGTCGCAATGGTCCAGCGTGGCTTGGGTGATATTGCCATGCAGGTCCAGCGCCAGGCCGATGGGCACGCCCGGCGCGGCGGCGCGGATGCGGCGCAGCAGTTCGCCCTCGCCGTCGTCATGGCTGCGCGTGACCATGGCGCCGTGCAGGTCCAGCAGGATGCCGTCGCAGCCTTTTTCCACCGCCGCCAGGATCGCCTGCGCCATGGCCTCGAAGGCATCGTCCTCGACGGGCCCCGAGGGCATGGCATGGGCGATCAGCGGCACCTCGACCTCGGCGCCGATGCGGCGGGCGAAGGCGTAAAAGGCGCCGATGGCGGCGGGATAGGTCTCGGCCGCGGCCAGCGCGTCCGCGCCCCATTTCGGGGCAAAGGCGGCCAGCGGGGTCTTGAGCGGCGAAAAGGTGTTGGTCTCGTGGTTCAGCCGGGCCAGGACAAGGCGGGTCATGCGGCGGCCCCCTTGCGGGTCTCGGCCATGCGGCGGTCATAGTCCAGCACCGCCTCCAGCAACACCTGCGCGCCGGCGGCGCATTCCGCGGGTTCGGTCGATTCGGCGGGGTTGTGGCTCAGCCCGTCCTTGCAGGGCACGAAGATCATCGTCGTCGGCGCCTTGGCCGCGGCATGGGCGGCGTCATGGCCGGCGCCCGAGACGATGTCGCGCGTGGAATAGCCCGCCGCCTGCGCCCCCGCCCTGACCGAGGCGATGCATTCGGCGTCGAACACCACCGGCGCGGTGCGCGAGATCTGCTCCAGCCGGCTTTCCAGCCCGACCGCCCCGGCGGCATCCTGCACCAGTGCCTCGACCTCGGCCTGCATCCGGTCGAGCACCGCGTCCGAGGGGTGGCGCAGGTCGATGGTCGCCCGCACCTCGCCGGGGATGACGTTGTGCGAATTGGGGCTGATCTCCAGGAAGCCGATGGTACCCACCGCGTCCTGATGCGCCTTGGCGATGCGGTCGATGCCCTCGATCACCCGCGCCATGCCCAGAAGCGCGTTGCGGCGCATGCCCATGGGGGTCGAGCCGGTATGCGCCGCCGTGCCGGTCAGGGTCAGCTCGAACCAGCGCATGCCCTGGATGCCCTGCACCACGCCGATCTGGATGCCCTCGGCCTCCAGGATCGGGCCCTGCTCGATATGCAGCTCGAACATGGCGCCGAAGCGGACGGCGCCGGCCTTGGCCTCGCCGCGATAGCCGATGCGGTCCAGGCTGGCGCCGAAGGTGTCGCCGCGGGCGTCCGCCCGCCCGTCGCCGTATTCGCGGCTATAGACCCCGGCCCAGATCCCCGAGCCAAGCATGGCCGGCGAAAAGCGCGAGCCCTCCTCGTTGGTCCAGTTGACCAGCATCAGCGGCGCCTCGGTCTGGTAGCCGGCTGCGTCGAGCGTGCGCAGTACCTCGAGCCCCGCCAGCACCCCCAGCACGCCGTCGAACTTGCCGCCGGTCGGCTGGGTGTCCAGATGGCTGCCCATGGCGATGGCGGGCAGGTCCGCGCGGGCGCCGGGGCGGGTGGCGAACATGTTGCCGGCCTCGTCCACGGTCATGCTCAGCCCCAGCGCGTCGCATTGCGCCCCAAGCCAGTCTCGCACGCGGCGGTCGTCCTCGGACAGCGTCAGCCGGGCGATGCCGCCGTCGGGCGTGGCGCCGATGCGCGCCGTCTCCATCAGGCTGTCCCACAGCCTTTCGGCGTCGATCGTCAGGTTGGACATGGTGGTTTCCTTCATGCCTTCACGCCCAGATAGCGGTCGATGGTATCGGGGTCGCTGCGGAACTGCTCGGCGCTGGCGCAATGCACGATGCGGCCCAGTTCCAGGATGTAATGCCGGTCGGCCAGCTGGCTGCACACGGCCAGGTTCTGCTCGACCAGCAGGATCGGCACGCCGGCCTCGCGGATCAGGCGGATCTGGGCCACGATCTCCTCGACGATGATCGGGGCCAGCCCCTCGACCGGCTCGTCGAGCATCAGCACCTTGGGGCCGTTCAGCAGCGCGCGGGCGATGGACAGCATCTGCTGCTCGCCCCCCGAAAGCTGGCCGCCGCCGTTCTTCCTGCGCTCTTCCAGCCGCGGAAAGATGCGGTAGATGTCGCCAAGCGACCAGGGCGAGCCGCGACGCACGGCGATGCGCAGGTTCTCCTCGACGCTGAGCAGCTGAAAGATGCCGCGGTCCTCGGGCACCAGCGACAGCCCGGCCGCGGCGATGCGATGCGCGGGCTGGCCGGTCACGTCGCGGCCCGCCAGTTCCACCCGGCCCTGCCGCGGCGCGATCAGCCCCACGGCGGTCTTCAGCGTCGTGCTTTTGCCGGCGCCGTTGCGGCCCAGCAGGGTGACGATCTCGCCCGGCCCGACCTCCAGCGTGACGCCTTGCAGGATGTGGCTCTTGCCGTAATAGCTGTGCAGATCGGTCAGTCGCAGCGCGGCGCTCATGCGATGTCCCCCGTGATCATGTTGCCCAGATAGGCGCGCTGCACCTCGGGGTCGTCGCGGACCTGGGCGGGCGGCCCCTCGACCAGCTTGCGGCCCAGCCGCATCACCGTGACCATGTCCGAGATGTTCATGACGATGCCCATGTTATGCTCGATGAACAGCACGGTATGGTCGCGGCCCAGGTCGCGGATCAGCTGCTTCATCGCCTCGATGTCGTCGATGCCCATGCCGGATGTCGGCTCGTCCAGCAGGATGACGCGCGGCCGCGCCGCCATGGCCATGCCGACCTCCAGCCGGCGCTGCTGGCCATGCGACAGCTCGCCCGCCAGCCGGTTCGACACGGGGGCAAGCGCCAGCCGCTCGATCACCTCGTCGGCGATGGCCAACGCCTCGGCATTGGCTTCCGCCCGCCGCCAGGGCGCCAGCGCCTGCCAGGGCGTGCGGCCCTGGGCGGCCAGGCGCAGGTTCTCGCGCAGGGCCAGGTTCGGGAACAGGCTTGTGACCTGGAACGAGCGCGCGATCCCCAGCCGCACCCGGTCGTCGTCCGAGGTGTCGGTGATGTCGCGCCCGTCCAGCTCGATCCGGCCCGAGGATGCCCGCACCCGCCCGGTCAGCGCGTGAAACAGCGTGGTCTTGCCGGCGCCGTTCGGCCCGATGATCGAATGGACCGAGTTGCGGCGGATCTGCAGGTCGACCTCGGCCAGCGCGTGGAAGTTGCCGTATTTGACGCCCAGGCCGCGGGTCTGCAATGCGATGTCGGTCATCTCAATGCTCCTCGGCCGGGGTTTCGGGCGCGCGCTCGCGGCGGAAGACCAGGTCGTAGCCGCGCTCGACCAGCCCCCAGAGCCCGCGTTGCAGGAACAGCGCCACCGTCACAAGCACCAGGCCCAAGAGCAGCAGCCAGCGCGGCCAGACGGTCGAGAGCGCATCGGCCAAGAGCAGGTAGAACCCCGCCCCCAGCACCGAGCCGAACAGGCTGGAGCTGCCGCCGATGATGGTCATGATCAGGATCAGCTCGCTGGTGTGGTATTCGATGTTCGACAAGGGCGCGACGCCGATCAGCATCGCGTGCAGCGCACCGCCGAAGGCCGTGACCGCGCCCGAGATGGCGAAAGCCTCAAGCTTGAACAGCTTGGTCGGGAAGCCGATGGCGGCCGCCCGCCCCTCGTTCTCGCGGATCGCCAGCAGGGTGCGGCCGAAGGTCGATTGCGTGACCATGACCAGCAATGCAAAGACCGCGACGAAGCAGACGGCGACGAAGGTGTAATAGGACCACGGGCTGTTCAGCGCCGTGCCGCCGACCGAAGGACGCGGCACGCCCAAAAGGCCGTTGTCGCCGCCGGTCACGCCGCTGAACGTATAGGCAACGAAGTAGAACAGCTGCGAGAAGGCCAGCGTCAGCATGACGAAATAGACCCCCTGCCGGCGGATCGACAGCCAGCCGACCAGCGTCGCCGTGGCCGCGCCAAGCACCGCCGCGCCGGCCAGCACCAGCGGCACCGGGACCGACCAGCGCGTCAGGCAGATGCCGGCGACATAGGTGCCGATGCCGAAGAAGATGCCCTGGCCAAAGGACAGCAGGCCGGTGTAGCCCAGAAGCAGGTTGCAAGCCGCGACGACCATGGCGAAGATCAGGATCTCGGTCGCCAGGATGCCGGATTTCAGGAACAGCGGCAGCACCAGGACGGTCAGCAGCGCCAGCGCGAGCTGCGCATAGGGTTTGTCGAGCGGATTCATGCTCATGCCCTCCCCAACAGGCCGCGGGGCATCAGCGCGATGACCAGCGCCATGCCGACATAGATCATCAGCCGCGCGCCCTCGGGCCAGAGCGTGGTCATGACGCTTTGCACCACGCCGACCAGCAGGCCCGCGACCAGCGCGCCGGTATAGCTGCCCATGCCGCCGATCACGACGACGACGAAGGCGACGGAAAGCGCCTCGATCCCCATGAAGGGCTCGACGCCCCGGATCGGCGCGGCAAGCGCGCCCGCAAGCCCGGCAAGCCCGGCGCCGAAGCCGAAGACGGCCGTGTTGATGCGCAGCGTGTTGTAGCCCAAGAGCGCCATGTTCGCCGGCGATTCGGACCCGCCGCGCACGATGGCGCCCAGCCGCGTGCCTTCGAGCAGCCACCACAGCAGCCCGGCCAGGACGGCGGTGAAGCCGATGGTGAAGAGCCGGTATTGCGGATAGATGAAATCGCCCAGGATGACGACGCCCTGCAACCCGTCAGGCGCGGGCACCGAGCCGCCCAGCGGCCCCCAGGCGATGATGACCAGCTCCTGCACGACCAGCGCCAGGCCGACCGTCACCAGGATGTGGAAGGTATGCGGCAGCTTGTAGATGCGATGCAGCAGCACCGCCTCGATCAGCGCGGCGATGCCGGCCACGATCAGCGTGGCCAGCGGCATGGCGGCCCAGAAGCTGAAGCCGCGCATGGTCAGGTCATAGGTCAGATAGGCGCCCAGCAGGTAGAAGGCGCCATGGGCGAAGTTCACGAACTGCAACAGGCCGAAGATGACGCTGAGGCCGACGGCGAGCAGGAAGTACAGCATCCCCAGACCGATGCCGTTCAGAACCTGGAAAAGGTAGATCACGGGCTTCTCCTGAAACCGGGCGAAAAGGCCCCGCGCGACAGGGGTCGCGCGGGGAGGCGGGGGTTCAGGCGGGCATCTTGCAGCCGGCATCCTCGGGCGACAGGAACGACTTGCCGGCGCTGATGACCTCGGCGTAGTCGTCCTTGTCGGCCATGTCGGCCTTGGCCTTGCCCTTGAGCAGGTAATAGTCCTTGATGACCTGGTGGTCGGCGGCGCGGATCTCCTCCTCGCCGGTCAGGCCCTGGTATTTCAACCCGCTCAGCGCCGCGGCGACGCCCGCGCCATCCGGCGAGCCGGCCTTGACCGCGGCTTCCAGCAGCAGTTTCGCGCAGATATAGCTGCCGGCAAAGGAATAGTTCGGGTTGAAGCCGTGCTTTTCCTGCACCTTGGCCACCAGTTCGCGGTTCAGGGCCGTATCGGCGCCATGCCAGTATTGCGCGCCGAAATAGACGCCCTCGCAGATGTCCGGCCCCAGCGCCTCGAACTGCTCGAGCCCCGAGGCCCAGGCAACGACGATGGTCATGCGCTGCTTGAGGCCAAAGCTGACCGCCTGGCGCAGCGTATCCGAGCTTTGCGCGCCGAAGTTCAAGAGCAGCAGCACGTCGGGCTGGGCGGCGATGGCATTGGTCAGGTAGCCGGAAAATTCCTTGTCGGTCAGCGAATGATAGCTGTTGCCGACATGCTCGATGCCCTTTTCCGCGAACACATCCTTGGCGGCGTTCAGCAGCCCGTCGCCAAAGACGTATTGCGGGGTGATCGTATACCATTTCTTGGCATCGGGCAGCGCGTCGATGATCGGGCGCACGGTCTCGTTGATGGCGCCATAGGTCGGCACCGACCAGCGGAAGGTGGCCTTGTTGCAATCGACGCCGGTGATCTCGTCCGCGCCGGCGGTGGTCATGAAGGCGCCGCCGCCGCGCTCGACCTCCTTGCCCATAGCCAGCGATTCCGACGACAGGATGCCGCCGGCGAACAGCTTGACCCCGTCCTGCGCCAGCGCGTCCTGCACCTTGCGCACCGCGGTCGCGGGCTTGCCCTCGGTATCGAGGTCGAGGGTCGAGACCTGCACGCCATGCGCGGCCGCGACCTCTTCGGCGGCCATCACCGCGCCGATGGTGGCGAACTTGCCGTTGGCGGCAAAGGCGCCCGAGATCGGCACCGGCACGCCGATCTTCAGCGCCTCGCCCTGGGCAAGGGCGCGGGTGACAAGCCCCGGCGCGGCAAGCGCGGCCGCGGCCAGCGTGGATGTGGTCAGGAAACGACGACGATTGATCATGGGGAAACCCTGTTGTTGGCGTTGCATTGGTTCTTGGGGAGGCAACTTTCAAAACTATACGTATAGATAGGATTATCTGTCTATAAGCGGCTTCGCCTCGCCCTCCAAATATTTCCCTTTGAAATCATCGATCTGATCGTTTCTGCATCGCGGCGATGACTTCGCGCCCGCAGAAAGGGCAGCGGGAAAACCCGCGGCAAGGGCGCGCGACCCAGCCCGATTCGGCCCTGCTTGCGCCGAACTGGTCCCATCTATGGGCGCGATCTGGCTCTATCCCTTTTCCGCATTCGGGCGCAGTCAGGAGGAAACGCCCTTTGCCCGCAGGAGTCCGGCCATGACGCTCGATCTGAACCCCAACGACATGTCCCATGTGGTCGCGGCCGACCGCGCCCATGTCTGGCACCACCTGAGCCAGCACAAGCAATATGAGACCATCGACCCGCGCGTCTTCGTCGAGGGCAAGGGGATGCGGCTCTGGGATGCGACCGGGCGCGAGTTCCTCGATGCGGTTTCGGGCGGCGTCTGGACCGTGAACGTGGGCTACGGCCGCGAAAGCATCGCCGATGCGATCCGCGACCAGCTGGTCAAGCTGAACTATTACGCCGGCGCCGCCGGCACCGTGCCGGGCGCGATCTTCGCCCAGAAGCTGATCGAGAAGATGCCGGGCATGAGCCGGGTCTATTACTCGAACTCGGGCTCGGAAGCGAACGAGAAGGTCTACAAGATGGTGCGCCAGATCGCCGCGCGCCATCACGGCGGCAAGAAGTGGAAGATCCTGTATCGCGACCGCGATTATCACGGCACCACCATCGCCACGCTCGCGACCTCGGGCCAGGACCAGCGCGCCGCGGCCTATGGTCCCTTCCCCGACGGCTTCGTGCGCGTGCCGCATTGCCTGGAATACCGCAAGCAATGGGACGTGGAGAACTACGGCGAGCGCGCCGCCGACGCCATCGAGGAGGTGATCCTGCGCGAAGGCCCCGATACCGTCGGCGCCATCGTGCTGGAGCCGGTGACGGCCGGCGGCGGCGTCATCACCCCGCCCGAGGGCTATTGGCAGCGCGTGCAGGAGATCTGCCGCAAATACGACATCCTGCTGCATATCGACGAGGTGGTGTGCGGGCTTGGCCGCACCGGCACCTGGTTCGGCTATCAGCAATACGGCATCGAGCCGGATTTCGTGACCATGGCCAAGGGCGTCGCCTCGGGCTATGCGGCGATTTCCTGCACCGTCACCACCGAGCGCGTCTTCGACATGTTCAAGGACGCGCCCGAGGACGGCATGAGCTTCTTCCGCGACATCTCGACCTTCGGCGGCTGCACCTCGGGGCCGGTGGCGGCGATCGAGAACATGCGCATCATCGAGGACGAGGGGCTGCTGGCAAATACCGTCGCCATGGGCGAGCGCACGCTTTCGAACCTGCGCGCGCTGATGGAAAAGCACGCGGTCATCGGCGACGTGCGCGGCAAGGGCCTGTTCTGCGGCGCCGAACTGGTCGCCGACCGCGCCAGCAAGGAGCCGATGGACGAGAAGAAGGTGCAGGCCGTGGTCGCCGACTGCCTGGCGCAGGGCGTCATCATCGGCGCCACCAACCGCTCGCTGCCGGGCTTCAACAACACGCTGTGCCTGTCGCCGGCGCTGATCGCCACGACAGACGACATCGACCGCATCACCGATGCCATCGACAACGCGCTGACCAGGGTCTTTGCCTGACCCTTGATCCGCGGCGGCATTCGGGGGAGTGATGGACCCCGCCAGCCGCCGCGGATCACCCCATGCCGATTCCCCCCGACGCCTTCTTCCTGGACCACGCCGCCGGCCTGCCGCTTCAGGTCCAGCTGCGGCGCCAGATCATCGCCGCGGTGACGGCCGGCCGCTTTCGCGCGGGCGAGAAGCTGCCCTCGACCCGCGCGCTGGCCCGGCACCTGGGCGTGGCGCGGGTGACGGTGGCGCAGGCTTTCGCCGAGCTGGTCTCGACCGACTACCTGGCCAGCCGCGACCGCTCGGGCCATTACATCTCGGACAGCATCGAGCGGCGGCTGGAGGCCGAGGCCCCCGCCCCGGCGACGCCGCGCTTCGACTGGGACAGCCAGATCGAGGGCCGCTTTGCCCGCGCCCAGCGCACGGATCGCGAACGCGACTGGCGCCGCTTTGCCTATCCCTTCGTCTACGGCCAGGCCGATCCGGCGCTGGTCGATCATGCCGCCTGGCGCGACTGCGCCATGCGCGCGCTTGGCCGGCGCGAGTTCGACAGCCTGACCGGCGATCTCTACGACGCCGACGACCCGGAACTGGTCGACCATATCGCCCGCCAGATCCTGCCCCGCCGCGGCATCAGCGCCGGGCGCGACGAGATCCTGCTGACCATGGGGGCGCAGAACGCGCTGTGGCTGGTGGCGCAGGTGCTGCTGCGCCCCGGCGCCTCCTGCGCCGTGGAAGACCCCTCCTATCCCGGCCAGCGCGAAATCCTGCTGGCCAGCCGCGCCCGCATCCTGCCGGTTCCCGTCGATGCGCGCGGCCTGCCCCCCGATGCCATCCCGCCCGGCGTCGCGGCGGTCTTCACCACCGCCAGCCACCAGTGCCCGACCAATTCCACCATGCCGCTGGCCCGGCGCAAGGAACTGCTGGCCCGCGCCCAGGCGCAAGGCTTCGCCGTTGTCGAGGACGACTACGAATTCGAGATGTCCTTTGCCGGCGCGCCCTCGCCCGCGCTCAAGGCCATCGACCGGGCGGGGGCGGTGATCTATATCGGCTCCTTCTCGAAATCGGTGTTTCCCGGCGTGCGGCTGGGCTATGTCGTGGCCGATCCGCGCGTCATCGCCGAGGCCCGCGCCCTGCGCGGCATGGTGCTGCGCCACCCGCCGGGCCATATGCAGCGCACGCTGGCGCATTTCCTGTCGCTGGGCCATTACGACGCGCAAGCGAATCGGATGCGCCGCGCCTATGCCCGGCGGCGCGAGGTAATGCTGGCCGCCATCGCGCGCGAGGGGCTGCGGCTCGCCTCGCCCGAGGCGACCGGGGGCTCCAGCTTCTGGCTGGCGACGCCCGAGGGGGTGGATTCCTCGGCGCTTGCACTCCGGCTCAAGGCGCGCGGCGTGCTGATCGAGGGCGGCGCGGCCTTCTTTGCCCAGCCGGCGCGGGGGCGGGGCTTCTTTCGCCTCGCCTATTCCTCGATCTCGGCCGAGCGCATTCCCGAAGGCATCCGCCGCATCGCCGAGGCCCTGCAGGACCAGGGAGCGCCGCCGCCCGAGAGCTAGCCCCGGCCCCAATCGGCGTCGCGCATCTCGCGCAGCCGGCTGGCGGTGCGTTCGAACTCGAAGGCGCCCTCGCCCTCGGCGTAAAGCTGTTCGGGCTCGTCGGCGGCGCTGGCGATCAGCCGAACCCTGGCCTCGTAAAGCGCGTCGATCAGGGTCACGAAGCGCTTGGCCTCGTTGTAGTTCGATTGGCCAAGGCGGGGGATGGCGTCGATGAAGAGCAGGTCCAGCGCCTCGGCCATGGCCAGGTAATCCGCCGGGCCCAGGGGCTTGCCGCAAATATCCCAGAAGCCCGCGCGGCCGATGCGGCCGACATGCCGCGGGATCTCGACCTTGCGGCCCTTGATCTCGAGCAGCAGGGGCGCGGCCGCCGCGCCGCCGGTTTCGGCTTGCCACAGCGCATCCATCTGCGCCCGCGCCGCCGCATCGGCGGGGATGAACCAGACCTGCCCACCCTCGTCGCGATTCTGGCGGTGGTCGGTGGCGCTGGCCAGCTCGACCACTTCCAGCCGCTCGCGGATCAGCGCGATGAAGGGCAGGAAAAGCTGGCGGTTGAGGCCGTTCTTGTAAAGATCCTCGGGCACCCGGTTCGAGGTGGTGACGACGGTCACGCCCTCTTCGAACAGCACCTGGAACAGCCGGCCGACGATCATCGCATCGGCGATGTCGGTGATCTGCATCTCGTCGAAACACAGCAGCCGCGCCTGCTGCGCCACCGCCTTGGCGACCGGGCGGACAGCGTCCTGCTGGCCGGTCTTGCGCACGCCCTCCAGCGCGCCCTGGATCTCTTGCATGAATTCGTGGAAATGCACCCGGCGCTTGGCGGCGACCGGCGCCGCCTCCATCACCAGGTCCATCAGCATCGACTTGCCGCGGCCGACGCCGCCCCACAGGTAAAGGCCCCGCACCGCCGGCGCAGGCGCGGGGGCCGCGCCCCGCAACCGCGCGAGCCAGCCGTTCTTCTGCGGCGCGGGCGCCGGGGCTGCGGCCAATTCCCGCACCAGCCGATCCAGCACCGGCAGGACGCCGCGCTGCGCCGCGTCGGGTTCCAGCCGCCCCGCCGCCACGCGGGCCTCGTAGAGTTCGGATACGCTTGCCATATCCGCCCCCTGCCAAAGAAAGGACCGGCCCGCAAGGGCCGGCCCGGCAATTCCCATGAATTTCGTCGGGTTCAGCGCCCGCGGCGCTGGAAACTGCCGCGCGGATCGGTGCCGCGGCCCAGCCAGTTCTGCGTCACCGCGGCGATCTGGTTCACGATCTGCACCCGTTGGGTCAGGCCCTTGGCATCGGCCTCGTCCCCGGCCCGGCCGACGAGGGCGGGAAACTCGGCCTTGACCAGTTGCGGCTGGCTCAGCACGGCCCCGCTGCGGGCGTCGAAGACCTGCACGGTATAGTGGATGTTGTGGACGCCCGAGTTCTGCAACCGCTGGCGCACCACCGGGGTGATGGCGTGGAAGCGGTCGAGGGTGGCGACGATGCGCACGCCCGTCTTGCCCTTCAGCCCGGCGGCGCCCCGTTCGATGCCTTCCTCCAGGATGGCGGCCACCTGGGCGCGCCGGTCGCCCGCCGGCTCGCCATGCCAGACGATGTCGGCATTGGGCATGTAGCTGTTCGCCTCGGAGGTGGTCAGCTCGTCCGGCACCGCGACCTCGACCGCGGCAAGGCGCCAGCCGGCGGTCTGCGCCGGATCAAGCTGTTCGTAGGCGGTTTCCCAGGTGCTGGCGCAGCCCGAGAGCCCAAGGGCCAGGCCAAGCGCCAGAAGCGCAGGTTTCAACATGGGGTGGTTCCTCGTTAAAATCGAATGAATGGAAGGCCGGCGACAGGCCGGCCGCTGAAATTGCGCCAGGGTCTTTGGGCATGATCGTGGCCTGGAAAATCGGATGGATCAGAAAAGCGCCTTTCGCAAACAGGCCGGCTTGCGCCGCCCTTAGGTCGCGGGAACAATCCC
>JAANMW010002625.1_pt1 | contig 15823 bp, 19 predicted proteins | sample 7279671 | NCBI WGS metagenome assembly JAANMW01 (sample SAMN14094541, study PRJNA606508) | bioreactor metagenome | isolation source: A lab-scale SPAN reactor treating ammonium-rich wastewater day 247 | place: Ireland: Galway | collected 2017-09-19
GCGAACTTGTGGCGCAGGTAGCTCTCAAGCTCGGCGTCCAGGGGCTCGAGCTCGACCACTTCGCAGCGCTGGGCCACTTCGCGCACCTCGGCGTTCTGGCTGGCCAGGCGCTCGCGCAGCTCGGGCTGGCCGATGAGGGCAATGCCCACCAGGCGCTGCATGCCGTCTTTCAGCTCCAGGAAGCGCTTCAAGTGTTTGAGCGTGGGCGACGGCAGGCAGTGCGCCTCCTCGATCACCAGCAGGTGGCGGCGCCCGGCGCGGCGGCTGGCCTTGAGCAGCTCGTGCACCTGCCGAAAGCGCGCCTCGGGGCTGCTCTTGACCTTGAGCTGCGGGTCCAGCGCGCCGGCGATGGCTTCGGCAATGTGGCTGGCCTTGAGCGTCTTGCCCTTCTGGTCGTTCGCTTCCATGGCCAGCACGTAGGGGCGGATGACGACCACGTCGCGCTTGTCGGCTTTGATGCGCTCTTCCAGGTCTTCGGCCAGGGTACTCTTGCCTGCGCCGCTCTCGCCCACTACGGCGACGAAGCCGTGGTGCTGGGCGCAATCGGTGAGCGTGGCGCGGATGTAGCGCACGCTGGCGGTCTGGTGGACGTCGTCGGGGCTTTGCACGTCGTCCAGGAACGGGTTGCGCGGCAGGGCAAAGTGCTTGCGCGCCTCCGGGGACAGGGCCTCGTTTTGCAGTAGCATGGTTTCTTCCTCCTTGGGTTCGGTTGCCGGGTTGGCATTGGGGTTCACGGGGGCGGCCTCGGCGTGTTGCAAGCACGCCGGGGCCAACTTCTTTGCGGGGCGGCGCGCGCTCATGCCGCGCCCCCGGCCACTACGCGCAGGCTGCTGCGCACGGCGAGGCGGGCGTGCAGCTCGGCCAGCTGGTCTTCGGGCACGCCATCGGGGTAGGAGGCGCGCAGGGTGGCGACGAGTTCGCGCGTCATCTCCAGCCCCAGGCGGCGCAGCTCGGCGGCGGCCTCGAAGCCGGTGAGCGTGCGCACCGGCGCCGGCGTGAGGCGCGTGGTGACGGCCGGCACCAGGTCGGTGCCGCGGCGCGGCAGCCAAGCCCGCTCGGGCGCCTGGTCGATCACCTTGAAGGGGTCGATGCGGCCGCCAAAGGGTGCAACGCCGGCCTTGCGTTTGGCCTGCGCCTCTTCCTGTGTGGCGGCGTCCATGGCGAAGCGCTCCACCTCGCTGCGGTTGGCCTCCAGCACGGTGTCTGCGGGGCGCGCCCAGTCTTCGCCAATGGTGTTGCCGTCCGCGCGAAAACCCGCGTCGTCGCGCGCCACCAGGGGGATGCTGTGCAGCTGCTCGTTGCCCTCGGCGTCCCGGTCCACCACCATGGCGGCATCGGGCTGCCAGGGGTTGTAGGTGATCTGCAGGCGCTCGCCGACCATCACGCCGGGGACGCCGCGCACGTTGAACTCGCGGCCCTTGAAGGACACGGTGAGGAAATCGGTGACCTTGCGCGCCTCGGGCGTGTGCGTGAGCAGTTCCATGCACAGGGCTGCGGGCGGCGCAATGCGCAGCTGCTCGGGGCGGATCGTCATCCACTGGTCGTAGCGCGCCTTGCCGTGGCGGCTGTGCACCTTGGTGCTGTTGTACCAACGCGCCCAGCGCAGTGCCTGGGCGTTGAGTTCGGCCAGGTCGCGCACGGGCCGCAGGCGCAGGCCCGACTCAAAGCTGCGCTCGATCTGGTCGCGCGCTTTTTCCACCTGGCCGGTGGCGCGGGCGTTGCCCGGCGCGTGGGCGATCAGCTTGACCTGCAGGCGCCGCGCCAGGTTGCCAAACAGGCCGCTGGTGTTGGCGCTGCCCATGTCCATCATCAGGATGAAGGGCACGCCGTACAGCGGCTCGGCGCCCCGCTGCTGGATGGCGGCAATGAAGCTCTCTGCCAGGTTGGTGCCGCTCTCGGCGCCCAGCACGTAGTGCACGAAGATGGCGCCGCTGTAGTGGTCCGTCACTTCGTAGGACCACACCCGGTCGTTCTCGATGCGCTTCAGGTTGGCCGGCTTGTTTTTGTAGAACTTCTCGCGCGGCATCACCTGCAGGCCGGCCTCTTTGGCGTTGCCGGCGTTCAGGTAGTACAGCACGCACAGGCTGGCGTCGATCTGCCAGACGTGGTTGGGGTGCAGGCTCTTGAGCTCCACGGCCGGCGTGGGCCGGTTGAGCTGGTCGGGGTGCATGCCGTAGTGGCGCAGCGCGCGGGCGATGGCGGAATCGCTCAGTGGCTGCACCTCGCCGGTGGCGGGGTCGATGCGCTCGGCGCGCACCTCGCCATTGGCGCGCATGACTTCGACCGCCTGGCCGACGGAGAGCAGGCGCTTGTTCGTCTTGCGCTGGCTGTTCATCAGGGCCGCGCTGATGGCGATCGCCTCGTCGCGCAGGAGCAGCACGGCACCGGCGTCGCTGCGACGTTTGCGTTCTGGTTTCACGGTGACCTTTGCCAGGTGGCGGTGGAGGGTGGCAAGCGAGAGGCCCAGCTCGGCGCAGGCGGCCGCATAGACGGCGCGCTTGCCGCCGCTGGGCGCCAGGGCGGCCGCATGCGCGACCTGCACCAGGCGCTGCGTGGTAACTGGGTTGACGGCCATGGCGCGGCGCCGCGGATCAGTCTTGGCCGCCCCACTGGGCCACTTCGGCGGCGAGCTGGACATCGGCGGCGGTGGACACGTCGGGCAGCTGGAACTCTTCGCGCAGCGCCGTCAGGTCGCCCTGCAGCTGGCCGACCAGACCGGCGGCAAATAGCGAGTTGTCGTCGTCGCCGTGGTTCTTCAAGGCGATCAGCGCCTGGCGCAATTGCCCGCGTATGGCCCCCAGGGCGTCGTTCATGATGCTGGTGGCTTCGCGCTGCAGGGCCAGCAGCTGCTCGTCGGCCGGTGCGGCCTGGATGCGCTTGAGCTGGGCGCGCAGCTTGTCGTTGGCGGTGTTCTTGTCGGACAGGACTTTCTCGACCGCGCCCTTTTCTTCGCGGGCCTCGCGCAGCGCAGCGCGCAACTCTTTGACCGACATGGTGGCAACGTCGTCGAGGGAGAGCTCCCCCGTCTGGCCGGTGAGTTCGAGTTCTTCGAGCTGCTCGTCGTCGAGCACCAGCATTTCGAACAGCTTGGTCTGGTTGCCGATGGCCTTCAAAGTTGCGTTTGACGGCAACTTTGAGAACTTCGCTGCGGACTGCATGAAGCGACTGGCAACGTACTTGTCGATTCCGAGCACATCAAGGCGCGCGGCAAACTGGCCGTGATCGCAGGCCGACTTGAGGACCGCAAGACCCCGCCCGACCTCCAGGCAAGCCTCCACGCTGCGGCGCATGTTGGCGCTGATATCTCGCTGGATCAGGTCGGGATCGGTGCAATCGGCGGGCAGCTGGTAGCCCAGGTGCATCGCCACGGCGCGCACGCGGGTATCGGTTTCACGGGTGATCAGGGCCAGCTGGTTGGCGGCGCTGACGTCCTCGGCGATGACGGCGTCCAGGATGACGGGTTCTTTGGAAACAGGTGCGGGGGTCTCTTTGCGGGCCATGAAGTTCTCTCGGGGTTTCGGTTACAGGGGTACGGAATAGCGGGCGCTGACGTCGTCGAGCTGGCGCTTGGCGGCGTTGAGGTTGGTGGCTACCGTGGTGGCGATGCGCACGAACTGCACGCCCAGGCGCCAGCGGTTGGTGCCCGCCACCTGCTCGACGTAGCCGGTGGCGGCCAGCGCGGGAAGGTTCTGGCTGACCCAGCTGGGCGGCACGCCCAGGCCCTTGGCGATCTCACCGGGGGCCAGGCCCAGCACTTCGTGGCCGGCCAGCAGGCGAAACAGCTCGCAGGTCTTGCGGATGGGGCCGGCCAGGGAATAGGTCTTTTCTGCCATGCTTAAAACTCCAGTTCGGGCGTGGCGTACTGCGCCACGTTGCGGTGGTGGTAGGCCACTTGCTCCAGGTGCAGGCGCAGGGCGGCCAGGGTGGCTTCGGTGTCGGCCGCCTGGGGGGCGGCGTAAAACTGGGTGAGCAGTTGCAGCGCGGCGGCGCAGCTGCTGTTCATGTCGAGGAGCTCGGTGCCGCCCGCCTTGCGGCCGGTGGGCATGCCCACGACCAGCCGGTCTGCGGTGGCGGCCAGCCATTCGCTCACGTAGTGGCAGCCGCAGGCCAGTTCGTAGGCCGGGATCAGGATGGCGGGCATGCGGCCCGTGGCCAGCCACTTGTAGAGGCTGTCGTGCGTGGCGCCCATGTGGTCGGCAATGCGCTCGACGCTGAGGTGGCGCTTGACCTGGGCGTGCTCTTTGCACAGGCGCATGGCGTGCACCAGGCTGTTGGCGCGTTGGCGTTTCGAGGGGGCGCAGATCATTGGACGCCCCCCCTGCCAGCGGCTTCCAAACAAATGCCTGGCTGGAAACGCTGCAAAAGGCTTTCGTGGTGGCAAAGTGCAGCCATCTCAAACGCAACGGAGCCACCTATGGACACCAGCGAATTCGACGAACTTGCCGGGCGCATCGACGGCGTGGCACAGGCGCTGCTCCGGCTGGCAGCCGCGCTTGAAATGCAGGGGGTCATTGAGGCTTCCCCTGTGTCAGAGGCGTGGAGAGAGGCGCGGCCGGCACAGTTCGCGACCGATCCAGTGCGGGCGGCTGCACGACGCGTCCTGCACCAGATGGCAGATGATCTGGATGGGGCACGAAGCGCTCGCCTATCACGGCGCAGTCCAACCTGAAGCCGCAGGCGTCCCGACCCGCCTTGGAAATAACCATGGCTTGACCTAGGACTGCTTCACCGTTGGGACGGTTTGTTACATTGCGCTGCATGAAGAGGCGCCTCATGCGACGGCGCGCTGCAGCGGTTCGCGCGAAACTTCGCCGGCCTTGAGGCCCAGCTGCACCGCGATGTTGTGGGCGTCGCCGCGCAGGCACTTGAGGCGCGGCTGGGATTCGTTGTCCGCGAGGATGGCGATGACCATGTTGGGGCTGTAGCCGTTGCGGCGGGCCCAGGCCGAGATGGACCAGCCCTTGCGGGCGAACTCATCGCGGACTTGCGAGCGGGTTTTGGGCATGGCGGTTTGCGTCCTGTTTGTTGTGCAGCAGTTGGCGCTGCTGCACTGGTTGGCTTGTTGTTGTGTTGCATTGTGGTATTCATTTGAATGCCTGTCAATGCATTTATTGGTTCTCGAATGAATATTTCTGAACGTCTGCGGGAGGAGCGCAAACGCTTGGGCTTGAACCAGGTGGACTTCGGCGCTGCTGGTGGCGTGAGAAAACTCGCGCAGATCAACTACGAGTCAGGCGAGCGCCAGCCGGACGCGGGCTACCTCGCGGCCGTTGCGGCCGCAGGCGCCGATGTGCGCTACATCCTCACGGGCGAGCGCGAGGGCCCGCCGCCTGTGGTGTTGACAGCCGAAGAGCAGCTGCTGCTCGAGTACTACCGCGATGCGCCGGCGGCCGTGCGCAAGGCGGCCATGGCGGTGCTCTTGTCGGCCAGCGCGGCACCAGCAGGGCAGTCGTATGTGGGCAGCGGGGGCGTGCAAATCGGAACGGTGGCGGGCGGGCGGGTGCGGGTCAACAAGAAATAAGAAACGAGGTAGCCGGTGCAGGGGAGCGGGGTGTGGGCGTGGTTGCGCCAGGTGCTGGAACGGCTCGCGCCCGGGCAGGGCCTGCGCGGCGACGCTGGCGTGCAGATTGGCAAGGTGGATGGCAACGTGCGCGTGGTGCATGTCACGCACCACCACCATGGGCGTGCGCGCGGGCCTGCCAGCACGGAGCAGCGCGAGGTGCTGGCCCTGCTGCGCACGCTGCCCGAGCGGGGCCTGGTGCTGGAGTTCATGCACCGCGAGTTCGGCACGCGCATGGTGATCGAATTGGCGCCTGCGCAGCTGTACCGGGTGCGCCGCTACGTGGAAAAGATCAACGAGAGCAGGAGGGAGCAAGCATGACAAGCAATGAGGTGAAACCACGCAAGCGGCGCCAGCGAGGATCCGTGTGGATCATTCTTTTGGTGCTGATCGCGGTAGTTGTTGGCGCTTGGCAATACAACGGATACAAGGCAGAAAAGAAACGCATGGCGCAGATGGAACTGCAGCGCCAGCAGGAGAGCCAGAAGCGCCAAGCAGAAGAGACGCGCCGCGAGTTGGAGCGACAGCAATTGGAAAAGCGCCTGGCCGAAGAAAAGCAGCGCCGCGATTCGCTTGCAAGCGCCAACCAGGCGCTCGATAGTTTGTTGGGCCGATGGGACGATGCCGTGAAGCTGGCGAGCAATACCGGCCGCATAGCGCTGAGCGGACCTGTGACTACTTTGCAAGGCCTCAGGCGTGAAGCAGAACGCCTAACGGTTTCTCCGTGCATGGACCAGGCAAAAAACCTGCTGCTCAAAAGCATGGAAAGCACCACCGAGGGTTTCCTTGAATTCATGCGCAACCAGCTGAAGATCGGTGACAAGCTTGCCCAAATTGATTTCGATGCGGCCGCAAAAGATATGGCCGCTTTCCGGACAGCGCGAGGGGCCTGTCCGCAGTAGCAATCGAAGACCAAAAAAAAATGCAATGAAACAAGCGGCGATTTTCATGGTGTGTGCGCTGGCTGCGCTCCCGGCCTGGGCCATCAACAAATGCACCGGCCCCGATGGCAAGGTGGCGTTTCAGGATGCCCCGTGCGCTGGTAAAGGCGAGAAGATCGTGGTCCGCCCTGCATCGGGGCTGCCGGGCGCCAATGCACCCGCCGCGCCTTCACTGGGCGCTCTACCAACGGCAGCGGCACCGGCTGCAGCAGCGCCCGCGCCCGTTGCGCCAGCTGCGCCCGCGCCCACTGCGGCCGCCAAGAGCCCATTGGTGCGTGAGGCCGATATGTGCCTGGCCTGGTACCTGCCCCGGCTGCGTGATCCGGCCGGCGCCTACTACACCGAGCCGGCCAAGGACGGCCGCGTGGTCTCCATGACGGTGCACGCCACCAATGGCTTCGGCGGCTACGTGACGCGCCGCGCCGGCTGCGAGATCCACCAGGGCAAGCTCAATGAGACCTGGACGAAGATCCATGCGGAGCGGAACGGGTGGTGAGGGCGCCCCAGCGAAAAGGGGGCCTAGCTTTCGGGGAATGATGTAACCAAAAAGAGGGAGGAACCATGGCCAGACTACGAACAATCACGATCGGCGCACTCAATATTGCAATGCACCGGCCGCATTCGCCTGAGCGATACGTCGAACTTTTCACGGCGGCGCTCAAGTTGGGGCGCCTCTTCCAACAAGGAGAAATTCATGGTCTCATGCTGGGACCGCTTACAGGCCGGCGCGACGCCATCGAAAAAAATGAGCTCTCTGGTGAGATCTACCGATTCGTCCAAGTGAATCCTGATGATCCGTGGTTCGACCTACGAACGCGCCGGCAGGCTGCGCCAGAAGAGGTTGAGCGAATCAATATCCCTCAGCACCTGCTAGCCCATCTGCAGAGTTTTCCGTTCATCTTCTACCCGCGACAGCACGAACTCTGGTTTGTTAGCAAAGATAGGGGAAGCAGCCTGTCGATCAAGGCTGCCGAGAAATTTTTCCAGGCACTATTCGATCAAACAGCCGCGGCAAGTAATTTCCCGGAAATCGCCGTGACCGCGCTCCCGGACAAAGAAAAGTTGGAAGAACTGCTCAATCTTCCAGGCCTGCGAAGATTAGAGCTGAGTTTTAATCGCCCAAACCCCGACGATGGGGGCGAACTTGAAGCCGAATTCGAGGAGCGAATGGCTAACATCAACGTGGGCAAGAGACATGAAGTCCTCACTGCTCCGAGGGGGCAAGAGATGGAGCCAGATGCACAGTTGCAAGCTGAGGCCCGCGTTGCCGCCCGCAATGGGAAGGTGCTCGGCGAAGGTGTGGACCTTGACGGCGCCCCCATTCAAATGTCCACCGAGGAAAGACCAGCGCGATTTTTCAAACGGGTGAACGACGCAATAGAAACTGTCAAAGACGTGTTGCGACGCGCGCGCGATGAGCAATAAAGATACGATTGATCGAGCATGTACACCGGAATTCGCAGAATTTTTAGTTTGTATTGGACCGCCTATGGCGGGTCCAGTGCACTGCTGCGCTCCCCGTATCTCCATGTCGCTATCCTCTTGCTCGCACTGACCTGGAACACTTGGTGGTCTCCGAGTTGCTTGGCCAGCGCCGGGTGTTCGGCGTGGTGGGACCAAAGCATTGCTGTCTTACCAAATCTTCTTGGCTTCACATTGGGTGGTTTCGCTATCTTCATAGGGTTCGGCGACGAAAAGTTCAGGGCCCTTTTGGCCGACCCGCGAAAAGTCGAAGAGACCGCTGTCCCGCTGTCCACAATTTATGTGGAGCTTTGCGCTTCCTTTGTGCATTTCATTCTTGTACAGGCGCTTGCTGTGCTCTTTGCTGTCGTCGCGAAGGCATGGTGGTTTTACACGCCGTTTGTGGATCCTGTGCGCAACTGGTTGCCTTACCTGAACGGAGTCGCTGGTGCGTTCGGATACGGTCTTTTTTTGTACGCTCTGACGTCTGTCGTCGCAGCTACCATGCATGTATTTCGAATTGCGAACATGTACGCTACTTTTAGACGCGTCAGTAAGCAGAGTGAACTGGGGTAGTCAGCCCCTTAAGAGGCACTGCAACAGTGCTTGGGCATTCTTCATAAAGCGTGCCTCCTACGCGCCTACCGTTGGGAGAGTGGGCCCGGTTTGGTTCTCTTGGCGCCACCAAACAATGGCACGCACCATTTACGCCTGATCGCGCGCCCCCGGCCTTCGCTTCTAAAACTCTTTATTCACGCGCCCACGCGCGTGAGCTGCACAGTGCTTGGCATGCCTCAAGCCCTGCCCGCAGTCCGTTCCCGCTGCACCCACTTTTCAGTTAAGCGCGCCACTCTGGCGGCGCACGGCTTTGGCAATTGCGCGCACATGCCCGCCACGCGGCAGATGAGCCGTTTCGCGGCATGTGCGTTCACTCCCACCCGCTGGAGCCGCCGCCGTGAACCCTTCGCTGACTGACAAATTCCTCTCCATGCTGCGCCGCGTGCAGCGCGTGCGCATGGCCGACTGGCTGCTGTATTCAATGGCGCTCATGGCGCTGGTGTGGCTCATGGCGCCGCAGCAGCTGCCGGTGGCGGTGTACAAGCTGGCGCTGCTCTCGCTGGCCGCCGTGACGAGCTATTGGATTGACCGCAGTTTGTTCCCTTACGCGCGGCCTGACGTGTTGTTGCTGGGAGAAGAAATCGACGTTGAAGCGCACGAGAGCGAGACCTCGTTCTTGGACATTCGCGGGGCAGTCTCCTTTGCCGAGGCTGGGCTGTCGGTGGCTGGGCCGCTCGACATGGCCACGAACCGCGAGCGCCTGGCGCTGGGCGCAGCTTGCATGCTGCGCCGCGCGCTGATCGTAGGCTTTGCCATGCTGGCCGTGAGCCTGGGGGCGTGATGCTGCCACCGCACAAGCTGGCGGGCCTGCAGGTGCGAAGCGCCAAGCGCCTGGTGCTGCGCGCTGTCGGCCTGGTGTTTGTGCTTGGCGCCGTGCTGTTGTGCGCGGCGTTGGCGCAGGCGCAGGTGCCGCAGCAAGCTGCGCGCTACCGGCTTGACCTGGTGCGCCAGGCTCAAGCCCAGTGGGGCCTACAGGCGCCTGTGGCGGCGCTGGCCGCGCAGGTGCACCAGGAGAGCGGCTGGCGGCCGGGCGCAGTGAGCCATGTGGGCGCGCAGGGCATGGCGCAATTCATGCCCGCCACGGCGCGCTGGTGGTGCGCGCGGGCGGGCGATGCTGCGGCCGATTGCCAGCCCTTGAACCCGCGTTGGGCGCTGCGGGCGATGGTGGGCTACGACAAGTTCCTCTACGACCGAACCCCTGCGCGCCTGGCGCGCTACGACCGGCTGTGGCTGGCATTACGCGGCTACAACGGCGGCGAAGGGCATTGGCAGGCAGAGGGCCGCAGCACGGGCCTGGCAGCGCCCACGCGCGTGCAAATTGACGCTGCCTGTGGCGCCGCCCGCCGCCACCGCACGCACTGCGCAGAAAACCTGGGCTACCCGCGCCGCATCCTGCTGGTGCTGCAGCCGCGCTACCGCACCTGGGGCGCCGCCTGGGAGCCTGCGCCATGAGTCGCACCGGCATTGCCTTGCTGGCCGTGCTGCTCGCCCTGGCGGGGGCCGCTCTGGGCTACTGGCGCGGGCATGCCGCAGGCGCGCTGGCCGCCGAGGCCAAGCACAACGCCAATGCGGTGCAGGGCATGACGGACCTGCTGGTCTCACACAGCACGCTCATCCAACAAACCGGCGCTGCCAGCGCGGCACTGCGCCGGGCCGTCGCAGCGCGCGAGAAGGCCGACGAGGCCACCACCCAGGAGCTCAAGGATGTTTTGGCCAATACCGCTGTTACCCGTGTTGATTGCCGCCACGATGCTGGCGTCATGCGCCAGCTCGAAGCCGCCCGCGAGCGTGCCGCCCGTGCCGCCGCCAGCGGCCTCGATGGCGCTGTGCCAGGCGCCGCCCCAGCTTCTGGGAAATAGCATGGATGAGATAACCCTCACGCTCAAAAGCACCTACGACGCCTATGGCGCCTGCGCGGGTACGCATGCCGAGCTGGTGCGCTGGCTGGAGCTGCAAGGGGCGGCCCGATGAGCGCTGCATCGATTGCCTGGGCGTCCATCGGCCTGTCGCTCGTGGCGGTGCTTTACGCGTTTGTCGCCACTCGTCAGGTGGACAACAAGGTGCACATCGAGTCGGTGCAAAGCGAGCTCACCAAGTCGATTGCAGCGCTGCGCCTGCGCATGGATATGGCAGAGACCCAGTTACGCAGCGTGCCCGAGGCAGCGGTGTTGACAGAACTGCGCGTGAAGATGGGTTCGCTCGAGGCGAGCCAGGAGGCACTGCTGCGCGAGTCGCACCGCACGGGTGCGGCCATGGCGCGGGTTGAGGACTACCTTTTGAAAGCCAAGTGATGAAAAACACCTACGAGCAGCACCAGACCGAAGACCGCCGCCTTGTGATCCTGCGGGTGCTGGCGGACAGCACCAGCTACCAGGCCAATGAGTACATCCTCGAATCGATGCTCGACTCAGTGGGGCACAGCGTGAGCAACGACCGCCTGCACAGCGACCTGGCGTGGCTGGCCGAGCAGCAGCTGATAACCCTGCTGCGCCTGGCCGGCGTGACGATTGCAAAGCTGAGCCCCCGCGGCTTTGACGTGGCGCGCGGCCGCGCCCAGGTGCCCGGCGTCAAACGCCCGCGCCCGGAGTAGGCCATGGGCCGCAAGAGCACCGTCGCCGTGCTGCCGCAGGAGGTGGTGGCGCAGATCAACCGGCTGATTCGCGACGGTCGGACGATCGACGAAATCCTGCAGGCCTTGCAGCCCTTGGGCACCGAGGTATCGCGCAGCGCCATGGGGCGCTACGTGAAGGGTGCGCGCGAGTCCATGGAGAAATACCGCGAGGCCCAGGAGGTCGCCAAGGTGTGGGTGGACAAGCTCGAAGCCGAGCCCAGCGGCGATGTCGCCCGCTTGTTGCCCGAGATGCTGCGTGTGGTGGCGTTCCAGAGCTTGACCACCATGGGCGAGTCGGAGAAGCCCGCAAAGCCGATGGACGTGATGCTGCTCGCCAAGGCTCTGAGGGACATTGCCGGCACCACCAAGGCGAACATCGATGTCGAGAAGCAGCTGCGCGCGATGCGTGCCGAGGTGAAGAAGGCTGCTGCCGAGGTCGAAACCACCGCGCGCAGCGCGGGCATGAGCGAAGAGCTGGTGACCAACATTCGCACGCGCATTCTGGGCGTGGGAGAGCGGGCGTGACGCCGCAAAGCCTGCCTGCCGTCCTGCTGCCCTACCAGCAGCGCTGGATCGAAGACCCATCCCCGTTCAAGGTGGCCGAGAAGGGCCGACGCACCGGCCTGACCTGGGCCGAGGCGGCGGACGACGTGCTGATAGCGGCTGCGGACAAGAGCGCTGGCGGGCAAAACGTGTACTACATCGGCCAAGACAAGGACATGACCGAGGAGTACATCGACGCGTGCGCGATGTGGGCGCGTGAATTCAACCAGGTGGCGGGCTCGGTGGAGCAAAGCCTGTGGGATGAGGAAGACGACGAGGGGCAGAAAAAGCACATATTGACCTATACGGTTCGCTTCCCCAAGGCGCGCCATCGCATCACTGCGCTGGCATCGCGCCCCAAGAAGCTGCGCGGGCGCCAGGGCGTGCTGGTGGGCGACGAGGCGGCCTTTCAGGACGACTTGGACGGGCTCATCAAGGCGGCGATGGCGTTCCTGATCTGGGGCGGCAAGGTGCGGCTGATTTCCACGCATTTCGGGGTGGACAACCCCTTCAACGCGCTGGTGCAGGACATTCGCGCCGGCAAGCAAAAGGGCAGCATTCACCGGATCACCTTCCGCGACGCCGTAGTGCAGGGCCTCTACAAGCGGGTCTGCCTGCGCATGGGCAAGGTCTGGACACAGGCCGAAGAAGACGAGTGGGTGCAGGGCATTTACGACTTTTACCGCGACAACGCGGATGAGGAATTGGACTGCGTGCCCAGCCAAAGCAGCGGCGCCTACTTCAGCCGCGCGCTGGTGGAGGCGCGCATGTCGGCCTACCTGCCGGTGGTGCGCCTGTCGCTGCCTCAAGGCTTCGAGTTGCGCAGCGCGCACGAGCGCGAAACGCACGTGGCCGATTGGCTCAAGGACAACGTGGAGCCGCTGCTGCGCGAGCTGCCGCCCACGGCCACCAGCTACTACGGCATGGACTTTGGCCGCACGGGCGACTTGTCGATCATCGTTCCCCTGATTCAAAGCGGCAATTTGCACCGCAAAGCGCCCTTCATTGTGGAGCTGCGCAACGTGCCGTTCGAGCAGCAAAAGCAGGTGAAGTTTTGCGTCATCGATGGGCTACCGAATTTTGCCGGCGGGGCCGACGACGCGCGCGGCAACGGCAGCCATCTGTCGGAGCTGACGGTGCAGAAGTACGGCGCCGCGCGCGTGCACCGCGTGATGCTGACGCAGCAGTGGTACATCGACAACTTCCCGAAATACAAGGCAGCGTTTGAGGACGCCGAGATCACGCTGCCCAAGGACGAGGCCACCCTGACCGACCACCGGGCGGTGCAGATGGTCAAGGGCGTGCCCAAGGTGCCGGAGAACGCCCACACCAAGGACAAATCCAACGGTGGGCAACGCCACGGAGACGCCGCGATCGCGGGCGTTCTGGCGTGGTTTGCCTCGCTCAATAGCGCGGCCCCCATTGAATACACCAGCGGCGGCGCGCGCATGGCCGACGACGACACGAAGGGGTTCCTGTGACCGACGACAAAAAAATCCCCCAGCCAGAAATGGACACGGAAGCCGCAACGCGCCAGCAAGACCCCTGGAATCAGGGCTTCATGGGCGCGGTGCAAACCAACGACCCACTGATCCTGGAGCGCGGCGAAGCCGGCTCCATGGCGTTCGAGATTTACCGCGACCTGCGCCGCGACGGCAAGGTGTTCGCGGGGCTGCAAAAACGCAAGCTGGCCGTGATCGGCCGGCCATGGACGGTGGAGCCTGAAATCGAATCTGAGCAAGGGACGGCGGATGCGAAAATCGTGGCCGACATCCTGGGAAGTTTCGCCTTCGACCGGCTGTGCAGCGGCCTTCTGGACGCCTTGTTGATTGGCTGGCAACCTGCCGAGGTGGTGTGGACGCTGCGCCAGGTGAAAACGACGCGCGGCACGCGCCAGATGGTGGTGCCGGCACGTGTGCCCAAGCGCCTGCAGCGCCGCTTTGTGTACCGCGACACCACACCCGGAAAACCCGCGGAGCTGCGCCTTTTAACGCGCGATGCCATGCAGGACGGCGTGCCCGTGGATGAGCGCAAGTTCATCGTCCACACCCTCAACTCCGAGGACGACAACCCCTATGGCACGGGCCTTGGCCTGCAGCTGTACTGGCCGGTGTTCTTCAAGCGCAAAGGCGTGCTGGCCTGGAACAAGCTGTGCGACCGCTTTGGCACGCCCACGCCCTGGGGCAAATACCCGCGCAACGCCACGGCGCGTGAGAAGGGCACGCTGTTTGAGGCGCTGCGCGCATTCTCGAACGATGGTTTTGTGATGACGCCCGAGGGCACGCTGATTGAGCTTTTGGAGAGCAAGCTTTCTGCGGGCGGGCAAACCCCGAACCAGTCGCTGGTGGAATACATGGACGACTGGATCATGGAGGTGATCCTCGGGCAGTCGCCACGGGGCGGCAGCGGCGGGGCGCTGGCGGCGGCCGCGACCGAGCGGGAGGACGTGCGACTTGAACTCAGCCAGGCCGACAGCGACCTGCTCAGCGAGACGCTGAATTCGACGCTCATCAAATGGATCTGCGAGTTCAACGGCCTTCAGCCCTGCCTGGTGTACCGCGACGTTGGCAAGGAGGCAGACACCAAGCTCGAGAGCGAGACCGACAAGAACGTGGCCGCCTTGGGCTTTCGCATGTCTGCCGACGGCGTGAAAAAGAAGTATGGTGAGCACTGGGAGCCGGCGCCGGCGACTGCGGCACCTGCCGCGCACACCCCAGCCGACCCCGCCGACAAGCCGGCCGCCGCAAGCTTTGCCGAGGAAGGCGCCGCACGCCCGGTGGGCGATGAAATCGACGCGCTGATAGCCGCCGAACTCCAGGATTGGAAGCCGCTGCTCAGCCCTATGGTCGAGCCGTTTCGAGCCTTCCTGCAAGACGCCGCGCGCGATGGGCTGACCGCCGCCCAGGTGCTCGAACGCCTGCCCGAGCTGTTGCCCGCCATGGACGACAGCGCCCTGGCCGCCGCGCTAACGCGCACGGCCTTTGCCGCCCGCGCCGGCTTCGAGGCCGGCCTGCCCGAGGACAATGCGTGAGCGCGGCGGCCGACTTCGCACGCCTGCAGCGCTTGCCGCCCGCAGAGGCCATGGCGTACATGGCCGGGCGGGAACTGACGGCGGACACCTACCACTGGTACGACTTATGGCGCGATGAGCACCAGCGGGCATTCACAGTCAGCCGCCTGGCGCGCGCCGACTTGCTCGAAGCCATGCAGGCAAGCCTGGCCAAGTCGGTGGCGGGCGACCTCTCGCGCCGCGACTGGATCAAGAGCACCGAGGCGCTGCTGACCGAGGCGGGCTGGTGGGGCAACAAGGAAGTGACCGACCCGCGCACCGGCGAGCTGCTCAAAACGCGCTTCGACCATGCCCGCCTGCAGCTCATCTTCGACACCAATTTGCGCCAGGCCGCCGCTGCGGGCCAGTGGCAGCGCATGCTGCGCAACCAGCGCACCCACCCCTATGCGCGCTACGTGAGCATGGACGATGACCGCGTGCGGCCGCAGCATCGCGCCTGGCACAACGTCACGCTGCCGGTCGATAGCCCCTGGTGGGCCACGCACCGCCCGCCTAACGGCTACCGCTGCCGCTGCCGCGTGGTGGGCGTCACGCAGCGCGACTACGACCAGGGATACTCGCTCGACCGCCCAGGCGCGGAAACCGACCGCGATGCGCCCATCGGTCGCACGCCGCTGCGCAAGCAACCTCCGCCAGACGTGCTGGTGGACTGGCGCAACCCGGCCACCGGCAAGGTCGAGAAGGTGCCCAAGGGCATCGACCCTGGGTTCGACTACAACCCCGGCACCACGGGCCGCAGCAAGGCGTTTGACGCCATGGTGCAGGCCAAGCTCGGCAAGCTGGCCCCGGCGGTGGCCGAAGCAGCGCGCCTTGCCGGCGTGTTGGCGCCCCGGGTCGCCAAGGAAGTGGCCGGCCAGGAAAACTGGAAGTCTCTCGGCTTGCCCGACCTGCGGGAAATGTCGCCATCGATGGCGGCGCCACCGTTGCTGGCTGGTGCCGAAACACTTGAGGACGCGATCGAGCAACTGCGCGGCGCGCTGCAGGTGCCCGTCAACGGTGCGCGCTTCGTTCAGACACCG
>JAANMW010002638.1_pt1 | contig 15734 bp, 18 predicted proteins | sample 7279671 | NCBI WGS metagenome assembly JAANMW01 (sample SAMN14094541, study PRJNA606508) | bioreactor metagenome | isolation source: A lab-scale SPAN reactor treating ammonium-rich wastewater day 247 | place: Ireland: Galway | collected 2017-09-19
GCGGTCCATCAGCGCGCCGGTCGGGCAGACGGTGACGCAGGCCGAGCAGAACTTGCAGCCGGGCAGATGCAGTCGGCCGGCAAAACCATTGCCGAGGTGGTGCAGTCGGTGGCCTATGTCAATACCCTGATGGGCCAGATCAGCATTGCCACGCGTGAGCAGGCCCAGGGTATTGCGCAGGTGAACGAGGCCGTGATCGAGCTGGACCGTGTCACGCAGCAAAACGCTGCGCTGGTCGAAGAATCCGCCGCTTCGGCCCGCGCCATGAGCGACAACGCAGGAGTGCTGGGCCGCACGCTCGACGTGTTCAAGGTGTAGCTGGCGGTTGGACTATTGCCGCGCCGTGCGCACGTTGGGCGGCGGCGCCATGGGGTGGCTGGTGCGCCAGGGGTTGATGTCCAGCCCGCCCCGGCGGGTGTAGCGCGCATACACCTCCAGCTTGATGGGTTTGCAGCGCGTCCAGAGGTCCATGAAGATGCGCTCCACGCATTGTTCGTGGAACTCGTTGTGGTTGCGAAAGCTCACGATGTACTGCAGCAGCCCTTCCTGCTCGATTTGCGGGCCGGTGTAGGCAATGCGCACGCTGCCCCAGTCGGGCTGGCCGGTGACCAGGCAGTTGCTCTTGAGCAGGTGGCTGACCAGCACCTCGCTCACGGGCGCCTCGTCGAAAGCGGCGCGCAGCAGTTGCGGTGCCGGCTGGTAGTGCTTGCATTCCAGGTCGAGGCGGTCCAGGTTCAGGCCATCGAGTTCGTGGATTGGCTCACGGTCAAACAATTCGGGCAGCAGGACCCGCACGCCCAGGCTGGCCGACTGCGGGGCGCCGCGCCACGCGGCCTCGGTGAGGTCGGCGCGCAGGCGTGCCTGCACGGCCTCAACGCCGGAAAATCGGGTGTTGTTGAAACTGTTGAGGTACAGCTTGAACGATTTGCTCTCGATGATGTTCGGCGTTTCGCAGGGCACGGTAATGTGTGCCAGCGCCACCTGGGGCTTGCCGCGTTCGTTGAGCCATGACAGCTCAAACGCGGTCCACAGGTCGGCACCCATGAAAGGCGGGTTGCCCGTGATACCGATCTCGGCCCGCTTGCCTGCGCGCGGCAGGGGGAACAGCAGCGAGGCGTCGTACTGGTCGATATAGGCGGACGCCTTGCCCAGGGGAGATTGGTCTGCAGAGGACATGTGTACTATCAAAAAAATAGCTAGTAGCGCTTTACTGGTAAGCGTTTGAGCCGTATTTTAGTCAAATTTTCTTTCGCGCAGCCATTGCGTGGCCACCCATTTTTCACCTGTGACCACAGGCGCGCCACCATGCAAGGTGCGGCTGCTGGGGTGGGGCTGGTCGTAGCGGAAGAATACGGCATGGCCGCGCAGCGGGGCCACCTCCAGGCCAAGGTCGGGGAAGGTGGTGGCGCCGCCCTCGTCGGGCGTGTTCAGGTAGATCAACAGCGTGGCCAGGCGCTGGCCGCCGCGCTGCAACAGGGTGCTGGTGCCGGGTTCGGCCGGATCGAAGTAGTCGTAATGCGGCCGGTACTCGGCGCCCGGGCCGTAGCGCAGCACTTGCAGGCCTTCGCAGTTCCCGGCGGGCCAGCCCAGCAGGCGCGACAGGCGCTCCTCGATGTGCTGCACCAGCGGGGTTTCGGCCCGCTGGAAGAACATGCCGTCGCTGGTGCGGTGGGCGTTGCGCTCTTCGCCGCCGGTGTGCTGCTGCACCGTGAGCGAGCGCGCCATGTGGGGGCGCGCGGCGTCGATCAGGGCGGTGCATTCGCTCGCGCTGAGCAGGTTTGCCAGCACCACCAACGGCGGTTTGTCGATCGCCAGCAAGCGCTGCACGCTGTGCCCGTTCAGGTCGATGCGATGCGGGCCGCTGTGCAGCCCTTGGCCTGGCAGGGGGCGGGTTTCGGGAAAGGACAATGAGGTCGGCGTAACAGCTGGGACCATAGCGCTTTCTAACCCCACTCAGACCCGTCGGCGGAACACCAGACGATCGGGGCTGGACGCGCCGATGTCATGGGCGTAGCCCTCGGCGGCAAAGTCTTCGAGCTGGCGGGGGGTGGCGGCGCGCTGCGTAATGGCATGGCGTGCCATCAGGCCGCGCGCACGCTTGGCGTGGAAGCTGATGATTTTCCAGGTGCCGTTTTTCCAGTCCTCGAACACGCATTCGACCACCCGGGCGCGCAGCTGCTTGCGGTCCACCGACTTGAAATATTCTTGTGATGCCAGGTTGAGCACCACGGGTGCCTCTTCGTCCTGCTGGCAGGCGTTGAGATACAGGGCAATGCGCGGCCCCCAGAATTGGTAGAGCGTCTGGCCTGCCGGGGTGGCCAGTCGTGTGCCCATTTCCAGCCGGTAGGGCTGCATCCAGTCGAGCGGACGCAGCACGCCATACAGGCCACTGAGAATGGCCAGGTGCTGCTGCGCCCAGGCCAGGTCTTCAGCGGCCAGCGTGCGCGCATCCAAACCTTCGTACACATCGCCATTGAAGGCCAGCAGCGCCTGGCGCGCATTGCGGGCGCTGAACCGGCTCGACCAGGCTTGGTAGCGCGCCACGTTCAGCGCGGCCAGCGGGTCGCTGATCTTCATCAACGAGGCAATGTCTTGTGGGGATTTCTGTCGCAGTATCTCGATGAGCTGCTGGGATTGCGCAACGAACTGCGGCCGCGTGTGCGGCAGGTCGGCGGGGACGGGGGTGTCGTAGTCGAGCGATTTGGCGGGGGACAGCAAAATCATCATGGCGTGCGGGTCTCCAAAAAGCCACTGGCCCCAAGCGGGGCCAGTGGTCCATCAATCGGCACAGTCGCTGGTGGGCGTCCGTGCCGGTCCTCAGGCGCTTGGCGGCTGATCGAACGGCAGCTGCATGTCGCGCAGGTCGCGGCGGGTTTCCACCAGCACCAGCGGGCCGTCGTCTAGCACCACGGCCGGTGGACGCACGCGGGGCACGTGGATGGGGCGTGGTTCGGCGGCAATGGCGGCCTGGATGGCAGCGACCTTGTCAGCGTCCGACTGCACCCACTGCAGGCCGGAGCCTTGGGCCACTTGCTGCATTTCATCGATCGGCAGCACGAAGGGCGCGACGACCGGCAGGGCGCCATTGCTGGCGGCCACTGGTGCTGCAGCCGGTGCTGCGACCGGTGCCGCAGGAGCCACGGGTGCTGGCACGGGTGCTGCCATCACGGGGGCTGGTGCTGGCATGGCCGGTGCAGGTGCTGCCACCGCAGGGGCTGCGGCCACTGGTGCCGGTGCCTGGGTTGGTGCTGGTTCAGCGGCCTGGGGTGCTGTGGCTGCGGGTGCAAAGTAACTGCGGCGGCTGTTGTCCGAGGGAGCTGCTTGAACCGGCTGGCCGGGCAACTCGAAGTCCATCATGCCTTCCGCTGCGGGTGCTGGCTGCGCTTCCTGTCCATCACGGCGCGGCTCGCCACGTTCGCCACGCTGACGGTCACGGCCATAACGGTCGCGCGAGCGGCGGGTGCGGGTCTCGCCAGTGTCGGCCTGCGCCGCTGCGGAGGGCATGTCATTGCCTGTCAGGTCCAGGTCGGGCAGCAGTGCCAGTGGAGCGGTATCGGCAAAATCCGCCGGTGCATTGCTGGGCTGGCTTTCTTGGGCGCGGGGCTGGCGTTCACGGCCTTCACTGCGGGGCTGGCGCTCGCGGCCTTCACCACGGGGCTGGCGCTCGCGGCCACCATTGCCGTTGCGGGGCGCGCGATCACCGCGTGCCTCGTTGCGGTTTTCGCTGTCTGCCGCGTCCGGGCCTTGGGGGACTGTCTGCGTTGGAGCGTCGGCTGCGGGGCGTGCTTCGGCACCGTCGCGGCGGCCACGGCCACCTTCGCGGTTGCCGTCGCGGGGCGGACGACCACCACCCTCGGTGGAGCGTGCTTCCGATGGACGCTCGCTGCGTTCACCGCGGCGGCCACGGCCGTCGGCAGCGCCATCACGGCCACTGGCTTCGCGGTTGCCATCGCGGCTATTCACGTCGCGGTTGCCATCACGGCTGCCGTTGCGTTCGCCACGGCGGCCTCGGCTATCACCGCCACGTCCATCACGGCGCGGCTCGCGGGCTGGGGTTTCTGCGGCGGGTGCTGGGGTCGGTGCGGGGGCTGCGGCAGGGGGGTCGCCCATACCGAACAAGCCCTTGAGCCAGGCAAAGAAGCCCTGCTCCTGGGGGGCCACCGGAGCACGTGCAGGAGCCGGCTGGGGTGCAGCAGCGGCTTGCCGCTGGGGTGCGCGCGGAGCGCGGGCCTCGGCCTGTGCTTCGGTGCGGGGCGCGGCCTGTGGTGCCGGGGCGTCGGGCAGCACGCCCTTGATCACCGGGGTTTGCTTGTTGGTCGGCTCCTGCGAGCGGCGTGTCACGGCGGTGGGGTCTTCCACTTCTTCGGCGAGCGTGTAGCTGGCCTGCACATGGTCCAGGCGTGGGTCGTCGTGCTTGAGGCGTTCGAGCTTGTAGTTGGGTGTTTCCAGTGCCTTGTTGGGTACCATCAGCACGGCCACGCGCTGCTTGAGCTCGATCTTGGCGATCTCGGTGCGCTTTTCGTTCAGCAGGAACGAAGCCACTTCCACCGGCACCTGGCAGTGCACGGCGGCGGTGTTGTCCTTCATCGATTCTTCTTGAATGATGCGCAGGATCTGCAGCGCCGACGATTCGGTGTCGCGGATATGGCCCGAGCCACCGCAGCGCGGGCAGGGGATGGAGGAGCCTTCGCTCAATGCGGGCTTGAGGCGCTGGCGGCTCATTTCCATGAGGCCGAACTTGCTGATGGTGCCGAACTGCACGCGGGCGCGGTCCTGGCGCAGGGCGTCGCGCAGGCGGCTCTCCACCTCGCGGCGGTTCTTGCTCTCCTCCATGTCGATGAAGTCGATCACGATCAGGCCGCCCAGGTCGCGCAGGCGCATCTGGCGGGCCACTTCGTCGGCGGCTTCCAGGTTGGTGCGGGTGGCGGTTTCCTCGATGTCGCCGCCCTTGATGGCGCGGGCCGAGTTCACGTCCACGCTGACCAGCGCTTCGGTGTGGTCGATCACGATGGCGCCGCCCGAGGGCAGTTGCACGGTGCGGGCGTATGCCGATTCGATCTGGTGCTCGATCTGGAAGCGCGAGAACAGGGCGGCGTCGTCGCGGTAGCGCTTGACGCGGGCGGCATGCTCGGGCATGACGTGCGCCATGAACTGCTGCGCCTGTTCGTAGATGTCGTCGGTATCGATGAGGATGTCACCGATGTCGTTGTTGAAGTAGTCGCGGATGGCGCGGATGACGAGGCTCGATTCCTGGTAGATCAGGAAGGCGCCCTTGCCGCCCTTGGCGGCGCCGTCGATGGCGTTCCAGAGCTTGAGCAGGTAGTTCAGGTCCCACTGCAGCTCGGGTGCGCTGCGGCCGATGCCGGCCGTGCGCGCGATGATGGACATACCGTTGGGGTACTCCAACTGGTCCATCGCCTCCTTGAGCTCGGCGCGGTCCTCGCCCTCGATGCGGCGCGACACGCCACCGCCGCGCGGGTTGTTGGGCATCAGCACGACGTAGCGGCCGGCCAGCGAGATGAAGGTGGTCAGCGCCGCGCCCTTGTTGCCGCGCTCTTCCTTCTCGACCTGGATCAGCAGTTCCTGGCCTTCTTTAATGACGTCGTTGATGCGCGCCTGGCTGGGCGAGACGCCGGAGGCGAAGTACTGCTTGGAGATTTCCTTGAACGGCAGGAAGCCGTGGCGGTCTTCGCCGTAGTCGACGAAGCAGGCTTCCAGCGAGGGCTCGACGCGCGTGACGACGGCCTTGTAGATGTTGCCCTTGCGCTGCTCGCGCCCTTCGATTTCGATCTCGTAGTCGAGGAGCTTTTGCCCGTCGACGATGGCCAGGCGGCGTTCTTCGGCCTGCGTGGCGTTGATCAGCATCCGTTTCATGATGCGTTTCCTTCACAAGTGGCGGGGCCGGCGGCAGTGAGCGCATGCTCACGCGGCGGGCGGACCGCGAAAATCCAAACAACGGCTTCCGAACGCCTAGCGCGCTGCGGGGAGCCAACGGTGCCTGGACGGACGCCTTGAAACGAAGGGAATTGCCGGCAATCGCCGGGCACCGCCTGCCTTAGGAGCAGAGCGGGGCGGACGGGGGCGCATGGAAGGGGGCGAGCCTGGACGAGGGCATGATTGCTATTGTAAAAATAGCTGCCTTGGCAGGTGTGACAAGCGCTGGAGCACGATTTGATGCCCAGGGCAAAGGCAGGCGCCATTGCCACAGGGAGATCCATCGCAGTACCAGAGCCAGCATGTTTTCGCTTCGATCCGCTCACACGCCCGCCTCGTGGGCAAGGCCTGCAAGCACAATATTCCGTATCGGTGTTTCAACGTGTCCGCCCGCCGTGCGGCGCACCGGCCACGGCAGGCAATTGGCCTGCCGTCTGCAAGTGCGACGCGCGCTGGCATCGACCTGCCTGCGCAAGGGAAATGGCCGTGTGGACTAAACTCCAGACGAATCAACCACTTACAAAATAGTGCGCAGGTGAAACAGATTATAGGGGCCAAAGCCTCCGCGCACCCGGCCGCGCCGGCGGTGCGCCTGCAGGCGGTGGACGCCGATTCGGCCGGCCAGCGGCTGGACAATTTCCTGCTGCGCGAACTCAAGGGTGTGCCCAAGACGCACGTCTACCGCATCATCCGCAGCGGCGAGGTGCGGGTGAACAAGGGCCGGGCGGGCGCCGACACCCGCCTGCAGGAGGGCGACGTGGTGCGCGTGCCGCCGGTGCGCGTGTCCGAGCGCATGGAGGAAAAAGCCGCACACCCGGCGCCGGCGCGCGAATTCCCGGTGCTGCTGGACGACGACGCCATCCTGGCCATCGACAAGCCTGCCGGCGTGGCCGTGCACGGCGGCAGCGGGGTGAGCTTCGGCGTCATCGAGCAGTTGCGGCGCGCGCGCCCCGAGGCGCGCTTCCTGGAGCTGGTGCACCGGCTCGACCGCGAGACCTCCGGCATCCTGCTGCTGGCCAAGAAGCGCAGCGCGCTCACCCACCTGCAGGACCAGTTCCGCGAGCGCGAGACCGGCAAGACCTACCTGGCGCTCGTCCTCGGCGCCTGGCCGGCGAACCGGAAGGTGATCGACACCCCGCTGCACAAATATCTGCTGCCGGACGGCGAGCGGCGCGTGCGCACCACCACGGCAGACGACCCGGACGGCATGCGCTCGGTCACCCTGGTGAGGCTGCGCCAGCACCTCCCGGCGCGCCCCGAGGCGGGCCTGCCGGAACTTTCGCTGCTGGAAGTGACCATCAAGACCGGGCGCACGCACCAGATCCGCGTGCACCTGGCGAGCCAGGGCTGCCCGATCGCCGGCGATGAAAAATACGGCGACTTCGAACGCAACCGCCAGTTGCAGCGCTGCGGGCTCAAGCGCATGTACCTGCACGCCTGGCGCCTGCAATTCACCCACCCGGCCAGCGGCGAGCGCACCACGCTGATGGCCCCCTTGCCGCCGGACCTCGCCGGCTTTTGTCCGCTCCCATGACCGACCGCCTCCCCGCCCGCCGCTACGACCTGATCGCCTTCGATTGGGACGGCACCCTGTTCGACTCCACCGCCATCATCGTGCGCTGCATCCAGGAGGCGGTGTGTGATGTCGGCGGCGAACGCCCCAGCGACCTGGCGGCGAGCTACGTGATCGGCATGGCGCTGCCCCAGGCGCTGGCGCACGCCGCGCCCGACGTGCCGCCCGCCCGCTACCCCGAGCTCGGCCTGCGCTACCGCTACCACTACGCGCGCCACCAGGACGACCTGGTGCTGTTCGACGGCGTGCTGCCGCTGCTTGAGCGCCTGCGCGCGCGCGGCCACCTGCTGGCCGTGGCCACCGGCAAGAGCCGGCGCGGCCTGGACGAAGCCCTGCACAGCGTGCAGCTGCGCGGCATGTTCGACGGCTCGCGCACCGCCGATGAAACCGCCGGCAAGCCGCACCCGCTCATGCTGCAGGAGCTGCTGGCCGAGTTCGGCGTGCCGCCCGAGCGCCTGCTCATGATCGGCGACACCACGCACGACCTGCAGATGGCGCAGAGCGCCGGTTGCGACAGCGTGGGCGTGAGCTACGGCGCGCACGAGGGCAGCGCCTTCGCCGCGTTCGCGCCGCGCTACGTGGCGCACTCCGTGGCCGACCTGGCGGCGTGGATGGAGCAGTGCGCATGACCGACGCGGTGCACGATCTGTGCGCCAGCGAGGCGCTGGCCGACGGCGGTGCGGCCGTGGTGTTCGACGTGCTCTACCAGGGCCAGGCCGAGCGCGCCTTCGCCGTCCGCTTCGCGGGGCGCGTGCACGCCTACCTGAACCGCTGCGGCCACGTTCCCATGGAGATGGACTACGTCGAAGGGCAGTTCTTCGACACCAGCGGCCAGTGGCTGATGTGCGCCACGCACGGCGCCACCTACGCGCCGGACAGCGGGCAGTGCGTGGCCGGGCCGTGCCGCCGCGGGCTGGTCAAGCTGCCGGTGTCCGAGGAGGGCGGCCGGGTGCGCTGGCATACTTCCGACCAACTACAGCCGCTGCCATGACAGACGCACCCGACCCGAAGCAAAATTCGGAACAAAATAACCCCCCAGCGCCCGACCTGTGGGCAAATAATGCTATGAATACCGAAGCGAATCAAACGCCCGCCGCCGGCGGCTGGGAGCGCGGCGTGCTCGAAGAGCTGGTGCTGGCCACGGTGCGCGAGCAGCGGGCGGCGCGCCGCTGGCGCGTTTTCATCCGCCTGATGTGGCTGCTGCTCTTCGCCGGCATCGCCTGGGCGCTGTTCTCGAACGAGCTGAATGCGCCCAGCAAGAGCGGTCCGCACACGGCGGTCGTGGAAATCAAGGGGGAAATCGCCGCCGACGCCGACGCCAGCGCGGAATTCGTCATGGCGGCCATGCGCAGCGCCTTCGAGGACGAAGGCTCGCAGGCCGTGGTGCTGCTGGTCAACTCGCCGGGCGGCAGCCCGGTGCAGGCCGGCATGATCAACGACGAGATCGTGCGCCTCAAGGCCAAGTACAACAAGCCGGTGTACGCCGTGGTCGAGGAAACCTGCGCCTCGGCGGCCTACTACATCGCCGCCGCGGCCGACGGCATCTTCGTCGACAAGGCCAGCATCGTCGGCAGCATCGGCGTGCTGATGGACGGGTTCGGCTTCACCGGCACCATGGAAAAACTCGGCGTCGAGCGGCGCCTGCTCACCGCCGGCGAGAACAAGGGCTTCCTCGACCCCTTCAGCCCGCAGACCGAGCGCCAGCGCGCCTACGCCCAGGCCATGCTGGACCAGATCCACCAGCAGTTCATCCAGGTCGTCAAGGCCGGGCGGGGCGACCGCCTGAAGGAAACGCCGGAGACCTTCAGCGGCTTGTTCTGGACGGGCCAGCAGGCCATCGACATGGGCCTGGCCGACCAGTTCGGCAGCCTCGACTCGGTGGCGCGCGACGTCGTGCGCGCCGAAGAGGTGATCGACTACACGCGCCACGAAAACGTCGCCGAGCGCCTGGCCAAGCGCTTTGGCGCGGCACTCGGTGCCGGTGCGCTGCGCGCCGCGCAGTCCGCTGCACTGCAACTGCGCTGAGGCCGGTATGGACTGGCTCGACCAAGTGCGGTGGGACGCCCAGGGCCTGGTGCCCGTGATCGCGCAGGAGCGCGGCAGCGGCGACGTGCTGATGTTCGCCTGGATGAACCGCGAGGCGCTGCAGAAGACGGCCGAACTCGGGCGCGCGGTGTACTTCAGCCGCTCGCGCGGCAAGCTGTGGTTCAAGGGCGAGGAGTCCGGCCACGTGCAGGAGGTGCACGAGATCCGCATCGACTGCGACCAGGACGTGGTGCTGCTCCGCGTCACCCAGTTGGGCCACGCGCCCGGCATTGCCTGCCACACCGGGCGCCACAGCTGCTTTTTCAGCGTGCTCAGGGACGGCGCCTGGCAGGCCAGCGACCCGGTCTTGAAAGACCCGGCCAGCATCTACAAGTAAAGCCCATGCAAGACACCACCGATATCGGCGGCGACGAGGGCGCGCTGGCGCGCCTGGCCGCCACCATAGAGAGCCGCAAGCGCGAGCACGGCGGCAACCCCGAGACCAGCTACGTGGCGCGCCTGCTGCACAAGGGCCCCGACGCCTTCCTGAAGAAGATCGGCGAGGAAGCCACCGAGGTCGTCATGGCCGCCAAGGACCTGGACCACGGCGGCGAGCGCAGCAAATTCGTCGGCGAAGTGGCCGACCTGTGGTTCCACTCCATGGTGGCGCTGGCGCACTACGGCGCGTCGCCGCACGACGTGGTGGCCGAGCTGGAGCGCCGCGCCGGCACCAGCGGCATCGAGGAAAAGGCCTTGCGCAAGGCCCAGGGGCGCGCCAGCGAGGAGCAGCAGCCATGAACGACATCATCGACGTACCGAATGGGGACGAGCGCGCCGAAGGCCTCAAGGCCTGGGGCTGGGTGAGCTACGTGCTGCACCTCATCGTCGCGCTGGGTGCGGTGATCCCGGGCGCGCAGCCCGGCGCGCTGCTGCTCGTGATCGCGCTCGTCATCGACCTGGTCAAGCGGGACGACGCGGCCGGCACCTGGCAGGCCAGCCATTTCTCCTGGCGCATACGCACGGTGTTGTGGGCCGGGGTGCTGTACATCCTGACGGCGCCGCTGTGGCTGCTGTTCTTCCTGCCGGGCTGGCTGGCGTGGTGCCTGATCTCGCTGTGGTTCCTCTACCGCATCGTGCGCGGCATGGTCGCGATGAACCAGAGCCGGGCCGTGGACGCCTGACTGCGCCGGCCTCGAAACGCATGGCCGAACCCTTGCATGACGCGCCAGCGGCCGCGCACACGCTGAGCCTGGCCCTGCAGGGCGGCGGTTCGCACGGCGCGCTGACCTGGGGCGTGCTCGACGCCCTGCTGGAAGACGGGCGCATCGCGCTCGACGGCATCAGCGGCACCAGCGCCGGCGCCATGAACGCGGTGGCCGTGGCGCACGGCTTTGCCCAGGCGGCGGCGCAGAACGCCGACCCGGTGCAGGCGCGGCAGGCGGGCGCCGAACTGGCCCGCCAGACCCTCACCCGGCTGTGGGAGGGCGTGGGCGCGCTGGGCGGCCCCGGCTGGGCCGGCCAGGCGGTGCTGCCGGCGCTGGCCTGGATGACGCCCTGGCTCTCGCCCGCGCAGGCCAACCCCTTCGACATCAACCCGCTGCGCCGACTGCTGGAGCGCGAGATCGACTTCGAGCGCCTGGCCGCCGCGCCGGCGGGCGTGCCGCGCGTGTTCGTCTGCGCGACCAACGTGCGCACCGGTCGGGGCGAGATCTTTTCCGGCGCCCGGCTGAGCGCCGACGCCGTCATGGCGTCTGCGTGCCTGCCCATGGTGTTCCAGGCGGTGGAGATCGACGGCCAGTCCTACTGGGACGGGGGCTACTCCGGCAACCCGGCGCTCTACCCGCTGATCTACGAGGCCGATTGCCACGACATCCTGCTGGTGCAGATCAACCCGATCGCGCACGACGAAGTGCCGGACACGGTGCCCGAGATCATGGAACGGATGAACGAAATCAATTTCAACGCCTGCCTGCTGGCGGAACTGCGTGCGATCGAGTTCGTGCGCCGCCTGCTGCACGAGGGCAAGCTCGACCCGGCGCACTACAAGGACATCCGCATGCACCGCATCGACGGCGGTGCGGCGCTGGCCGAATTCGGCGCCGCGAGCAAGGGGCGGGCCGACCTGTCGTTCGTGCGCATGCTGTTCCAGCGCGGCCGGGCCGCCGGCGCGGCCTGGCTGGCCGCGCACCGGCAAGACCTCGGCGTGCGTGCCACCTTGCATCTCACGCAAAATACCTGAACGCTTCACTCGCCTGCCCGCCATGCACGACGCCAACTGCCTGTTCTGCAAGATCGCCGCCGGGGCCATCCCCTCGCGCAAGGTCCATGAGGACGAGGAACTCTTCGCCTTCCACGACATCCACCCGCACGCGCCGGTGCATTTCCTGATCGTTCCCCGCCTGCACCTGCCGTCCATGGCGCAGGTGCAGGCGGAGCACGCGGGCCTGCTCGGCCGCATGATGGCGCTGGCGCCGCGCCTGGCGCTGGAACAGGGCTGCCGGCCGTACCCGGAAGGCGGGTTTCGCATCGTGGTCAACACCGGGCGCGAGGGTGGGCAGGAGGTGGATCACCTGCACATGCACGTCATGGGCGGGCCGCGCCCCTGGGCGCGCGGTTGACCGGCGTGTGCCGCTGTCGCCAGGGCATTGCAAGCTCGCTGCAAGCCGCTTCATCAGCGCGGACTAAAATGGACCGCAATACTTAGGAGATATCCATGGGTTCTTTTTCCATCTGGCACTGGCTGATCGTGCTGCTCATCGTGGTGATGGTCTTCGGCACCAAGAAACTCAAGAACATGGGCTCCGATCTGGGCGGCGCCGTCAAGGGTTTCAAGGACGGCATGAAGGACGGGTCCGCCGCCGATGCGCCGGCCGCGCCGCCGTCGCAGGTGACCAACGCCACCGCATCGGACGCGTCGACCATCGACGTCCAGGCCAAGCAGAAAAGCTGATCGCTGAAGCCGGCGGCGCACGCGCATGATCGATATCGGGCTGTCCAAAATGGCGCTGATCGGCGTGGTCGCGCTGATCGTCGTCGGACCGGAAAAGCTGCCGCGCGTGGCGCGCACCGTGGGCACGCTGCTGGGCAAGGCGCAGCGCTACGTGGCCGACGTGAAATCCGAGGTCAACCGCTCGATGGAGCTCGATGAGCTGCGCAAGATGAAGGACAGCGTCGAAGGTGCGGCGCGCGACGTCGAGCAGAGCATCCAGACCAGCGCCAGCGACCTCGAGCGCGACCTGCAGGAAGCATCGGATACGGCCAACGCCACCAACGCCTACCTGGGCGGCGGCGAAGCCAACGTGGTGCCTGCGTACCGCCACCCCGGCAAGAACTGGCGCCTCAAGCGCGGCGCCACGCCCCAGTGGTACAAGGTCCGCTCCGGCGTGCGCACCAAGGCGCAGTCCGGCGCGGCGCGCGTGGCGCGGTTTCGTCCCAAGCAATTTCGCTGAACACTGAGCCGCCAGCCGAGCGGTAACGGGCACCACCGCCCGGCCATCCTTGCCCCATGTCCCAGACACCTCCATCCGAAGACGAACTCGCCGGCACCGAGCAGCCTTTCGTGCAGCACCTGATGGAGCTGCGCGACCGCCTGGTCAAGGCCATCATCGCGGTCGCCGTGGTCGCGGGCGTGTTGTTTTTCTATCCCGGCCCGGGCGCGCTGTACGACCTGCTGGCCGCGCCGCTGGTGGCGCACCTGCCCAAGGGCGCGACGCTGATCGCCACGTCGGTGATCTCGCCCTTCATGGTGCCGCTCAAGATTCTGCTGATGTCGGCCTTCATGATTGCCCTGCCGGTGGTGCTCTGGCAGGCCTGGGGTTTCGTCGCGCCCGGCCTGTACATGCACGAGAAGAAGCTGGTGCTGCCCCTGGTGGTCTCCAGCACGCTGCTGTTCCTGTTCGGCGTGGGGTTCTGCTACTTCTTCGTTTTCGGCAAGGTGTTTGCCTTCATCCAGGGGTTCGCGCCGACCAGCATCACCGCGGCGCCGGACATCGAGGCCTACCTGAGCTTCGTCCTCACCATGTTCATCGCCTTCGGGCTGGCGTTCGAGGTGCCCATCGTGGTCATCGTGCTGGCCCGCCTGGGCATCGTCAGCGTGGCCCAGTTGAAGAACTTCCGCGGCTACTTCATCGTGCTGGCCTTCATCATCGCCGCCATTGTCACCCCGCCGGACGTGGTGTCGCAACTGGCGCTGGCGATCCCCATGGTGCTGCTCTACGAGTTGGGCATCTGGGCGGCGCAGATCTTCATCCGCCACACCAAGGCCCCGGAGGACGAAGAGAGCGCCGCCTCCCCGGCGCCTTGAACGGCCGGAAATTTGATAGAAATAGGCCTCCAGCGCTTGTCTGGTAAGGACTTGTAGCTATCAAATTGTGAGTTTGGTGCAGCGCCCGGGCGCTGCGCACCCGCCTCCGGTTACAGCCGCTCCTTCACGTAGGACGGCCGGTCCATGTCCACGATTTCCACCGAGAGCTGCACGAGCACGCCCGCGGGCTTGGGTGTGCGCGCACGCAGCACGGCAGCGACGCGCTCGGCCAGGTCCTGCTTGGCCTCGGGCGTGCGGCCGGCGAGCAGGCGCAGCTGGGCGTGCACGAAGGCGCGCTGGTCGGGCGCGGTGCCGATCTCGAAGCTGCCCGTGCGCACGAAGCGCGTTTTCAGGTCGGCTTCGTCCAGCACCTCGGGGCTGGCGCACACCGCGGCGTTGAGTTCGCGCAGCGCCTGGGCTTCGGGGAAGGTGGGCAGGTTGGCGGAATATTCGATGGTCAGATGCGGCATTGCAGGGCTTTCACAAGGCTTGGGTGGGGACATGGTCGCGCAGCGCGCACTGGCGGTTGTGCGCGTCGACGAACACGAGCTGGGGACGGTGGCCGGCGACCTCGGCCTCGGGCACCTGCGCGAAGGCGGCGATGATGAGCAGGTCGCCCACGCTGGCGCGGCGCGCCGCCGAGCCGTTGACCGAGACCATGCCACTGCCGCGCTGGCCGCGGATGGCGTAGGTGACGAAGCGCTCGCCGTTGTCGATGTTCCAGATGTGCACCTGCTCGTTCTCGCAGATATTGGCAGCGTCGAGCAGGTCTTCGTCGATGGCGCAGGAGCCTTCGTAATGCAGTTCGCAGTGGGTCGCGGCGACGCGGTGGATCTTGGATTTCAGCAGGGTTCTCAGCATCGGGGGCTCTAGTGGTTGACGGGCGGCACCAGCACGGTGGCGGCGGCCGGGGCGGCGAGCTCCGGGTAGTCGCGGCTGTAGTGCAGGCCGCGGCTTTCCCGCCGCATTTGCGCCGAGCGCACGATGAGCTCGGCCACCTGCACCAGGTTGCGCAGTTCCAGCAGGTCGCGCGTGACGTGGAAGTTGGCGTAGAACTCGTCGATCTCGGCGAGCAGCAGGGTGATGCGGTGCGTGGCGCGTTCCAGGCGCTTGTTGGTGCGCACGATGCCCACGTAGTCCCACATGAAGCGGCGCAATTCGTCCCAGTTGTGCGAGATGACCACGCATTCGTCGGCATCCGTCACGCGGCTGTCGTCCCAGCGCGGCAGCGCCGGGATCTGCACGCGTGCCGCGCTGGCAATGTGCTGGGCGGCGGCACGGGCGAAGACCATGCATTCGAGCAGCGAGTTGCTCGCCAGCCGGTTGGCACCGTGCAGGCCGGTGCAGGCGACCTCGCCCACGGCGTAGAGGCCCGGCAGGTCGGTTCGGCCGTGCAGGTCGGTGAGAACGCCGCCGCAGGTGAAGTGCGCCGTCGGCACCACCGGGATCGGCTCCTTGGTGATGTCGATGCCAAGCGCCGCGCAGTGCGCCAGGATGTTGGGGAAATGCTCGTGCAGGAACTCGGGGCTCTGGTGCGAGATGTCGAGCAGCACGCAGTCCAGGCCATGGCGCTTCATCTCGTAGTCGATGGCGCGGGCGACGACGTCGCGCGGGGCCAGTTCGGCGCGCTCGTCGTGCTGCGGCATGAAGCGCGTGCCGTCCGGCAGCAGCAGCTTGCCGCCTTCGCCGCGCACCGCCTCGCTGATCAGGAAGGACTTGGCGTGCGGGTGGTACAGGCCGGTGGGGTGGAACTGGATGAATTCCAGGTTGCCCACGCGGCAGCCTGCGCGCCAGGCGGCGGCGATGCCGTCGCCCGTGGCCGTGTCCGGGTTGGTGGTGTAGAGGTAGACCTTGCCGGCGCCGCCCGTCGCCAGGATGGTGTGCGGCGCGCGGAAGGTG
>JAANMW010002639.1_pt1 | contig 15716 bp, 17 predicted proteins | sample 7279671 | NCBI WGS metagenome assembly JAANMW01 (sample SAMN14094541, study PRJNA606508) | bioreactor metagenome | isolation source: A lab-scale SPAN reactor treating ammonium-rich wastewater day 247 | place: Ireland: Galway | collected 2017-09-19
ACGCCAAGTCTGTAAAATTTAAAGCATTAATGCTTTGCGCTGCATTAATTTTTTGCTGCATAAATGTTTTTGGACAGAGTATAACGTGGCAGAGGACATATGACGGGAGAGATGGAGTAGCTGATGGGGGATATGTCGTTTGTAAAGCAGATGGTGATAATTTTTATATATGCGGATATACAACTTATTTACCCAATATAAGAAGAGTATATGTTATTAAAATTAATCCGTTTGGCGATACAATATGGACCAAAAGCATTCCTGTAGGGTCAGATTCATTAGAGGGAGCCTGCTGGGCTGCTGTTAGCAGTACAGATAATGGATGTATCTTGACAGGTTCATCTACGAATGCATTTTCTATTAAAATAAATTATAACGGAGAAATCATCTGGAATAAGACTTATGATTTATATGGGAAGCAATTATATGAAATAATAAAAACTTCTGACGGTGGATATATTGCTTGTGGTAGAGATTATGAAGATATAAATGATAATGCATTTTTGCTGAAAATAGATTCAACAGGTAATTTACAATGGCACAAAACTTTTTATTCGACGTATTGGAAAAATTTTGAGAGTATTACAGAAACAAATAAAAATGATGGATATTTAGTAGGTGGTTTTAATAAAAATTTTCAGGCTGATACTACAAAAGCGATCCTTTTAAAAATTAATCTGAACGGTGATTCATTATGGCAAAAACAGTTTGAACACGAAATTGTATATAGTGTATTAAGTATATCTAATATTCCAATTGGTTATTTATTAGCAGGTAATAATGTAGTAAATACACTTGTCCAAAATGCAATTTTTAAGATTGATGAAAGTGCTAATATTACATTTCATAAGTCTATAGAAAGCGACAGCACATATAAGATCTTAACTGATTTAAAAATAATTAATCCCAACAAATATGTAATATCTTCTTCAAAACAGTTTGCAAGCGGGCTTGTGCTGACAGTTGATTCAAGCGGGAATATACTAAACGAAAAAGTATATAATTCACCAGATTTTATAACTATCAGGTCGGTTATGCCTATAAATAATGGGGATATAATTTTTGCCGGTGGAGCAGATTTTGACCCTATCCATACAAGGAGAGATGTATATTCTTTAAGAACAGATAGTTTACTCAATGCTCCGCCGCCTATTGGAATTATTAACCTGAACAATAACACACCTAAATATTTTAAACTATTTCAGAATTATCCAAATCCTTTTAACCCTGAAACAATTCTTCATTTTCAAATGGCTAAAAAAAGTAATATAAAAATTACATTATATAATGTTATTGGTAAACTTATTACTGAACTATTCAGCGGTACAAAGGAAATTGGTATTCATAAACTAAATATTAATTTTAATAATCTAGGATTATCTTCTGGAATTTATTTTTTAAAATTCAAAACAGAAACTGGGCTAAGCGAGACAATTAAGCTCGCATTTATAAAATAAAAACTTAAATACTTTAACAGGAGGTAAAAATGAAACTCTACAATTGCTTTTTAACGTTCATTTTTTATTTTTTTTCAAATATACTAGTTTTAGCACAAGGTGATAATGACCCGCCATTAGAAAATTTTGAGTTAAAAGTTAGGAATGAATCGGTGCAAAATAGAACAATAACAGCCCGAATTTATCCTGTATCTATGGTATTCAATGGAGTTAAGGAATACCGTTTGGATGCTGCGAATCCATTAATTATAAACAATTGACCTGATTATAATTTTATTAATGGAAGAAATGATTCTGAAGATTATTGGACTTTAACGCCTGGCACAGAATTAAATATTAATCATGACTAAGATGATAATAATGAGGGCACAAGCGCAACATTGGGATACGGTGTATATAAACTAGAAATCAAATGGGGTTCCGAAAATTATTTTGATACCTGTACAATTAATTACGATGCAGGTTATCCGGGTAATTTATCCGCTGATATTGTATTTGAATTCAGAGATAACACTGATGCAACTGGAAGCGGACCCAGAGTTGTTTTTTAATTGGACGGACTGTAGTGAAATAAGAAATATCAGTCAAGTTAACAGAAAAATGTTTGCCTGGGATCATTGCAGCGGACGTACAAGAGATTGGGATCCGGGAAACATTATTTATAATACAGCAAATGGAAACAATAGGTATTTGCTTCCGCAAGATTACAGAATTGATTGCGGGACAGAAAATTACCCTGATTTACCTGGTCAATGGGGAACAGGTGTTTTAACGCTTAATTTGACAATTGATAAAAATATTACAACGCGTTACGAGGAGGAAAGATTTGAAGCTCCGTCAAATATTGTGATTTCTCCAGAGTGTACCCTTAAGATAAACCCCAGTAAAATATTCAGGGTAAAAAAAGATCCTTGGATTGAGCAACCGTGACTTGGTGATTATTTTACCAGATTCTATTTAAAGCCATATTCTGTTGTAAAATTAGAACAGGGAAATGGATCAAATGATCTAACTAAATTAATCTTCGAAAACTCCAATTGGCTAATTTTGGAATGTGATAGTAAAATTTTGTTGAGTAATTATTCTGAATTGGAAATGCAGACCGGAAGCAAGCTTTGCATGCGTGGCGGTACAGTCAGCGGACAAGGACAATTTAATATTTCAGGCTTTGTTCCAAGATTACAATGTCTTGTTCCATGCGTTGAAGATAATATATTCGAAGACAGCGCAAAGCTGGTTATTGATACGAACTCTGTGCTGGAACTGCCTGACAGCACATTTATTACATTTAAAGGAAATGAAACCAAATTGATTTGCAAAGAAAATTCTGAAATTAAATTCGGCAAAGGCTCAAAGCTTATATTTGAAGACGAAGCAAGAATAATTGCTAACGGCTGCAGGTTTACAAGCTATGACACAACTGATGTTTGGGATGGCATTTACCTTTCAGGTATTGCTTATGATACATTAAAGAACTGTACATTCCAGAATGCAGTGAACGGGATAAATATTACGGATAACTACAGCCTTTTCAGCACTCCCGGCGCAGTAGAAATAAGTAACTGCACTTTCAAAAACTCAACAAGTACAGAACTTCTAAACTATGTTTATGTAAATAACAGCTATAATGTGCTTGTTAAAGGATGTAATGCGGTTAAAACCGGCAGTGCCGGATTTAATTATAGCAGAATACTGCCCAGCAGGCGGGATTGTAATTTGTGATAATAACATAAATTATGTTAATACAGGCATATCTTTGCTGCAATCAAGTGAATACATAGCACGAAATATAATTACCGGCTATAGCAATACAGGTACAGGGATATACTTAGATAACTCAAACGGAACAATCGAATACAATACAGTAAATAACTTCCAGAAATCAGTATTTGGCTCATATTCATCGCCTTACCTGCTTAAAAACTCACTTATTGATGCATATATAACAAATATAGACCTTGTTAACAGCTCTATGCCTGTTATGAAGCCTGTTTTATCATCATCAACACTCAGATGGCTTGGAGGCAATAATAATATTACCGGATATCCAACAAACAGCGGTATCAGGTTTGCGGACTGCTATCCATTGATAGATTCAGGTTACAACAAAATAGTTGTAAACGGCTCAGATTACCTGAACGGTAACTTTACATTCCTTTATACAGAAGTACCTGCAAGAATAAACTACTGGTATGATAACCCGCCAAATTCATCATTGTTCGATATATCAGGCGGTTATGCTGATTACAGCAATCCGTTTGACGGAACAAGTCTTCCGTCAACAGACGGCACAGAGTTAAACTCAATAGGCTGGGGATTATATGATACTGTATTTACACAGTCACTTGGCGATAACCCAACCCCTGAAGACCTGTTCACACAGGCATATACTGAAGAAATGTCAGGTAACTACGCAGATGCAATAACACATTACAAAGAAGTAGTAAGCAGTTATAAGACAAGTGAATATGCACCTGTAGCACTTGCAAGGATATTCAACTGCCTTGAAAAGTCACACGCATCAATATCTGATTATCAAACCATACAAACATATTACAATTCAATTAAATCAAATTCAGCATATCCAAATGAATCCAGAGAGCTTGCAGAAGACTTTGTGATTAAATCAAAGGTAAAACAGGGTAACATTGAAGAAGCAGCAAATGATTACAATGCAATATATCAGGCTAACCAGAATAACTCAAAAGGTCTGCACGCTCTGTTAAACAAATATTGCCTTGAAAACATGGTGCAGGGTGATAATTCGTCTGGCAGCACAAACTATCAGGATCACAAGATGAATATACTTTCACTTATAACTGGTGAAAATATTAAGACAAACATCTTTTCAAACATCAATTCACCAAAACAGTTCAGGTTATTGCAGAATTATCCGAACCCGTTCAATCCTGTAACCAACATCAAATTCGAAATTCCCAAAGATCTAAATGTATCGATAAAGATTTATGATATAGTTGGCAGGGAAGTATTCAGTTTTAACGAATATAAAAAAGCAGGAAGCTATGAAGTCCAGTTTGATGGAACGAATTTTGCTAGTGGTATGTATTTTTATATGTTAGAAGCTGATGGGTTTAGTGATACGAAGAAGATGGTATTGATAAAGTAAAAAGGCAAAATTAAAAAGGCAAAAAAAGCATTTTTCAAACCTGCTGGGTTTTAAAAACCTTGCAGGTTTTTCTTTATATGATATACGACAATTTGCTGTAAATATATCTTATTTGCATTTTTATAAAAAAATAAAGATATTGAGCAACTAATTAACTAATTTACAAACAAACGGTAAACCTATGAAAACAAAAATACTTTCATTTGCTGTTTTTGCTGTAATGTTTTTCATTTTCACTGCATCACTTCATTCATATCCAAAGTTTGCGGCTTATACAGGTGAAAAATGCCAGAGCTGCCATGTTAATCCAACAGGCGGTGGAATGAGAAATCTTTACGGTGTAAAATACAGCAAAGATAACCTGTATTTTAAAATGTGGGAAAAAGCCAATAAAACCACTGAGATTGACCCGGTTATTACTAAAGGAATTTCAATGGGCGCTGATATGAGAATGGTATTTATTGATAACCAGACAGGTGAAGGAAATCCTAACTTCAATACATTTTTCCAGATGCAGGGTGACCTGTATGTAAATGCACAGGTTAATAAATATATCAGTTTAATGATAGCTCCGGGTTTATATATCCCAAATACATACGGAAGCAGTCCGCTTCCTACCAAATATGAAGTTTACGGAATGGTCTCAAATCTGCCTGCAGGCTTATACTTTAAAGCAGGAAGGTTCATACCTAACTTCGGGATAAAGATAGCTGAACACAGGGCTTATAACAGGCTGTTCAATGATCTTTATACACCATATGCAAGTGATGCCGGTATTGAAGTTGGAATCGCACCCAGCTTTTTTACATTAACAGCCGGATTTTCAAACGGTTCAAGCGTTAATATAAATAACCAGCGTAATAACAGTTATGATTTTGATAACCAGAAACAGATCACAGTTTCCGGCGATTTCCGGTGGGCAAGCAAAAAATCCAAATATACTTTCGGTTTAGGCGGCTCATTCCTGAGCAACCCGTTCAAATATGATCCTGCTAACAATATCAATGCCGTTAGGCAAATGGCAGCAGGATTTTTATCCATTGGACTTTTTGAAAGAGTGGCTATAATGGGGGAACTTGCTTACAACAGGCTTGATATAAACGATTCTGCTGCCACCAGATCTGATATGAGAACAATTTTCGGGGAAATTGATATAAGGGTTTCCAAAGGACTTGAGCTAAAGTTCCAGTACGAAAATTATGATAATGCGCTTGGCATAAAAAACAGTACAACCGAACGCCAGCGGTACAGCTTCGGAGCAGTTTTCTTCCCGTTAACCGGGCTTGAAGTTGAAGGTGTTTACAGGGTTGTTACAAACGGTAAGGGTGACCCAGAGCCGCCAAATGCAACTGATTTTAAGGATAACGAGATCCAGACAGTATTTAAATTTTATTTCTAAATATTGTTGATTTTTTAATTTTCAAGACACGCTCTCTAACAGCGTGTCTTTATTTTTTATCAGCTTGTTAAAAAGCATCAAAATATGATAAACTGTAAAATGGGACACATTGAGCTTTTTGTAAACGATCCGGTGAAATCACTGGAGTTTTACAATAAAGTTCTTGGATTTGAATTAATTGAAATTCAGAATGAAAAATTTGTCTGGTTAAGTTCAGGAAGTTATACAATACTCCTGAGGCCGGGAAAAAATACTGACGGTTACGGAAATTACCAGTCAGCAAAATCCGGGATCGTTTTATATACTGATAACCTGTTGAAAACTGCTGATGAATTTAAGAGCAGGGGACTGATATTTAAAGGTACAGATGGGTCTGACAAATGCCTTACTTTTACTGATCCTGACGGGAACTGGTTTCAGTTAGTCGATCCGAATGATCACTGAACTGCTTTAAAAAACAAAAAAAAATTACATTATTTCATTTATTGTAATTAATATAGTTTTTTAACTATATTTACATAATAATTAGCCGAATTATTTGAAAAATTTTTTAACTTTCTTATTATTATCAGTTTTAATTGTTTCAGTTAACTATACGCAAACTGATCCCTGCAGTATTGTTTATAAAAACAGCTCAGGTATTCCAAGAACAAGATTGATCGGAATCCATGAAAACCTGCTGCTTGTTTCTGATACAGGAAGCTATAAGATTGTTAATACCGATAAGATAGCCAGGATAAAGTTTGATAACGGTAAATACTGGAAAACAGGCGCAGCTTTCGGCGCAGGGCTGGGATTTGTAGGTGGGTTCCTGGTTTACCAGTTCTGGGGCAAGAAAAAGATTAAATTCCTGCCAAAAGATGCAACATTAGGAGTACTTGGGATATTCACAGTGCCATGCGCTATAATCGGGGGATTGATTGGGATGAATTTCAGGAATATCGATACCTATGAGCTTTCAAAGCTTAATGCTTTTGTAAAAGCAAAGGAAATCAAGTTTATAATCCGTGATCATGCACAGTATAAATAAAATCTATAAATTAAATTTTTAATAAGCCAATTTTTAATTGGCTTTTTTTATAACATAAAATGAAAATAGAAATAGAACCGGTAGCTTTTGTAAAAAACACAAGAAATGAAGTAACTGATGATTTCTGGGGAAATTTAATTTCTGAAATTGAGCTGACTGATGAATTTACTGAGCTGGCATTTAAAGGATTGAATGAATATTCTCATGCAGAAATATTATTTTTTTTTCACAGAACAGAACCGGGTAAAATAATGACAGATGCCCGTCATCCCAGAGGTAATGTTAACTTTCCTGAAACCGGAATATTTGCTCACAGAGTAAAAGACCGTCCAAATCATCTGGGTTTATCAATAGCTGAAATTGTTAAAGTAACCGGCAAAATTTTAACCGTTAAAGGTCTTGATGCAATAAACGGAACACCTGTAATTGATATCAAGCCCGTTTTAAAAGAATTTTTACCGCGTACCAGGGTTGTTCAGCCGGTTTGGACTGTAGAATTAATGAAAAATTACTGGCAGTAAATTCTATTTATCCAGCTCTGATACTTTAAAAATTTTATAATACAGTTCCAGGTATTGTTTCAGATTATCAAGTACTAGTATTCCGTCGCTGTATATTTCCTTTGAAAACTTTTCTGTTTGAATTGTTTCTTTATTCCCAATTACTGAAGTGCGTTCTTTGAATTGTAATATTTCCTGGTCCTTAAACCAAAATAACCTGTTTGTATACCCATATCCTCCGCTCGAAATAAATCTGTAAAGGCAGTTTTTACCGTTCAGGTAATAATAAACAACAACAGTTTGACTTGCTGCAATGTTATATTCAGCTGTTATTAAGAGCGGATCTGAATATACCGGTAAAAAATATGTATTATTTTCACTTTCATATACTGAATCATCTTTCTGAAAATAATAAAAGGAAATTTTGGTTTCCTGCAGTCCGATTGCACGTTCATTCCTGGATGTTTTTACTGAATTCACAGAAATTTCACCCGGAACACCACCTGAACTTTTAATTAAAATATCTACGCTGTCAGCATATTTATTTAAACCTTCAATTTCTTTTGCAGTATTTTGAGCTAAAACTGCAGATGTAATTAAAATTAAAAAAAATAAATAGTTTTTCATTATAATTTTTCTAATTTTCATTTAAATTTATTATAAATATATGATTATTTTAGATAAGATTACCTGTATTTGTTCCTGAAACATCAATCCTTACATTGACATTTATCATAAAAATAGCTATTTTTGTATTCTTTTTAGGAAAATACAATGAAAAAAGCTATAGAAAAATCATTAAAAACCACGCATTTTACACATAATGACGAGGTAAATAAAAAATGGTATGTTGTTGATGCCAATGGAAAGACTTTAGGCCGTTTCGCTTCAGAAGTTGCAAAAATTATCTGGGGTAAAAATAATCCAAAATTCACTCCAAATGTAGATACCGGTGACTTTGTAATTGTCATTAATGCTGAAAAAGTCCGTTTAACCGGTAAAAGAGAAAGCTTAAAAGAATACAAACATCATTCTTTGTATCCGGGCGGTCAGAAAGTTAAATCATTTAAAGAATTAATTGCAACACAGCCCGATAAAGTAATTACCAAAGCAGTTAAAGGAATGCTGCCCAAAACAAAGCTTGGAAACAGGTTAATTACAAAATTAAAAGTTTATGCAGGTGAAACTCACCCGCATGCTGCTCAAAATCCAATAGTAAAAAAAATCTAAAATTATATAAATGGCAGTAAATTATCATTTAGCTACAGGAAGAAGAAAAACATCAACAGCCAGGGTTTTCTTATATGAAGGCTCAGGAAATGTTCAGATAAACGATAAATCAGGAAAAGATTTTTTCGGTAAAGAAACATTATTAAAAGAGGCTCTTGAACCGCTGTACACTGCAGAACTGACCGGAAGGTTTGATCTTAAGATCAACGTAAACGGCGGCGGGGTAACAGGCCAGATCGGCGCTATCAGGCTTGGTGTGGCAAGAGCAATTTTAAAGTATGATGCCAGTGTTAAGCCTGCTTTAAAGAAAGAAGGCTTGCTGACAAGGGATTCCAGGATGGTCGAAAGAAAGAAACCCGGTCAGCCTAAGGCAAGAAAACGCTTCCAGTTCTCAAAGCGTTAATTCAATTTTATAAAAAAGCTGCAAAATTTCCCGCAGGTTTCTTGATGAAATTGAGAGCTGCGGGTTACTAATTATATAAAGTTTTAAATCATTCATTAATTAATCATGCTTTCTGATCCGGTACGACATGTGTCTGCATAAATGCAGATGTTAAGACCGGAAATGATGAAAGCAGAAGGCTCCGTTAAATAAACGGACAAATAACAAAAGGAGAAAATCATGAGAAATGTTTCAATCGAAGACCTGTTATTATCAGGCGCGCATTTCGGACACTTAACCCGCAGGTGGAACCCCAAAATGAAGAGATACATCTTCATGGAACGCAACGGGATCCATATTATTGACCTCAAAAAAACTCACGAACTGCTTCAGGATGCTCAAAACTCTATAGCAAAAATTATCGGTGAAGGCAGAACAATCATGTTTGTTGGCACCAAAAAACAGGCAAAAGAGGTTGTAAAGCAGGAAGCTGCACGCTGCGGTATGCCTTATGTAACTGAAAGATGGCTTGGAGGGATGCTTACAAATTTTGTAACCATTCGCAAAAGCATAAAACGTTACAATAATATCGTTAAAATGGAAACAGACGGTACTATTAATAACTACCAGAAAAAAGAAAGACTGATGCTTTCCAGGGAAAAGGAAAAGCTTGAAAAAGTTCTTGGCGGTATTGTAAGCATGAATAAGCTTCCGGGGGCAATTTTCCTTATCGATGTTAAAAAAGAGCATATTGCTGTTGATGAAGCAAGAAAGCTGGGCATCCCCATTTATGCAATTGTTGATACTAATTGCGATCCGGACCTTATTGATTACCCGATCCCAGCAAATGATGATGCTGTAAAATCAATTGAGCTTATTACAAGCTCTATTGCAGATACTATTGTAGATACTAAGAATACTATAGATGCAAAACGTATGCAGCGCGAAGAAGAAGCTGAAAATTCCAGAAAAGAAGCTGCAGCAGCAGATGAAAGCGAAGGAGTTGGCGTATCCTGATTCTGGTTCAGGGTATTTGGTTTAATTATTATATTTATAAATAAGTTAAGAATTAATATATAAAGGAGCGTATTGTGGATATTTCCTTAGACTTAGTAAAAAAGCTAAGAGAAAAAACTGGAGCAGGAATAGCAGACTGCAAAAAAGCTTTGATCGAATCAGACGGTGATTTTGATAAAGCTATAGAATATTTAAGAAAAAAAGGCGCTGCAACTTCACAGAAAAGAAGCGACAGGATTGCCAAAGAAGGCTTGATTTTTGCAAGAGTTAATGAAGCAAGAAATGAAGCTGCAATTGTTGAAGTTAATTGTGAAACTGATTTTGTTGCAAAAAGCGATAAATTCAATGACCTTGCAAAAGCTGCAGTTGAAGCAGTATTTGCAAATAAATCAGGCGATGTAAACAATTTACTGAATTCTAAAAATTCAGCCGGAAATACCATTCAGCAGGTGCTTGATGAAGCAACAGCCAGCGTAGGTGAAAAAGTAGAACTTAAACGCGCTGCTTATTATACAAGTGCTGAAGGCTTCTACTGCGAATACAACCACCTTGGCAACAAAGTTGCTTCATTGATCGAAATAACAGGTAAAGTTTCTGATGAAGGAATTCAGCTTGGCAATGACCTTGCTATGCAGATAGTAGCAATGAAGCCGCTTACAATAGACAGGAGCGGTGTAAGCCAGGATATGATTGATAAGGAAAAAGAGATCTATAAAGTGCAGGCAATCAATGAAGGTAAACCTGAAAACATTGCTGATAAAATTGCATCCAATAAAGTTGAAAAGTTCTACGAAGAGAACTGCCTAGTTGAGCAGGAATTTGTTAAAGAACCGGGTAAAACTGTAAATGATGTTATCAGCGCAGTTTCAAAAGCATCAGGGAATGAATACAAAGTTAAAACTATGGTTCGTTACCAGCTTGGCGAAACAATTTCAGCTTAAGAAAAGATTCGTTAAACAGGCTTAAATTTATTTAAGCCTGTTTTTTTATATACAGCATTTATCAAATTAATATCCTGAAAATGGCAGCTAAAGAGCTTAAATATAAACGTGTGCTTTTAAAGCTGAGCGGTGAGTCACTCAGCGGTGACGCTCATACGGGAATTGACGTTAATATCCTGAACTACCTTACCGAAGAAATCAAAAAAGTATATGATCTTGGGGCTGATATTGGTATAGTTATAGGCGGCGGAAATATTTACCGCGGGCTTTCTGCCCAGGCGCAGGGTATTGATGCAGTAACCGGCGATTATATGGGCATGCTGGCTACTATTATCAATTCACTAGCTCTGCAGAATTCACTTGAAAAAGCCGGAATGCCTACCAGGCTTCTTTCTGCAATTGATATGAATAAAATTGCCGAACCATTTTTAAGAAGAAGGGCTATGCGGCATTTTGAAAAAAGAAGGATTGTAATTTTTGGTGCCGGTACAGGAAATCCTTATTTTACTACTGATACAGCCGGGGCTCTTAGAGCATTGGAGATCTGCGCTGATGTTATACTTAAAGGCACTAGAGTTGACGGTGTGTATGACAGTGACCCTGAGAAAAATAAAGATGCTGTATTGTTTGAAAATATAACTTTCGGAGATGCATTAAATAATAACCTGAAAGTAATGGATATGACTGCTTTTGCTTTATGCAGGGAAAACAATATTCCGATAATTGTGTTTAATATGAACAAACCGGATAATTTTAAAAATATTGTTCTGGGCAAAAAAACAGGCACTTTTGTGCATAATTAAAAATTATTGATATTAATTTGTATAAAAATTTATTATTTTTTATTTTAAGAAAAGTAAATTTAAGCAGTTTATGATAAAAGATATAATCAAAGAAACCGATACAAAAATGCACAAAGCCACAGAGCATGTGCGAAATGAATTTATCAGGATAAGAACAGGGAAAGCAACAACAAATCTGCTTGACGGGGTTAAAGTTGACTATTACGGAACGTTAACACCTATTAACCAGGTTGGTAATCTAAGCACCCCTGATATACACACAATAACAGTGCAGTGCTGGGATAAGTCAACAATTCCTTTGGTTGAAAAAGCTATTATGAATGCAAACCTTGGATTAAATCCGCAGAATGACGGAAATCTGATAAGGATACCGATACCTGCTTTAAATGAAGAACGCAGAAAAGAGCTTGTAAAGCTTGTTAAGAAATATGCAGAAGAAGGAAAAATTGCAGTCCGTAATGTAAGACGTGATGAAATTGAAAGATTGAAAAAAGCAGAAAAAGATGAGCATTTTTCTGAAGATGAACGCAAACATGCAGAGACAGAGATCCAGAAACTTACTGATAAGCATATAAAAGATATAGATGCTTTAGTAGTTCAAAAAGAAAAAGAAATAATGGAAGTCTGACCGGATTTTATAGGTCAGGATTCCGCTTATAAATGAAATATTTCTGGACAATAGTTTATAACTTTCTGTTCCTGCCTGTTTTCTGGCTGGGAGCAAGGCTTTTATCAATTTTTAATAACAAGCTTAAAGCCGGCTTTAAAGCCAGAAAGGACTTGTTTAAGTATCTGAACACCAAGATACATACACTTGATGCCGGTAAAAAGAATATTTTAATACACTGCGCATCTTTAGGCGAGTTTGAACAGGCTAAACCCATTATTGATGAGCTTGATAAAAGTGAAAAATATAATTTTGTTATTACATTTTTTTCACCCTCCGGATTTAACCATTCTAAAATTGATACCCCGCTTCGCTCTAAAATAATTAAAACATACCTGCCGTTTGATACACCCCCTGCTATGAAAAAGTTCATAGATATTATAAATCCATCAGCGGTAATTTTTATTAAATATGACCTATGGATGAATTTTCTGAAAGAGCTTAACGTAAGGAATATTTATTCAATTGTTATAAATTCAGCTTTCGATACCAGAAGGTTTAAATGGCGTTTCCCTGTAAGCTTATCATATAAAAAATTCATCTACCAGTTTGTTGATGCTATTGGCGTTACCGATGAAGAGGACAGGCTGCATTTCAGACGGCTTATGAAGGGAACAAATTCAGAGATACTAGTATTCGGCGATACCAAATACGAACGTATCAGCAAGGCTAAGGAAATTTCACAGGATAAAGCGTTAATTAACGGAAATATTCTGACCGATAAAAACGTATTTGTTGTAGGCAGCTCCTGGGATAAAGATGATGATGTGATTTTCCCGGTAATTGATAAGATAAGCTCTAACGGCCTTTCAGAAGAGCTTTCGCTTGTTACTATACTAGCACCGCATGAACCCACTGAAGATACACTTGAGCAGATTGAATATGATATTCATGAAAAATTCCAGCATATTAAAAGCATAAGGTATTCAGAGCTGAATAAATATCACGGCGAAAATTTAATAATTATTGATTGTATCGGTATACTTATGGGATTATATAAATATGCTGATGTGGCTTTTGTAGGCGGAGGTTATCAAACCGGAATGCATAATGTGCTGGAACCGGCAGGGTACGGTATTCCGGTTTTGTTTGGCGACGAGAAACTTTCCGAAGATGCAGAGCATCTTATCAAAAACGGGGGGGGAATAGCAGTAGAGGATTCACGAGAGCTGTTTAAATCTCTGGTTAACCTGCTTCGTAAAAATGATTACAGGGAAGATGTCGGTAAAAAATCACTTTCGGTTTTTGACAGCAAAAATGAAGCATCCAAACGCATTGCTGAAGTAATAAATAATACAATAAAAAAATAGAAGCACAGATAATACTTTCTGTGCAGCAGGTATATTAAATTAATGTTTGACCGCACTAAATTTTTTGATGATTCGCTTAATGAAAGCGCTGAAACCAAGCTGGCAATAATAAAACATTGCCGTGAATCTGTTTTTAAGGCTATTGATATTATCAATGCAGCTGTTAAACCAGGCGGTAAAGTTTTGTTTTGCGGCAACGGCGGCTCTGCCGCAGATAGCCAGCATCTGGCTACAGAATTTGTGATAAGACTCTCTCATGACCTGAAACGCCCTGCAATAGGCGCTATTGCGCTTACAACTGATTCCAGCATGCTTACTGCCGGAGCTAATGACATTGGATATGATAATGTTTTTGCCAGGCAGGTTGAAGGAATCGGACAAAAAGGTGATGTATTGATAGGGATATCCACCAGCGGTAACTCTGCCAGTGTAATTAATGCTGTACAGTCAGCAAAATCCAAAGGAATGAAAACAATAGCATTTCTTGGCGGCTCCGGCGGTAAAATGAAAGGAATGTCTGATTGTGATATTATTATACCCAGCTCAAATACTCAGCGTATTCAGGAAGGGCATATAACAATCGGTCATATTATTTGTGAAAGTGTTGAAAGGGAACTTTTTTCATGATTGCCCCTGCCTGCTGTAACGGCAGTTGAGGCAGGGATTTCGGATTTAAGATTGCGGATTTAACTTAAATTTAAATTTACAGGCTTTAATCCGAAATCAACAACCCGCAATCCGATATCTTTCAGCTTGAATTTACCCCTGCATTCTTGTCAACTCTTACAACACTGATCAACAGCATGGCAGCTATCAGCGAGATTTCCAGAAACCTCTCAAGACTGCCAAAAACCACACTGAAGAATCGAACTCGGATGGGAGCCTGGACCGGCTGTCGCGCTTTTCTCACGGCAAAGATAGAAGCCTCCTGATTCCCCAGCCCAGACAAAACAGAATCGCCAGACCCGCCCCAAAACGGAGATCATGGCGAAGTGGGAATGAACCAGAACGTTGAACAGTCAGCGGGGGAAAATCTATATCGGACATGATCCGGGCACGATCCGCAAACATGGCATACTCCCCTCCGGTGGATTCGGCAAGGTCTCGAAGAAGGGATTCATTCAACAGCCGGTCGCTGGATTCTGGAGACTGATCCAGGACCCTGATCTGGATTGAATGAGAATCCTGCCTGGCATAACGCATGGTATAGTCTCCCGCCTGCCGGGCATACCATGTGGTGCTGCCCAGCCCTGCCCAGTCTGGATCGGGTGAGAGAGGCAGAACCTGCCACTGCCCATCTGTTGCCTTGACTTCCAGGCCTGACAAGGGTGGCCCGGGGGTGATGGAGGGATCCTGGACAATGACCTTGATCTGCTGCCCGACGACACCTGGATTGGGATGCGCCTCGACCTTGATTTTTCGTGGAATTGAATAACCTGCGAGATAATCCGCCACTCCGAGCCACAAACCCTCCAGAAGTGAAGTTCCTGTGCCTTCGCTTCCTCCTCCAAAAGCAGCCAGTGTCCACAGATTTTCCGGCGCAACCAGGATGGCATGGCTCAGCCCCATTCGTGTTTCCAGAACCAATGGCTTCTCGGAAGGGTCGCTGACTAAAAGTGTCGAATAAGGGGGCCTCTGGTCAAAAAACTTGTCTGGGCCAATCTGCAATGGACGTGAAATCAGGGACCAGATCGGAGCCAGGGAGGGATGATTCCGACTGTCTTCCGGAAACGAGAGATCCAAAGCCCTGAGGCTGGGGGAACGTTGTTCCATCAGCACCAGTACCTCTTTCAGCCCCCCTTTCTGGACACGAGGGGCAAGGCTTTCCGCTCCCGGGAGCGCCAGCAACCCGG
>JAANMW010002640.1_pt1 | contig 15715 bp, 11 predicted proteins | sample 7279671 | NCBI WGS metagenome assembly JAANMW01 (sample SAMN14094541, study PRJNA606508) | bioreactor metagenome | isolation source: A lab-scale SPAN reactor treating ammonium-rich wastewater day 247 | place: Ireland: Galway | collected 2017-09-19
AAAGCCGGCCTGGCTGGCGGCGGCTCGCGCGGCCTTCGCGTTCGTCAGCGAGCGCATGACCGAGAACGGCCGCCTGAAGCACTCCTGGTGCGCCGGCCGCCTCGCGCATCCTGCCACGCTCGACGATCATGTCTGCCTCGCCCGCGCGGCCCTGCTGCTTTACCAGACGACCGGCGAGGCATCTTATCTCGCGAAGGCCGAGGCGTGGGCCGAGACGATCGAGGCGCACTACCGCGATGCCGAGCGGGGCGGCTACTTCATGTCCGCCGACGACGTGACCGACGTCATCCTGCGCCACAAGACCGTGCACGATCACGCAACGCCATCGGGCAACGGCCTGCTCATCCACGTCTTCGCGATGCTGTTCCACCTCACGGGCAACGCGAAATACCGCGAGCGCGGCGAGGCGCTGATCGCGGCCTTTTCGGGCGAGCTCGAGCGCAACGCGCTGGCCATGCCGGTGCTGATGACCGGCCAGTTCCTGCTCGAGGACGCAGTGCAAGTGGTCGTGACCGGGCAAAACGCCGACGCGCTCGTGCGCGCCGCCTGGTCCGCGCCGCAGCCGAACCTCGTCATTCAGCGCATCGCCGATACCGCAGCGCTGCCGGAAGGGCATCCCGCCAAGGGCAAGGTGGCGTCCGGAGGTTCCGCCGCCGCTTTCGTCTGTCGCGGTCCCGTGTGCTCTCTCCCGATTTCGGAGCCGGGCGTGCTGGCGGCGGAGATCGCCCGGTAGCGGCGCTTCTCAGCGCCGCAGGCCGCGCTGCGGGATGCTGGCGAGCGCGGCGAGCGTGCGGGCGGCCACGATCCAGTCAGGATAGCCGGTGGACTTGCATCGGGCCTCCGTCTCGTTGAGGCGGCGGAACGCCTCCACGATCGTGGCCCCCTGCCACTGGCGCGCCGCGGCGCTGAAGGCAGGGCCGCGCGGGCCGAAGAAGCGCGCCGCGCGCACCGCCTCGTCCGACGAGCGGCCGGCGCCGAGCGCCGCCTGGAATGCGTGCATCCGCTGGAAGAACTGGCTGACGATGCGCAGCACGCGCACCGGCGATTCGCCCTCCGCCTGAAGCCGCACGAGGCAGCGGTCGGCCATCGCGCGGTCGCCGCCGGCGATCGCGGCGCAGAGATCGTCGTTGTCGAGCGCCGAGGTGTCGCCCACGCTCGCCGCCGCCTCCGCGAGCGTGATCGGGTTGTCTTTCCCGCGTTCGCCGGCGTACAGCGCCAGCTTTTCGATTTCGCGCCGCGTCAGCTGCCGGTCGCCGCCGAGATGATCGACGAGATAGGCGCTGGCCGCGTCGTCGGCCGAAAGCCCGTGCTGCGCCAGGGTTTCCGCGATCACCTTCTCGATTGCCCATTCCTCGTCGAGCCCGCATTTCACGGCCACGGCGTTCTTCGCGGCCTCCACAGCCTTCAGGAACGCATTGTCCTTTTTCAGCTCGCCGGCCTCGACGATCACGAGCGCGTCGCCCATCGGCGCGACCACGAATTCGCGCAAGATCGTGGACTGGCGCTGCGAGGTGAGCCCCTTCGGCGCATCCTTGACGCGCACAACCCGCCGCCCGCCGCCCATCGCGATCGCCGCCGCCTCGTCTGCAAGGCGCGCGGGATCATGCGCGAGCTGCTCGCCGGTCATCGCCGCCACGCGGAACGGATCGCGCAGATCGGGCACCACGGTTCGGGCGAGCTGGTCCGCGCGCTCGCGCACCAGGCCCTCGTCTTCGCCATGGAGCAGCACGAGTCGAATCGCAGGATCGGGCCTTTTCAGGAAGGCCTCGAAATCCGAAGCCTTGTCGCGCTTCATGCGGACGGCCTACTTGGCCTTCTCCGCCTGCCCCGGCGCATGGCGGCGGTTGAGGAACATCGCCACCTGGAGCGAGATCTGATCGGCGATCAGCTCCACGGCGCGGCGCCGCGCCTCGTCCTCGGAGGCAACAGAGGCGTAGCGGGCCGTCAGCAGGTTGTAGGTCGCAACGCTCTCGCTCCGCTCCGTGAACACGATGAGGTCCGACGTTGCGTCGCGCAGCGTGAAGCGAGCGATAATTACGAGGTCGGCGCGCGTGCCGGTGCCGTCGGGGCGGGTGGAGGTGATGCGCCGGCCCTCGCTGGTGGTGACGACGAGGAAATAACGCGGAGTCGCCGGCTCCCCGCGCGGCGTCATGCGGTCCATCAGGTAGTTGCGCAAGAGCTGGCCGCGCCGGTCGGCGATGCCGAGAATTTTGACCGAACTAAGATTGGCGCGCGTGCCATCGCCGGAAACGGCGGCGCTCTGCTCGCCATAGACCGGCCGGTAGCCGCAGCCGCTCAGCACCAGGACGGCGGCGGCGGCGGCAACGAGCGTAGCAATCTGCGGCGCGAAACGGAAACGCGACACGGCCAAGCTCCTTTTCACTCCCGAATCAATAACCGATGGGCCGGGCGAAGGCGAGGGCATCACACCACGACGTTGACGATCTTGTCAGGCACGACGATGACCCGCTTTGGCGCAGCGCCGCCCATCGCGGTCGCAACGTTCGGCAATGCCAGCGCGGCCTTCTCGGCTTCGCCTTTGGCGGCGCCGCGCGCCAATTCGATCGTCCCGCGCAGCTTGCCGTTCACCTGGACCGCGATCTTCACCGTGTCCTCGACGGTCAGCGGCAAATAAGCCTCGGGCCAGGCGCTGCGGGCCAGGATCTCCTGGTGGCCGAGCATCTGCCACAGCTCCTCGGCCAGATGCGGCGTCATCGTGCCGATCATGCGCACCGCGGCCTCGAGGCCCTCGCGATAGGCCCAGGCCGCGCCGGGCTCCTCGGCTGCATCCTTGAGGTCGTCGAGCGCATTGGTGAGCTCACGGATGCGCGCCACCGCCTTGTTGAAGTGGAAGCGCTCGATGTCTTCGCCGACGCCGACGATCGCGCGATGCGTGGCCTTGCGCGCGGCCAGCGCCTTGGGGCCGAAATCGTTCGGCATGGCGGCGCCCTTCTCCACCAGCGGCAGCGCGGGTTCGGCCACCATGCGGAAGAGCCGGTTGAGATAGCGCCAGGCGCCCTCGGCGCCGGCCTCGGTCCATTCGAGGTCGCGGTCGGGCGGCGAATCCGAAAGCATGAACAGGCGCGCCGTGTCGGCCCCGTAGTTGGCGATGATGTTCTCGGGATCGACGACGTTCTTCTTCGACTTGCTCATCTTCTCGATGCGGCCGATCTCCACGGGCTCGCCGTCGGAAAGGCGCTGCGCCTTCCCGTCCGCGGTCTTGTGGACTTCGGCCGGCATCAGCCACGCGCCGTCCGGCCCGCGATAAGTCTCGTGCACGACCATGCCCTGCGTCTGGAGGGCCGCGAACGGCTCGGCGAGATCGAGGTAGCCGCAATCGGTGAGCGCGCGCATGAAGAAGCGCGAATAGAGCAGGTGCAGGATCGCGTGCTCGACGCCGCCGATATACTGGTCCACCGGCAGCATCCGGTCGGCGACCGCGCGCGTGGTGGGCGCGCTGTCGTTCCAGGGATCGGTGAAGCGCGCGAAGTACCACGACGAATCGACGAAGGTGTCCATGGTGTCGGTTTCGCGCGTGGCCTTTCCGCCGCATTGTGGGCAGTTGACGTGCTTCCAGGTCGGATGATGATCGAGCGCATTGCCCGGTTTGTCGAAGGTGACATCCTCCGGCAGCGTCACCGGCAGGTCCTTTTCCGGCACCGGCACCACGTCGCAGTTGGGGCAATGGATCACCGGGATCGGACAGCCCCAGTAGCGCTGGCGCGAGATGCCCCAGTCGCGCAGGCGAAAATTCACCTTGCGCTCGGCGACCGGCATGTCGCCGCGGGTCTCGCCTTCCAGGCGCTTGGCGACTTCTTCCTTTGCCGCATCAGCGCTCATGCCGTCGAGGAAGCGGGAGTTGATCATCCGCCCATCGCCGTCATAGGCGGTGTCGGTGATGACGAAGCTCGCAGCATCCTGTCCCTGGGGACAGACCACAGGCACATTGCCGAGGCCGTATTTGTTGACGAAGTCGAGGTCGCGCTGGTCGTGCGCCGGGCAGCCGAAGATGGCGCCGGTGCCGTATTCCATCAGGATGAAGTTGGCGACGTAGACCGGCAGGGTCCAGCCCGGGTCGAACGGATGGATCGCGCGGATGCCGGTGTCGAAACCCATCTTCTCCGCGGTGTCGATCTCGGCCTGCGCGGTGCCGCGCTGCTTGCATTCGGCGATGAATCCGGCGAGCGCGGGATTGTCTTTCGCCGCCGCTTGCGCGAGCGGATGATCCGGCGCGATCGCCATGAACCTCGCGCCGAACAGTGTGTCGGGGCGCGTGGTGAAGATTTTAAGCTCGCTCTCATTGTTCGGGGTCGTCGCCGCGTCGAGCGCGAAGCGGATCAACAGGCCCTCGGAGCGGCCGATCCAGTTGCGCTGCATCAGCCGCACCTTGTCGGGCCAGCGGTCCAGCGTGCCGAGCGCGTCCAGCAGCTCCTGCGAGAATTTCGTGATCTTGAAGACCCACTGGTTCATCTCGCGCTGCTCGACCACGGCGCCGGAGCGCCAGCCGCGCCCGTCGATCACCTGCTCGTTGGCGAGCACGGTCATGTCGACCGGATCCCAGTTGATCTTGCGCTTCTCGCGCTCGGCGAGACCGGCGCGCAGGAAGTCCAGGAACATCTTCTGCTGGTGCTTGTAGTAAGCGGGATCGCAGGTCGCGATCTCCCTCGACCAGTCGAGCGACAGCCCGATCGACCGGAGCTGCTTCTTCATCGCCTTGATGTTGTCGTAGGTCCACGCCTTGGGCGCGATCCTGCGCTCGATCGCGGCGTTCTCGGCCGGCAGGCCGAAGGCGTCCCAGCCCATCGGATGCAGCACGTTGTAGCCCCTGGCGCGCATGTAGCGCGCGATCACATCGCCGAGCGTGTAGTTGCGGACATGGCCGATGTGGATGCGCCCGGACGGATAGGGGAACATCTCCAGCACGTAGTATTTTTCGCGCGGATCGTCGTTCTTGGTGGCGAAGATCGCCTGCCTGTCCCACTCGGCTTGCCAGCGCGGTTCGGCGTCACGGGCGTTGTAACGTTCTGACATATCGGGTCGGATGCGAAAGCTGTCTAACTTTGCATGAAGTACTTTGGCCTTCGCGCGAACTTCGGAGATTTCGTCTGCTACAAGCCGTTCAAGCGGCGTAGGGTTATTAGATTTCGCTATTCCGAGGTTTTCGACTACGAATTTAATTGCACGCATCGTGTCATCGTATCGTTTGTGTAAAACAGGCTCGTGATGCGCTAATCGATTCCTTGATTGATAAATTTGCTCCAAATGGCGAGCGACGTCACCTCTTTTAATTTTCTTATTTGGGAAGACCCTCTTTAACGTCGTTAGCCATAGTGTTTTCTCGTAATCTGGACCGAACAGGCGCTTCCAAAAGTAAAGTGTCAGTTCTGCAATTACCTTTCCTTCTGAGACCGGGATTTGGTTCCGTCTCGCTTTGGCGCGGGCTAAATGGGAAAGGTGAGGGGGGCGTCCTTTTGGAAAAGCCGAGTCGTCGAGATTGTGTTTTTCCGCCTGCGGAAGCTTCGCATATTCAGCGCGCCGCGCACTATCCAGCGCGGTAATGATTTTTTTTGCCTCCTGCTCTCGCCAAGCAAAAGGAGCAGGCGGTTGTTGCAGCCAACGAGGGGTGGCAAAATGTCCACTAAGGTTCTCGCAGATCGAATTCCTTAAGGCGATTTCAATTATCGCTGTCACAGTCATAAGAGAGGCGCCGAGACTTAGTGTTTCTTGGTGCAGTTCGATTGCAGTCCTCGTAGAGCCAGTGAGTTGCATCAGCGTGCCCAGACGCTCAGGGGAAATGAGCGTGGTCAAAGTTCCAATGTCTTCATCACGAATTTTCATTGACTTTATTCCGTGGAAGCCGTATTTTTTCAGTTGAAAAGTCGAGATCAGATTGGCAGTTGCCTTCGGGCGGACGAATCCTCGACTTCCCAATTGAAAGGCCTCCTTTTCTTGGAGGCCTTTTTCGTTTCTCCCGTAGAAAGAATAAAAGAAGATAAGCTAGGCAACTCGCCCGAGCACATGCAGCATCGTGATCGAATATCTGAACTTCGGATCGTAAAGATCGCCTGCCTGTCCCACTCGGCTTGCCAGCGCGGTTCGGCGTCACGGGCGTTGTAACGTTCTGAGGTCATGGAATCGCGGAATTTTTCGTGATTTGCGGGCATCGGAAGATGGCGCGACTAGGCCACGAAAGCGGAGCGGGGGTCAACGGGTCGGGCGGGCGTTGCTCGCGGTTTGCAAGCGGTGTGGTTTTGCGGTGTAAGCGGGGACGTTTCCCGCCTTCCGGAGTGACCCGATGGCCGACCTCGCAGCTTTCCCGATCACCCGCCGTTGGCCGGCCGCCCACCCGGAACGCCTGCAACTCTATTCGGTGCCGACGCCCAACGGGGTGAAGGTCTCGATCTTGCTGGAGGAAACCGGGCGGCCCTATGAGCCGCATTTCGTCGATTTCGGCAGGAACGAACAGAAGAGCCCGGAATTCGTCTCGCTCAATCCCAACGGCAGGATCCCGGCGATCCTCGATCCCGACGGTCCCGGCGGCAAGCCGCTCGCCTTGTTCGAGTCGGGCGCGATCCTGCAATATCTCGCCGAGAAGACTGGACAGTTTCTGCCCGCCGATCCGGCGCGGCGCTGGCAGACCCTGCAGTGGCTGCACTTCCAGATGGGCGGCGTCGGGCCGATGTTCGGGCAGGTGGGATTCTTCCATAAGTTCGCCGGCCGGGATTTTCAGGACAAGCGGCCGCGCGACCGCTATGTGGCCGAATCGACGCGGCTGCTCGGCGTCATGGAGGCGCATCTGGCGACGCATCGGTGGTTTGCGGGCGACGACTACACCATCGCGGATATTGCGATGCTGGGATGGGTGTGGAATCTGATCGGGTTCTATGATGCGCGCGATCTCGTCGGATTCGATCGTTTCCGCCATGTCGGGGGCTGGCTGCAGCGGGGGCTGGCGCGCCCGGCGGTGCAGCGCGGCCTCGCAATACCGGCGCGGCCATGACAACGGGTGAAACGGCGCCGGTCAACGGTCTTGCATCCGTGGAAGCTGAGATCGTCCGGGCGTGCCGGGACGCGCGGCGCGAGCGTTCCTCGGTGACGCTGGTGGCGGTGTCGAAAACCTTCGATGCCGATGCGATCACGCCGGTGATCGCAGCCGGACAGCAGGTTTTCGGAGAGAATCGCGTGCAGGAGGCGCAGCGAAAGTGGCCCGAGCTGATCGCGGCGCATCCCGGCCTCGCGCTGCATCTGATCGGTCCGTTGCAGTCCAACAAGGCGAAGGAAGCTGTCGCCTTGTTCGACGCCATCCATTCGGTCGACCGTCCGAGCCTTTGTGAAGCCCTGGCCAGGGAAATCGACAGGCAGAATCGGCGGCCGTCCCTGTTCGTACAGATCAACACCGGTGAGGAGCCGCAGAAGGCCGGCGTCTCACCGTCCGATGCCGACGACTTCATCGCGCGCTGCCGCGGCACCCATGGCCTGACGATCTCGGGCCTGATGTGCATTCCGCCGATGGACGATGCGCCCGCGCCGCATTTCGCGCTCACCGCGAAAATCGCCAGGCGTAACGGGCTCAAGCAACTGTCGATGGGCATGAGCGCGGACTTCGCCATAGCGATCGCGCTCGGCGCGACCCATGTCAGGGTCGGCTCGGCGATCTTTGGGACGCGGTAGAATCCTGTACGCCGTTGTCGTGAAAGGCGGAGCGGGATACGACTCCGGTCTCATCCGTTCGTCATGGCCGGATTTATTCCGGCCATCCACGTCTTGACGGCGAGGCGCGGACTCCGTCGATCACGTTCTCGGTCAGGCCATCGATACGACGGCGCGATCGCCCCCTACCCGATCACTATTTTCGTACATGGGCCTATCCGCCGCAACAGCCGCAGCATGGCGGGTTGCGTCATCGCCACGCATCCGGCGGTCGGGCCGAAGTTGTCGCGCGCCAGATGCAGGAACACGGCGCTGCCGCGCCCCGCGACGCGGGGGCGGGTGTTGTGATCGATCTCGATGATGAAGTCGTAGAGATGATCGTCGCGCGTCAGCCGGTCCCCGGCCGCATTCGGCGTCAGCCGGATCGGCCGGTTGTAGCGCCGGTCGGCGGGGTCCTCGCACCATCCATCCATGGGCTTGATCGCGCGAACCGGCAGAAACGTCCGTGGCCGCGGGTGCCGGTCAGGCCGCCACCATAACCGGAGGGGCCGGAAAATCCCTTTCGGGGTGCCGCCGTCGCCCTCGCGTTTGTTGGCGCGGATGCCGCCGCGGCCGAGCGCCACCGCGATCGCCCGCCCTTCGGCGATCAGCCAGCCGCGCTGCGGTCGCCCGGCGGCGGCCCGAATGCGGATCGCCGCGAGCGGACGATCACAGGAATTTGTGGTACAAGGCATTGAAGAGCATGAGCTTTGCATGGAATGGAGGAGCTCCCGCGCACTCTCAGCCGAAAAGCCGACCCTGCACGCTTGATGGACAGGGATTCATCCAAATTCGCCTCAGTCTGGGGTAGACTCAAGTTTCGACGATGAATCGCTGCAAATTACCGCTGCAAATTCATGTGTGCCCGGACGAATCGGGACTTAAAACACCTGATGAAGGTCGCTGGCGCGCCCCGCCGGGTGTCTCAGCCGCCAGGAGGATTGCATAGATGGCCAACGCCCGCAAAATCCTGATCGTGGACGACGATAACGACCTGCGCGATACGCTGGTCGAGCAACTGTCGCTGCATGAGGAATTCGAGGCGTCCGCCGTGGATACCGGCGCGAAGGGCGCCAGCGCCGCCAGATCCTGTTCGCCCGATCTCGTGCTGATGGATGTCGGCCTGCCGGATACGGACGGGCGCGAAGTGGTGCGCAGCCTGCGCAAGGGCGGCTTCAAGGCCCCGATCATCATGCTTACCGGTCACGACACCGATTCGGACACCATTCTGGGCCTTGAGTCCGGCGCCAATGACTATATCGCCAAGCCGTTCCGGTTCGCGGTGCTGCTGGCGCGCATCCGCGCGCAGTTGCGCCAGCACGAGGCCAGCGAGGACGCGGTGTTCTCGGTCGGACCCTACAGTTTCCGGCCCGGCGCCAAGATGCTGACGACCGGCAATGGCAAGAAGGTGCGGCTGACCGAGAAGGAGACGGCGATTCTGCGCTTCCTGTACCGGGCCGGCCAGATGTCGGTGTCGCGCGACACGCTGCTGCAGGAGGTCTGGGGATACAATTCCGGCGTCACCACCCACACCCTGGAAACCCACATCTACCGGTTGCGCCAGAAGATTGAGAAAGACGCCGCCAATCCGGAAATTCTGGTCACCGAGGCCGGTGGCTATAAGCTCGTGCCCTGAATTTTAGCGTTTTCGAGCGAAGCATGTCTTCGGGGCTGGACCCGAGGAGGGATGCCGGTTCGCGGAAAGAAAACGCGACAGGTTGACGACTCATGTCGGCTGCCGTCAAAACAGCTTCTGGATGATCCGGGATGGATCATCGAACCGGTTCTGCATGTCGATCGACGATGACGTTGTCCTGCTTGAGCGCGTCCCGACCCTGCGCCTGCTGGGCGCGGAGGCCCTGCGTGTGCTTGCCATCGGCGCCGAACAGCAGCAGTTCGCCAGCGGGTCGATCCTGTTCCGCGCCGGTGACGAGGCGGACGGGGGATATGTGGTTCAGGAAGGCGGCTTTCGCATCCACGTCCCGAACGGCCGCGATCGGAAAGTTGTCGCCGAGCGCGGCACGCTGATCGGCGAACTGGCCCTGATCGTGCCGATATCACGGCCGGCCACCGCGATCGCGCGGGAATATTCGATGGTCATCCGCATTCCGCGCACCCTGTTTCTGCGCGTGCTCGACAGCTATCCCGCCGCCGCCCAGCGCCTTCGCGATGAATTCGCCAATCGCACCCGGCAAACGACCAGCGACATCCTGATGGCGTCGGCGAAGCTGAGCAGCTGATCATCGCGTTTTTCAGAGCCTCGCTTCCGATTTTGTCGGAAGCGAAAAGGCTATAGCCGCGTTGCCGTCACACGGGTTCTCGCCCACCGCGGCAAAGGTGCTTACACCTCGATCACCGCTGTCACCGGGACATGATCGGATGGACGCTCCCAGCCGCGAGCGTCGCGGGTGATGCGGAAGTCGCGGATTCCGTCGCGCAGCGCCTCCGAGACCCAGATGTGATCGAGCCTGCGGCCGCGATTGGCGGCAACCCAGTCGGCGGCGCGATAGCTCCACCACGTATAGACTTTCTCCGACATCGGGATCCGCGCGCGAGCGATGTCGATCCAGTTGCCGCGATCCTGCACGCCGAGCAGCTTTTCGCATTCGATCGGCGTGTGCGAGACAATCTTGAGGAGCTGCTTGTGCGACCAGACGTCGTTCTCATGCGGAGCGACGTTGAGATCGCCGACCAGCACATGCCGGTCGCCGTTGCCCGGATGCAGCGGCGCGCAGCCTTTCATCTCGTCGAGAAACTGCAGCTTGTGAGCGAACTTCGGATTGAGCGCGGGATCGGGAATGTCGCCGCCCGCGGGCACGTAGAAGTTATGCAGCACCAGCGGCGCGGCGAGACCCGCCTCGCCGCCGAGGATCACGCTGACGTGGCGGGAGTCGATCTTGTCGCAGAATGTGCGGATGTTGCTGGCGTCGAAAGGCAGCTTCGAGACCACCGCCACCCCGTGATATCCCTTCTGGCCGTTGAGCGCGATGTGCTCATAGCCGAGCCGGTGGAAATGTTTCAGCGGGAAGGCGTCATCGGGGCATTTGGTTTCCTGCAGGCACAGAACGTCCGGCCGCTGCGCTTTCAGAAATTTGGCGACGAGATCGATGCGCAGCCGCACCGAGTTGATGTTCCAGGTCGTTAAGGTGAGATGCATGAGGTGCTGTTACAGTCGATGTTTCTTCCCCTCACCCGCCCTCGCGGATGCTCGGGCATCCTCTCCCACAAGGCGAGAGGGAAAGGAAGAGGACTTCAGCGCTCAGTTATTGGTCGATGCCGGATGCATGGTGTCATTGATCCTGAACAGCGCGGGATCGAGCTTCGCTGTCGGGTTCAGATTGTAGATCGCCACCGTGGTGTCGTAACCTTGCGGATCGGTGATGGTCCACTGCTTGAGCTTGCCGTCCTTGACGCCGACCATGAACATGAGGCGGGAGGTGCCGACCAGCGCCTGCTTTTCTTCGATGATGACGCTGATGTAGAGATCGTCCGATGTCACGGCGACGACGTTGGTGTCCCTCATCAGGTCGATACGGTCCGACAACAGATAGCGCAGCGGCGTTTGCGACAGCGGGTATACATCCTGGGTCGCGAGCCTGGTGTCGCGAATGACGAGCGACGAGCCGTCGGAGATCATCGCGATCGGCGATGGAGGATCGTATTCGAACCGAACCTTGCCCGGTTTCTGGATGTAGAATTCACCGGTCGAGCGGCTGCCGTCAGGGCCGACCTGCACGAACTTTCCGGCCAGCGTCCGCAGCGACGACAGGTAGCTGCTGACCCGGGCCGCCGCCGCCTTCTGATTCGCGTCGAAAGTTGCAAAAATATTGGCCGGTACGTTGCGGCGCGGGTCGGGAATGATCGGGTCGGGCGGCCGCGTGGTTCCCGTGACTTCAGGCTTGCCGGCCTGAGCCAGCAGCATCGCGGGCTCCCCGGCGCGAAGAACCTCGGGCGCCGGTTGCGGGATCGGCACGGCTTCGGCGAGGGTGGGCGGTACAAAAAGGCTCGTGGTCAGCGCCGCGGCGAGTCCGGCCATGACGACGTGCGCACCGGCGCGGATCGGACGGCTGGCCGCGGAGGGATGTGTCACGTCTCTGCTCAATGTTTCGTCCTGTCCGCCCGAGGTGTGCTTTCTAGAGCCTTTCCGCTTCTGATTGAATCAGAAGCGGGGCACTCAGATATTGTTTTGACGCGTTTTCTTCACGCGAACCGGACTCCATCCTTAGGGCTCAAGCCCGGGGACATGCTTCGTTCGAAAACGCTCTAGTGGTCCGATTCTAACATTCGCATCCCGTTTCAGCATGCTTTCCTGCGAAGGTTAGAATCGAAAGACCACTAGCAAATATAAGCCGCTCGTGGAGTTTTGAATTTGACATTCGCATCCGCGACGCGCGGCCGAAAGGGTCTCGCGCAGCGCTGTGGCGATTTCGCGACTCCGAAAAACGTGATCAACGTGATCGTCATGAATCAGAAGTGACCTTCTTCTTCCTCGACCAGGATTTCGCGCTTTCCTGCGTGATTGGCCTGCCCGACGATGCCTTCGAGTTCCATGCGCTCCATCAGCGAGGCGGCGCGGTTGTAGCCGATCTGGAGGCGGCGCTGAATGTAGCTGGTCGAGGCCTTGCGGTCGCGCTTCACGATCGCGACCGCCTGCGCGAACAGATCGCCGCCGCCGTCGCTGCCCATGCTCGTGCCGTCGAACACCGCGCCATCCTCGCCCTCGGCGGGTTCTTCGGCCGTGACCGCCTCGAGATACTCGGGGGCGCCTTGCGTCTTGAGGTGGCGGACCACCTTCTCGACTTCTTCATCCGACGCAAACGGCCCATGGACGCGCGAGATGCGTCCGCCGCCCGCCATGTAAAGCATGTCGCCCTGGCCGAGCAGTTGCTCGGCGCCCATTTCGCCGAGAATGGTGCGGCTGTCGATCTTCGACGTCACCTGGAAGGCGATGCGGGTCGGGAAGTTGGCCTTGATGGTGCCGGTGATGACGTCGACCGACGGGCGCTGGGTCGCGAGGATGACATGAAGGCCGGCGGCGCGCGCCATCTGCGCAAGTCGCTGGACCGCGCCCTCGATATCCTTGCCGGCGACCATCATCAGGTCGGCCATTTCATCCACGATGATGACGATGAAGGGCAGCGGCTCGAATTCCAGCTTCTCTTCCTCGTAGATCGCCTTGCCGGTCTCCTTGTCGAAGCCGGTATGCACCGTGCGCGTCAGATCCTCGCCCTTGGTCTTGGCGTCGACGAGACGGGTATTGTAGCCGTCGATGTTGCGCACGCCGAGCTTGGCCATCTTCTTGTAGCGCTCTTCCATCTCGCGCACGGCCCATTTCAGCGCGACCACCGCCTTCTTCGGGTCGGTGACGACCGGCGTCAGCAGATGCGGGATGCCGTCATAGACCGAGAGTTCGAGCATCTTCGGATCGACCATGATGAGACGGCACTGATCGGGCCGCAGCCGGTACAACAGGCTGAGAATCATGGTGTTGATCGCGACCGATTTGCCGGAGCCGGTGGTGCCGGCGATCAGCATATGCGGCGTGCGCGCGAGATCGATGATGACGGGGTCGCCGCCGATGGTCTTGCCGAGGCAGAGCGGCAGCTTGGCGACCGACTCGGTCGCTTCCCTGGCGGTGAGCAGCTCCCGCAGGTACACCTTCTCGCGATGCGCGTTCGGCAGCTCGATGCCGATGGCGTTGCGGCCGGGAACGACGGCGACGCGCGCCGACAGGGCGCTCATCGAGCGCGCGATATCGTCGGCGAGGCCGATGACGCGCGCCGACTTGATGCCGGGCGCGGGCTCCAGTTCATACAGCGTGACCACCGGTCCGGGATTGGCTTTCACGATCTCGCCGCGCACGCCGAAGTCGCCAAGCACGCCTTCCAGCGCCCGCGAATTGGCTTCCAGCTCGGACTTGCTGAGCGGCTGGCGGTCGGAGGCGCGGGGCGCGCTCAGAACGTTGACAGAGGGCAGCTCGAACTTGCCGGCTTTCTTCGCCGGCTGGCGGGGAGCGGCCTTCCGGCGTGGCGCGGCGACGACCGGCGCCGCATCGTCTTCCTCATCGTCCTCCGCTTCGTCCTCCGGATCATCGTCAAGCTCGTCATCGATGTCGTCGTCATGGCCGGCGCGACCCGGCGCCAGGGAGGGAGCGATGGGTACGCCGCCGAGATTGGGCTCCTGGCGCTCGAACGCCAGCGCACCGGAATTCCGCGGCGCGCTCGACACCAGCGACTTGTAGGCCAGCGCCAGCAGCGCGCCGATCTTCAGGCGCTTGAGCCGCGCCTTCGCGCTCATCAGCGCGTGAACCGCCCAGCCCAGCGAGACCGAGGCGTGGTCGTCGGCCTCATCGAACGGCGCGTCGTCCTCGATTTCGGGCGATTCTTCGGCCGGCCGCGATCGCACGCCGCTGGCCCAAAGGAACGTCGCGGCCATGACCAGAAGCATGATCGCGCCGAGCACGATGCTTTGCAGCAGGCCTGCCGGGCCGAACATAATCGCGGGCGCCCGCACCAGCGCGTCGCCGACCACGCCGCCGAGACCGGTGGGCAGCGGCCAGGCGCCGTTATGAGGCCAGCAACTGGCGAAGCCGGCGGCGGATGTGGTGCAAAGAATCCAGCAGGCGAGACGCGAGGCCTCGCGATCGAACGGGCGATGGGTCAGCATCCGCCATCCCCAGATCGCCACCGGCAGGATCAGCATGATCGCGCCGAGGCCGAGAATCTGCATCAGGAGATCCGCGCCGATCGCGCCGGGATAGCCGAGGACGTTGTGAATCGGGCGCGAGGTGGCGTGGCTGAGGCTCGGGTCCTGCACCGACCACGACATCAGCGCGGCCGCGGCCGCGCCCGACAATCCGATCAGGCCGAGCCCGGTCAGTTCGCGCAGGCGCCGGGCCAGCGGCTCGCGGATCGACGGCGGTATCTGATCGACGATGGGAAGAAGACGTTCGATCGCTGCCATGCTCATGGTGCCCCGCGATTAACCGAGAGTTTTCACCAGCCGCTGCAACGCCTCGGCCGTGGTTTCGATGTCCGCCACCAGCGCCAGGCGGATATAGCCCGCGCCGGGATTGCCGCCGCCGGCTTGCGGCCGCGCCAGATAGCTTCCGGGCACGACGCGCAGGCCGGCCTTCCTGTAAAGCCTGATCGTCGCGGCCTCGTCACCCCCATAAGCGGAGACATCCAGCCAGAGGCAGAAGCCGCCGGCGGGCCTCGCATAGCCGTAGCGAGCGCCGATGATCTCATCGGCGAGATCGAACTTGAGCCGGTAAAGCCTTCGGTTCTTCTCGACATGGGCCTCGTCGCCATAGGCGGCCGCGCCCACATGCTGCAGCGGCACCGGCACCTGCGGCGCGGCGACGTTGCGCAGCTCATGAAACGCGCTGAGGAAATTCCGGTCTCCGGCGACGAAGCCGACGCGCAGCCCCGGCAGGTTCGAGCGTTTGGAGAGCGACTGGAACGCGATCACGTTGGCGAAGTCCGGCCCCGCGCATTCCAGCGCGCTGCCGGGCGGATTTTGCGTGTAGATCTCCGAGTAGCATTCGTCCGAGAACACGAGGAAGCCGTGACGGCGCGCCAGCGCGATCAGGCGCGCGAGGTAATCGCGCGAGGCCACCGCGCCCTGCGGATTGGCGGGCGAGGCGAGATAGATCGCGACCGTCCGCGCCAGCGTGGCCTCGTCGAGCGCATCGAGGTTGGGCAGGAAGCCGTTGTCGGGGGTCGCCGGAAGCAGGACGGTTTCGCAATGAGCGGCACGGGCGCCCGCGCCATAGGCCGGGTAGAATGGGTTCGGCATCAGGATGGCCGGCGGACCCTTGCGCGGCGCAATGTTGCGGGCTGCGGCGATCGCGGCGTAAAACAGCCCCTCGCGGCTGCCGTTCAGCGCCAGTATCTCGGCATCGGGATCGATCTCGCGCGGCAGCGCGAAGCGGTAGCCGCGGCTGCGCAGGGTCTCGATCGGCTGCAGGCTGTCGTCGGGATCGAGCTTGCGGCGCAGGCGCCCCATGAACACCTCGATCGTGTTG
>JAANMW010002643.1_pt1 | contig 15710 bp, 12 predicted proteins | sample 7279671 | NCBI WGS metagenome assembly JAANMW01 (sample SAMN14094541, study PRJNA606508) | bioreactor metagenome | isolation source: A lab-scale SPAN reactor treating ammonium-rich wastewater day 247 | place: Ireland: Galway | collected 2017-09-19
CGAGCGGGGCTTTCTGCATCACCCGCTGGTCTATGACGCGGTGCGCGAGGGGCGGCTGACGCTCTCGCAGGCCGACCGGCTGTTCCCGGTGCTGGCCGAAGTGCACGACAGCTTTGACAGGGCCTGGGTCGAGTTCGCCGAGAGCACGACCTGTCGCTACCTCGAGGCGGTGGTCCGGGCGACCTGCGACCTGGCTGCCGCCGACCGCGAAGCGTTCTGGCTGTCGGGCTACGCTCCGCCCAAAGAGCGGCCGGCCGCGATTCGGCTCAAGGCGCGCAGCAGCCGGCGGTCGGCGGCGGTTCCAGGGCTGACCGGGCCGATGGCGGTGGTGATCGGCCAGACCATGAGCTGGCTTCCAACGTTGACGGATCGCCGGGGCGAGGAGCGGACGCTGAGCCTGCGGGTTCGGGTAAGCGAAGAGGTGCTGTCCGTGCTCGAGGCAGCCGAGGCAGCGGCCCGGGCTCACGGGGCCGAAGACTGCTCAGCCGCGCTGCGTTTTTTTTTGGCGGGCTTTCTGGCGACCTGGAAGAAGGCCGACCGGCAGATGCGCTCTCGCACGCGGCGCATCATGGAATCTTGCGACTACCGTTGCCAGGTGCCGGGCTGCACCCGGCGCGCCTTTTTGCACCAGCACCACCTGGAGTTTCGCTCGCACGGCGGGGGCGACGAGGACGCCAACCTGGCGGGGGTGTGCGACGTGCACCACCAGGGGCATCTGCACGGGGGCACGATGAAGGCTCGTCGTGAGCAGAGCGGGAGCATCCTGTGGCAGGTAGGGATTCGGAACGGTCAGGCTTATCAGGTGTTCCGCGATGACGTGAGGCTCGGGCGCCGTCGGTCTGGTTTCACGGGGCCACGATGAAGGCCCGGCGCGAGCAAGCCGGGTAGGGATTCGGAACGGTCAGGCTTATCGGGTGTTTCGCGATGACGTGAGGCTCGGGCGCCGTCGGTCCGGTTTCACGGGGGCACGATGAAGCCCGGTGCGAGCAAGGCGGGAGCATCCTGTGGCAGGTCGAGATTCGTGAGGCTCGAGCGCTCTGGGCCAGATTGAGCAGGAGAGCCTCGAACCGGCCTGACCAGTGAGCATCTGCTGATCTCCAACGGACCGGCCACTGAAGAAGCGGCACGCCCGTTGAGCTGGGCAAACCTCGCCGCGACTTGTGGAAAGGCGAACCCTGCGCGACCGCCGCGGCGACCAGGGCCAGGCTTAAAATCGCAGGTCCCTGATCGACATCCGGGCATCCGAGTTGACCGCCTTCAGGGGGCCGGTTCCTCCCGACGAGAGCGACCAGCGCCCGTCCTTTACCACCAGGATATCGGCCTTCTTGTCGCCGTCGAAATCGCCCGCGCCCATGTCGGCCACGCCGATGCCGCGAGCCTGGTTGATCTTGCGCAGCGGCGTCTTGCCGTTGTCGGAGAGCAGCCACTCGTGGCGAAGCTCGGTGAAGACGTCTGCCTTGCCATCCCCGTTGAAGTCACCAAAGCGCAGGCGCACGAACTTGTTTCCCTGGTCGGGGTTCCAGGTGGTGAGGGGCTCGGTGCCCCCCAGCGAGACCTTCCAGACCCCATTGACGACGGCGAAGACGTCGGCCTTGCCGTCGCCGTCGAAGTCGGCCAGAGCGACCTCCTCGGCCCTCAACTTGGACTTCTGCAGCAACTTCCAGGGTTGTGCCCCCGAGGGCGAGTAACGCCACTGGCTGCGGTAGGCGTTGAAGACGTCGGTGCGACCGTCCCCGTCAAGATCGGCGAATCGGAGCGAGCGAGGGCCCTCCTTCAGTTCGTTGAGCTGAGCCAGGGGGCCGATTCCGCCCGGGGAGACCTGCCAGCAGCCGTCCTCGGGAGCCACGAAAACATCGGTCTTGCCGTCCCCGTCAAAGTCTCCAAAACCCATCCGCTCCAGCTTCACGGGTGGTTGACTGCTCAACAGGGCGTAGGGCTCGCTGGCACTGTAGCTGACCAGCCAGCGCCCTTCCTTGACGGTGAAGATATCCGTCTTGCCATCCCCGTTCATGTCCAACCCTTGCACGGCGGCGGGCTCTCGGGCCTCGGCCAAAGGGGGGGACGCGCCCAACTCGGCGGGCAGCCTGACGCCGCTCTGGGCAGCCCATTGACGCACCGCTGTCTCCACCTCCTCCAGGGAGGCCGGGTTGACCCCTGAGACCTTGTAGAGGGTCTTGACCGGTCGACGGGTCTTGAGGTCAAGCTGCACCACCGCCAGACAGATAAGGTCGGACTCAGTGATGCCCAGTTTCTCGCGACAGATTCTGGCCTGGGTGGGCTGATCCAAATGCATGGTGGCCAGCAAGAGCTGGGTCAGCCCCGCCTGCTTGCGGACGTCGTTGAGGCGGGTCACGACGGCCTGCTCGTTGTCGCTGATGGGCGAGGAGGCTGGTCCCACGACCAGCACCATGGTCTGCTCGGGCCGCAGTTGAGGATCGGCCAGCAAGGGCAGGACCAACAACGCGATGAGAAGCCGGAGCCTCAAGGAATGGGTGTGAAGGCGGGCTCAGGATCGGGCTCCACCGGCACAGGAGGCGGAGGCGGGGGGCGATAGATGGGTCTTGGCGGCGGGGGTGGGTCATAGACAGGCCGGGGGGGCGGGTAGTAAACCGGCTCGGGCACGTAGACGGGTGTGTACCGGGGAGGAGGCGGAGCGGTGGGAGCCGGCGGGGGCGGGGGCGGCTTGACCTGCTCTCGCTTCAGGCTCAGAGCCAGCTCGGCCCGGCCCGAGGCGGGAACCTCCACCCACCTGTGAGTGGTCGGGTAGCCCTCCGCGCTGACCTCGACCCGCCAGCGACCCGGAGCCAGTTGCAGTTTCGTCTGGTCGCGGTAAGTTCGCTCGGGATCGGGACCCACCTTGACATTGAAGTGCTCGGGGCCACTCACTTTGACGGCCAGCTCGCCTGAGCTGGGGGTCAGCTCGAGCCGGGCCAGGCAAAGCTCTCCGGCCTTCAAGGTCACCTTCTGGCGCATCTCCTGGTGGCCGGGGAGAGTGGCCACCACCTCGACCTCGCTCTCGGTCAAGCCGGCCAGCACGTGCCCCTCGAGAGGCCGCCCATCCACAGTGACCCGGGCCCCTCGGGGAATGGTGCGCACCTCCAGCGTGGCCGTACGCCGATCAGAGGTGGAGATCCACAAGAACCAACCAGAGAGCAGGGCCACGAGGCAAGCCAGCAGGGTCACCAGGACAAACCGCTTCACGGAGATGCTTTCCACCGCGCGGGTTGCAACCCTGCCCGAAGGGGGAATTTTCAAGTCCGAGCGAACAGAGAGTGGCATGGAGCCCCTCTGCCCTGCCGACCAAACCGCTCTGACCGGGCTCGAGGTGCTGGGTCGCAACCTGCAGAGCTGCCCCAGATGCGGGGGGACGTTCCTCTCGGCCGGCGACCTGGCAGCCCTGTGTCGCCTGGCTCCCAGCTCTCTCAAGTTGGAGCCGGCTCGCACCGGAGCCTCGAGCTGCCCTTCCTGCGGCCAGAAGCTCTGTTTGGCCAGGGCGGAGGGCCAGGAGCTGGAGGCCTGCCCCTCCTGCTCGGGGGTCTGGCTGGGCCAGGGGGGCCTGCGCCGGCTCATGGCTGCCGCCTCCCAGCCTGCCCCTGACCGACGCCGAAGTCATCAAGCCTGGCTGGGGAGCCTGCTGGGCCTGTGCCTGGGCCTGGGACTCCTCAGCCTGGGCCTGGGCCAGTTTCAACAAGCACGCTTGAGCGAGCAGGCCGAACAGGCCTGGCAGCTGCGCGACGGCGTTGCCCTTCGCCAGCTGGCCGATCGGATCGGCTCGAGCGAATCCCGCAAACTGGCCCGGGCTCGAGGCTTCTACCTCGATCAGGACTTCGTCGCCTGCCTCAACGAGCTGACAGGCCTCTCCTCCGACCCCGCCCGCTCGCTGGAGACCCTGGCCGAGGAGGGCTGGATGGGGCAAGTGGCCTGGCCTGGCAAACTGGTCGGCAGCCTTTCGGTCGATCTCGACCAGGACACCGACCATGAGCTGCTGAGGGTGATCGAGCCCGGGCAGGGTGAGGTTGGCCTGAAGGTGGAGGCTCTTCGCCGTCAGCGCAGGGTGTACAAGCTGGCTCCCATCGAGCTCGTCAAATCGGATGGCAAGCCTCTGGTCAAGCCCGACCCGACGTTGAAGCTGCTGGAGATCCGCTCGGAACGGGTCACCGAGCACAAGGACGCGCTGCTCTTTCTCGAGCTCGAGGAAGGTGAGCATGCCCTGGACCTGATCACGGCCACCCGCGAAAAGCTGCTGCGCTACCGATTCCTGAGTGACTCTCCGGTCAGGGTCAAAGATGGGGGCATCACCACCAGCCAGGGCAAATACGTCTTTCAAGACGACCATTTTGTGCGCGAGTGATGGGCGAATTCTTCGGGCGGGGCCTTTCCCTGGGCGAGCTCTTCGGGGTCCGGATCCGCCTGCACTGGACCATGCTCCTGATCGGGCTGCTGGCCTTCTCTCGGGGCTTTGATCCGCTCATCGCCATGATGCTGTTGATCCTGTTTCTGACGGTGCTGATCCACGAGCTTGGGCACTGCTTCGCGGCCCGCGGGGTGGGAGGGAGGGCCGATGAGGTGTTGCTCTGGCCCCTGGGCGGGCTGGCCTTCACCTCCGGCACCACCCGCACCCCGGCCAGCTTCGTCTGGGTGGCCCTGGCCGGCCCGCTGACCCACTTTCCCCTGGCCCTCCTCATGGCCGGCCTGCTGGCCTGGTTCGGCCACCCGGTGCTGCTGGCCGATCTCAATCCCCTGGCCGGGGACAACTATCCCAAAAGCGCCCTCTTGCACAACGTGGTCTACTTCACTTTCCGGCTCCAGGTTCTGCTCTTCTGCCTCAACATGCTGCCTGCCTATCCTCTGGACGGGGGGCAAGTGCTGTTCGGGCTTCTGGCGCGTCGTCTGGATCTGCCCCACCTGGGCCTGCTGTGCTCCGGACTGGGGCTACTCTGCGCCGCGGGTCTCTATTTCTCAGGCACACTGCTCTTCATCCCCCTGCTGCTGGCGATCGAGTCGTTCCGACTGGGACTGGACGCCCGCTCCGGAGCGCTGGAGCACAGTCACCTGGCCGAGCTCTATCGCAGCCCCCGGGTGACCACCCCCGCCCCTGCCACGACCGGGTCCGAGCTGGCTCCCTGTCCCCGGTGCGGCCAGAGCATCCACCCGCGCTCGGAGCTTTGCGTGCACTGTGACGCCCGACTGGTTGAGCCACCGCCCTGAAGGACGCCGCTCTTCCGGAGGATGGCCTCCTTTCGGGCGCCTGCGCCGGAGATCAAAAAAGCCCCCCGGAATCCGGGAGGCCCTCCTGGCTCTGCGTGGCCTGCTTCAGTAGCGGCCCCTGCCGCCACCGCCGCCGCCACGGCCACCGCCGCCACCGCTGAAGGTTCCGCCCCCGCGGCTGGCATAGCAGTCGCGGCAATAGACCGGCTTGCTGCCGGTCGGCTTGAAAGGAACCGTGGTCAGAGTTCCGCACTCGTCGCAGTTGACTTCGTAGCGCTCGCGGGCACCGCCCCCGCCACCACCAAAGCCTCCTCCGCCCGAGGGACGTCCGCCGCCACTATCACCACGGCTGTTCTTGCGAGCCGTGCGGCAAGAGGGGCAACGACGAGGCTCATTGGTGAACCCCTTCGATGCATGAAATTCCTGCTCCCCAGCAGTGAAGACGAACGACGCGTTGCAATCAACGCAGGTGAGGTTTCGGTCTGCGTACACCTCAATACTCCTTTACCTGGAACGATATGAGTCACTTGGGGTATCGAGGATCTAACGTGAACCGAAGACCGGACCCGAACTCCCTGAGCGCCACCTAGAGTTTAGCACGGTCTGTCAACTGGAGCCAGGGGGTGGACCTGACCGCAATCCCATTCAGGTCGGTGTTTTTCCAGCCACAGGCAGACCGGGAGGTTGTCAAATATTGGGCCAAGCAATGTTCTACGAAACTTCGCTCGATGAGGACACGGCCAAACCGACTGAGCTTGAAGGTTCTTCCCGGGTGGGGCCGGAAGTGTCTCTCGATGGCCAGAAGCTTTGTGGGCAAGAGCATCGGGCCCTATCAGGTCGAGCGAAGGCTCGGTGTGGGGGGCATGGGGGCGGTCTACCTGGCCAGCCGGCCGGGCGAGGAGCCGGTGGCCCTCAAGATCCTGACCGGTCCGCACACCGACGATCCCACCTTCATCCAGCGTTTCGCCCAGGAGGCGGCCATCACGGCCCGGCTCGACCACCCGAACATCGTCAAGCTGCTCGAGTATGGCGAGGACCATGAGGCCGGCCACTACCTGGTCATGCGCTACGTGGCTGGCAAGACGTTGCGCGAGGTGCTGCACGAGCAGGGGGCCATGCCCGTCGAGCAGGCTGTCGAGCTGGCCGGGCAGGTTGGCGAAGCCCTGCAGTATGCCCATTCTCAGGGAGTGGTCCACCGCGATCTGAAGCCAGAGAACCTGCTGTGTCCTTCGCCCGACCAGATCATCCTGACCGACTTCGGAGTCGCCCGTGTCTCGGCCGGTCCGGTGCTGACTCGCACCGGTTTTTTGCCCGGCACTCCCGAGTATATGAGCCCCGAGCAGCTATCCAACGCCTCCATCGGCCCTCAGAGCGACCTCTACTCTCTGGGGCTGGTGTTCTACGAGATGCTCACCGGCCAGTCGCCCTTCCACTCCGAGAACGTGGCCGAAACCATCTCGCGCCAGGCCTACCAGATGCCTCCCCCGCCCTCGCGGCTGCGCCCGGAGGTGCCTCGCAACCTGGACATCGTGGTGCTGCGCTGCCTGGAGAAGGATCCCCGCCATCGCTACGCCACGGCCGAGGACTTCGTGAAGGCCCTGGAGGGCCCGGGCCAGGACGCGACCCTCCCCCACCTCACCCAGGTGGTGGCCGTCTCAGGCTCGGGCGGTAAACAGGTCGCTCGCCGCCCGCCCTGGTGGGTGCCCGTGCTGGTCTTGATGCTGGCGATCGTGCTGGCCGGGGTGGGCCTGGCCCAGAGCCTGGTCGACCCGGTCTGGCTGCAGGACGGTGTGGGCAACCAGCCCGTCTTTCAGACCGCCGGCCTGGCAACCGCCTTGACCCTGCACGGAGCCGAGATGGCCCTGTTCGAATCGCGACGAGGCGAAGACGGCCTGTTGCGAGCCCAGCGCTCGGGCGACCGGCTGGTGGCCCTGCTACGCGCGCAAGTGCCCCGACCGGCTCGCATCCGCAGCGAGAAGCTCAAGGAGCTGTGGGTACTGGCCCTGCCCGATGAGCCTCCCCTGATCGAGATCACGCCCGCCATGGCCACCCGCGTGGGGGTCAAAGCGGATGAGTTGGCGGCCTGGTGGCTGGCCCTGCTGCGCGATCAGCTGGCCCTGCGCCGGGGCGATCGGCCCGAGGCCACCCGGGACTACGAGCGCGAGCATCCGATCCGCAAAGGGGGACCCGTCAGCCCGCTCTTCGAGAAGGTTTACGACCGGGCCCGGCACCGGGTGCGCGAGGGACCGCTGACCACCGGAGCGATCCTGGAGGCCATCGAGTCGCTCAGCGAGGCCGACCGCGACCGATTCCGGCAGGCCGCCCGCGAGGTGCCCAGGACCGCGCCGAAATGAGCAGCCCTCCCACCCATGTCGCGCTGGAGGGCTCCCTGCCCCAGCCGCTGGCCGCCGGTTTGATTCTGGGGCGCCACGATCGGGTGCGCCTGCTCTCCATGGACGGCGCCTGGTGGCTCGAGGTCGTGCACGGCCGGGCCGAGCTGAATGGAGAAAGAGTCGACCGCCTGACCCCCATCTCGATGGGCGATCAATTCGAGGTGGACGGCGAGCGCTACTTCCTGATGGGTCCCCCCACCGCCCGCGAGCGCCTCGTGATCGGACGCGCTCGGGACGCCGACCTGGTGCTCGACTCGCCCATGGTCAGTGCCTATCATGCCGAGCTGCTGCGCACCGAGCAGGGTTACCGGCTCAAGGACCTGGGCAGCTCCAATGGCATCTTCGTGGACGGCCAGCGTGTGGACGAGGCCCGACTCGGGCCCGGTCAGCAGGTCTACATCGGCCCCTGCCGTCTCACCTTCGACGGGCACACCCTGCGAGAGTTCGACGAGCGCGGCCAGGTCAAGATCGACGTGGTGGATGTGGTCTTTCACCCTCCCACCGCCAACCGGCCCATCCTCAACCACATCACGCTGCCCCTGCGCCCGCGCGAGTTTGTGGCCCTGGTGGGCACCAGCGGGGCGGGCAAGTCGACCTTGCTCAAGTGCATGATCGGCCAGCGCGCCCCCACCTCGGGCCATGTGCTCTACAATGGCCTGCCGGCCTCGGCGTTCCGCCACCTGCTCGGCTACGTGCCCCAAGATGACATCGTGCACCGCGAGCTGACGGTGGAGGCGGCCCTGCTCTATGCCGCCCGCCTGCGCCTGCCGCCCGACACCCGTCCCAGCGAGGTGAGCCGTCGCATCGATTTCGTGCTGGCCAGCGTCGATCTGGCCCATCGTCGCACCACCCGCATCGCCAACCTCTCGGGCGGCGAGCGAAAGCGGGTCAGCGTGGCGGTCGAGCTTTTGACCGAGCCGGGTGTCTTCTTCCTGGACGAGCCGACGAGCGGTCTTGATCCAGGCCTGGAGAAGAAGGCCATGCAGCTGTATTCCCAGCTCGCGCGCCAGGGCCGCACCATCGTGCTGATCACCCACGCCACCCAGAACATCGTGCTGTGCGACAAGGTGGCCTTCCTGGCCCCGGGCGGCCGGCTGGTCTACTATGGCCCTCCCCGCGAGGCGCTCGAGTTCTTCCAGGTGGAGGACTTCGCTGACATCTACCTCAAGCTGCTCAGCCCCCAGGCCGGGGTGGAGTGGGAGCAGCGCTTTCGCCAGAGCCGACTCCACGCTCTCTACGTGGCCTCGGCCGCGCCCACCGGGTTGCAGGCTCCGCAGGTACGGACCATCAGCGCGCGTCGCCACCCCTTGAAGACCCTGGTCACCGGCGTGCGCCAGCTGACGGTCCTGGTCGAGCGCTACGCCAACCTCCTGCTCAGCGATCGCACCAATCTTACCCTGTTGTTGGGCCAGGCGCCTCTCATCGCGCTCATCCTGGCTTTTCTGTTCCCGGCCGACCTCTTCCGGCTCAACCAGGAGGTGACCGGCGAGGGCAAGTTCCCTATCGTGGACGGCCCCACCGTGATGTTCACGATGATGGTGAGCTGCATCCTGTTCGGGGTGATCAACGCCAGCCGCGAGGTGGTCAAGGAGCGCTCCATTCTCGAGCGTGAGCGGCTGGTGAACCTGCAGCTTCCGCCCTACTTGCTCTCCAAAGTCCTCCTGCTGGGCCTGCTGGGGATGGTCCAGGCCCTGATCCTGCAGCTGGTGGTGACCTCTCGTATCCAGATGAGCCTGAGCCCGAGCGAGCAGCTCGAGCTCTACGGCTTTCTGGCCGGCGCCTGCCTGGGAGGGGTATTGATGGGCCTGCTGTTGAGCTGTCTGGCCCAGTCCACCGAGCAGGCCATGTCGCTGGTATCGGTCATCTTGATTCTGCAGATCGTGCTCAGCGGGGCCTTCGTCAAGCCCGAGAGCATGGCCGGCCCCATCGCCTTCCTCAGCGTGCTCTCAGTCAGCCGCTGGGTGTTCGCAGGACTGGGCCACCTGCTCAATCTGAACAGCCGCTTCATGGAATTGGGCATGGGCTGGATCACCAGCGACTTCTACCTTTCAGCCGAGCAGGTCTGGTCGGTGCTGGGTCCGCTCTTGTCGATCTATCTTGCAGCTTGCTGGGTGGCCTTGCGATGGCGCGAATCCTCCTCGTCCTGACGGTCTTGCTGGGCCTGCCCGCTTTGGCCGAGGAGCGCCGACTGGTGGTGCTGCACCGCGGTCTTCTGAGCACCGAGGCCGAGATCTCGCCTTCGTTTGACTACACCGTCCCCCGCACCCGACGCTGGGTGGTGGAAGGAGACCCCACCCTGCTGGGCCTGCTCGGGAGCGGCACCCGGGTGCGCCTGCGGGGCGATTTCGCGGGCGACCGGGTGCGTCTATCGGGGCCGTTGGGAGCGCGCCCGAGCGCTCTGCCGGTGACCGGGCAGGAGCTGTGGCGGGGGCGCATGCAGGCCACGGTGGTCTCGACCGCTCCCCCCACCGTGCTGCTGGACGGCAAGATTTCAGCCCGGCTGGCCCTGGAGACCCCCGAGGAGGAGGCCGCCTGGCAACAGTTCAGCCCTCTGGCCCGGTTCACCCTGACCGGGAATTTCGTGGACGGAACCCTGTATGACCCGCTGTTCGCCCAGATCGACCCTCCGATGGCCCAAGCCGGTCCGGTCCGGGTCATCTGCCAGCTCTCGGAAACCTTTCTGAACCGATGTCTCCAGGCATTCCTGGCCACCCACAAGAAGCAGCTCTCCTGGAGCGACCCCTCCCAGAGCACGCGCTTTGAGGTCTCGCGCATCGGAGCCACCCTGCTCGACTGCGGCCCGGGCCAGCTGCGCTTCTTCGGCCTGGTCAAAGGCGCCGTCTTCTTTCAGGGCAAGAGCCTGGGCGAGACGGAAGGCGAGTGGGGGGTGTTGGTCGAGCCCCGCTTTTCTCGGGGCCAGCTGCGCGTCGAGCTGGTGCCCAACACGCTGGAGATGCGCCTCATCAAGCCCCTGCATCTGCCCGTACCCCCGGGCTGGGCGGCCGGGCTGCAGACGATCCTGGCCGAGCAGTTGGGCTCGGGGGTCAGCCTGCCCGTGCCCGGGGCCTACGCCCCCGACCTGGACCGCAGCGGCATCCTCAGCTCGTCGGATCAGCTGGGGGTCTGGACAGCGCCCACCGGCGACCGGCGCACCGGTTTCCTGACCGTGGCCGGGCCGGTCACCGAGCAGGCCTCAGGGCCCAACCTGCTGGCCAATCGGCTGGTTGGGCACGAGTTCGTGGTAGCCCTCTCGCCCGAGGCCGTCAACACGGCCCTGGAGCGCAATGTGCCCGGTCTTCTGCCCATCAAGCGCCCCATCCCCAAGAACCTGCGCATGTCGCAGCAAGTGCTCTTGTTCAAGCTGGAGGTGACCGACGTGATTCTCACCTCGCTGTCGCTGCGCTACGAGAACGGGCTGTTTCGCATTCTGGACTCGGTGGCGAACGTGCACTGGAAGCTGGCGGGGTTGTTCCAGGGGGACGAGCCAGGGGCGCGCCTGCAGGGCACGGCCACCCTGCTGAGCGGCCAGGCTGGGCACATTCGCCTCAAGCCCACCATCGAATCGCTGGAGTTCTTGTCGCCCCACATCCTCGAGCGCAGCCTCCCCGAGCAGGAGGCCATCCGGACCCGCACCCTGGCGGGGCTGAGCGTGCTCGAGCTGGACTTCCTGCTGCCCAACAGGCTGCCGGTGCGAGAGCTGCTGCGCTCGCTCGAATTGGTGGACGTGCAGGCTTTGCCCGAAGAGTTACGCTTGCTGGGGAGACTTTCGGAGAAATAGGGCTCGGGTCGCAGCACAGGAACGCACGCAGCCAAACCCATTGAGAGGTGAGACCCGCTTAAGAAACGAACCAGGAGCCGCGAAGAAAGACCCCGACTTCCTGTTCGATCTGGAGCCTGCGCCTCAAGTCGTAGACGAAGGCAAGGTGCACGCCCGCAACCAGCTCAATCACCTCACGGGCAAGCAGTGGATCCGTTTCACCCGCTCGTGGTTCGTGCACAACCCCGTGCAGCGGTCGGCCTCCCAGGTGCAGCATCCGGCCAAGTTTCCGGAGACGCTGGCCCGGGAGTTCATCGAATTCTTCACCCAGCGAGGCCAGGTCGTGCTGGACCCTTTCATGGGCGTTGGCTCCACGCTGCTGGCCGCGGGCCTGACCGGCCGCCAGGGTATCGGCACCGAGCTCAACGAGAAGTATTACAACCTGGCGCGCCAGCACCTGGGTTTGCTGGCCGACCAGCACCGGCTCTTCCACGCCGATGCATCCGAGATCCCTTCCATCTTCCGCAGAGAGGGCCTGGAGCCCGTGGATTTTCTCTTCACCTCGCCGCCCTACTGGGACATGCTGGGTCAGAGCCGGGGCAACGTCCTCAGCGTGCACAAGAAGCGGCAGGCAAAGGGCCTGGACGATGTCTACAGCCGCGACGATCCCAGGGACCTGGGCAACATCAGCGTTTACGAAGAGTTTGTCCAACGACTGGCCGACCTCTTCGGCCAGGTGACCTCCGTGCTCAAGGTCGGCGGCTTCGCGGTAGTGGTCATCCAGAACCTGCGCAACCGGGAGGGACGCATGGTCCGGCTGGCGTGGGATCTGACCGATCGCCTGGACCGTTTTCTGGTCTTCAAAGGGGAGCGGATCTGGTGCCAGGACAATAAGCAGCTGGGAATCTGGGGTTATCCCAGCGAGTTTGTGACCAACATCCACCACCACTACTGCCTGGTCTTCAAGAAGGAGCAGAAAAGCTGATCCCGGTCGGGCGGACTACTTTGTTCGCAATCCCACCAGTTACTTACTGGTCCGTCGGCAAATGTCTGGAAAGACTTCAGCACCTCACGAGCTGCGGACCTTGAGCCGCACGCCGCCAACGGCCAGAAAGCCTGCTCCGGTCGCGAGCTGTCCCCCGGTCACGTCCTGCACCTGCTGCATCTGCTCGAGCAGCTCTTTCTTGACCTCGTGACCGCTGCGCAGCGTGGCCTGGCTCGAGTCGTAGAGGTGCAGCTCGCTGGTCTCCTCGTTCCCGATGGCCACCTGACCGTCGGGTAGAAAGCCCGCCAGCTGCACGTTGCCGAAGTCGCGCCGTTTTTCTCCGAGGAAGGAAAGCGAGCTGACCTCCTCACCATCGGGCGTGAGCTCGGCGATGGTGTTGCCCGTGCGGCAGAAGATATTGCCATTGACGGGGTGGACCTCCAGCTGAAAGCCCCGGCCGTGGCCCACCAGCTGACCCAGCACCTTCTCGCTCTTGCGATCCGGGCGGGCGGCCACCACCTCGTGGACAGGCAGATCCTCTTGCCAGTCGGCTGGACGGAGGAACAGCACCCGGCCATCGGGATGAACGATCGAAGGCCCTGCCTGGTTGGCCGGAAGCTCCTTCTCGCGCCACTTGCGAGCACCCGGAGGCAGCACGTAGACCCGCCGCGACCAGGTCGGCCCGCCCGCGATGCCGCCTCGCTCGGCGCTCACCACGCTGGCCCGCAAGGTGATGCTGCCGTCGGGCAGGGTAGCCAGCTCGCCCGCGTAGCCCGAGCCCACGGTGGCCTGCACGCTGGTGACCGAGCCGGTCTTGATGGTCTTGTTCATGGGCTCGAAGGGAAGATCGGGCAGACGCTTGACCTGGCCTTCCTTCAGGTCGAGGGCGTAGACCTGGTTGTAACGAACGCCCAGACCATAATCCGAACCGGCCGCGCCGAAGCTATCGAGCTTGAGCCGGGCCAGGCACTCGGGCAGAGTGACGGGTTTGCCCCATGTGGCGTCTACGCAGTCGAGCCGTCCCTCCAGGTTCAAAAACCAGGCCCGGTTCTGAGAGTCGAGGTGGGGCTCGAGCGAGCCCACCATGTCGCAGGCCAGAAAGCCCACCTCGTAGGGCAAACTGAAGGCCTCCGATCCGTCCGGACGGACCGACTGGATGGCGTTGCTGGTGAACAAGAGCAGGTTGCCCTGCTGGTCCACCAGCGAGAACTTGGGCCAGCCCCGCTCGACCGCCTTTTGACCGGTCTCGGCTCCGGCGGCATCGAAGGCGAAGACCCTGAGCTGGCCGCGCTCTTTCTCATAGACCTGGTAGAGGGTGGACTGGCCCACCGAGGTCTCGACCAGGTCGCCGGCCTCCTGCGGGCGTACCTCACCTGGCTGCTCGCGCAAGAGCACCGAGGCAGCCTGCTCCATTCTCACCGCGGGAGTGGGGCGAATCATAGGCCATTATAGGTGGTCATGGCTGAAAGGAAGCTCAACGGCGAGCGAGTCGACCGCTCAGCGCGCGGCGCCGTCGTAGCGCTGGCCATCGGCCAGGAAATACTCGTTGTCCTCCACCACCACCGAGAGCGAGGCCCGAACCGTCTCGGGAATGATGCGCCCGCAGTCGTCGAACGAAGCCTGAATCTCGTGCCGCTGCAGGTTGTTATCATTGAGGTTGGTGATCAGTCTGACCTCGCGCCGCTCCCAGGAGGCGTCCACCACCTGCCGGGGGTTCTCGCGGATGCGTCTGGGATCGGAAGGCAGGTAGAACGAAGCCGACAAAGAGGCATCCCGCCCCGTCTTCCACTCACTCCCCGGCGTATCGGCCTCGAAGCTGAGCACATTGATCACCCTCTCATCCAGAATGGAGGTGATCAGGCCGTCCTGGCGCGTTGTCAGCTCGAGCAGCTCGGGCTCGATGGCCCCGTTACCCGCCACGGTAAAGGCACGCCCGCCAGGCAACTCGAGAGTGGTGGACTGGTAGGGCTGGGCCACGATGGTAGCGGAAACCATGGCTCTATGATAACGTTCTGAGCTTCCTGATTCTGGCGACATTCGATTGCAGATTTGTAAAAGCTGTGAATTCTTTGTTACCGAGCCACTTGCCGGTGTGATCCCGCGTAAAATCGAACTGCTGTCCGGCAGGGAACGCTGGTGTTGAAGAAAATACCACCCGGCCGCCGGCCAGCGAAAAAATCTCAGCGACGACAGGAGCGGTCGAAGAATTGTCGACCGCTCCTGTCGTCGCTGAAACAGGCCGGGCCCAGGAGGAACAGACCATGGCCGTCGTTTTGAACGTGGAAAGCCTCACCGAGCAACTGACCCGCTACGTGCAGCGCATCGAATCGCTGGAGGAAGAGAAGACCGCCATCGCGGCGGCGCTGCGAGAGACCTTCGCCCAGGCCAAGCTCGAGGGGCTGGACATCAACGCCCTCAAGCAGGTGATCAAATTCCGCAAAATGGACCAGGAAGACCGCGAGGAGCAGGAAACCACCCTGCACGCCTACATGGAGGCACTCGGCCTGATCCGCCATATGACCCACGAGAACTGAGAGACCCTGTGAAGCAGGTCGCCCCCGGATATACCATCTTGAAGCGTTACGGCCCCCACAAGAACGCTTGCTGGGTGCTCGAGCACAACGGCGAAGCCGCCGTGGTGGACATGCCGCCTTATTCCAGCGGCGAGCGCCCGCCTTACCAGCGGGCCGAGTCGTTCACCCGCAAGCGCAAGCTGCGGGTCAAGTACGGCCTGCTCAGCCACGCTCACCGCGATCATGCCCAGACACTGCCCCACTTCCGCAGCTGGTTCCCCAGCTCTCACTTCGTGGGGCATCGCTCGCTGATGGACGACCGGGGGATGGCCTGGATGCTCTCGCGCACCCCCGGCTTTCCCTTCGAAGACTGGGCCGCCGGACGTTTCTCCCTCTTCGATCAGCTCTTCGACGGCGAGATTTGGAGCGGCGATCTGGGGGGCGAGCCGCTGCATATCCTGTATGCCCCCAAGCACAGCTGGAGCGATAACCTGATCATCTTCAAAGGCGCAATGATCACCGGCGACTGGGTGGTGGGCGACCTGCGCGACTGCAACGCCCTGGTTCCCACCGAGACCAAGCTCGAAAGCATCGACCGGGTGCAACGCCTGGTGCGCGAGCTGGACTACCACATCCACATGCTGTTCTCGGCCCACGGCGACTGCCTGTACTACCAGGTGGACTTCCATAAGATGATGGAGCGCAGTCGCTTCGTGCACCGCAACTGAGCGCGCGGGTCGAGGCAGGGCAAGCAGCTAAAGTGCAAGGCCTTTGGTCTTGCACTTTACAACGCGCTGGAACGCAGTTCCGGCGCGTTCGTCAGATTGGGCTAATGTGCAAAACCAAAGTGCGAG